>Ga0335083_10001661_pt1 | contig 30404 bp, 26 predicted proteins | sample Lox_Sample_42_FD_206716 | JGI IMG/M metagenome (GOLD analysis project Ga0335083, IMG submission 206716) | Soil microbial communities from Loxahatchee National Wildlife Refuge, Florida, United States - Lox_Sample_4.2 | ecosystem: Environmental > Terrestrial > Soil > Wetlands | place: USA...
GCAACCACCACCGGCAAGAACACCATGCCGCGTGTCGCCGCGTTGCTCGACGTCATGCAGATTTCCGACATCACCAAGGTCGTCGCGCCCGATACCTTCGAGCGGCCGATTTACGCGGGCAACGCCATTCAGACCGTGAAATCGACTGACGCCAAGAAGGTGATTACCGTACGCACCTCGACCTTCCAGGCGACCGGCGCGGGCGGCTCCGCCACTATCGAGAATGTCACCCCCGCGCCCGATCCGGCGCTATCGTCGTTTGTAGGCGAAGAGTTGTCGAAGTCCGACCGGCCGGAACTGACCTCCGCCAAGATCATCATCTCCGGCGGCCGCGCCATGCAGAGCCGCGAAAACTTCAGCAAATATATCGAGCCGGTTGCCGACAAGCTCGGCGCTGCGGTCGGCGCGTCTCGCGCCGCGGTCGATGCCGGCTATGCCCCGAACGATTGGCAGGTCGGACAGACCGGCAAGGTGGTGGCGCCCGAACTGTACATCGCGGTCGGCATTTCCGGCGCCATCCAGCATCTCGCCGGCATGAAGGATTCGAAAGTTATCGTCGCCATCAACAAGGACGAGGAGGCGCCCATCTTCCAGGTCGCCGACTATGGCCTGGTTGCCGACCTTTATCAGGCGCTGCCCGAGCTTGCCGCCGAGCTTGGCAAGATCGGGCGTTGACCATTCGTTCCGTCGGGGAGTGGCAATGACCGGCGGTTCGGCGTAGATAAGGCGAGTCGAGGTCGAAGCTTAGATCCGGGACTTAGCATCGGTCGGACAAAATCATGACGATCAACGTCAAGAACGTCGCAGTCGATATCAAGAACGTGGGCGTCGTCGGCGCCGGGCAAATGGGAAACGGCATCGCGCACGTCTGCGCGCTTGCCGGCTACAATGTGCTGCTCAACGACCTCTCGGGCGACCGCATCAAGCAGGCGCTGGCGACCATCAATGGCAACATGGCGCGTCAGGTCGGCAAGAATGCGATCACCGAGGACGAACGCAAGAACGCGCTCTCCCGCATCAAGCCGGCGGAGAAATACGACGCTTTCGCCGGCTGTGATCTGGTCATCGAAACGGCGACCGAGAAGGAGGACGTCAAGCGCAAGATCTTCGCCGATCTCTGCGCGTCGCTGAAACCTGAGGCGATCCTCGCCACCAATACCTCTTCCATTTCGATCACTCGGCTCGCTGCCACGACCGATCGCCCCGAGCATTTCATCGGCATCCATTTCATGAATCCGGTGCCGCTGATGGAGCTTGTCGAGTTGATCCGCGGCATCGCCACCGATGACGCTACTTTCGAGTCGAGCAAGGCGTTCATTTCCAAACTCGGCAAGACCATCGCGGTGTCGGAGGATTTTCCCGCCTTCATCGTCAATCGCATCCTGCTGCCGATGATCAACGAGGCGATCTACACGCTCTACGAAGGCGTCGGCAATGTGGAGTCGATCGACACCGCGATGCGGCTGGGCGCGCATCATCCGATGGGTCCGCTCGAGCTTGCCGACTTCATCGGCCTCGATACCGTGTTGTCGGTGATGCAGGTGCTGTACGAAGGTTTGGCGGATTCGAAATATCGGCCGTGCCCGCTACTGGTGAAATACGTCGAGGCCGGCTGGCTCGGCCGCAAGACGCAGCGCGGCTTTTACGACTACCGAGGCGAAAAGCCGGTGCCGACGCGCTAGTGAGGCTTTGGGGCCTCCGACGATCATCCTTGCTTTGCCATCCGTCTGGTGTCGGGAGGCAGCGAGACCCGGGGCCGCCGCCACGCTGTCGCTGTCCCGTTGAAGGCGATCTGGTCGCGGTGAAATCGCGCCATGTCGCCGTCCACGGCGACGGTGCGGCGCTGACATTCCAGGCAGTGGCAAACCCAGACGCGGGACGGATCACCCTCAACGGTGAGATGAAGCTGCGCGGCGCGCCGGGTCGTCATGAGGTTGATTCCATTCCCGGGGTTCGATTTTCTGGGATCAGCCGCAGCAGCCGGCTCTGGGTATCGGTTGCGGTGCATACTCGTCGTGGCGCTTAACCCAGGCCATGGTGCGGGACAGCGACGCTTCATCGCGGCCTTTCGGCACGAGATCGAGCAGATTGTAGGCGCCAATGAGAATGTCGAGGCCGCGGGCATAGGTCGAGTAGGTGTGGTACACAGCGCCGCCGTCCCTGATGAAGGTGCTCAAGCCCGGCGCTTCCTCGCTCGGGAATCCGCTGTTGACGTAGTTGTATTCCCCGGAGGCCTTCTGCTCCGGTGTGAACGAGACGTGGAAGTCGAAATTGAAATCGGTGCCGTGGGACGACACCCATTTGAACTTCCAACCCATGCGGTTTTTGTAAGCCTCGATCTCGGCGAGCGGCGCGCGCGAAACGACCACAAAAGTCACGTCGCGGTGGGCGAGATGAACGATGGCGCCGTCGAAATGATCGGCGAGGAATGAGCAGCTTGGGCAACCTGCCGGCCAGCCGGGTCCAAGCATGAAGTGATAGACGATGAGCTGGCTGCGGCCGGCGAAAAGATCGGCCAGCGTTTCTTTGCCGTTGGGCCCGTCGAACACGTAGTTCTTTTCGATCTTGACCCAGGGCAATTCACGTCGAGCGGCGCTCAATTGATCGCGCGCCTTGCTGAATTCCTTTTCCTTGGCGAGCAGAGCTTTACGCGCTTGCAGCCACTGGGATGTGAAACGACGGTATGGTGCATGATCGAACTCCTGCTGAATGGATTTAGCGTTTGACCGGCGTGATCCAGCCGATGCCGGCGCCGCCGGGCTCGGTCAAAATGGCGATGCGGCCGACGCCGGGAATATCGAAGATCGGACGCATCAATTTGGCGCCTGCGGCTTGCGCTTTCTTCGCCCGCGCGTCGACGTCGTCCACGGCGAGATAGGACATCCAGGCTTCGGGGACGCCGTCGAATTGCGGGCTGGTCAACGGAAACAGGCCGCCGACCGGCTTGTCGCCCATTTTGGCGACCCAGTAGGGGCCATGGGCTCCGGGCATCGATTCAAAGCTCCAACCGATGACACCGCCGTAGAATTTCTTCGCCTTCTCGACGTCGCGCGTGAGCAACTCGTTCCAGTAAAAATTGCCATGATCGGCCGATTGCTGTGCCATGTGTCACTCTTACGCGGCGAGGTACTTTTCCATCTTGTCCATCGCGCTGGTCCAACCCCGATTGTGCCGGTCGCGCGCCTCCTCGTCGAAGAACTGTTCGTGGGTCAGTGTCATGATGGACCCGGCGCCGTCGGGCTTGATGTCGACGGTAACCAACGATTCGCGCTCGGGCGTCGACTTCCACGCCCAGGTGAAGACGAGCTTCTGGTCGGGGATCACTTCGCGATAGGTGCCGCTCACATCATGCTGCTCGCCTGACGGCGCTTGCATCACCCAACGGTAGCGCCCGCCGGTGCGCGGCTCACTCTCCACGCTCAGCGCCTTGACCTCGCCCGGACCCATCCAGCGCTTTACTTTTTCCGGGTCGGTCCAGGCCTGGAAGACTTTCGCTGGCGGCGCGTTGAAGCGGCGCTTGATGGTGAGGCTCGGCTTGACGGAGATTGCGGTGGCCATGTGTCTTCCTCCAAAAACGCAGCAAGTTGATCGAGACGTTCGGTCCAGAATTTCTGATAACGATTGAGCCACTCGTTGGCTTCGTGCATCGGTTCGGCGCGGAAGCGGCAGGAGACGACGCGGCCTTCCTTGTTGCGGGTGACGAGGCCCGCTTCCTGCAGCACGTCGAGGTGCTTCATCACCGCCGGCAGTGACATCGGTAGCGGCGCGGCGAGCTCGCTTACCGAAAGGCTGTCTTTTTCGCTTAAGCGCGCAATGAGCGCGCGGCGTGTTGGATCGGCGAGCGCGGCAAAGGTGCGGTCGAGCGCGGGCTGATAGTAAACCATATGGTTAAGTATAACTGCATGGGAAGGCGCGTCAAGGGGTCTTGCAAAATTTAAGGAGCGAGCGCCGCTTCGATCAGCTTCACTGCATCGTCGCTCGACCATTCGGCCGGGCCGGCGATCGAGCCGATCTCGCAGCCCTTGGCATCGACCAGCACCGTCGTCGGCATGCCGAAGGCGCGGCCGATCGCTTTCAGGTCCTGGAACGTCTTGGCGGTCGGGTCGGCGTAATAGGCGAGCTTCTGCACGCCGATGTCCTTGAGAAACTGCTTCGGCTTCTGCGGGTCGCGGGTGTCGATATTGACCGCGACCACCTGAAAGCGAGGCCCGCCGAGCCTGCTCTCGAGCGCGTCGAGCGTCGGCATTTCCTTGCGGCAGGGCACGCACCAAGTAGCCCACAGGTTGAACAGCACGGTGCGGCCGCGGAAATCGGCGAGCGTCAGCCGCTTACCGGCGGCGTCGGTAAAGGCAAGGTCGGGCATCTTCAGCGGCGTTTTGTCGACATTGACGGCGGCCACCTCGCCGCGCGCCAAAGGCGCCAGTTTTTTGGCCAATTCCACTGCGGGGCGGCAGGCCGGATCGCCCCCCGCATTGCGCGTCATGGCCGAAAACCCGTATACCCCCGCAAACCCGACGATGACGCCGGCAAGCGCGCCCGCCACAATGAGGCCGAGCCGCTTCCGCTTTGCGCCGGCGGCTGGTTGTTGGGTTTCGGTCATTTCAGGCGGCAGGCTCGGTTAAGGTCATGAGCAACAAGATGTGGGGCGGGCGGTTCACCTCCGGCCCCGGCGCTATCATGGAGGAGATCAACGCCTCCATCGATTTTGACAAGGCTCTTTACCGCCAGGACATCGCGGCGTCCAAGGCCCATGCCGAAATGCTGGCGAAGCAAGGCATCATTACGGCGGACGATGCGAAAAAGATCGCTCACGGTCTAGACACGATCCTGTCAGAGATCGAAAGCGGCAAGTTCTCGTTCAGCCGCGCGCTGGAAGACATCCACATGAACGTGGAGAGCCGGCTTTCCGATCTCGCCGGCGACGCCGGCGGTCGCTTGCATACCGCGCGCTCGCGCAACGACCAGGTGGCGACCGATTTTAAACTGTGGATGCGCGATACGATCGACGCGCTCGATGCCGGCTTGCGCGTCTACCAGCATGCGCTAGCGAGCAAGGCGCTGGAGCACGCCGCCACGGTGATGCCGGGACTGACGCACCTGCAAACTGCGCAGCCGGTGACCTTTGGCCACCACTTGCTTGCCTATGTGGAGATGGCGGCGCGCGATCGCGGCCGCTTTGCCGACGCGCGCAAGAGACTCAATGAATCGCCGCTCGGTTCGGGCGCGCTCGCCGGCACCTCGTTTTCGCTCGACCGCGACATGACGGCGAAGGCGCTTGGTTTCGATCGGCCGGCGGCAAATTCGCTCGACGCCGTCTCCGACCGCGATTTCGTCATGGAGACACTTGCTGCGGCGTCCATTGCCGCCGTGCATCTGTCGCGGCTCGCGGAAGAGATCGTGATCTGGAGTTCGCCGCTCGCCGCCCTGGTCAAGCTCTCGGACAAATACACCACCGGCTCCTCGATGATGCCGCAAAAGCGCAACCCCGACGCAGCCGAACTGGTGCGCGCCAAGACCGGCCGCATCATCGGCGCGCTCACTGGGTTGCTCATCGTTATGAAGGGCTTGCCGCTCGCCTATGCCAAAGACATGCAGGAGGACAAGGAAGGTGCGATGGATGCGCTCTCGGCGCTATCGATTTCGATTGCGGCGATGGCCGGGATGGTCGCCGATCTTGCGCCAGACGTCTTGCGCATGAAAAAGACGGCGGGTGAGGGCTATTCGACCGCCACCGACCTTGCCGACTGGCTGGTGCGCAAGCTTAAGCTGCCGTTCCGCGAGGCGCATCATTTGACCGGCCGCATCATCGCCAAGGCCGCGGAGCAGAACGTGCCGCTGCATCGCCTGCCGCTTGCGCTTATGCGCGAAATCGAGCCGCGAATCACTGACGACGTATTTTTAGTGCTTTCAGTGACGCAGTCGGTGAAAAGCCGCGTGAGCTTCGGCGGCACCGCGCCGAAAAACGTGCGCGTGCAGGCAAAGAAATGGTTGCGTCGGCTGGAAAAAGAGAAATCCTGACTTCGCCTTGTTTGCCTGTTATGGTGCACCGATGAGCCGCATTTGCTCCCGACTTGTCTTGGCCGCCGCTCTGCTTGCGGCGCTCGGCCTTGGTGCGTGCGGCAAAAAGGGGCCGCTCGATCCGCCGCCGGGCGCCTCCCTCGAAGGCGAGCCGCAGGCGAACCTGCCCGACCTGATGAGCTCGAAAGGCCAACCGAAGCCGGGCGCGCCGCAATCGACAAAAACAAGCCCACTCGACGTTCTGCTGAACTGAGGCGCGCGTGATCGCGAAAGGACGAGCCTCGCGCCTCGGGTGAGAGCCGGCTTTCGGATAAGATCGCGCGCAGTCGGAAACAAGCCATGCACCACTTTGCCTATCGCAACGGTACGCTGCACGCCGAGGCGGTTGACCTCGACGCGCTCGCCGCGAGCGTCGGCACGCCGTTCTATTGTTATTCGACCGCGACGCTGACGCGGCACTATCAGGTTTTTGCCGGCGCCTTCGCCGACGTCGATGCGCTCGTCTGCTACGCGATGAAGGCAAACTCAAATCAAGCGGTGATCGCGACGTTGGCCAAACTCGGCGCCGGCGCCGACGTCGTCTCCGGCGGCGAGCTCAAGCGCGCGCGGCTTGCCGACATTCCCGCCGACAAGATCATGTTCTCCGGCATCGGCAAGACAGCGGACGAGCTCGCGCTCGCGGTCGATGAAGGCATCCTCTGCGTTAATGTCGAATCGGAGCCCGAACTGCAAATGCTCTCTGCGATCGCCGTGAGCAAAGGACGGCCGGCGCGCATTTCGGTGCGGGTCAATCCAGACATCGACGCCAAGACCCACCACAAAATCGCGACCGGGAAAGCGGAAAACAAATTCGGCATTCCGCTGAGCCGCGCTCGCGAAGTCTATGCGCGCGCGGCAAAACTCCCGGGCCTCAAGGTCACTGGCGTCGATATGCACATCGGCAGCCAGATCACCGTGCTTGACCCATTCGGCAATGCGTTCGCGCTGCTTGCCGAATTCGTGCGCACCTTACGCGCCGACGGCCACATCATCTCCCACGTCGATCTCGGCGGTGGACTCGGCATCCCTTATCGCGGCGACAACGAGCCGCCGCCACACCCGGAAGAATATGCCAAGCTGGTCAAGCAGGCGACGCGCGGCCTCAATTGCCGCCTGATTTTCGAGCCGGGGCGGTTGATCGTCGGCAACGCCGGTATCCTGGTGACGCGCGTCCTGTTTGTGAAACACGGGGAGGCGAAGAATTTCTTGGTGGTCGACGCCGGAATGAACGACTTGATCCGTCCCACCCTTTACGACGCCTATCACGAGATCTGGCCGGTGAAGGATACGAGCGAGGCCCGCCGCGTACGCGTCGATGTGGTCGGACCGGTCTGCGAAAGCGGCGATTACCTCGGTCTCGACCGCGACATGCCCGAGCCGGCCGCGGGTGATCTCCTCGCCGTCATGTCGGCCGGAGCTTATGGGGCGGTGCAGGCGGGAACCTACAATACTCGTCCGTTGTTGCCGGAAGTACTCGTAAAAGGCAGCGAATGGGCGTTGGTCAGGCCGCGCCTTGAAGTTGACCAACTCATCGCCCTCGATCGCATGCCAGATTGGCTTTAGGCGCATTTCTACGCGCGTGGCCTGGGAATTGCCTGTCGTGGTAGGCTTGCGATTCTAAAGCGCTTGAGGAGCGGTTTTTGGAAGAACCGGGCGACCCCATCCGCGAGCCGGAGCAGCCGATCCGGTTGATGCTGGCGCACGCGCTCAAGCGCGCCCGCGGCAGTCTGCTGTGGGAACGGCTATGGCCGGCGCTTGCGGCGCTGCTGACCGCGCTCGGCCTTTTCCTGGCGCTATCCTGGGCCGGCCTGTGGCTGGTGCTGCCGCCTCTGGCGCGGGCGATTGGGCTTGTGCTTTTCGCCCTGGTGGCGGTCGCCGCCACGATCCCGCTCATCCGTCTGCGCATCCCGAGCATTTATGACGGTCTGCGCCGGCTCGACCGCGGCAGCGGCGAGGCGCATCGGCCGGCTACCGCGGTCGCCGACTCGATCGCCGCCAACGAGCACGATCCGGTAGCGCAGGCCCTGTGGCGCGCTCACATCGAGCGCGCGCTGATGTCGGCGAGCAAGCTCAAGGCCGGCTGGCCTCAGCCGAGAATCGGCATTCGCGATCCGATGGCGTTGCGCGCCCTGGTGCTGATCCTCGTGGTGGCGAGTTTTTTCGCCGCCGGCGGCGAACGCATCAAGCGCGTAGCCGCCGCGTTCGACTGGCATGGCGTAGTGGCGCCACCGAATTTTCGTGTCGACGCCTGGGTGACGCCGCCGCTCTATACCGGCCGCCCGCCGGTGATGCTGCCCGGGTTGCGCCCGGGCGAAACCGTCCAGACCGCGGGGCCGGTTCCGGTTCCGGTCGGAAGCAAGCTCGTGGTGCGGGCAACGGGAAACGTGCATTTCGACGTTGTCCACAAGGGTGGGCTCGAAGACGCCGCGGCAGATGCGCACGACAGCCTGCCCGCCGGGACCGAGCAACGCCTTTTCGTCATCAAGGGCGACGGCTCGGCGACCATGCGCGGCGTCGTCGGCACCGATCTCACCTGGAGTTTCACCGCCGTTCCCGACCGCCCGCCGACGATCGCGCTCCTTAAGGAGCCGGAGCGGCAGGCGCGCGGCGCATTGCGGCTCGATTACAAGGTGGAAGACGATTATGGCGTCGTCGGCGCGCAGGCGACATTCGCGCGCAAGCATGAGCCGAGCGACGAGAAGCCGACGCATCCGCTTTTCGAGGCGCCGAATTTCGCCCTGACCTTGCCGCAGGCGCGCACGCGCTCCGGCACGGCGCAAACGACGCACGACCTGACCGAGCATCCCTGGGCAGGTAGCGAGGCCACGATGATGCTAGTCGCCCGCGACGAGGCCGGCAATGAAGGCCGCAGCGAGCCGACCGATGTCGAGCTTCCGCAGCGCATCTTCAACAAGCCGCTCGCCCGTGCGCTGATCGAGCAGCGCCGCGACTTGGCGCTCGACGCCGGGCAGAAGCCAGTCGTGCTTGAGGCCCTCGATGCGCTCACCATCGCGCCGGAATTGTTCACGCCGCAGGCCGGCATCTATCTCGGCCTGCGCTCGATCTACTACGACCTCAAGCAGGCCAAGAGCGATGATCAACTGCGCGAGGTGGTGGCGCGCATGTGGTCGATGGCGGTGGAGATCGAGGACGGCAGTATGTCCGACGCCGAAAAGGCGTTGCGCCAGGCGCAGGACGCGCTTCGTGACGCGCTCGACCGCAACGCCAGCGACCAGGAGATCAAGAAGCTCACGGATCAGCTGCGCGCCGCGCTCGACAAGTTCCTGCAAGCGCTCGCCGAGCAGATGCGCAAGAACCCGCAGATGTCGCGGCCGCTCGATCAGAACAGCCGCATGCTCTCTCAGCAGGATCTGCAGAGCCTGATCGATCGGCTGGAGAATATGGCGCGCCTCGGCAACAAGGATGCGGCGCGGGCGCTGCTCGACCAGCTCCAATCGATGCTGGAGAACCTGCAAACCGCCCAGCAGGGCCCCGAATACGACCAGGGCGACGATGACATGATGTCGGCGCTCGACGAGCTGGGCGATATGATCCGCAAGCAACAGCAGTTGCGCGACAAGACCTACAAGCAGGGTCAGGACGCGCGGCGCGACGGCCAGCGCGGCAAGGGCAAGAATCAGTTCGGCGATCTACGCCAGGATCAGCAGGGCTTGCGCGATCGCCTCAACAAGTTGCTGCAGGAGCTGAAGAAGCACGGCGTCGGCAATCCCGCGCAGCAGGACCAGACTGGGCAAAACGGCCAGAGCCAGAGCCAGAATCAGCTCGGCAGCGCCGGCGAGGACATGGGCGAGGCGGAAGGCGAGCTCGGCGAGGGCGATGCCGACAGCGCTGTCGACAGCCAAGGCCGTGCGCTCGAGGCCATGCGCAAAGGGGCCAGGGGCCTGGCGCAGCAGATGCAGCAGCAAGGCGTCGGCATGGGCCAGGGACCCGGCCAGCCCGGCCGCACGGGTCGCGCGCGCGCGCAAAACGACACCGATCCGCTCGGCCGCCCGATGCGCGGCCGCGAATATGGCGACGACGTTACGGTGAAAGTGCCGGGCGAAATCGACGCGCAGCGCGCGCGGCGCATCTTGGAAGAGCTGCGCAAACGCTACGGCGAAAGCTTCCGCCCGCAGCTTGAGCTCGACTATATCGAGCGGTTGCTCCAGGGCTTCTGAGGTCTAGGGGCGCGCAACGAGCGCCTCGCGCACGGCGCCCTTGATCTGGTCCCGCGAAAACGGCTTGGCCAGCACGTCGTGTACCAGCGCGTCGAGCCCGTGCGCGCGCTCGCGCTGGTCCGCATAGCCGGTCATCAGCATGATCGGCATCTCGGGGCGGTCGCGGCCGGCGGCGAGCGCCAGCGCCACGCCGTCCATGACCGGCATCTTGACGTCGGCGAGCAGCAGATCGAATTTGCCGTCGTTGCGCCGCAGGGCGTCGAGCGCCGCGGCGCCGTCGGCGGCTACGGTGAGTTCGTGACCGTCTTCATTGAGCGCGCGCACCACGAGGCCGCGCACGGCATCATCGTCTTCGGCAATGAGAATGCGTGCCATCTATTTGCGTCCCGGGGCTGCGTCTTTTGCGGTGAAAAAGCGTACCAGTACATCGGCGGCCTCCGCCGGCGGCGAGGCGAGGCGGCTATGGAAGTCGAGCTTCTCCCCGGGCTCAAGGATGCCGCGCTCGGGCAGCGCCGTCCACGTGTAGATCTCTTGGCCCGTGGCGTTGCGCACCGAGAAGCGCAGCCGCGGCACTTCGGTCGCTGAATTACCGGTGCTGACGATGGTGCCATTGACGATAAGAGTATCGACGCCGTTTTCCGTCTGCTTGGTGATCTTCACATTCTCGAATTTGAGGTTGCGCAGGTTGACCGGCAGACCGATGGCGGCAAATAGCGAGGCGGTCTGCGGCAGAAAGCGCACCACCTCGTTGCGCGCGCCGATCAGCGCTACGTTGAAGGCGGCAAGGACGAGGATGATCGCGGTCCAGCGCGAGGAGCGCCGCTTGTGCTCGCGCCGGGCGCGCAGGCGCTCACGCCGCGCGGCGAAACTCTCCACCTCTTCCTCGCCGAGGGCGCCGGCTGAGGTTTCGCCCACCAGCGCCTGCGCCATTGGCGGCACCAGCGGCGGGGCGTCCGTGACCGGCACCTGTTGGTCATTTGCGGGCGATGCTGTGGGTTCGCCCTCGCCGGCGTGAGCGACGGCTCCCCCGTGTGGAGCCTCCTGGATGGCCTCACCGGGTTCGCTGCCGAAATCGTCGGCCGTCTCGGCGGCTGGCGCAGGCTGGCGGGCGGGTTCAGCGGGTTGCCCGGTTTCGGATTGCGCCTCGGCTTCGGCGATCACGCCGTCTACGAAGGCGGAAACATCGGCTGTGGATTGCGGGCCGCCGGCGAACCAGGTCGTCTTGCAGCGCGCACAGCGCACCGTTCGCCCGGCTGGCGGCATCGCCGCCGGGTCGATCATGTAGGACGTGGCGCAATTCGGGCAGACGATCAGCATGACTTTTGCGGCTATTCGCTCGCGGGGAAGCTAACAGCGGACCGTTAATGGACCGGAAACCATCGGTAACCGCCTGCCGGGCCAAAGCCGAGGTGCCGCAAGCCCGGATAATCCTGTAAAAAACGCACGAATCGTGGGGATCATGGGCCCGCTCGGGGCGGCGCAGGGTTCAGCACAGAGCTTGGCGGAGAGCGGATTGGTCCGATTCGAAAACGTCGGCTTACGCTACGGGCTCGGCCCGGAGGTCCTGCGCGACCTCACGTTCCGCATCGAGCCACATTCCTTCCAGTTTCTCACCGGCCCCTCCGGCGCCGGCAAGACCTCGCTGCTGCGGCTGCTGTTTCTGTCGCTCAAGCCCACGCGCGGCCTCATCACCCAGTTCGGCCACGATGTGGCGACATTGTCCAAGGACGCGCTCGCCACCTTGCGTCGACGCATCGGCATCGTGTTCCAGGATTTCCGCTTGCTCGACCACATGACCACCTACGAGAATGTGGCGCTGCCGCTGCGGGTGATTGGCCGCCCGGAGGACAGCTATCGTGACGAGGTGATCGAGCTGCTTAACTGGGTGGACCTCGGCGAGCGCATGTGGGCATTGCCGCCGGTACTTTCCGGCGGCGAAAAACAGCGCGCGGCAATCGCCCGCGCCGTCATCGCGCGTCCGCAATTGCTGCTCGCCGATGAGCCGACCGGCAACGTCGACCCGAGTCTGGCACAGCGTCTGCTGCGCCTGTTCATCGAGCTCAACAAGTCCGGTACCTCGGTGGTGATCGCCACCCACGACATCGCGCTGATGGATCAGTACGATGCGCGCCGCCTGGTGCTGCACGACGGCCGCCTGCACATCTATGACTGACACGGCGATCAACCGCAATGAACTGACCGCGCCGCCGCGCATGCCGGGCGGCGCGGCGCCGCGCTTCGATACCCCGCTGGTGCCGCGCACATCGATTGCCGGCCGCGCGCTCGTCGCCGTCATCGCGATCATGACATTCCTCGCTTCGCTCACCACCGGCGCGGTGATGCTGATCGCCGCCTCGGCGAGCGAATGGCAGGCCGACGTCGCGCGCGAAGTGACCATCCAAATCATCCCGGCGCCGGGCCGGGACGTCGACGCCGCGGTGGGGAAAGCGGCTGCGGTCGCGCGCGCGTTCCCCGGCATCGGCGAGGTGCGTGCCTATAGCAAGGAAGAATCCTCCAAACTTCTAGAACCATGGCTCGGCCAGGGTCTCACGCTCGATGAGCTGCCGGTGCCAAGATTGATCGTGGTCAAGATCGGCGTCGGCGCCGCGCCAGACATTCCGCAATTGCGTCGCTTGCTTGCCGAGCAGGTGCCCGGCGCGACGCTCGACGATCACCGCGGCTGGATCGAGCGCATGCGCACCATGTCGGGGACGGCGGTCGGTTTTGGCGTCGCGCTGCTTGTCCTGATGATCGCCGCCACGATGCTGTCGGTGACTTTTGCGACGCGCGGCGCCATGGCGGCCAACAAGCCGGTGATCGAGGTTCTGCATTTTGTCGGCGCCAAGAACGGCTTCATCGCCGGACACTTCCAGCGGCACTTCTTGCTGCTTGGGCTCGAGGGCGGCGCCATCGGCGGCGGCGCTGCGATGTTGCTGTTTGCGCTTGCCGGTGCGGTAAGCCGCTGGTTTGCCGGTTCGGCGGCCGGCGAGCAGACCACCGCGCTGTTCGGCTCATTTTCCATAGGGTTTGTCGGCTATGCCGCTGTAGTCGCGCAGGTCGTGCTTATCGCTCTGGTGACGGCGGCAACGTCGCGGCATACGGTCAACCGCACGCTGGAAAACATCAACTGAAGCACATGATCCCGAAAAGTGGACACCGGTTTTCGGACAAGATCATGCGCCAAAAAAAATATGAGCATGGCTGTGCCCCTGTAGAGGTCGGATTCTGATGCTGGCAGTCTTCGCCCGCTGGATCGGTTTTCTCACCATGGCCGCTGCCGTCGCCGGTGCGGTGCTGCTCTTTGCCGGCTTCTTCTGGTTCGCCGCGCAGGTTCCCTCCGAAGAGGCGACGCTCGACCGCAAGGCCGACGGCATCGTGGTTCTCACGGGGGCGGCGACCCGCATCCCCGACGCCATCGAGCTGCTCGCGGCCGAGCGCGGCAAGAGGCTGCTGATCACAGGCGTGCACCGCGACACCAGCAAGCGCGAGATCGCGCGGCTGACACCGCTCTTTTCGAAGTATTTTTCCTGCTGCATCGACCTCGACCGCTCAGCCCTCAACACTTTCGGCAACGCGTTGGAAATCAAACGCTGGGCGCGCGAGCACAATTTCAACTCACTGATCGTGGTGACCTCGAACTGGCACATGCCGCGCGCCATGGCCGAGGTCACGCACCAGCTCCCGGATGTGACGCTGATCGCCTATCCGGTACTTTCCGAGAAGGTGAAGGCCGACCCTTGGTGGTCGAATGCCGATACGGCGCGGGTCTATATGTCGGAATATCTGAAATACCTGTTCGCCAATCTACGCATGCGCATCGACCCCGATAGCGGCGCGTAAAGGGACAATCGAGTGAATATCGTTGTCCGCTCCATCGCCTTCAACGTGCTGTTCTATCTGAACACCGCGCTTTATCTCGTCGCGGCGCTGCCCACTTTTGTTCTGCCCTACCGCGCCATCATCGCCGTAGCGAAATCCTGGGGCCGTACCAACCAGGTTTTGTTGCGTCTTGTCGCCGGCATCGACTGCGAAATCCGCGGACTGGAAAAATTGCCGCGCGGTCCGTTGATCGTCGCCGCCAAGCATCAATCGGCCTGGGAGACCTTCGCGCTGCTGCCGCTGTTCGACAACCCGTTTTTCATCATGAAACGGGAGCTGCAATGGATCCCGATCTTTGGCTGGCTCACGATCAAGGGACGCATGGTGCCGGTCGACCGCGGCGCCGGATCCGCCGCGCTCGCTGCCATGGCCGAGCGCGCTCGCATCGAGCTCTCGTCCAGCCGTCAGCTCATCATTTTTCCCGAAGGCACGCGGCGGCCGCCGGGCGCAGAACCGAAATATAAATTCGGCGTCGCCCACCTTTATGCCGCGGAAGGAGTGCCCTGCGTGCCGATCGCGCTCAATTCCGGCCTGTTTTGGCCGCGCCGCTCGATCCTGCGCTATCCGGGAACGGTGATCGTCGAGATCCTCGATCCGATCATGCCAGGTTTGGGCAGGGATGAATTCTTCCGCCGCCTGCAGGATACAATCGAACCCGCGACTGCGCGCCTGATCGAGGAGGGTCGTCGTTCACGCTGAAGCGTGCGTCTCGTGCGCGCCCTTGAGCTGCTCGGCGAGCAGATGCAGGTCGTCGTCGCGATAGCCCTGGCGGTCGATCTCCTTGACGGCGTCGAGCACATAATCGCGATTGTTGCCGGAACGGCCGTGGCCCTGGCGCACGAAATGCAACTGCTTCTCCAGCGACAGCTTGCCTGCATATTGGCGGTGGCCGCGGTCGACCACGTAACACAAGGCACGCACCGTCTGCTGTGGATCGTCGTCGAGCCAGACCGCGCGCACTGTCTCGCGGTAGACCAGCGTCACCTGTTCGCGCCCGCGTAAATAGTCGATCGTTTCTTTGCGCCGGCCCGCCGCGACGCGATAGGCGATGCCGCGACAGTTGCCGCCGCGATCGAGGCCGAGCACTAGGCCGGGACGTTCGGGGGTGCCGCGATGCACGAAAGAGTAAACACAGAGCGCGCGATGGGCTCCGATCAGCCGGGCGCCGCGCCGTTCAAGGAATTCGAAGCCGGGCCGCCACATCAGCGAGCCATAGGCGAAGATCCAAAGATCCTCGCTTTGCGCGGAATGTGTGGTCATGACGGCGGAAACGAAACCGCTGGCGTTGACAGGAACCGGCGACTGCGCTCGCGTATCAGGACGGCTGCGCGGACGCAACCTTGATCCGACCCGCCGCATTAACGGCCCGTTCGCCCGATACCGACAGGACCATGGCTCGCAACGCTCGTAACCTCGCCGCCCGCGGCCGTGGCCGCCGCTTCCGCTATCTCGGAACGTTGCTCCTGTTCATTGCGCTTGTGGGCGGCTGGAGCTGGTTCTGGTATTACGCCGCCGGCAAGGCGCAGACGACGGTCGAAGGCTGGCGGGCGCGCGAGGCCCGGGCCGGCCGTATCTACACCTGCGGCTCGCAGACGATCGGCGGTTACCCGTTCCGCATCGAGGTGGAGTGCGACAAAGCGTCGGCTCTGTTCCGCAGCAACCGGCCGCCGGTAGAGCTGAAGACGGCGAAGATCCTTGCCGCGGTTCAAGTCTACGATCCGAGCCTGATGATCAGCGAATTCACCGGCCCGCTGACCATCGCCGAACCCGGCCGAGCGGCCGACCTCATCGCCAACTGGAAACTGATGCAGTCGAGCGTGCGCGGAACGCCCAACGCACCGCAACGTGTATCGATCGTGTTCGATCACCCGCGCCTCGACCATATCGCCGGCGGCGCGCGGCAGAACTATCTCACCGCCAAGCGCATCGAGCTGCATGGCCGCCTCGTTGGCGGCACGGTCGCCCGCAACCCCGTGATCGAGACGGTGCTGCGTCTCGGCGCCGCGTCGGCGCCGGGCATTACTCCTGCGGCGGTGCAGCCGGTCGACGCCGACATCACTGCGGTGCTGCACGGACTTTCCGATTTCGCGCCGAAGCCCTGGGCGGTGCGTTTCCGGCAGATCGCGGCGGCGGGTGGGCACATCGATATCACCAAAGCGCGTGTGCAGCAGGGCGAAACCATCGCTGTCGGCAACGGCACGTTAGCGGTCGACAGCCGCGGCCGTCTGCAAGGCCAGTTGACCGTCACCGTTGCCGGCGTGCAGCCGTTCCTTGCCGAGATCGGCGCGCAGCGGGCCGTGCAGCAATCGCAATCGATGGACAAGCTTGCCGGCGCGCTCAACCGCGTCGCGCCGGGGCTCGGCGATGTAGCGCGTGCGGGCGCTGGCGCCGATCTCAGCTTCGGCCTCGACCTTCTCGGCGAGCACACCATGCTTGAAGGGCGTCGCGCATTGACGCTGCCGCTGCGCTTTTCCGATGGCGCGATCTTCCTCGGTCCGATCCCGATCGGCAACGCGCCGGCGCTGTTCTAGTCCTCGCTCGCGGCGTAAGGCTTGGGCAGCGGCTCGTGCGGCAGCGCCGGATGCTGACGGCCGAAATCCGGCGATGGCGAATCCTGGCCGATATCGACGACGCCCTTGCGGATGGCGCGGGTGCGCTTGAAGTGCTCGTAGAGCGCCGCGCCGTCGCCGTTGCGGATCGCCTTGGTCAACACTGAGACGTCCTCGTTGAAGCGGCCGAGCATCTCCAGCACCGCGTCCTTATTGGCGAGGAAGACATCACGCCACATCGTCGGATCGGAGGCGGCGATGCGGGTGAAGTCGCGGAAGCCGCCGGCGGAGAATTTCAGCACCTCCGAGCGTGTCACGCTCTGCAATTCATCGGCGGTGCCGACGATGGTGTAGGCGATCAAATGCGGCAGATGACTGGTGATGGCGAGCACTAGATCGTGGTGGTCGGCGGCCATGATCTCGACATTGGCGCCGATGCGCCGCCAGAACTCGGCAAGCCTCTCGACGGCCTGTGCGTCGGCGCCGGGCGGCGGCGTGAGAATGCACCAGCGGTTGACGAACAGCTCGGCAAAGCCGGCGTCCGGGCCGGAATATTCGGTGCCGGCGACCGGATGCGCCGGCACAAAATGCACGTTCCTCGGCAAATGCGGACCCATGTCGCGCACCACCGCTCCCTTGACCGAGCCGACATCGGAGACGGTGGCTCCGGCCGCGAGATGCGGGCCGATCTCCCTGGCGACTGCCCCGCAGACGCCGACCGGAATGCAGACGATCACCAGATCAGCGCCTTCGACCGCGGCAGCGTTAGTCTCGACGACCTGATCGGCAAGCCCGAGCTCGGCGACGCGCTTGCGCGTGGCCGGCGTGCGCGCGGTGGCGACGATCGAGCGCACCACCCCCTGCTCACGCGCGGCGCGCGCGATCGACGAGCCAATCAGCCCGACGCCGATCAGCGCCAAGCGGTTGTAGAGCGGCGCCGGTTTGTTCACGCTGCTTTCCCCAGAAACTCCGAAAGCGCCTTGACCACCAGACGGTTGGCCTCCTCGGTGCCGACCGACATGCGCAGCGCATTCGGCAATTTATAGGCGCCGACCTGGCGCAGGATGAGCCCGCGCCGGGTGAGGAAAGCGTCGGCGTCGGCCGCGGTTCTGCCCTTGGTGTCGGGGAAATGGATGAGCACGAAATTGGCGACGCTTGGCGTTACCTTCAGCCCGAGCTTGCCGATTTCCTCCATCAGCCAAGGCAACCATTTCGCATTGTGCTCGCTCGCTCGCTCGATATGCGCGGTGTCGCGGATGGCGGCGATGCCGGCGGCGATCGCCGGGCCGTTGACGTTGAACGGACCGCGAATGCGGTTGACGGCGTCGACCACATGCGCCGGCCCGTACATCCAGCCGAGCCGCACGGCGGCGAGCCCGTAGATTTTCGAGAAGGTGCGCGTCATTACCACGTTGTCGGAGGTGGCGACCAGCTCGATGCCCGATTCGTAGTCGTTGCGGCGCACATATTCGGCATAAGCCGCGTCCAGCACGAGCAGGATGTTTCCCGGCAGCGAGCGGTGCAGGCGTTTGATCTCGTCGAATGCCAGATAAGTGCCGGTCGGATTATTCGGATTGGCAAGGAAGACGAGCCTGGTCCTCGGCGTGACGCACGCGAGAATGGCGTCGACGTCTGCCGTGTAATCCTTTTCCGGCGCGGCGACTGGCTTTGCTCCGGTGCCCATGACGGCGATCGGATAAACGAGGAAGCCGTGCGTTGTGTGGATCGCCTCGTCGCCGTCCTTGAGGTAGGCGCGCGCCAGCAGGTTGAGCAAATCGTCGGACCCGGCGCCGCAGACGATGCGCGCCGGGTCGAGCCCGAAGGCGGCACCGATCGCCTCGCGCAGCGCCGAAGCCGAGCCGTCCGGATAGTCCTCGAGGTGGTCGCCGACCGCTCGATAAGCGGCGATGGTGCTCGCGCTCGCCCCCAACGGCGTCTCGTTGGAGGAAAGCTTGAACACCTTGGCGGCGCCGGGCGCGCTGCTCTTGCCCGGAACGTAGGGGGCGATATCGAGCACGCCGGGGCGCGGTTGCGGACGGTTGGCGGTCATTTTCTCTCTGCCGACTATTTCTCGGCGCCAACCGTATAGCGGGTTGCGTGGCTGCCGACGAGAGCCGTCGAACGCATGCTGGCGCCGGCCTTGACCAGCGCGTCGGTAACCTTGTGCAGGGTTACCCCTTGCGGCAGCGTGACCAGCAGCGCGGCGCCGTCGAAGGCGCTGTCGGGCACGGCGACAAATTCGGCGAGCGTGGACAGACTCTGCGCCGCCTTGCCGCTCCAGCCGGACACGCGCACGCTCCATACACTCGTTTCCGTCACCATGGCATCGGCGGCGACGCGCGAGATCACGAACACCGGCAGCGCCGCCGGATGGTCGGCGCGCTCGACGAAAGGCAGGCGGGCGATGATCTTCGGCGCCGAATCGAATTCGAGCGCGCTCCACCAGGCGCCGGCCCCGGCGACCGCGACCGCCGGCACCAGACCGAGGTCGCCCTTGGAAGCGGACACCGCCGCCACCACACCCGAGGCGCCCATGTGCGGAACGAACGGCACCGTGAAGCCGAAATGAAAGCGTGCCGAATCCCGCATCAGCGCATCGCCTGCGGAGAGGTCGGCGTGCAGCGAGAACGGCGCCTGCACGTAGGTGAAGGTCGAGATGATGACGCGCCAGATGCCTTCGGCGGTGTCAAGCGGCAGGATGCCTTTGTGCCGCTTCACCAGCCGCCGCATCATTTCCGCCTCGCGCGCCGGGCGGAACGCCGAGCCGACCTCCTGCGTCTTCTTGGTCGCGATCAGCCGGTCGATGATCTCGCCCCGCTCCATCAGCAGGTTGTGCATCGCTTCGTCGATGCGGTCGATCTCCTTGCGCAGATCGGTGAGCGACGGCGTTTGAGGAACTTTGCTCATGGGCGCATTGATAGGAAAGAGGGGAGGCTAACGCAAAGAAAACGTGGCGCTAGGGCGGGTCAGGCGGTTTGGTGGGCGTCGCGTCGCCTTGACGGCAAGGCCAGCCGAGATTAAGACCACGATCCGTGGTCATTTGAGCCGGCCGGCTTGCAGCCACGTTAAATAATTCGCTAAACAGGCCGGGGAACGAGTGGTCCCGGCCGAACCTCAATTCGGGCCGGGTTTTTTTATGGCCTGTCGTTTGTGCGGACCTAAAGGTCCGTGGAGGCCGACGGTGACGGTGCAACCTCTGCAGGGCGATGACGTGCGCAAAATATTGCGCGATGCGGATCATCCGCGCGACTCGCAAGTTGCGCATTTCGCGCCCGACAAGCCGCTGAAACTTGACGCCGGTGTCGAACTCGCGCCGTTCCAGATCGCTTACAAGACCTATGGCACGCTCAACGCCGCGCGTTCGAATGCAGTGCTCATTTGTCACGCGCTCACCGGCGACCAGCACGTGGCGAGCGAGCACCCGCTGACCGGCAAAGCCGGCTGGTGGGAGACCATGGTCGGCCCCGGCAAGCCGATCGACACCGAGCGTTACTTCGTCATCTGCCCCAATGTGATCGGCGCCTGCATGGGAACGAGCGGACCGTCCTCGACCAATCCGGCGACGGGCAAGCCCTGGGGCCTCGACTTCCCCGTGGTCACCATCCGCGACATGGTGCGCGCGCAGGCGATGCTGCTCGATCATCTGGGCATTGAGTCGCTATTTTCGGTTGCCGGCGGCTCAATGGGAGGCATGCAGGTGCTCGAATGGGCGGCGTCTTATCCGCAACGCGTGTTTTCGGCGCTGCCAATTGCCTGCGCCACCCGCCACTCGGCGCAGAACATTGCCTTCCATGAGGTTGGCCGCCAGGCAGTGATGGCCGATCCGGAGTGGCGCGGCGGCCGTTATCTGCTCGAGGGCACCAATCCGCGGCGCGGCCTCGCCGTTGCGCGCATGGGCGCGCACATCACCTACCTGTCGGACGCTGCCTTGCACCGCAAGTTCGGACGCAAGTTCCAGGACCGCGAAAATCCGACATTTTCTTTCGACGCCGATTTCGAGGTGGAATCGTATCTGCGCCACCAGGGGATTTCCTTCGTCGAGCGCTTCGATGCCAATTCGTATCTTTATCTTACCCGGGCGATGGACTATTTCGACCTTGCCGCCGACTTCGGCGGCATTCTCGCCAATAGTTTCAAGGGCACGCAGACGCGATTTTGCGTGATCTCGTTCACTTCGGACTGGCTGTTTCCGACCTCGGACTCGCGCGCCATCGTACACTCCCTCAACGCCGCCGGCGCCCGCGTGTCTTTCGCCGAGATCGTTACCGACAAGGGCCACGATGCCTTCCTGCTCGACGAGCCGGAGCTCTTCGCCATCGTGCGCGGCTTCCTCGATGGCGCCGGCCGCGCCCGCGGGCTCGACAAAGGATAAGCATGCTCACGCGTTCAGATGCCAACCTCAACGTGTCCAATATCGCGCGAACGCCGGGCGGCGCCCGCGTCGATCTCGTTCTGGTCGCCGAAATGGTCGAGCGCGGCGCGCGCGTGCTGGACGTCGGCTGCGGCGACGGCGAACTGCTACGCCTCTTGACCGAGACGCGCGGCGTCGACGGACGCGGCATCGAGATTTCGCGCCAGGGCGTCAACGAAGGCGTGGCCAAGGGGCTCGCCGTGATCCAGGGCGACGCCGACACCGATCTTGCCGACTATCCGGATGATGCTTTCGACTATGTCATCCTCTCACAGACCCTGCAGGCGACGCGGCACCCGCGGGTTGTGCTCGAGCACATGCTGCGCATCGGCCGCCGCGCCATCGTCTCATTCCCGAATTTCGGCCATTGGCGGGTGCGACTGCAGCTCCTGTTCGCCGGCCACATGCCGCAAACCGACATGCTGCCGTACAGCTGGTACGACACCCCGAACATCCATCACTGCACCATCAAGGACTTCCGCCAGCTTTGCACACAGATCGGCGTGCAGATGGAGCGCGCGGTGGCGCTCAACGCCTGGGGCAGCCCGCTGCGGCTCAACGCGCCATGGTGGTTCTGGAATCTGTTCGGTGAGCAGGCGGTGTTTCTGCTTAGCCGGGGCTGAGCCGTTCCGCCGTGGAAGCTTTTACTTGCCGCATTGCAACGAAAACTCTGTGTCAGCGTATTTTTCAAGTTATATGCAGTATTAGATGATTTAGATTGTCAGTGGCAAAGTAATAAATACATGTCTCAGCCACGCCATAAGTGTTGACCAGTAATACCAGCTATGCATTTCACCGAATAACCTTTCGTTGATCACGATCTCGCCACATCCGGCCATTGATTGAACCCCGCAGCTCGAAATCGATTCTGTCGGTTCCGAGCCTTTTGCTTCGAGACGACAAAGGGGACAATCTGATGCGATCGAATCAGAGATTGACGGCACTGATGCTCATTGTGCTGGTTTTAGCGGTGGGCGGTTCGGCCTTGGCGAAAGGCCGCCATCAGACGGCAGCTCAACCGGTCGATGAGGTATCCGGGCTGGAAAGCCCTGCCGCCAGTGCTTTGGTCACCGAAGCGCGCAAATACGTCGGCACCAATCCCACTGGGCGCAAAAGCCTATGGTGCGGCGCCTTCATGGACATGGTGCTGCGCCAGGCCGGTTATAAGGGCGGCGGCAATCTCGCCCTCGGCTACGAGCACTATGGCACGCGCGTCTCCGGCCCGCAGGTCGGCGCGATTGCCGTCATGGGGCGCACGGGAGGTGGTCATGTCGGCGTGGTCGCCGGCGTTGATCCAGCCGGCAATCCGATCATCATCTCCGGCAATCACAACCACACGGTCGCTGAGGCGGTCTACCCGCGCTCGCGCATCGCCGCCTACGTGCTGCCCGCCAACTGATCGCGGCGGCTGCTAACAAAGACCGCGCCTTTGCCACCGGGCAATGGTGCGGTTTTTAAATTGTCGACCGTGGCTCGTTAAGGTTACGCCGCACGCGCGTAAACCATTTCATCGTAAATTCAGTTCGGACAATTTGCCGAAAACCGCCGTGCTATCTGGGTTCAGCGCCGGAATCGAAAAACGGCGCGCCTTGGAACTCGTGGCAGGTGGCCTTCATGCGTTTGCAGTATCGTATCGCGCTCGCCATTGGTTGCGTCAGCCTCCTGGCGATGTGCCTTCCCGCTTTCGGCAATCCGATGAGCGGGCAAGCGGTGCGGACTTTCCGTGCTGGCGAAACGCCTCCGGCGCCGGCGCCGACACATGCGCGGGCGATCAAGCCGAGCAAAGCGAAGCCTGTTTCGCGCGAGCTTGACCGTCTTTCCAGCGCCCAGGTAACCGAACAGCTCAAGCGTCCGCCGGGCGGCTGGCCAGCGCTGGTTGCAGAGGCGCGCAAGTATATGGGCACCAATCCGACCGCGCGCAAAAAGCTGTGGTGCGCGACCTTCATGAACATGGTGTTGCACAAGGTCGGTTACGCCGGCACCAACTCCGATGCGGCACGCTCATTTGCCTATTACGGCCATCGCATTTCCTCGCCGCAGATCGGCGCCATCGCCGTGCTCACGCGCGGCAAGACCGGCGGCCACGTCGGCGTCGTCACCGGGGTCGACCCGCACGGCAACCCGATCATTATTTCCGGCAATCACGGCCACCGCGTCGGCGAGGGCATCTACCCGGCCTCGCGCGTGATCGCTTATGTGATGCCGACGGAAAGCCGCCCGCTGACGCGGGTTGCCGACCGTACTCCGGTGTCGGCAGCGATCGCGGCCGCTCATGAGATCGACTCGCCTATCGACGAACTCATCGCTGCGATCGAGGCGGAACAGGGGAAGGCCGATGCCGCCAAGCCGCAACAGCAGCCGGCGCAGCAACAGCCGCCGCCGCCGCAGCAAGCGGACGCCCCCCGCGCCGGCGACACGCAGCGCGAGGCCGAGCCGCAGGAGCCGCACCGCACGGTGCAGCAGACGCCGGATAGCTCGGCTGCCGTCGATGGCTCCGTCGCCGATGTGTTCGGGCTGAAGGACCGCTCGGCGGCGCCGATCCCGCCGGCGCGCGTGCCGCAGCAGCAGCCGCAGCGGCAGACCCGTCAACGCCCTGGACGCGTGGCGGCCGCCGACATCAACTGATGGTGTCGCCGACGGCGATGTCGCCGCCGCCGCCGCCGCCGCCGACCACCTCGGCATAGACCCCGCAATCGGTGTGGCCGAAGCTTTTCGCCAGCGTCTGCGGAACCGCCAGATCGCGAATGCCGGTGTCCGGATCGACCTCGGTCGCCGCGCAGCGCACGATGCGCTTGATGACCTTGAGCCGGGCGGCTCCGAGCCTGATTTCGCTGTCCAAAAGGTCGAATTCGCGCCAGGCTGGCCAGCCGGCGACATAAACGTTGCCGCGAAAGCGCAGCGGATTGACCGGCGCGCCAACGGCGCTCTCGATGGCGGCGACCGAGCCGAGATTGATGATCGACACCACTTTCTTGGCCACGTCGGAGAAGCTGTGGCCGTCGCCATAAAGGACCTTCGGCGGCCCGCGCAGCTCTTTGGGCATGAAGCGCCGGAAGAAGGCCTCGATGGTCAGCCGCCCTTCCTTGGTCCGTAGATCGCCGCGCGCCGCCTCGCGGTCATCGGCGTGGATCGTCAACGTGTGGCTTGCCTCGTCATAGTCGGTGCGTAGAGCCGCCAGGCGCTCGTTGCGCATCAGCATCAAAAAGCGCTGCTTGGGGAAATAGGCGGGCGCCTCCGGATCGAAGCCGGAGGGACCGTTTTCGATGGCATAGAGCCGGTCGGCGGGCAGCGTTTTGCCCGGCTCGAGCCGGGTGCGGGACAAGGGCTGCGGCGACAGCCCCTTGACAGGGTAGCGGTAGATGGCGGCGATCCGCGGAGGGCCGTTTGTCATTGGATTTTCGGTCTTTCCTCGGGAAAAAAGAGCTTTAACCCTGAGCTATATCAAGCCCGCCGCCTCTTCAAACGGGCTAAGGCGAACCCACATAATATAAATGCGGGCCGCCTTCACGGGACCCGCCATCCGGCGCCTGATGGGCCGAGGGGAGTTGAGGCATGAATTTGGAGAAATACACCGACCGCGCCCGCGGCTTTATCCAATCGGCGCAATCTCTCGCCCTGCGCGAGGGTCACCAGCAATTTGCGCCAGAACACCTGTTGAAGGTGCTGCTTGACGATCCTGAGGGATTGGCGGCAGGCCTGATCGACCGTTCCGGTGGCAATTCGCGTCAAGCTTTGCAGCAGGTCGAGGCCGCGCTTGCCAAGCGGCCGAAAGTGTCGGGCGGCGGCGCCGGCCAGGTCTATCTCGATCCAGCCCTGGCGCGCGTTTTCGACGCCGCCGAAAAGGCCGGGGAAAAAGCCGGCGATAGCTTCGTCACCGTCGAGCGCCTGTTATTGGCGCTGACGATCGAAAAGAACAACGAAGCCGGCAAAATCCTCAAGAATGCCGGCGTGACCCCGCAGAATTTGAATTCCGCCATCGAAGCCCTGCGCAAGGGTCGCACGGCTGACTCGGCGTCTGCCGAAAACGCTTATGATGCGCTGAAAAAATACGCACGTGATCTGACGCAAGCGGCCCGTGACGGCAAGCTCGATCCGGTGATCGGCCGCGATGAGGAGATCCGCCGCACCATCCAGGTGCTGTCCCGCCGCACCAAGAACAATCCGGTGCTGATCGGCGAGCCCGGCGTCGGCAAAACCGCGATCGTCGAGGGTCTCGCGCTGCGCATTGTCAACGGCGACGTGCCGGAAAGCCTGCAGGACAAGAAGCTCTTGGCGCTCGATCTTGGCGCCATGATCGCAGGCGCGAAATATCGCGGCGAGTTCGAAGAGCGGCTCAAGGCCGTGCTGCAGGAGGTCACCTCCTCGGCCGGGCAATACATTCTGTTCATCGACGAGATGCACACCTTGGTGGGCGCCGGCAAGGCCGACGGCGCCATGGACGCCTCGAACCTGTTGAAACCCGCGCTTGCGCGCGGCGAACTCCACTGCATTGGCGCGACCACGCTCGACGAATACAAAAAACACGTCGAGAAGGACGCAGCGCTCGCCCGGCGTTTCCAGCCGGTTTACGTGTCCGAGCCGAGCGTCGAGGACACCATCTCCATCCTGCGCGGCCTCAAGGACAAATACGAGCAGCATCATGGCGTGCGCATCGCCGACTCGGCGATCGTCGCCGCGGCGACCTTGTCGAACCGCTACATCACCGACCGCTTTCTCCCCGACAAGGCCATCGACCTGATCGACGAGGCCGCCGCGCGGCTAAAGATGCAGGTCGATTCCAAGCCCGAGGAACTCGACAATATCGACCGCGAAATTGTGCGGCTGAAGATCGAGCAGGAGGCGCTGAAGAAGGAAAGCGACCCCGGCTCCAAGGAGCGGCTGAAAAATCTCGAAGCCGAGCTGAAGTCGCTGGAGAAGCGATCCGCCGACATCACCTCACGCTGGAAATCGGAAAAGGAAAAGCTCTCCGAGGCGCAGAAGCTCAAGACCGAGCTCGACCAGTTGCGCGGCGAACTCGCCAATGCGCAGCGCAAGGGCGAATATCAGCGCGCCGGCGAATTGGCCTACGGCCGCATTCCCGAACTGGAAAAGAAACTCGCAACGGTCGAGGCCAGCGAAGCCAGGGGCGCCATGGTCGAGGAGACCGTCACCGCCGATCACGTCGCCGGCGTGGTCTCGCGCTGGACCGGCGTTCCCGTCGACAGGATGCTCGAGGGCGAGAAGGAAAAGCTGCTGCGCATGGAAGACGAGCTCGGCAAGCGTGTCATCGGCCAGAAGGAAGCGGTGCGCGCGGTCTCGACCGCCGTGCGTCGCGCCCGCGCGGGCCTGCAGGATCCGCACCGGCCGATCGGCTCGTTCATGTTCTTAGGCCCGACCGGCGTCGGCAAGACCGAGTTGACCAAGGCGCTCGCCGCCTATCTGTTCGACGACGAGAACGCGCTCATCCGCATCGACATGTCCGAATACATGGAGAAGCACGCGGTGGCGCGGCTGATCGGCGCGCCACCGGGCTATGTCGGCTACGAGGAGGGCGGCGCGCTCACCGAAGCGGTGCGGCGCCGGCCCTATCAGGTGGTGCTGTTCGATGAGATCGAGAAAGCGCACCCGGACGTGTTCAATGTCCTGTTGCAGGTGCTCGACGACGGGCGCTTGACGGACGGGCAAGGCCACACCGTCGACTTCCGCAACACCTTGATCGTGATGACCTCGAACCTCGGCGCCGAATTCCTGGTCAACCAGCCGGAAGGGCAGGATACCGACGCCGTGCGCGATCAGGTGATGGCGGTGGTGCGCTCGGCTTTCCGCCCGGAATTCTTGAACCGCGTCGACGAGATCATCCTGTTCCATCGCCTGAAGAAGGCGGAGATGGGCCGCATCGTCGACATCCAGATCGGCCGCCTGCAGAAGCTGCTCGACGACCGCAAGATCGTCATCAAGCTCGAGGCAAGCGCGCGCGACTGGCTCGCCGACAAGGGCTGGGATCCGGCCTATGGCGCGCGGCCCTTGAAGCGCACCATCCAGCAGTCGGTGCAGGACCCGCTTGCCGACATGATCCTCGCCGGCAAGATCAAGGACGGCGAGACGGTGACTGTCTCCGCCGGCAAGAGCGGCCTCACTTTCAACGGCAAGATGGCGCAGGCGGCCTAATCGCAAACGTGTCATGCCCGGCCTTGTGCCGGGCATCCACGACTTGCTTTTTTCGAGTAAAGTCGTGGATGGCCGGGACGAGCCCGGCCACGACGTCACCGCTTCGATAGCCGAATTACCTTGCCGCCACGCGAGCCGGCTTGCGCGCCAGAATGCCGTCGATACGCGCGCGCTCCTGCTCGAAGCTCGCCAGCATCGTACCCTCGAGTTCTCGTCCGCGCGGCAGCTTGATGCGCATGGGGTCGACGAAACGGCCGTTGACGCGGATTTCGTAGTGGACATGCGAGCCGGTCGACAGGCCGGTCGAGCCGACGAAGCCGATCACCTGGCCCTGGCGCACGCGCGTGCCCTCTTCGATGCCGCGGGCGTAGGCGCTCATGTGGCCGTAGGCGGTTTCGTAGCCGTTGTTGTGACGGATCAGCACAAACTTGCCGTAACCGGATTCCCATCCCGCCTTCTCGATCGTGCCGTTGCCGGCGGCGTAGATCGGCGTTCCGGTCGGCGCCGCCCAATCGACGCCGGTGTGCATCTTGGTGTAGCCGAGGATCGGATGCCGGCGCAGGCCGAACGGCGAGCGCATGATGCCCTCGGCGACTGGCTTGCGCACCAGGAACTTCTTCGCGCTCTTGCCGGCCTCGTCATAGTAGTCGACGAGCCCGTCGTCGGGCGATTGGAAGCGGTAGAGCCTCTTTACCTCGCCGTCGACCGTGAGTGAAGCGAACTCAATATCGTTGCGGCTTTCCGGCGCCTGCGTTTCGTCCTCGTTGGGATAGAGCACTTCGAAGGAGTCGCCCGGCTGCACCTTGCGCTGGAAATCGACGTCATACGAATAAATGCGGATGAGGTTCTCGATGATCGGTCGCGGCACATGGTCGCGCAACGCGGTCTCGTAGACGCTATGATAGAGCGTCACCCCGCTGCCATCGTCGCCGCTGTCGTTGGTGTCATCGTTGGTCTCGGCAACTTCCGTGTCGAAGTTCTTGGCATCGACCGGCACGTATTTGCCGCTGTCGGCAAGCGCCACCACCGAATCGACGGCTGCATCGCTGGCAACGATGACGCGGATCGGCCGACTGGGCTCGGCGCCGATTGCCGGCTGCATCAGGATGCGCAGCTTCTCTCCGTCCCTGAGGCCGCCGTCGCGGCCGGTCGCGCCCATCAGATCGATGATCGCCTTGATGTCGTTTGGCTGCGCGCCGAGGTCGTGCAGGATCGAGGCGACGCTGTCGCCTTTTTTCGCCACGACGATTTTCTCGCCGGCGGCGTTGCCACCCGTCGTCTGCGTCGCCGTCTTCTGCAGCAGCGTGACGTTTTCCGGCACGACGCGCGCTTCGAAGCCGGCGTAAGGGTCGGCTGCCGGCTCACCGGCGTAGGCGAGCTTGATGCCGGTGATATCGGCGGCGACCGGCCCGCGCTTGGCGGTCTTGCGGCTCCACTCCGCGGCCTCGCGCACGCGATCGACGATCTCCTCGGCGGGTATGGTCAGCGCGATCTTGGCCTTCGGCAAAAGCGGCGCGAGGTCGCGCATGACGAAGGACACTTCCGCGTCGGGCTGGGCCTCCGGCGGCTTATCCGGCACATCGCCGCCGTTCGCCGATTCGGCGAGTAGGCGCTGCGGGTTGTACGCCGGAATGTCGGCGGAGACATCGGACACCGTGAGCGACAAGTTGCCGGCGACGCGCAGGAACGGCCGCACGCGCACGACTTCGTGCGCGCCGACACGGCTGATGCTGGAGACGCGGATCACCTGGCTCGTGTAGGTCGGCTCTTCCGCCGTCGGCAGGCGGTCACTCTTGCGCGGTAGGCCGAGCCGGTCGGCGCCGGCGGCAAGCGCGCCCCGCAGCGCCACCTCAACGCGCTCGGGCAGCGACGCGAAATTGGTTTCGCCGTCGAGGGATGTGAAAACGGCCCCGCCCATGAGAGCAGCACCGCACAGCGCGGTCAGGATGGTACCGGCAAACCACTGCATCGACACGCGGCGGCGATCGACATAGGCGCTGGTGCCGCCGTCGACCGACAGCGGCGGCTCGTTGCCGAGCTCGATGCTCTCGGCGTGCCTCGATCGATGTGCGCCGCGCGACCTCGAATGATCCAAGCCCGTCCCCTGCGCCTGCGATCGAAGATGGTTCGCTGCAACCCGAATCGCCTGAGACACAGGCGATTCAATTCGCCGGCACGATGCCGGGCGACCGAAGCCCCGTCAATGACGCCGGCTGCGGCCGCTTGCACTGGTTGACTTGGTAACGGCGGCTGGAGCAGCCCCCGCTTGCGATTCCATCCCGTGAACCTAGAAGGCAAAGGACGCGCAAGAATATGGCCTCAGTACGGCGCGGCCGGGCCCTCTGGCGGTCGGTAAATCAATGCTTAAATTCCTGCGTGTGCGGGGAGGCCGCGGGAAATAGTGGGTAAAGCCGCGCTTTTCCCGTTGACACTTCCACGGGGCGAAGCCTATATACGCCCTTCCGGCGCGCCGTCCGCTTACGGCGCGATTGCGCGCCTCTGAAGCTCCTCACTGGAACAGTGACACGGCATCCGATGGTTCTCGGATGCGCGGGCTTCGACGGCTCCTTGGCGTACCAAGGGGCGGGGACCGCCATGGTCCCCGGGCTGTTTGAAAAGTGAATCGGAAGAAAGAGAAACGTGGACGGCGGAGTCCTTGCGGGCCGCTTTCTCGTGAAAGAGCGATCTTTTGCGAAGGCGGCCATGGAAGAGACTTCGGCGGTACACGTTTAAAGGTACACCGCTGGTCATTTTCGTTTCGCGCGCGAGCGCGAGATGAAAGGCGATCAGTGGGTGGACCTCGTCAATGTGGCGATGCTTCCCGCATCGCCACTGCGCAAACGTGACCAGCCGGCATCAATCTCATCCAACTTGAGAGTTTGATCCTGGCTCAGAGCGAACGCTGGCGGCAGGCCTAACACATGCAAGTCGAGCGCACGTAGCAATACGTGAGCGGCAGACGGGAGAGTAACACGTGGGAACGCGCCCTTCGGTTCGGAATAACTCAGGGAAACTTGAGCTAATACCGGATACGTCCGTAAGGAGAAAGATTCATCGCCGAAGGAACGGCCCGCGTCCGATTAGCTAGTTGGTGAGGTAACGGCTCACCAAGGCGACGATCGGTAGCTGGTCTGAGAGGATGACCAGCCTCACTGGGACTGAGACACGGCCCAGACTCCTACG
>Ga0335083_10001663_pt1 | contig 30360 bp, 43 predicted proteins | sample Lox_Sample_42_FD_206716 | JGI IMG/M metagenome (GOLD analysis project Ga0335083, IMG submission 206716) | Soil microbial communities from Loxahatchee National Wildlife Refuge, Florida, United States - Lox_Sample_4.2 | ecosystem: Environmental > Terrestrial > Soil > Wetlands | place: USA...
GGGACAATGTGTCGCTGGAAATCGAGCTGATCACGCCGGTGGCGATGGAGAAGGGCTTGCGGTTCGCGATCCGCGAAGGCGGACGCACCGTCGGCGCCGGCACCATCACCGAAATTATTGCGTAGCACTGTTGGCGCGGCGAGTGCCGCGCTTTTTCCTGAACCGCGGCAGAGACCGCCGGGCGATGAGCCCAGAATAAGATCTTTGAGATCTGAAGAGAGACAACGGACGTGATTGGCAAAGAACGAATCCGCATCCGGCTGAAAGCATACGACTATCGCATTCTTGACCAGTCCACGGGAGAAATTGTGGACACCGCGAAGCGCACGGGAGCACAAATTGCGGGGCCGATTCCGCTGCCAACCGTGAAGAACAAGTACTGCGTACTGCGTTCGCCACACGTGGACAAGAAGTCGCGTGAGCAGTTCGAGATTCGCACGCACAAGCGCCTGCTCGACATTCTAGAGCCCACGCAACAAACGGTGGATGCCCTGATGAAACTTGAGCTTCCGGCGGGTGTCGATGTGGAGATCAAGGCGTTCGGGAAGGAACACAAGTAACGTGCTCTTCGCTTGTCGCTGCTCGCTCTCCGCCAGAGGCGAATAAGCAACCTGGCGAGAAGCAAACAGTGAAGGGCGAGCAGCGACAAAAACAAAGCTTCCGCGGCATCAGCCCCCGTCGCGGCAAACGGCGGAACGGGAAGCGGAGTTAAGGAAACGAACATGGCAGTCAACGGAATTCTCGGCAAGAAAGTCGGCATGACGCAGCTCTTCGATGACAAGGGTGACGTCCGCCCGGTCACGGTGCTGAAGGCAGGTCCCTGTTTTGTCACCCAGCGCAAGACCGTTGCCAAGGACGGCTATGATGCCGCACAGATCGGACTGGTGGAGTTCACCAAGGAGTCGCGGCTGAGCAAGGCAGCGAAGGGACATTTGGCAAAACAAAATCTGCCGCCGATGCGCTTCCTGCGCGAGGTAGGGATTGTGGTGGACGGCGAAGCCCAGGATGGCACCAAGACCGGCGACAAGGTGCTGGTGGACATTTTCGAAGGCGAGAAGTTTGTGGATGTGATTGCAACCAGCAAAGGCCGTGGATTCGCCGGCGTCGTGAGGCGGCATCACTTTGCCGGCGGCGCAGCGTCACACGGCTCCATGTTCCAAATTACAGGCTCGATCGGCTCATCGGCCTTCCCTTCCCGTGTGTTCAAGGGCATGCGCATGTCGGGACACATGGGCGTGGACCGCGTCACCACCCGCAACCTGCGCGTGCTGGGCGTTGACAAGGACGAGAACCTGCTTGTGGTCGAAGGGGCTGTGGCAGGACCGAAGGACGGCTATGTAGTGATTACCAGGGCCAAGAAGCCGCCGAGAGAGCGCCGCGGATTCAGCGGTGCGGGCACGGTCGATCCGTTGAAGGCTTCGAAGCGCCAGGTGGCCAAGAAAACGAAGTAGCCGCGATTTGCGGGCGTCTGGGCCCGCAGCGGCCATCCCGCAGCGACGGATCTGCTGGCCGGGACAAGGCGAGAACGATTATGGCGAAGATTGATGTAGTAAATCTGGGAGGCGAGAAAGTGGGCTCGCTCGAACTGGCCGATGAAGTGTTCGGTTCAGTCAACGAAGATCTGCTCTGGGAAGCGGTAAAGCATTATCGCGCCGGGCAGCGCGCTGGGACCCACGCCACCAAGAACCGCAAGCTCGTAAGCGGTGCGGGCAAGAAGCTGTGGCGGCAGAAGGGTACCGGGCGTGCGCGCGTAGGCTCCATTCGCTCTCCGCTGTGGAGACATGGCGGCACAGTGCATGGGCCTCAGCCCCGCTCCTACGATTACTCTTTCCCGCGAAAGAAGCTGCTGGGCGCCCTGCGCTCGGCGCTGGCGGCAAAGTTAGCCGACGGCAAGCTGGTCGTGGTCGAGAACTTCGAGTTGAAGGAAGCCAAAGCCAAGGAATTCCGCAAGACCCTGAACCAACTGAACGCCAAAAGCACGACCTTGCTGGTGGAAAGTGCCGCCAACACGAACGAGAATCTTCAGCTAAGCTCACGCAATCTGGCAGGAGTGGAGCTTCTGGCCGGAAACCAGGTCCATCCATATCACCTGCTGCGCTACGAGACCGCGATCTTCGCGCGTCCGGCGCTGGAAAAGCTTCAGGACTCGCTCAAGGCAACGACGGCCAAGCGGCAGCCGGCGGAGGTGGCGTAATGAAGTCGGCATATCAGATCATTCGCCGCCCGGTGATCACCGAAAAGGGCCTGGGCGTGAAGGAGACCGAAGCGACACTGGTCTTTGAGGTCGCTGTCAAGGCCAGCAAGACCGAGATCAAACAGGCCGTGCAAACCATTTTCAAAGTCAAAGTGGACTCGGTGCGCACAGCCAACTTTGAAGGCAAAGAGCGCCGGCGCGGCAAGTTTGTGGGAAATCGTCCCGACTGGAAAAAAGCCTACGTCCGGTTGAAGGCGGGCGAGAAGATGCCCGAATATGCGGAGAATTTGTAGGCCCAGTGCGCGAGTGGCCGCCAGGATGGCGGCGCGATGAGAAACGAGTAGAGACATGGCAATCAAGACTTACAGACCGGTTACCCCGACGCGGCGGTTTACCACAACCACGGTCAACGACGACCTGACGACGAGCCGTCCGTACAAACCGTTGACCGAGCCCAAACAGCGCACCGGTGGCCGCCGTAACTCCGGCGACCTGACCATCTGGCATCGCGGCGGCGGGCACAAGCGCAAGCTGCGCATCATCGATTTCAAGCGCGACAAGTTCGGGATTCCGGCCATCGTCGCATCCATCGAATACGATCCTAATCGCTCAGCGCGCATCGCTCTGCTGAACTACCTTGATGGCGAGAAGCGCTACATCGTGTACCCGGTCGGCTTGAAAGTCGGCGCGAAGGTGGTCAGCGGCCCTGAGGCTGACATTCTGGTGGGCAATGCCCTGCCCCTGCGCAACATTCCTCCCGGCACAACCGTGCACAACATAGAGTTGAAGCCGGGTAAGGGCGCGCAGATGGCGCGGTCGGCGGGAGCGCAGGCGCAACTGGTGGCCAAAGAAGGTGACTACGCCCTGCTCAAGCTGCCCTCCGGCGAGACCCGTCGCGTGCTGGTGGATTGTATGGCGACTGTCGGCCAGGTTGGCAACCTCGATCACGAAAACATTTCCGTTGGCAAAGCCGGACGCACTCGCTGGCTGGGACACCGCCCAGTAAACCGCGGCGTGAGCATGAACCCGGTGGACCACCCGCACGGTGGTGGTGAAGGCAAAACCAGCGGCGGGCGTCACCCCGTGACTCCATGGGGCCAGCCGACGCGTGGTTACAAGACACGTAACAACAAGCGGACCGATAAGTTCATCGTAACCCGCAGACAGAAGTAGGACTGAGACAACATGGCACGTTCGACAAAGAAGGGTCCGTTCATCGATTCGCACTTGCAGGCCAAGATCGAGAGCATGAACCAGCGCAACGAAAAGAAGGTGTTGCGCACCTGGTCGCGCCGCTCGACCGTGATTCCGGAAATGGTGGGACACACCCTGGCCGTGCATAACGGCAAGAAGTTCATCCCGGTGTACATCACGGAAAACATGGTGGGTCACAAGCTGGGCGAGTTCAGCATGACCCGTAGCTTCAAGGGCCACTCGGTGAAGGCGGCAACCGAAACAACGGCCAAGCCAGCGGCACCGCCGGCGCGCTAAGGAGACGACATGGAGTTCACGGCCAAACTGAATTACGTGCGCGTTTCTCCGCAGAAGGCCCGCCTGGTGCTGGACCTCATCAAGGGGCGCCGGGTGGAGGAAGCGCTGGACACGCTGTTGTATGCAAAACAGGGTATCGCCCCGCAGCTGTACAAGCTGCTGCGCTCGGCGGTGGAGAACGCGAACTACGTCAGCGCGGAGAAGGGCCTGGACGTCGATGTGGACCGCCTGTATGTGAAGCGGGCGATTGCTAACGACGGCCCCCGCATGAAACGTATTCGTCCTGCCCCTATGGGCCGCGCATATCGCTATCAGCGGCGCATCGCACACCTGGAGATCGCGCTGGAGGAAAAGGCCGCCGGCAACGGCAAGGCCAGTCTCGTGGAGACTGTGGGAGAAGGCGCGCCAGCGAAAAAAGCGGCGAAGAGAGCGGTCCGGAAGGCGCCGGCAAAGAACGCCGCCAAGAAGGGTCCGGCGAAGAAGAAAGGACCGGCAAAGCAGCCAAAGAAGAAGTAGGTTAACCCGCCGCCGCGGATGTGGCGGAGAAAAAGCGAGGCTTCGGAAACGAACCTCGCGGAAAAGAACCAAGACTATGGGACAGAAAGTCCATCCTTACGGATTTCGCCTCGGCATCACCAAGCCATGGCGGTCACGCTGGTTCGTGGAGCGCGACTACGACAAACTGCTGCTGGAAGATGTCAAGCTGAAAGCCGAGCTGAAGGACAAGCTCAAGTCGGCGGGCGTCAGCTCCATCGAGATTGAGCGTCCCGGCAACAAGCTGCGCATCATCATCCGCACTGCGCGTCCGGGGATCATTATCGGACGCAAGGGCGCGGAGATTGACAAGCTGAAGCAGGAGATCCAGAAGCGCACTAACCGTGATGTCTATGTGGACATCCAGGAGGTGCACAAGCCCGAGCTGGACGCGCAACTGGTGGCTGAGAACATCGCGCTGCAGCTAGAAAAGCGCGTCGGCTTCCGCCGCGCCATGCGAAAGGCTGTCGATTCAGCGCTGCGCTTCGGGTGTAAGGGGATCAAGGTGCGGGTCAGCGGACGCCTGAATGGCAACGAGATCGCGCGCTCCGAGTGGTACCTGCAGGGACGCCTGCCGTTGCATACGCTGCGCGCGGATATCGATTATGGCTTTGCCGAGGCCCATACGACGTACGGCATCATCGGCGTGAAGTGCTGGGTGTACAAGGGCGAGATTTTTAAAGAAAGGCGCCGCGAGCCGCAGGCGGTGCAGTCGGGAGTGTTTTAGAAGCGTTGTGAGTGATCAGTTGGCAGTTGTCGAGCGGAATCGGGACAACGACGGCTGAGAACTGACAACCGAACTGGTTACTGACTATGTTGATGCCAAAGAAAGTAAAGTACCGCAAACAGCAGCGCGGACGCATGGCCGGCAAGGCCTGGCGCGGCAGTGAGCTGTCGTTTGGTGATTTTGGTCTTAAGGTCATGGAGCCGGGCTGGATTACCGACCGCCAAATCGAAGCCAGCCGCGTGGCCATGACCCGTTTTATCAAGCGCGGCGGGAAGATCTGGATTCGGCTTTTCCCGGATAAGCCAGTAACCAAGAAGCCGGCGGAGACCCGTATGGGCAAAGGCAAGGGCGCGCCTGATCACTGGGTTGCCGTGGTCCGCCCCGGCAAGATCCTTTTCGAGATGGAAGGGGTCACGCCAACAGCTGCCGCCGAGGCAATGCGTCTGGCTTCGCACAAGCTGCCCCTGCGGACGAAGTTCGTGCAGCGTGAAGGTATTCACTAGAGATTTGAGCAATGAATATTGAGAAGATTCGCAACTTGACCGATGCCGAGCTGATTCATCAGCAGCGCGAGCTCTCTGACCAGCTCTTCAAGATGAAGTTTCAGTTGAAGATGGGGCAGACCGAGAGCCTGAAGAAGATCCGCGAGCTGAAGAAGGACATTGCGCGCATCAAGACTGTAGTGCGCCAGAAAGAGCTGGCGGGCGGTAACGGAGCGGCGATGCCCAAGGCAGAAGCTACGATCGAGCCGGCAACACCCAGGAAGGCGGCAAGGAAAAAGGCTGCGACGGAGAGAACAGAGCGATGACCTTAACAACCGCAACCAGCAACACACTCCAGGCCGGCCGCCGCAAGATGCTAATCGGCGAGGTGGTCTCCACCAAGATGGCCAAGACCATCGTGGTCGAGGTCCGCCGGCAGAAGGCGCACCCGTTCTACAAGCGTGTGGTTGCCCGCAGCAAGAAGTTCTATGCCCACGACGAAAAGGGCACGGCGCATCTCGGTGATGTTGTGAAGATCGAGGAGACGCGTCCGCTCTCCAAGTTGAAGCGCTGGCAGTTGAAGGAAATCGTGCGGCGAGCTGCCCTGGTGGCGCCGGTCGAGGAGCAACCGGTTAGCCAGGCGTAAGGAGATACATCTATGGCAGTGATGATGAGAACCATGCTCGATGTTGCCGATAACTCCGGCGCGCGCAAGCTGCAGATGATCTTGCCCCTGGGCGGTTCGACCGGCCTGGTCGCCGGGTTGGGCGACATTGTGACCGCCGCCGTGAAGGAAGCCGCGCCTGATGGTACCGCCAAGAAAGGCACCGTGGTGAAGGCGGTCATTGTGCGCACTCGTAAGGAACATCGCCGCCGTGACGGTACCTATATCCGGTTCGATCAGAATGCCGCGGTCCTGATTAATGATGTCCACGAGCCAATCGGCACGCGCGTATTTGGTCCTGTGGCTCGCGAACTGCGCGAGAAGAAGTTCTTAAAGATTGTTTCGCTGGCGCCGGAAGTGCTTTAAGGCAGCGACTAGCGACCAGCTACGAGCAACGACTTGTTAGACATTAGACGTCTTAGCTAGTTGCTAATTGCTTAAGGTTAAGAAATATGCAAAAGACAGTTGACATTCGCCGCAACGATCAAGTGCGCGTAATCACCGGGCGGGATAAAGGCAAGCAAGGCCGCGTGCTGCGTGTGATGCCCGACGAGGGCAAGCTGCTTGTCGAACACGTGATGATGGTAAAGAAGCACGTGCGACCGAATCCGCAGCGCAACATCAAGGGCGGCATCGCTGAACAGGAGAGTTCGATCTCCATCAGCAACGTCATGTTGATGTGCAACTCGTGCAACCGGCCCGTGCGCGTCGGCCACGAGAAACACGGTGACCGTCATGTTCGTGTATGCCGGCGGTGCGGCGCTACGCTGGAGAAGTGAGCGCGCTTTCGAGGCGTCTGAGCCTCGAGCGCTCATCCCGAGCGAGGCCTTGAGGCCGAGTCGAGGGATCTTGAGTTCCTCACGAACCGGTGAAAACCCGAAACCGTGAGAAAGGTAGAAAGAAAGTAATGGCAGACGAGAAGAAGCAGAAAGGGCAACAGCAGCCCGCCCAGGCCAAGGCCCAGGGGAAAAAGGGTAAGCCCGAGCAGATGGAAGCGGCTGAAGCGCCGCTGGGCAAGCCGGCGCGTCCGAAGGCGAACAATCGTGCGACCGCACGCTTGCGCGAGCGTTACGTCAAGGAAGTGCGCCCGGCGCTGATGAAAGAGTTCAACCTCCAGAACCCCATGGCCGCGCCCAAACTGGAGAAGATCGTGGTGAACATGGGCGTGGGCGACGCGACCCAGAATGTGAAGCTGATTGACCCGGCAGCGACGGAGGTTGGCCAGATAACCGGGCAGAAGCCGGTGGTCACCAAGGCGCGCAAATCGATCGCCGCGTTCAAGGTCCGCGAGGGAATGCCCATCGGTGTGATGGTCACGTTGCGCGGCGACCGCATGTACGAGTTTTTTGACCGACTGGTCAACGTTGCGCTGCCGCGGGTGCGTGACTTTCGCGGTGTGGGTACCAAGTCCTTCGATGGACGCGGCAACTACACCCTCGGCGTGCGTGACCAGTTGATCTTTCCGGAGATCGATTATGCCAAGGTGGAAAAACTGAAGGGTATGAATATCACCATCGTGACCTCGGCCGCCAACGACGACCAGGCACGTGCTCTGTTGAAGCACATGGGCATGCCGTTTAGACAGTAGCAGCTGGCAACTAGCGACTAGTTTTGAGGAGTGGAACGTAGGGTATTCAGACAAATTGAAGTAGCTAGCCGCTAGTTGCTAGCTGCCCGCAACTAAAGGAAACGATGGCCAGAACATCACATGTAGCGAAGGCGAACAAGAAGCCCAAATTTTCGACGCGGCAGCACAACCGCTGCAAGATCTGCGGACGCCCGCGGGCGTATCTGCGCAAGTTCGGCATCTGCCGTCTGTGTTTCCGCGGGCTGGCATTGAAGGGTGAAATTCCCGGGGTTTCGAAGTCGAGCTGGTAAGAGTAGTTGGTTAGTCCGTCGCGGCTGGTTCTTACCTCTGCCCCGCTGCACGCAAGCGGCCCAGTCACAGTGGTGACGAATGGCAAGTAAGCTAACGGGCGACGATTTGAGGAGATGCAAAGCACATGAGTTTGACCGATCCGGTCTCCGATTTCATAACGCGCGTTCGTAACGCCATCAAGGCACGCCACCAGAAGGTGGACGTTCCTCATTCGAAGCTTAAGGTCGAGATTGCCCGCATTCTGAAAGAAGAGGGCTACATCGCCAACTTCAAAGCGACCGAGGAAGAGGGCCGCAAGCTCTTGCGGGTGTACTTGAAGTACAGCTCTGACAACTCGTCGCCGATCTCGGACCTGAAGCGGGTCTCGCGTCCCGGTTGCCGGGTCTACGTGGGACACACCGACATTCCGCGCGTGCTGGGCGGATTGGGAATCAACATTTTGACCACGCCCAAAGGCGTGATGACGGGCCGGCAGGCGCGCAAGGAAGGCGTCGGCGGCGAAGTCCTGTGCGAGATTTACTGAGAGTAGACGGCTGAGAGCTAGAGATTATGTCAAGAATTGGCAACAAACCGATCCCGCTGCCCAAGGGCGTGACCTTCGCCGTGGAGGGCAACACCGTTCGCGTCAAAGGGCCGAAGGGCGAGGTGGCCACGCACATGCCTGGCGGAGTGAAGCTGGAGCAGAAGGACGGCCACCTGGTGGTGGTGCGCGAAGACGATTCCAAAGCGGCGGTGCATGGCCTGGTGCGTGCGCTGGTCAACAACTCGGTGGAAGGCGTCACCAAGGGTTGGACCAGGGAACTAGACATCGTCGGCATCGGCTACCGCGCCGAGATGAAGGGTAAGGACACCGTAGTCTTCACGTTGGGTTATTCGCATCCCATTGAGTACCCGCTGCCCATCGGCATCCAGGTGGTCATTGATCCCAAGCAGACGCACCTCACTATCAGCGGCATTGACCGGCAGAAGGTGGGATTTGTGGCCGCCGAGATGCGCTCGCTGCGTCCTCCTGATCCGTACAAGAACAAGGGAGTGCGTTATACCGGCGAGCGCCTGAAGAAGAAGGTCGGCAAGACCGGAGCCAAGTAGCGGTCAGTGGCTAGTGACCAGTTAGGCTGCAGGACAGCCTCCTAAGGGCTAAGAGCGAACAGCGAAGAGCGAGAAATGATTACTAAGACTTCCAAAGATCAGACGCGACAGAAGGTCCACACCCGGATCCGCAAGAAGATCCTGGGGACGGCGGAGCGGCCGCGGCTCAATGTTTATCGTTCGGTGAATCACATTTACGCCCAGGTGATTGACGACACCGAGGGCGTCACGCTGGTGTCGGCCACCTCGGTGGAAAAGGGCAAAGGCATCAAGGGCGACAAGCGGCCGACTGGCGGGAACGTGGGCTCGGCGAAGGAAGTCGGCAAGCTGATTGCTGAGCGCGCCAAACAGAAGGGGATCAACAAGGTGGTCTTCGACCGCGGCGGATACCTTTACCATGGGCGCGTCAAGGCCCTGGCCGACGCGGCGCGCGAAGCCGGACTTGAGTTTTGAGAATTAGTGGTCAGTGGCCAGTCGTCAGTGATTCGTTTCAACCAATCACTCCTGGCAACTGGCTGAGAGCGAAAAGCGAATAGCGAAGGGCGAGAAAAGTAATGCCAACAGTGAAGAAGAAACTCGACGCGGGCCAGTATCAGCTGAAAGACCAGGTGGTCTCGATCAACCGTGTCACCAAAGTCGTAAAGGGCGGCAAGAATTTGTCGTTCGCGGCGCTGGTAGTGGTAGGTGATCCGGCTTCCGCGGTGGTGGGTTACGGGTCCGGCAAGGCGAAGGAAGTTCCGCAGGCCATCCGCAAAGGCATCGAAGCGGCCAAGAAGAACTTGCTGCGCGTAAATCTGACGCAGACCACTATCCCGCACCAGGTACTGGGCCGATATGGCGCCGGCATGGTGATGCTGAAGCCCGCCCCGGAAGGGACAGGCGTGATTGCCGGCGGCGCCGTCCGCGCGGTGATGACCTCGGCCGGTGTGCAAAATGTGTTGACCAAGTCAATCGGCACCACCAACCCGCACAACGTGATCAAAGCCACGTTCAACGCGCTGGGTAAGCTGCGTGACCGCAATGACGTGGCGGCACAGCGTGGCAAGACGGTCGAGGAGTTGTAATCATGGCTCGGACTCGCAAGAAGACGACAGCAGCAGAGGCAAAGGCAGGGGCGACGATCCATCTCAAGTGGGTTCGCTCGGCCATCGCGGCTCCGGTCAAGCACAAGCTGGTGGTCAAGGGATTGGGGTTCACGCGGTTGAACCAGGTGATCGAACGCCAGGATACGCCCTCGATCCGTGGCATGGTGGCCAAAGTGCCGCACCTGGTGAAGGTTGTCAGTGGGAGCAACTAGTGGCTAGCAACTAGAATGTGGTCAGCGTTTGAGTAGGGACGAAATGAACTTAAGCAATTTACATGCACCACGGAAGGCGTCGGAGAATCGCAAGCGGGTGGGCCGCGGAATGGGTTCGGGGATGGGTAAGACCTCAACCCGTGGCCACAAGGGCCAGGGCTCGCGCAGCGGTTCGCGACTCATGCGCGGCTTCGAGGGCGGCCAGATGCCGTTGCACCGGCGTCTCCCCAAGCGCGGCTTCACCAACATTTTCAAAACCGAATATGAAGTCGTGAACCTGGAGCGCCTGGCCGGCCTCGGACAGGGCGAGATCACTCCCGAATTCCTGCGTAAGGTGGGTGTCATCAGTTCCCGCAAGACGCTGGTGAAGGTGTTGGGACAGGGCGAATTGAAGGCCGCAATCACCGTCCGCGCACACAAGTTTTCCAAGTCGGCCCGGGAAAAGATCGAGAAGGCCGGCGGCAAGGTGGAAGTCATTTAAAGACGTGGGTAATGGCCAGTCGCCAATGGCTAGAAAGGTGACTCGCGATTTGCGAGTCGGAACATAGATGACGGCGAGGACGGTTGAAGTGGTTTTCACTAGGCACTAACCACCGACCACCAGCCACTCGAGGTTTCTTGATGCTTGAGAAGTTGGCCAATGTATTCCGCGTTCCTGACCTCCGCAAGCGGATTCTATTCACGCTGGGGCTGCTGTTCGTGTACCGCCTCGGCGGTCATATTCCGACGCCGGGCATCAATGCCGATTTGCTCTCGCAGTTCTTCGATCAGAACCGTGGCAGCTTCCTCGGCTTCGTGGATCTCTTCAGCGGTGGCCAACTGCGCCGGCTAACCATCTTCGCGCTGGGCATTATGCCCTACATCACGGCGTCCATCATCCTGCAGTTGATGACTGTGGTTTACGAGCCGCTGGCCAAGTTGCAGAAGGAAGGCGAACTGGGACGCAAGAAGATTACCCAGTGGACACGTTACCTTACTCTGCTGCTAAGCGCGGTGCAGTCACTGGGCATTGCAATCACCTTGCAACGGCAAACGCTGACCGGTGGAGTGGCCTTTGTCAACAACCCAGGAGTTGGTTTCATTCTGATGACCATGCTCACCCTCACGACGGGCAGCGTGTTCATCATGTGGCTGGGCGAGCAGATTACCGAGCGTGGCGTCGGTAACGGCATGTCGCTGCTCATCTTCGCCGGAATCGTTGTGGGCCTGCCGCGTGGTGTGGCCGACCTGTGGGAGAAAGTCAAGACCCAGGCCTGGGGCGCGTTCACCGTTCCTGCAATGCTCCTGCTTGTCGTGCTGATGATAGCGGTCGTGGCCTTCATCGTGTTCGTGGAGCGCAGCGAGCGCCGCATTCCGGTGCAATACGCCAAACGGGTGGTAGGCCGCAAGATCATGGGTGGACAGTCAACCCACCTTCCACTGCGTGTTAATTCCGGCGGCGTGATGCCGGTGATCTTTGCGTCCTCGGTTCTGACCCTGCCGCAGACTGCGGGAGCCTTCTTCAAGGACAACCGATACTTTGGTCCCATGCTCCGCGCCCTCCAGTGGGGCGAGCCGCTCTATACTCTGTTGTACGCAGTAGGCATCATTTTCTTTGCGTACTTCTACGTCTCCATTGTCTTCAACCCCAATGAGGTTGCGGACAATATGCGGAAGTACGGAGGCTTTATCCCGGGCATCCGGCCGGGCGCCCGGACGGCGAACTACATCAACGACATTCTGACGCGCATTACTCTGGTGGGCGCACTTTACCTGATCCTGATCTCCTTCATTCCAGAATGGATGATCACCGGCATTCACCTCAACCACCTGCCGGGCGCGATTGGCGCTTTCTTCGAACGACTGCCGGCATGGGTGACCAACGGTCTGGGCGTGAACTTCTACTTCGGAGGTACTTCCCTGCTGATCGTTGTCGGCGTGGCTATGGATACCGTGAATCAGGTCGAATCACAACTGGTGATGCGGCATTACGAAGGCTTTACCCCGCGCAGCGGACGTATCCGCGGGCGCCGGGCAACGTGGTGAAGAACCAACTAGCGGCTAGCAATCAGCAACTAGTCGAGTTGATCCACAGATGACAAATACTAGTCGCTAGTTGCTAGGACGGAGCTACCGGGAGGCTCCGGCCCGCGAGCGGGCAGAAAGACTTCTCGAGGTCTGACATGGGCGCGCAGACATCCGCAGCAGTGGACGTTACCAAGAGGCAACGCATCGTCGGTCCAATTATCCTGCTTGGACCGCCGGGCGCGGGCAAGGGAACGCAGGCCAAACTGATCTGCGAGGCTTTTAGCATTCCGCAGATCTCCACGGGAGACATCTTGCGGGACAATGTAGCCCGCAAGACTGAGCTGGGCGTAAAAGCCAAGAGCATCATGGAGCGTGGCGACCTGGTTCCCGATGAGCTTGTTTGCGATATGGTCGCGGACCGCTTGCAGCAGGCAGACTGCGTTCGAGGTTTCATCTTGGATGGCTTCCCGCGTACAGTGCGGCAGGCCGAGTGGCTGGACCGGCAGTTGGAGAAGATGCGAGCGGGCAAGGATGCGCAAGACCGGCTGGCCTGTGCACCGCCGGTTGTGATCCGCCTGGTAGTGGAGTATAATCAATTACTGCAACGGCTTACCGGACGTCGGTCTTGTCCCACCTGCGGGCTGATTTACAACGTCTATTACCAGCCTCCCAAAGTCCAGGGCATCTGTGATGTTGACGGCGCCTCATTGGTGCAGCGCCGGGACGATACGGAAGAGGTCATTGCGGAACGCCTCAAGGCGTACGAGCAGCTTACGCTGCCGCTGGTGGATTATTACGGCTCGCGCGGGCGGTTGATCGAGGTGAACGGCGATCAGCCGGTGGAAGCAGTAGCGGCGCAGGTGTTCGGCGCACTCGAGAATGTCAATCGTCTGTAAGTCGCGCTCGGAAATCGACAGGATGCGCCGCAGTGGGCACATTGTGCATCAGGTCCTGGAGGCGGCGAGGGAACTGGTCGCTCCCGGCGTGTCCACTATGGAACTGGAGCTGGTGGCTGAACGCATGATCCGGGACTTGGGCGCCAAGTCCGCGTTTAAGGGCTATTACGATTACCCATGCGTGCTCTGCACTTCGGTGAATGACGAGATCGTACACGGCATTCCCTCGGAGCGGCGGGTGTTGAAGGCGGGAGATATTGTTTCACTCGATTGCGGTGTGGTGCTGGACGGCTACTACGGCGATGCGGCCATTACTGTCCCAGTGGGCAGCCAGATTTCAGCGGAGTTACAAAAGCTCCTCGGAGTAACGCGCGAGTCGCTGTTCCTGGGAATCGAGGCGGCGCGCGCGGGAAATACCGTCGGCGATGTCGGAGCAGCTGTGCAGCAGCATGTGGAAGCCAACGGCTTCAGCGTGGTGCGCGAGTTTGTTGGGCACGGTATTGGAACGCGGCTGCACGAAGATCCGCAAGTCCCCAACTACGGCACTCCTGGGCACGGTCCGAAGCTGCGCGACGGCATGGTTCTTGCTATCGAGCCGATGGTGAACATGGGAAAACCGGGTACCCGGCTGCTCGACGACAAGTGGACCGCGGTGACCGAAGACGGCAGCTACAGCGCTCACTTCGAACACTGCATTGCAGTGACTAAGAATGGGCCTGTGATCCTGACGGAATAGTGGCCAGTGGGCTAGAAAAAATTCTGACCACTAACAACTAACCACTGGGAGTTGAATGAGTAAGGAAGACGCGATTGAAGTGATGGCGGTGGTCATTGAGCCTCTGCCGAATGCCATGTTCCGAGTCGAGTTGGAAAATAAGCATCAGGTGTTGGCACATGTTTCCGGCAAGATGCGCAAGAATTTCATTCGCATCCTTCCCGGCGACCGCGTCGCGGTTGAGCTTTCGCCCTACGACCTGACCCGGGGGCGCATTGTGTATCGCTATAAGTAGCGGCGTTTGCCGGCGTCTGAGCTCGACGCCGCTATCCCGAGCGCAGCGAGGGATCTATAGAACAACTGGAAGGCAGTGAAGGGATCATGAAGGTAAGAGCATCGGTCAAGAAAATGTGTGACAAGTGCAAGGTGATTCGCCGTCACGGCGTGGTGCGCGTGATCTGCGAGAACGCAAAGCACAAACAGCGCCAAGGCTAGCAACTAGCGGCTAGCGATTAGCCAAGGCAAGAAACAAAGGGTGATTTGGGCAACCGGATAACTAGGTGCTAGTGGCTAGTTGCTAGTTGCTATTCGGAGTAACTATGGCACGTATAGCAGGCGTGGATCTTCCGCGCAACAAGCACATAAGAATCGGGCTGACATATATCTTCGGGATTGGGGTGTCGCGCGCGGGAAAGATTCTGGCTGCGGCCAATGTCGAGCCCGCCAAGAAGGTAAGCGACCTCAACGAAGACGAGGTCAACCGCATTCGCCAGGTCATCGAGCAGGAAGGCAACGTCGAAGGCGATCTGCGTAAGGATGTTTCGATGCACATCAAGCGTCTCATCGAGATTGGCTCCTATCGCGGATATCGTCACCGCCGCAGCTTGCCAGTTCGTGGCCAGCGCACCCACACTAACGCCCGGACTCGGAAGGGACCGCGCAAGGGCACCATTGCCCAGAAGAAGAAGTCGACAGCGAAGACATAAGCTATGGCTAAAGCAGCAGGATCCGCGGGAGCGGACAAAAAGGGCAAGACCAAGAAGTTCAAGAAGAAGGAACGCAAGCACGTTCCGCACGGCCTGGTTCACATCCAGGCGTCCTTTAACAACACCATTGTGACCATTTCCGATCCCACGGGCAATGTTGTGTCGTGGAAGAGTTCGGGATCGCTGGGTTTTCGTGGATCGCGCAAGGGCACTCCCTTTGCAGCTCAACAGGCAGCGATGAACGCCGCCAACCAGGCGCGCGATCATGGCATGCGCAGCGTGGATGTACAGGTCAGCGGTCCGGGTTCGGGACGCGAATCGGCGGTGCGTGCTCTCTCGGCCGCAGGCTTGGACGTGCGTACCATCCGCGACGTCACGCCGGTCCCTCACAATGGTTGCCGGCCGCCTAAACGGCGCCGCGTGTAACGGTCAGAGATCAGTTTTGCTAATAGCTGATCACTGACAATGGAATTTCTGATCGGGACGAAGGGCCGCCAAGCCCGTAAACCGATCGCTAGAGAGGCAGACAAGCTCTGCCACAAGGAGAACGTAACTTGGCACGGTACAAAGACGCAGTATGCCGCCTTTGCCGCCGCGAGGGCATGAAACTCTTCCTCAAAGGCTCAAAGTGCTTCACCGACAAGTGTCCGATTGAGAAGCGCAATTTTGCTCCCGGCCAGCATGGCAAGGACCGCAAAGCGAAGATCGTAGGCTACGGCCTGCAACTTCGCGAGAAGCAGAAGGCAAAGCGCATCTATTTCACCCAGGAAGGCCAGTTCCGCAACTATTTCGAACGTGCCGCCCGCACGAAAGGTGTCACGGGCGAAATGCTGCTGCAGCAACTGGAGCGCCGTCTCGACAACGTGGTCTACCGCCTTGGGTTTGCGGTGGCGCGCCGTCAGGCCCGCCAGCTTGTCCGTCACGGTCATGTGACAGTGAATGGCCGCAAGGTCAACATTCCGTCGTTCCAGGTGAATGTCGGCGACGAGGTTGCCGTGCGAGAGAGCAGCAGTAAGCTCGCCGTGCTGGAGATTGCGAAGGACTTTGCCAGCCATCAGCCGCCGCCGGCGTGGCTGGAGGTGGACCGCGACGCCTACAAGGGCCGTGTGCTGGCGCTGCCCACGCGTAACGACATCAACCTGCCCATTAATGAGCAGTTGATCGTGGAACTGTACAGCAAGTGATGAAGTTGCGGCGCGGAGTCATCTGCGTCGCGTTTTCCTACAATCTTCGAGCCAGATCAGCCGGGCAGCGCCCGCGCAGCATGGCCGAACTGACAGATAGGAGCTACGAATGCTTTGGAAGGGATTTCAGAAACCGAAACGGCTGGCTACCGATGCCGAGACTTTGACCGACAAATACGGTCACTTCTGGGCGCAGCCGTTCGAACGTGGCTTCGGTACCACCATTGGCAACGCGCTGCGCCGTGTGTTGCTGTCCTCGATTGAGGGCGCCGCCGTTACCGCGGTCAAAATTGAAGGCGTACTGCACGAGTTTCAGTCCATTCCCGGAGTGGTGGAGGACGCAACCGATATCATCCTCAACCTGAAGCAGATTCCCTTCCGGCTGAATGGCGACGCGCCCAAGGCGATCTACCTGCGCGCCGACAAGCCGGGCATCGTTACCTCGGGCATGATCGAGGCCGACGCCGACGTAGAGGTGCTCGACAGGGACGTTTACATCGCCACCATCAGCGAGGGTGGCAAGCTGGACATGGAGATGCGGCTGAAGAAGGGCCGCGGCTACGTCTCTGCTGATAAAAACTTCGACGAAGACCTGGGTCTCGGCTTCATTCCGATCGATTCCGTGCACTCGCCGGTGCGCAAATGCAATTACTCGGTGGAAGCTGCCCGTCTGGGCCAGATCACCGATTACGACAAGCTGGCGCTCGAAGTCTGGACCAACGGCTCGGTAACGCCGGCTGATGCGGTGGGCCTTGCCGCGAAGCTGTTGAAGGACCACATGAACATCTTCATCAACTTCGAGGAAGAGCACGAACGGGAAATGGCCGGCGCCGCCGACAAGCCGGAGATCCGCAACGAAAATCTGAATCGCTCGGTCGAAGAGTTGGAGCTTTCGGTCCGCAGCTACAACTGCCTGAAGAACGCCAACATCCAGACGATCGGCGAGCTGATCCAGAAGACCGAAGCGGAGATGCTGAAGACCAAGAACTTCGGCCGCAAGTCGCTCAACGAGATCAAGGAGATCTTGTCCTCGATGGGGCTCGGCCTGGGCATGAAGATCGACGAACACGGCAACGCCGTGCCCGGCAGCCAACAGAGCACGCCGGCCCTGTCGTTGCCCTCGGTTTACGGCGACGACCCGAACTATTGAGGTGTCAGCAGGCAATTGCCAGTTACCGATCGGGTTGTCGGCAATTGGCCCCTGACCACTGCGACTGTGAACCGACAACCGGCAACTGACGATTGGAAACTGAGATATGCGTCATCGTAGAGCAGGATGGAAACTGGGACGGAACACCGAACACCGGCGTGCGCTGCTGCGTAACCTGGTGACCTCGCTGATTGTGGAAGAGCGCATCGAGACCACCATCACCAAGGCCAAGGCAATGCGCCCGCATGTGGAAAAGATGATCACCCTCGGCAAGCGCGGCGATGTGGCGGCGCGGCGGCAGGCCGCCGGCTACCTCATGACCCGCGAGGCGGTGAGCAAGCTGTTTGACACCATCTCGCCCCGCTACGGCGACCGCGAGGGCGGCTACCTGCGCATCATTCACGGCGGATTCCGTAAGGGCGACGGAGGTGAAATAGCTTGGGTCGAGTTGCTGGGCAGCGAGAAGACCCTCGACGAGAAGCGCCAGAAGCGAGCCGAACTCCGCGCCAAGCGCGCCGAAGAAACTCGCAAGGCGATGGAAGCCGCCGAAGCCGAAAGGCCGCCGGCAGCAGAAGAATCTGCGGTTGGCGAAGAGAAGAAAGAGTAAAGACACGTCAGACCGACACGCCAAGCGCACCCAATATGGGTGCGCTTTTCTTTTCTCACCGAGTTCGACCAAATCGGAGGAATCCTGCCAAGCTGCTTTGGAGCAGCTCAATCCTCGCGGCTTACGAGGAGCCCAGCTTTGACTTGATGTCGGATACGGCAGCATCAAGATCGCTGAACTTCCCCGAAACGGAAGAAGTTCGCATCACTGCGTCGCCAAACGAGTTGCTGTTATCGTCCAGAAGTCTGTATAGGCCGGACCAGTCTTTCACCACGTCCCGCGGATCCAACTCGTCAAGCTTCTGGCTCAGTTCCTCAATTTTCTGGCTGAGTTCATCAAGCTTCTGAGCGTGTTCGTAAACTACATCCTTGACTGATTGCAGCTCTTTCTTTCGGAGCAAAATCTTCGCTGTCGCCCATAATGGCCCAAAACTCTAACTTGCCCGGCGCTCGCGGTCAACAACTTTTGTCCGTCAACGCAGTGAAACACGGCTGGCGCGCTCTCCCACTACACCGGGGTTTCCAGGTGTGCCCTGCGAATTCACTCTCCTTCCAGCACCAGGTAGTTGAGCAATCCAGCGCGTTCAATCTGCAGCACTATCACTTGCCCGGGCTTAATTTGACGCAGTCGCTGCTTCAGTTCTGCAAGGTCCTTAATCGAGACGCCATTGACCGCATGGATGACGTCGCCGGGCTGAGGACCTTCGCCCAGGAGCGTGTTGGGAGGAGTCCTCGCCGCAACCAGAACGCCGCTGGGAATCCGCAGGTCACTGCCCAGAAGCTCCTTCACCGCGCCACTAATGTTGATGGCCACAATGCCGAGGCGACTAACCAGATTGTCAGGCCCGGTGACCAGATCGGCAAAACGCATCGGGTCGTCAGGACGTTCGATCACCGGAATCAAGCGCGTCTCTTCTTTGCCATTACGCAGGACACCGATCGCAGCCTTGTCGCCGATTCGATAGCTATAGAGCACGAGCGTGAAATGGCGGACATCGTCCACCGGCTTGCCGCCGACGCTGGTAACAACATCACCTGCGTTGAGCCCGGCTTTGTCCGCGGGAGAGCCAGGCACGACGTCCTCCACCAGTACGCCTCGACTCACCGGCAGATGCAATCCCTGAACCAGCTCCGGCGTGATAGTGCGAAGGAGGACGCCAATTTGGCCTCGGTGCACGTGACCTTCGGTGCGGATCTGCTCGTAGATGTTGCGAACGACATTGCTGGGAATAGCAAAACCCAGGCCTTCATTGCCGCCCGATTGCGTAAGGATGAACGTGTTGATGCCGACCATGCGCCCGTCCACATCAACCAGCGGCCCGCCGCTGTTGCCGGGATTGATGGGCGCGTCCGTCTGGATGTAGATCGAAGGATTGTCGCGGTCGATCTGCCGGGCGGTCGCGCTCACCACGCCCATCGTGACCGAATTCTCCAGCCCCAGCGGACTGCCGAAAGCAAAGACCACTTGGCCTTGCTTCAATTGGCCGGAGTCGGCGAACTCGAGCGCAGGTAAGCCGGTCATATCAATCTTCAGCACCGCGAGATCGGTCTGGCGGTCTGTGCCGACCAGTTTGGCTTCCACGGGGCCAGCCGGCACCGGCGACGCGGCCCTGGATTGCTTCTCCAAGCCCTGCAAGCGCACGCGAATCTTGTTTGCGCCCTGCACAACGTGCGCGTTGGTTACGATGAAACCGTCGGACGACAAAATGACGCCGGAACCAATGCCATGCTCGGGCGCGAAATAGGCTGTGTCCGTCTTTTCCTTGTCGCTGCTTAGTGCGTAACCGCTGGTGAGCACTTGCACCACCGACTTGGTCACCTCGGCTGATAACACCTGTACTGAATTGCTGAACACATGCAAGGGATCGTTCCTGAGCGCCGTTGCTGCTTCTGCGGAACGGGTTTGCGGCTCGGTCTGCGCACGACAGAAGGCAGGAGCAATTATCAGTGTGATGAGGAGAATTGCAGACAAACGGGCGGGCACGAACATGCTTCTCATTGTATGAGAAATCGGCTATCGGCTCGCCCAGCGCACAATTTTACAAAAAGCAATTCCTGCTGGAAACCAGCACCCTCTTCCCGCCGCCCAGAACTAGTACTTAGTAGCTAAGAGCAAATGCGGCGCAGAGAAGCGTGCCGAAGATGAGGGCTTGCGCCAGTTCGCTAAGGCCCAGCTTATGCACGTCCAGCGGCCGCTGGCCGCGTAGGAACCAAAGCGTCCCGCGAAACAACACGGGAAGGAACGCCAGGGCGGCCGTTTTGGGGAACAAACCAATGCGCCATGAGGCGAGGATGGCGCCGATGAGTACCACCTGCCCGGCAAAGAAAGGAAACGCCCGTTGCAACTTATCGTCCAGAGTGGCGGCGCGGCTGGAGCGAATGCGCGCCTGCACGTAATGGATCTGGTCGCCGGCGAAAAGCCAATTCGCCAGCCAAAGCGCGAAAGCGGCCTGATCGAGTTTCCCGGTGGCGACGTAATACGCACCGGCCGAGGTCGAGGTGAGTCCGATAGCGCCGATGACCTGTGCCGGCATCCGGCCTTTGCGGCCCAGCTTCTTCACGCCCGCCTGCAGGAGCAATGCAAAGGCGGCAACCGCACTGATCAGCAACAACCCGCGATTGCGACCGTCCCACAGTAGTGCGGCAATGCTGGCTGCCGCCAGCAGGCCGATTCCAGCAATCGCTCTCAGCACAAGCGCACGTTCCTCTTGTGTTTGCGCTTTGATTGCCGACGTCCCGAGCCAGGCTTCGACCGGCGTGCGCAACCAGAACAGCGACATGGCTGCGACGATGAAGAGGGTCAACGCGCCACCGTTCACGCCGGAGCGCAGCGCGGTGACGGCGCCCGTCGCCAGCGGAACCAGCATCATGCCCCACGCGCCGTGCTCGCGTGGAACGACCATGGTTTTGAGGCGTGATCCATTCACAGTGGTGATGTGTGCAGCCATGGTCAATCGTAGCCCGCAGTGTCGAGGTTGGCTGTGACTAAAGTCATGACTCACGTTTGCTGGCCGCCGCTTCACGGATCATCTTGTTCGACGTGCCCGGCTGATACACGCAAAAGGGCTCTTCCGCCAGGAAGTCACCGGTGGCCGCGAAGGCTCGTGCGCGGCATCCCATGCAGACGTGGCGGAACTCGCAGCATCCGCATTTGCCGCCCAGATTATCGTCGTCGCGCAGAGCCTCGAACACTGCCGAGTTGTTCCAGATGTTGGCGAAACTCTGCTTGCGCAGGTCACCCGCTAGCGCTGGCAGATAGCCGCAGGGAAAGATCTCGCCTTCATGCGAAATGAAGCAGACACCGGTTCCCGCAAGACAGCCTTTGGTCATAGCGCTCATGTCGCCGGGGTGTCCGCCGGGATGTCCCGTATGTCCTACCGGCGGCCCGCCGCCCGGCTTCAGGGAGATACCGGTCGAGCCCGGCATGGTCATCTCGGTGGGACCGATTTCGCTCGGGCTGGCTGGCTTCGCCGCGGGCTGCTCACGGCCCGCCATCCGATCGGCGGCGCGACGCTGGCGCACCACCCGGAAGTAGTGCGGCGCGCAGGTGGCCTTCAGTTCGATTCCACCCTGCAGGGATTGATCGTAAAACCAGTTCAACATCTGCTCGTATTCTTCCGGCGGCACCATCTGCTCGGCGGCAATGTCCACGCCGCAGCCCACTGGAACCAGCAGGAAGGTGTGCAGCGCGTCGGCGCCCAGCTTGCGCGCGAGGTCGAGCACCGTGGGCAACTGATGCGCGTTGTGGCGTGCGATCGTGGTGTTGATCTGCACGGAAACTCCCAGCGCCTGCAGGTTCTTCATGCCGTAAATGGCGGCGTCGAAGGAACCCGGAATGCCGCGGAAGGTATCGTGGGTGGTGGCGTCGGCGCCATCAAGGGAAATCGAAACGCGTTTAATGCCTGACTGCTTGATCTTCTGCGCGACATCCTTGGTGACCAGCGTGCCGTTGGTGGCCAACGCGACGCGCAGGCCCCGGCCGGTGGCGCATTCGGCAAGCTGGAAAATGTCGGCGCGGTAGAGCGGCTCGCCGCCGCTCAGCACGAGGATGGGGTTCCCGAAATCGGCGATCTGGGAGATGATATCCAGCGCCTTGCTGGTGGGAAGGTCGTTGGGCGACATCAGCTCGGTCGCCGTGGCCCGGCAATGGATGCACCGCAGGTTGCAACCCTTGGTCACCTCCCAGAAGATCAGCCGCGGCGTGTATTCCTTCTTCGCCTGATGCCCGGCGCCGTTACCCTGTGTCATGTTTGTTTTCCTCTCCCCGCTCCTGCGGACCTACGGCTCCTGCTATGCCTCCACGATAGGATTTTCACGACCCAGGCAGCCGTGAGTGGCATCACCAGGGCCTGTGATGCACGTCACTCGGGGAATTTTGCCCCGCCTTGGCGGTATCCGCTCATTGCAGCAAGGGCCCTCCTCTTCTCCCGGCCAGAGAGTCGGTCCTGGCGACTCCAGTGAAGATCAGCCCCTGATATTTAGCATTCCAGCACGATGTGCATGTAGCCTCCGCTAACTATCCACCCCCTATCGAGTCGAAGAGCCACTAGGTTGTTGCTTCGCGGCTTCTCGCGGAGGGTAAATCCATAATCGTGCGTATGCGCATCCCGGCTATGCTTCGACATCCCGCCCTCTGTGCTCTTGCTCTTCTCTTTGGGTCCGCTGCTCATTCCGAGACGCCGCAGACGTTGCCCGTCCCCGCGGATTCCGCGCGTTGGGATTTGCAGGGGCAAACGAGGGTGGCCGAATATCACGGCCGCAAATGCCTGTTCCTCGATGGTGGGGCGGCGCTCTTGAAGGACTTTGAAATGCATGACGGCGTGATTGATGTGGATGTCGCCACCCCTGCCAGTCGCGGGTTTTTCGGTATTCAGTTTCGGCTCGACAAGGACGGCGACAACGGCGAATGGGTCTATCTTCGCCAACACAAGTCTGGCCTGCCCGACGCCATGCAGTACACCCCGGTACTCAACACCGGCGCCAACTGGCAAATCTATAACGGGCCCGGATTCACCGGCGCAGTGGATATCCCCAAAGATGTCTGGTTCCACCTGCGCCTCGAAGTGATCGGAGCACAGGCAATGCTCTACGTTAAGGATATGGACAAGCCGGTGCTGGTGATAACCGACCTGAAAAGCGGCATGCAGAAAGGCCAGGTCGCCTTGTATGTCCTGACCGGCACAACTTATTTTTCAAATTTCGAGGTGCGGACGACACCCGATGCGCCGTGGAAAAGGCGCCAGCCGCCGATGCCGCCAGGCACTCTGACCAGGTGGAGCCTGTCGCCCTCCTACGATGCGCTTGCACGCAATCTGGAACGTCCACTCTCTCCTGCGGAGCGCGATGCCATCCATTGGCAGGATGTGGAGGCTGAGCCGCCCGGCTTCGTGGTCCTCTATCGTTACCGTGAGGCGCCCCATCCCAAGGTCACGTTTCAGGGCGACTTTTCCAAGCGTCTGGAGCCTCAGCCCGGGATGAAGGTCCTTTACGCGCGGACCACGATCGAGTCCGACCGCGACCAGGTGAAGAAGCTCTATATCGGTTATAGCGACGACGTCAGCGTGTTTCTGAATGGCCAGATTCTCTACCGCGGCCGAAGCGCCCAGGGCTTCCGCGATCCAGGGTTCCTGGGCATCGTTAACCCGGAAAACGACGCGGTTTACCTTCCACTAAGAAAGGGCAGCAATGAACTAATGCTAGCGGTCAGCGAACTCGGCGGCGGATGGGGATTCATCTGCCGCTTAGCGGAACTGGAAAACTGAGATTAGGTGCATCAAACCTTGTGCTCCGCGCTTCGATTCCGTCCAGTGCAACCTGCGACCCTCCCAAGTTAGGCTTCATTTCTCCTTTCTCGGATAGGGCCGGCCGTAGTGCTGGTCTTCCATGTAAACGGGAGTCAAGCTGACGACATCGCCGGGGCCGGCGGTCTCGACATTCAAGTCCCTGCTCGCGATGTGGATGGTGGGTTTTCCGTGGGGCTCCCAGGTTACCGACGCCTCGACATCCTCAGTCGTCGAGGCTCCTTCCTCATAAAAATAAGGCATGTTAGCCGGAGCCATGATCCCGATCCCGCCGCGCCCCTTGTAGGTCTTGCGTTGCACTACCGGCCCGTCCGCTGGAGGCCCGACAAAACGTCCCTGCAGTGCCGGATCCAGGGCTCGCTCCTCTTCCGGCAGACTCTCTTCTTCCTGCCGTTGCAGCATCTGAGGCGGAGCCTGCTGGAAGGCGCGACCGCCCCCGCTGTCCACGACTGCATCGAGCAGTGGCTGGGCCGAGCGTCCCATAACCACGGCGTCCGCGACGGCGTCGGCGTGTTGCTCATAGGGGTCGCCCTGCCGTCCCACGCCGCCCGCCAGGTGCACACCCGCTCGCTGTTGCACCACGTGCGCCGCCTCATGGGCGGCAGTGTGCGGGTCTGGCAACTCACGAAACGCTACCGAATTTCCGATGGCATAGGCAACTGCGCCGATTTTGCGCGACGCCTCAGCGGCCGGTCCGCCCACATGCGCCCGGATGGTGCCGACATCGTGGCGGCCGAACGACTTTTCGATCTGCTCGCGATGCGGCAGAGTCTGCGCGCTCCCTCTGAGCCCGTGCCGGGCGGCTTCATGTATCGTCTGCGGACGCTCGGCCTCCTCCGGCGGCAACACCGGAGTTTTGCTGAAATCCCATCCGGGTTGGTGCGTTGCTTCTCGGGCGGTCAGGCTTCCTGGGGCCGGTTCCTGAGCATTATGGCTGCGAGCCCCGTTCCCGGCCGTGTTCCCACCCCGCGGCGCACGTCGCTGGAGCATTGCGTGAGTGCCAACATCATGCCGGGTTAAATGCAGTTGTTCTCCGGTGCTGTCGCCTAGCGGTCGCGCTGTCAATGTCGGGCCCTTGGTTTCGTTGGCCGGACTCGCTGTCGTCTTCGTCTGCGGCTTCCTGACTGGCGGAGCAAACATGCCTGCACCCCTTTTGCCCGGTGTAGAGAAGCTGAGACGCGGCGTGTCTCAACCGGATCGTGAGCAGAGGCTAACACGCTTGCATTCGAGAGGTCTACTCCTGTTCGCAACTGGTACTTCACAAAGAATGAGGGTCTTCGGGGTTGTAGAATCATTGCGCCCAAGCCTGGGAGGGTTGAGGCCTGTCGCAGTGAAAGGAGCCTATCCTGGGTGTAGTCGGAAGGGCGGGACACTCGACTAAACTTTCGTTTCCTTCTCGGAAAGGAACATCCATGAACAGATCGGTGGTTTTATTGTGCTTCATGGCAATGGCCGTGATGCTCGCTTATACGCAAGGAGCAGACGAGGGCTTCCAAATGGCCAGAGTTGTCGCCTTTGACAGAGTCGCCGCCAACGCCCAGCACATGGAGAATTCGGATAACTACAAGATTTCCATGAACCTGGGGGGTACGGTTTATTCCTGCCGCGGCAGTGGTCCTGCTTCAACCTTTATTGACTGGAGTCCCGGGAAAGAATTTCCGGCCAAGCTGAACGGCAAGACATTGCTGGTGAAAAGCCCCAATGGTCAGGTCGTCGAACTGAACATCGTCGGCAAGAAAACGCCGAAATAGTAACACATATTGAACCGCCGTCTTCGGCGGGTGGACGATCTTCAGCCGTCCCCAGCGAAGGCCGCAATCACCTTCCACGTGCTCACAGCTTTGGCTCCGCGGCGGGAGGGCCGAAGGGATCGCAGCGATCCCGGATTGCTTGGCGGACCCTCTCGCGCTCCTCAGGAGTCATCTTATGGGTCCAAGGCGTGCGAGGCCGGTCGCGCCACCTGGAGCGGTGAAGGCCACGACCGCTAATCCCGCCGAAGAGGATCCGGCACAGCGCCAGAAGCCCAACCGCCTGCCAGAAGGTAAGCTGGCGCCAGCCGAACAATGGCGGCAGCAACCAGTTCCACAGCAGCATCACCAGTTCGCCGCCGATGGCGATAAACAGCAGCATACCCACAATCGCCGCCGGAACAATGAAGATCCATTTCCTTCTCATGTTCAGTTCCTCATGCTTTGGTAAGGTCGTCATACACATCGCGCAGCCGTTGCCGCAGATGAAGCACGGCGTAGCGTTTGCGTGAAAGCAGGGTGTTCACACTCACGCCGGTCTCGGCCGCGATCTCCTTAAAGCTGTGCCCCTCCAGTTCTTGGGCCACAAACACCTCGCGTTGCTCTTCCGGAAGTTCGTCCAGCGCAAACTCGATCTCGTCGAGGATCACGCTGCGGGCGTAGGCCGCGTCGGGCCCGGCATCCGGCGAAGGGAGGATGTCCTCGAGTCGCAGCACCTCTCCGTCCTCATCGACAATCGCAGCATCGCTGAATGCCTCCGGCTTCTTCTTGCGGAAGAGGTCGGTAATGCGATTGCGGGCGACGCGAAACAGCCAGCCGGTGACATGCTCGATCGGCATCAGCAAACGGTTGGCCTCAACCAGTTCGTAGAAGACCTCCTGCAGAATGTCTTCGGCGTCCCGTGGGTCGGGCACCCGCCTGCGAATGAAGTTGCCCAGGCGCGACTGCTCCCGCTTGACCACTTCGGAGATCCGCTGGTCCTGTTCGAGGGTCATCCGCTCCAGGCTCGCCGCGTCCTTCATCCAGAGATGTAGACGAATTAGGGGGTGGGAATATTGTAGGGTCTGGAAAACAGGGAGGAGTCAAATCGCGTCCCTGGCATGATAATCCGCGTACGGCCCGCGCAAAGAAAATGCCGAGGCTTGTGCCTCGGCACCTTCCGGTCGGTTTTAGGTTCACGCGGATTTCCGCTACTGGTTCACACCGGCCCGCGCGCCAGCGCGAACCTTAAGCGGACGAACCGCGCAGGATGGAGCTCAGCTAACTGACTGGCAGCGCTAGTTCTGCGTGTAGCGCCGCGGATGTTCGACCATGTCGCGAACCTGCGACAGCACGTTGGCCAACTGCATGGCGTTCAGCTTCGAGCTGAACTCCGCCAGCTCCGCGACGAACGGATCAGCGAGCGCCGCGTTGATCTCGTCCTCGCGCGACGGTCCGCAGGCGCGCAGCAGATCGGGCACGCTGACCTCGAGCGCCGCCGCCAGCCGGGCGAGTGACGAAAGCGTCGGCGTGGCCTTCTCGTTCTCGATCTTCGAGACGTAGGTACGCGGCACGCCCATGCGCATGGCCAGTTGTCGCTGGCTCAGGCCGGCGCGCTGCCGCAAACTACGAATGGCCATCGCGACCTGCACTTCGGAGCGGTCAGAAGCTTCCACTTCTGCCATGGGCAAACAAGGTGTGAGGATCGGTTCGGGCTCGTCCTCATCCAGCGACGTGCGGCAACGACGGCAAAGATTGTTGACGGTTCTGAACTGGACGAGATGGCACTGGTCGCATCTCACCACTTCGCGGGAGTCCACCGGCGCGAGAGTCGTGGCCATTACGGCTGCGGAAGTGCCAGAGCGGGCACTACAACAAGCTTGGTTCGTACTGTGCGATATTTCTCTGCTACAGTCAAGAACATTGTGGCAGTCAAAATCGGCATTGGTCATGTAAGTGCGCCCCAATCGGCGGCGAAAGGCCAATAAAACAGGGGAGAATCACGAATGACACGGTCCGAAGCCTGGGGTTTACTAACTGAGTACACCCAGTCAGAAAGCCTCCGAAAACATGCTTTGGCGGTGGAGGCCTGCATGCGTGCCTACGCCCGCAAGTTCGGCGGGGATGAGGAACGCTGGGGCGTAGTCGGCCTCATTCACGACTTCGATTACGAGAAATATCCCAGCCTTGACGATCACCCGTACAAGGGAAACGCAATCCTGACCGAGCGCGGCGTGCCCGAGGACATTCGCCGCGCCATCATGTCGCACGCCGACTATACCGGCGTAACCCGGGACTCAAACCTGGAGAAGGCACTGTTTGCCTGTGACGAGCTGGCGGGATTCATCACTGCGACCGCCTTGGTAAAGCCCAATAAGTCACTCGACGAGGTAGATGCTAGGTCGGTGCGCAAGCGGATGAAGGACAAAGCCTTCGCCCGCGCCGTCAGCCGCGAAGACATCATCAAAGGCGCCGCCGGACTGGGCGTTGACCTCGACGACCACATCGCCTTCTGCATCGAGGCCATGCGAGGCATCGCCGGCGAGTTGGGGCTGGCTGGGAAAAGCAACTGATCAGCGCGACAGTGGAAGACGCTATTTCATCTCTTCGGGCCACTTGCGCGCACCATGCAGCACACGAATGATCTCAACGACTTGACCTCTAACTCGGTAAGGAACAATGTACGGCGTGCTTGAAACGACCAATTCGCGTGTTCCCAGCACTCGGCCGGGGCGGCCCACCGCCGGAAAGGTCGCCAGACGGTCGGTCGCCGCGAAGATGTCGTCAACAATGCGCTCCGCAGTGCGGGGGTTATCGCGAGCAATGTACTCGGCTACCGCATCCAGATCAGCCAGAGCGAGGCTCAGCCACTCAACGCGCACGCCGTTTCCACTTCCTTCGCATGGCCGCTACTTCCTCCGCAGTTGCAAAGTTTCCCGCGTCCGCCTCGCGAATCCCTTTCTTGATTTCCTCAATCTGCCATTCATTGAGGGCAACATATTCCTGGATGGCTTCCGCCGCCAGAAACGAACGGCTGCGCTGGGTAGACTTGGCCAGCTTGTCGAGCTTCTTCTTAAGCCCGCTGTCAATTCTGAGCGTGAGAATATTTGATGTTCCCATACAATGTATTATAACCGAATACATCTGATGCCGCTAGAAGTGGGCGGCTTTGTTGACATCCTCAGTTTTGAAGGGGCGCGGCTTCAGCCGCGCTGAACACGCATCGTTGCACCCGGCTTTAGCCACTGAGGAAATTCGACTTGGTTGGCGATGGAACCAAACTTCCTCAGTGGCTAAAGCCAACCGCATCCTCGCTGGTTGCGGCGCGCCTAACGGCGCGCCCTTTCAAAATCGTGGGATGTCAACAGAGCCAGATGGCTTCTAGTTTCGTCCCACGGCTTGGACGGTAAGAAACTAGGGCCCGAATTTCTTCGGGCCGCCACCGAGAAGTTGAAACCTGCTTTACGGCAGGATCCTGAACACCGTTCCATAATTGTAAAGGCCGCCGTCAACGGTCGTGCCGTAGAGATAGCCGTCTGCGCCGAAAACCAGGCTGGCGTAGACACAAAATCCGTCAGTGCCATCGCGGTTGAAGCTGTGCAGTACCTTTTCCGTCCAGCCGCCTCCTGCATTGGGCGACAGCTCAAAAACCGTTCCCAAGCCATACCTGCCCCCGAGAAAAGTTGCGCCGTAGAGGTTGCCCGCATTGTCGAGGACCAAACCGCTGCCCTCGGGATTACTTCCGTCCCGACCATTGTTGTGGAACTTGTGGATCAGCTTTCCCGTCCAGCCTCCACCTGGCTTGGGCGACAGTTCAAAGACGGTTCCGAGGCCATACATGCCGTCTCCAAATGTTGTGCCGTACAGATTGCCCGCTGGGTCGAGGACCAAACCGGCGTAGGGGAGAGCTCCGTAGTAGAAGTGGTGTATCACTTTCTCCGTCCAGCCTCCACCCGGCTTGGGCGACAGTTCAAGAACCGTTCCGACACCATACTTGCCGCCATAAGCAGTTGTGCCGTAGAGATTGCCCGCGGGGTCAAGAACCAAGCCGCTGTAGGGATAAAACCCGTCCTCACCATCGTCGTTGAAGCTGTGCAGCACCTTCTCCGTCCAACCTCCACCCGCTTTGGGCGACAGTTCAAAGACGGTTCCGAGGTCATACATGCCGCCTCCAAATGTTGTGCCGTACAGATTGCCCGCAGCGTCGAAGACCAGAACGCCGGCGCTACCCTGACCGTCCGTATTCTTTCCGAAGTGATGCAATACGTTGCGCGTCCAGCCTCCGGCCGCGTTGGGCGACAACTCAAACGCCGTCCCGCCACCATATTGTCCGCAACCACCGGCTGTGCCGTAGAGATTGCCGGCAGCATCCATAGTCAGCCCAGCTAACGGAAAACACCCGTCCGTGCCACTGAAGCTGTGCAACACTTTTTCCGTGTGGCCCCCACCCGGGTTGCGCGCCAGCTCAAATACGATTCCGCACCCATAGGCCCCACAGTCGGGAACGCTGGTGTAAGTGCCACCTTGGTAAGCTGTGCCATAGAGGTTACCGTCGGCATCGATGACCAGAGTGCCGCCGGGCCAAAGCCCGTCTCTGCCGTTGTAGTCAAAGTTGTGCAGCACGACTTCGGCGGCGGCGTGGGGGCTGGCCATAAGGATGACTACAGCGAGGATTGCCAGGGCCATCCTCAGCCCTATACAGAGCCGGTTGTTGTCCAGCGTGAGCTCTCTGCGTTCCCCACGCCAGAGCCTTCGCGAGCCTTCAGCGCCAATCGCGCATACATCAAGGCTCATAACATTTTTCGGTGTTGCCAATCGGGTTTTCATACCTGACCTCCTTCGTCACGGATTAGGGCGACGGCCTGAGCCGGGCAGTCGCGGTTTTACTGCGGTTCATGGGCGCACCGGCAGTGCCGTGATTCAACGAATCA
>Ga0335083_10001665_pt1 | contig 30353 bp, 26 predicted proteins | sample Lox_Sample_42_FD_206716 | JGI IMG/M metagenome (GOLD analysis project Ga0335083, IMG submission 206716) | Soil microbial communities from Loxahatchee National Wildlife Refuge, Florida, United States - Lox_Sample_4.2 | ecosystem: Environmental > Terrestrial > Soil > Wetlands | place: USA...
ATCAGCCCCGCGGTGTACGTAGCGTACCGGTTCTGCTGCTCCGGAATCGTCACCATCGCGATGGGATGATGCATCAGCGTGGCGTGGAAATAGGCTTCGGTATACCACACGACGCCGGCCTCGCACTTGCCCTCCATGATCCGCATCGGAGTTTGCCGGTGGTGGATCTGCGTCAGAAAAGTGGTGCCGGCCTGGACCTTGTCCTCGTACACCGCCTTGACCAGAGGGTCGCCTCCGGTCTGACGCAGCACGGGGATGATCGTGTTCCTGGCGATGCCTTCCCACTTCGGGTTGGGCATGCATAGGAGAACGCCGGGTTGGGCGAGATCGTTCCAACCGGCGATGCCATGGGGGTTTGCGGTCGACGTCATGATCGCGAGCTGATTGCGCGCGTAGTCGACCGTCTCGGAGAACCAGTGCTTCTCCCCTTGCAGCTCTTGCATACGGACCCGACCCGTCGCGTAGATGTCGGGCTTGACCGTGATGCGCAGGTTGCCCACCACGAGCGCGCCTTGCTCGATCTGTCCGGCGAGGATTCCCGGTGGGAGAGTCTCGACGAACACGCGCTCGTACTGGGGATAAGCGGCGCGGAATGCCAGGATCAGCTCGCGCACGACCATGTACTGGTTGCCGGCCAAGAAGACGACGAGCTGCGGATCGTTGACATCCCCCTGCAGGTCGGGGACGTTGTCGATGCCGGGGACGGTGAAGTTCAGCCCGTTCTCCGGCGGCGGGTTCCAGGGCGGGTCGATTCCGCCGGCACCGGCCGCCCACCTCGCCGTGAACGCGCCCAGAACCGCCCCGATCAGCGCGGTCCGCGCCGCTCGTGTCATCTCCGGTCGCTCCTTATAGCGGGAACAGGACGTAGCCCTGTTGCTCGAGGATGATCACGTCCGACAGAGCGGACAGCGTGATCTCCACGTCTTTGTTGACCCAGTCATGCGGAAACTTGTTGTGCGCCAATGCTTGCCCGCAGACCACGACTTTGACGCCTGCTTTCTGGAGTGCGCCGATCAGCTTGATATTCGGATTGTCCACGCTGAACTTTTCACGGTAGTGGTCATTGTCGAGGACTGCCGGCGTCGCAGGTCCGTGCACCACCGCGATGAAATGCAGGTGCGACAGCGGCACGCCCGCCGAAGCGAATACATTCACCGTGCGCGCCACACGATCCAGCGCAGGGTTGATCTTCTCGTTGGGCCCGCCGGTGGTGGCGTTGAAGACGACCTTGTACTCGATGTCCTTGCTCGGCTGCATGCCCGCATCCGGCAGCGACACGACCGCGCCGAACTCCTGGATCGCCGGGTTGACCCAGACCGGGTCGGCTGCGGCTGCCGCGGTTGCGGCGACCAGCACGAACCCCGCGAACGCCGCGCGCGTTGAGATCCGGACCGCTTTGCTCATGATGTGTCTCTCCTATTGTTGGACGGGTGTGACTGACGGCGGGCAAGCATCGCACGCGGTACGCCTTCGAGCGAGCCGGCCCAATTCTCCCAGACGGGCACTGCGCTGTCGATCAGCGCCCGTTGTCGCTTCTGACAGCCCCGGGTGAGGCAGAGTTCGGACAACCGGTGGAGTGGCATGGGCCGATCGCAGAACTCAGATCAATGCCGCCGGCGGAGCGAACCGTCGCGTGCGCTTCGGGGATCACCTAAGCACCCGGCACACCGCTTCCCATGTGCCGGCGGGGCCGCGCGATGGCGGCCGCGATCACTCTCTCCGCTGTCGGATTACGCCCATCACCCGCCGGACCAGCGAGTAGGCGCTCAGCCCGTAGTCGAGCCAGCGCAGCGTGCGGCCAGGGCTGCGGATGAGCAAGGCAATGCATGCAGCCACAGCGGCCGCCGCGAGTGGCTTGCGCCCGACATATCGTGCGAGCCACAGCGCGCGCTCAGCGAAGCGCAGGCCGTGCCGTATGCCCGCCGTGGCGGCTGCCGCAGCGGCCCGCTGCCGCGCGGCCTCCGCGATCAGGGCCTCGCGGCGTGCGGCCAGCGTTCCGAGGTGCACGGTCATGGACCGATGTCGAGGTGGTCGCGGTCCTTCGCCAGTTCCCCAAGGCTCGCGTGGAACGGGCGAGGCTTGGCGCTCAGCCGCGCGGATAGCACGGTGCCCGCGAGGATCGCGAGCAGCAGAAAGAAGCCGGCCACGAGACCGGACGCGAGCAGGCGGTGATCGTCCCACATGGCGATGACGACGACCAGGCCGAGGAAGGCGACTCCGAGGAAGGCGAAGAACAACGCCAGCGCCCCCCACAGCAGCAGGATCGCGACACGCCCGACCTCTTCTTGTAGCTCGACCGAGAGCAGCTCGAGGCGTGTGTGCGCGATGCCGACCAGGGTGGACAGCAGCGCCTTGACCGAATCGACCAGCCCGCCGCCCGCAGGCGGCCTGCCCGCGTTCTGTGTGTCGGGCATCAGCGGCGGCCGATCAGGTATCCGATCAGAAAGCCCACGCCGGCTGCGATGCCGACCGCCTGCCACGGATTGTCCCGCACGTACCGCTCTGTCGCTTGCTGTGCTGCGCGGGTGCGTGCGGCGACTGCGTCGCCCGCATCCTCCAGACTCATCTTGACTGCGCGCAGCGATTCTTCTGCACGCGCGCGCGCTGCAGTAACCTTCTCGCTGGTCTGGGTCGCAGTGGCTTTGAGCAGGTCCTCCACGTCTTGAGCGACGACCTTGAGGTCTTCGATCAGCTTGTCTTTTCCCACTGCCTCCAATTGATCCTCCGTTTCGTTTATAGCCCAGACGCGATGTCTCGTTGACGCCCGATGATCGGCTGTGCCGCCGGCCGATGGCGAGATTACGGAAGGGCGGGCTATGCCAGGCGCGGCGGTCTCCGGGCGCGCTTCACCGGAATGCGGAGCTCGTATGTTAGCTTCGCCGCGGTGTGCGGGCAACCGGCACCGGCGTGCGCCTGGGCCCACGCGAAGGCGGCGCGCACGCTCTTCACAAGGATGCCCGCCCGTATAATCCGCTGGTCCGCTTCCTCACCCGCCGTCCCAACGGTCCAAGACTGCAGCCGCCCCGATCGTCGATGAGCAAACCGGCCGAGAGCACCGGGGCAGACGGTTCTGCGCCGCATACCGTCGTCGTCGTGCATGGACTGTGGATGATCGCCGCCGTCTTCGCGCTGCAACGGATGCAGCTTGCCCGCTGTGGCTATCGGACCGTCGCGTTCTCGTATTCGTCTACGCGTCTGGCGCTCGACGACATCGCCGCCACGCTGGCGCGCTTCGTCGCGGGCCTCGGCCGGCCGCGCGTGCACCTGGTCGGTCACAGCCTCGGAGGATTGGCGATCCTCGACACGCTCGCGCTCAATCCGCAGCTGCCTGTGGGCCGGATCGTGCTGCTGGGTACGCCTTGCGCGGGGTCGCGAGCGGCGTGGCATATGGCTGGCAGTGGAATCGGGCGCGCCCTGGCGGGTCGCGCGCTGTTGGATTGGCGGCCCGAGCGCGGGCTCGCGGCGGCGGAGCACTTCGAGACGGGGATGATCGCCGGCACCTTCCGCTTCGGCATCGGCGGCCTGCTGGTCAGGCTGCCCCGCCCCAATGACGGCGTGGTATGCTTGGACGAGACGAGGATGGCAGCGCTCAAGGATCATCTGGCGCTTCCGCTGAGCCACTCGGCGCTGCTGGCGTCCTCGCGCGTGGCACGCCAAGTCTGTCACTTCCTGGAGCATGGCTGCTTTGCGCGCCCGTAGCCGGATCGCGCTGGCGCTCGTCGCGTTCGCCGTCGCGGCGGTGGCGGGCTGTTCGACGGTGGGCTACTACCTGCAGGCGGCCAACGGACAGATGGAGCTCAGCCGCAAAGCCCGTCCGATCCCGGAGCTCGTGGCCGATCCGGCGACCGACCCGCAGCTACGGGCCAAGCTCGAGCAGGTGCGCAAGATCCGTGACTTCGCCAGCCGCGACCTCGCGCTCCCCGACAACGGCAGCTACCGGAGGTATGCGGATTTGAAGCGGCCGTTCGTGGTGTGGAACGTGTTCGCGGCGCCGGAGTTCTCCTTGCAGCCTAAGCAGTGGTGCTTCCCGTTTGCCGGCTGCGTGCAATACAAAGGCTATTTCAAACAGGAGGACGCGGAGCGCTTGGCTGCAGAGCTGCGCGAGCAGCGCTACGACGTGTACGTCGGGGGCGTGCCCGCCTATTCCACGCTCGGCTGGCTGGACGATCCGCTGCTCAACACGGTCATCCGCTATCCGGACCCGGAGATCGCGCGGCTGATCTTCCACGAGCTCGCCCACCAGGAGGTCTACGTGCAGGGCGACAGCACGTTCAACGAGTCCTTCGCGGTGACGGTGGAAGAAGAGGGGGTGAAGCGTTGGCTCGCCGCACACGGCACCCAGGCGCAGCGACTGGAGTTCGAGTGTGCCGACCGCGCCAGCAGCGGCTTCGACGCGCTGGTGCAGCGCTATCGTAAGCGGCTGGAGACACTATACGCGCAGCCGATGGATGCGGACGCCATGCGCCGAGAGAAACAGGTTGTGTTCGAGAATATGCGCGCGGAGTATCGGCGCACCCGTGCGGGCTGGGACTGCATCACGGGGTACGACAGGTGGTTCGAGCAGCCGCTCAACAACGCCCAGCTCGCGTCCGTGGCGATCTACAGCGAGCTCGTCCCGGAGTTCCAACGGGTATTGGCACGATACAACGGCGATCTGCCGCGCTTCTATGCCGAGGTCAAACGGCTGGCCGCGTTGCCCAAGGCGCAGCGTGACGCCGCGCTCGCTGCGGGCGCGGTTCCGGAGTCTCGCTCGGCCGCGCACCCGTGAGGCCCGACGGCCCCTGCGGATCACGCCTCGCGGCCCCTCTACTGGTTTCGGTACCTGCCCGCTTCGAGGATCGCCTGGGCGCGCCGGTTGCCGTTGATCGCAGCGCGGCGCAGCCAGGTTTCGGCTTGCGCGATGTCTTTGGGTACACCGTCCCCGTTCAGGTAGAACAGCGCGATATTGAGCTGGGCCTGGGTGTCACGCTGATCGGCGGCGAGCAGGAACCAGTGCATGGCCTGCGCCACGTCGCGCTGCACGCCTATGCCTTTGTCGTAGATCGCGCCGAGGTTGTACTGCGCGTCGGCACGCCCTTGCTGGGCCGCGAGCTCCAGCCATCTGCGCGCTTGCGAAGAGTCCGGCTCGACGCCTCGGCCATACAGATACATGTTGCCCAGGAACATCGCTGCTTCACCGTCTCCGCCCTCCGCCGCCGGCCGCAGCATCTCGGCGGCCTGCTCCGGCTTGTCCCCGCGCACCGCGAGGCGCGCCTGTTGCAGCAGCGCATCGTCGGACTGAAGGAACCTGAGGCTGTCCAGGAACGGGTCGACATCCGCCGCGACTTCCGCAGCGATATCGCCGCGCGTCGACCTTTGGGCGTAGCGCAGCGTGACCAGAAGGTCGGGCCGTCCGGGCGCCACGCAGGAAACGCCGCGCACGAGCAACAGCTCGGGGGCGGCGGTGCGACTGCGCCGGTCGTCGAATTTGGATGAGAAGCGCGCGCACAGCACGCCTTTCGGCGCGAACGGCTCGGCGGAATACTCCAGCAGCTTCGTGCGCTCCGCATCGGGCGGCGCCGCCTGCTCCTCGCGCACGAGGTTGAGCAGGCGCTCCTGGCCGCCAACGCTGTCGCTCAGCTTGCGGGCTTCGACGATGACCGCGGCCTTGGTCCCGTCCGGGAAGTCCTTGGCGAGGTCCGCGTACTGCATGTCCTTGTAGAGCGAAACCCAGCCCTCGCTCGCCGGAACGGTGACCACGAACCCGTCGAACGCCCACGCCTTGCCCGGAGCCAGAATCGGATTCGCTCGGGGGTTGATCTGGGTTTCGGCGTGGAGCGGCGGAGCAGCGAGCAACGCGAGCGTAACCCAGCAGGCGATGGCTGCTGCCGCTCGTGCCACCCGCGCTGCGCGCCGCGCAACGGTATCCATCATCTGCTCATCCCCATACGTCGTCTGCGGTTGCGATGTGCGCCGGTGTCCGAGTCGGAAGCTTCCGGCGCATGCCTGCTTTCTGCTCGAGGCACGCGCGAGAAGCTACCACAAGCGCGCGCGAGCACCAAGGACAGGGCGGCGGCGCGTGCGAACCGATGGCGCTTCCGAGTACACTAACCGCTATACACAGGCGACGGAGGAACGACGGTGAACCAGCAGAGGACTGTGTGGCAAGGGATGCGGCGTTTCGTCTTGCCGGCGTTGATTGGCTGTGCGCTGGCGTTGTCGGCACAGGCGGACGTGGGCGATGCGGCCAAGCTCAAGACCGTGTTGCTCGACGGCAAGCCCGTATCGCTCGATCAGCTCAAGGGCAAGGTGGTGATGGTGAACTTCTGGGCCACCTGGTGCTCGGTCTGTCGCGCCGAGATGCCCGATTGGCAGAAGCTCTACGACGCCTACCACGCCCAGGGTTTCGAGCTGGTGGCCATGAGCATCGACGACGACGAGGCCGAGCTGCGCAAGGTGGCGAAGGAGCGCGGATATACCTTCCCCATGGCGTGGCGCTATGACGACAAGACGGACGACAACTTCGGCGATGTCGTGGCGACCCCCACCCTGTACGTCGTCGACAAGACCGGCAAGGTGGCCTGGACCAAGCGCGGGCGCCTCACCTATTCCCAACTGCAGGAAGTGATCGAGCCGCTGCTCAAGAATTGAGCCGCGAACGCGATCCTTCTGCTTGGGTGGAGCGCCCCGCCCTCGTCACGCGGGTGCGCCGGGGACAGGGTGCATTGTTGTACACTTCGGGCTGATCTCGCAGCCCCCGCGCCGTGCGCCGAATGAACGAAGACATCAACACGCTACGCCGCATCCTCAAGCAGAACCACACCATCGCGATCGTCGGGCTGTCGGCCAATTGGTGGCGGCCCAGCTACTTCGCCGCCAAGTACCTGCAGGAGCACGGCTATCGCATCGTGCCGGTCAACCCGCAGTACCAGGAAGTGCTGGGCGAGAAGTGCTACCCGACGCTGCGTGACATCCCGTTCAAGGTCGACGTAGTGGACTGTTTTCGCAGGTCCGAAGAGATCCCTGCGCTGGCAAAAGATGCGGTCGCCATCGGGGCCAAGGTGCTTTGGATGCAGCTCGGCGTGATCAACCAGGACGCCGCCGAAATCGCGCGGCAGGCCGGCCTCGAGGTGGTGATGGACCGCTGCATGAAGATCGAGCACGGGCGCCTGTTCGGCGGGCTCAACTGGTGCGGCGTGAACACCAAGGTGATCTCCGCCAAGCGGCCCAACTATCTCCCTTACTGAGGTGAGCGCTCGGGCGTGATCGGCCGAACGACCGGCATCCTCCGTCCCCCCAACGCCGGCTCCGACGTCTCGGCCTCCACCGTTCAAGCCTATGCCTGACCGACAATACGGACTGGGCACGCTGTGCCTGCATGCCGGCGCCATCCCCGATCCCGCGACCGGCGCGCGCGCGACGCCGATCTATCAGACGACCTCGTATGTGTTCGACTCTGCGGACCATGCGGCCAGCCTGTTCAATCTTCAGACCTTCGGCAACGTTTACTCCCGCATCTCGAACCCGACCGTATCGGTGTTCGAGGAGCGCATGGCCGCGCTGGAGGGAGGCCGCGCCGCGTTGGCGGCGGCCTCGGGCCAGGCCGCACAGATGTGCGCGTTGCTCACGCTGCTCGACCAGGGCGACGAGATCGTCTCGGCGAGCACGCTCTACGGCGGCACCTACTCCCAGTTCGACGTGACCTTCCGCCGGTTCGGGATCGAGACCCGGTTCGTCGATCCGGACGACCCGCTCAACTTCGAAAGAGCGATCACGCCCAGGACCAAGATCCTCTATGCGGAAACAGCCGGCAACCCCCGGATCAACATCCTGGACATCGCGGCGGTCGCAGCGATCGCGAAGGCGGCCGGCGTGCCTCTGGTGATCGACAACACCTTCGCCACCCCGTATCTGTGCCGGCCGTTCGAGTTCGGCGCCGACATCGTGGTGCATTCCGCCACCAAGTACATCGGGGGTCACGGCACCACCATGGGCGGCGTGGTGGTGGAGTCGGGGAAGTTCCCCTGGGGCAACGGCAAGTTCCCGGGCATGACCACGCCCTCCCGCGGCTATCACGGCGTCATCTTCCACGAGACCTTCGGCGACTTCGGATACACGATGAAAGCGCGCATGGAAACGATGCGCACGCTCGGTCCGGCGATGTCCCCGTTGAGCGCCTGGCTGTTGCTGCAAGGCCTGGAGACCCTGCACGTGCGCATGGAGCGCCATGTGGCCAACGCCCTTGCTGTAGCGAAGTTCCTGGCGGAGCACCCGCAGGTGAGCTGGGTCAATTATCCCAGCCTGCCCTCGAGCCCGTACTACGCACTCGCGCAGAAGTACATGCCCCAGGGAGCGGGTGCGATCATGACTTTCGGCATCAAGGGCGGCATGGACGCCGGTGTGCGCTTCATCGAAGGCGCGCAGTTCATGAGCCACCTCGCGAACGTCGGCGATGCCAAGACGCTCGTGATCCATCCGGCCTCGACCACTCACCGCCAGCTCTCCGACGAAGACCAGATCCGGGCCGGTGTCACGCCCGACATGGTCCGTCTGTCGGTGGGCATCGAAGACATCGACGACATCCTCTGGGATATCGACCAGGCGCTCGCCAAGGCGCGGTGAGTGACCGGCGTCTGGGCCTCGCTCTGCGCCACAACCGCCATTCAGGTGCTGTGCGCGCTCGCGATCTACGCGCCGCCGGTGCTCGCGCCGGTGGCGCAGGCGGAAGTGGGCATTCCGGCAAGCTCGGTCGGCGTGGTGATGTCGCTGGTATTCGCGGCCGCGACCTGCGCCGCGTTGCTCTCCGGGACGCCGATCGCAAGGTACGGAGCGCTGCGCATGAGCCAGGGCAGCCTCCTGCTGTGCGGCGCCGGGTTGGCGCTGATGGTGAGCGCGAACGCCTGGCTTATCGTCCTTGGCGCCCTCGTGATCGGGCTGGGCTACGGAGTGGTGACGCCGTCCAGCTCCTCCATCCTTGCCGATCGCGTGCCGCAGGGGCTGCGCGCATTCCTCTTCTCGCTCAAGCAGACCGGGGTGCCGATCGGTGGCGCGCTCGCCGGTGCGCTTCTCCCCGCGGTCATGCTCGCCTTCGGCTGGCGCGGGGCCGCGCTCGCGGCAGCGGTCGCGTGTGCGCTGTTGGCGCTCGGGATCCAACCTTGGCGGGAGCGCTGGGAAAGCCCGCGCCTCGCGCGGCAGCCGGGGCCGCCAGAGTCTTTCATCGCGCCGCTTGCGCTGGTCTTCCGCAATCCCCGCTTGCGGGAACTCGTGTTGGCGTCGTTCTCGTACTCGGGCATGCAAAACTGCCTCGGCGCCTATCTGGTGGTCGATCTGCACGAGCGCATCGGCTTCAGCGTGAGCGCAGCCGGGCTTTCGCTGTCGGTGGCGATGGCTGCTGGGATCGCAGGACGCCTCTTCTGGGGCGTGGTCGCGGATCGGATCGTCGCGCCGCGGCGCCTGCTCGGCCTGCTTGGGTTCGGGATGTCGCTCGCAGCGCTGTTCACGGCCGCGATCACGCCGTCTTGGCCCACTGCTGCCGTGCTGGCGTTGAGCGCGGTGTTCGGCGTAACCGCGGTCGGCTGGAACGGGGTGTACCTGGCGGAGCTCGCGCACGCTGTCGCGAGCCGCGATTCCGCCGCGGCAACCGGAGCGGCGCTGGCACTGACTTATGCCGGTGTCGTCACGCTCCCGCTGCTCTTCTGGGGCATCGTGCTGGCGAGCGAAAGCTATGCGGCGGCCTTCGCGGCCACGGGCTGCGTGACCCTGTGGCGCAGCGCCCGGCTGTTCCGGCCCGCCCGGCACGCGCTGGTGGAATGAGCCTGCTCTCGGCCACGGCCGCGCCATGCCCGACGCCAGCTCGGGGTTACAATGCCCGTCGTCGAGCGAGGACTGAAACGGTCAGAAGCGGTGTGCGGTGCTGGCTCGGGATCCGGCCAACTCGAACGCAGGACCGTCTTCCGGCAGCGGTGCAGCCTATCTTCGACGGATCCGAGCACAAGGAGGGCCGGCGAGGGCGGTACGGGGCCCTCGCCGGTAAACCGGGCTCGATCCCGGTGGTGTGCGGACGCGAGTTGTGCGGCAACGCGCGTCCAGAACCTGCGAGACGGATTGAAACGAGACGTCCCGTATTGTTTTGTGTATGGTATAGGCAGGCTGTGGGTCCTGTAAACCCGCAGAAGACAAACACGCGACGCCGTTCGTCGCAACGCATACACTGTCGAACATGAGCCCGACCCAGCCCAGCGGCAAGCCGGCGGCGGAGCAGGCGATGGAGCCCGAAGGTCGGCCTCTGCGCGGCCGGCCACGCAGCGAGGATTCGCACGAGGCGATCCTGGACGCCGTGCTCCGGCTCCTCGACCAAGAAGGGTATAGCGCGCTCACCATCGAAGGGGTGGCGCGGCACGCGGGCGTGGGGAAACAGACCATCTACCGCTGGTGGAAGTGCAAGGCGGAGCTGGTGCTGGAGGCGTATGCGAACCACGCGGCGAGCAAGCTGCCCATGCCCGACAAGGGCAGCCTGCGCGCCGATCTGGAATGGTTCTTCTGCGGCGCCTTCAAGCGGCTGACGGACATCTCCGGCCCGACGATGCGGGGGCTGATGGCGGATGCCGTGTATGACCCCGAGTTCCTGGAGATCCTGCGCGAGGTCCTCATCGCGAAGCGGCGCGCGGTGCTCTTGCAGGTGCTGGAGCGCGGGCGGGCGCGCGGCGAATTGAGACCGGATGCCGACCTGGATGTGATGAGCGACCTGCTGTTCGGCGCGCTCTGGTACCGGCTGCTGGTGCAGCACGCCAAGCTCGACTCGCGCTTCGCGAAGCAGTTGGTCGGTTCGGTGTTGGACGGATTTGGAGTCCGGGCCTGACCGGCGCCGCGGCGGATCCGGAATCGGGAAGCGACCAGCCGCGGCCTCAGCGCCCGCCCACGATGGCGGCATGCAGGTCGAGTTCGAAAGCTGTTACCGTGCGCTGCGGGCGCGCGACCCTCGCTTCGATGGGCGCTTCTTCGTCGGCGTCGCGTCCACGCGTGTGTACTGTCGCCCTGTTTGCAGGGTAAGGGCGCCGAAGCGCGAGAATTGCCGCTTCTTCCCCAGCGCGGCTGCGGCCGAAGCGGCCGGATATCGCCCCTGCCTTCGATGTCGGCCGGAGCTGGCGCCCGGATTTGCGGCCGTGGATGCCGACGGGCGACTGGTCCAGGCTGCCGGCGACCTGATCGAGAACAACCTGGGCAGCGAGCAGGGGCTCGCTGGCGTAGCGGCTCGTCTCGGCGTGACAAGCCGGCACCTGCGGCGCGTGTTCCAAGCGTACCTCGGCGCGTCTCCAGTCCAGTTCGCACGGACGCAACGCCTGTTGCTCGCCAAGCGCTTGCTGACCGATACCTCGATGTCGGTCACCGACGTCGCGAGGGCGGGCGGCTTCGGCAGCCGGCGCCGCTGCGAGGCGCTGCTTCGCAGCCGCTATCGGTTGACCCCATCGGCCGTGCGCGGGGACATGGCGGCGCAAGAGCCGGGTGACGCGCTGGCGTTTCAACTCGGCTTTCGCCCGCCACTCGACTGGACTGCACTGCTCGCGTTTCTGGAGCGGCGCGCGATCGCCGGCGTAGAGCAGATCGACGGCTCGGTCTATCGACGCACGGTACAGATCGAGCGCACCGGCGGGCAAGCGGGGGGTTGGGTTGCGGTGGGCCTCGCGCGGCGTACTGCGCATCTCGAGGTACGGGTGTCGGCTTCGCTGGTCGGGTCCCTGCCGTCCGTGTTCGCGCGGATCAAGCGACAGTTCGATCTTGGCTGCGATCCGGAGGAAGTCTCGAGCGCGCTGGGCGTGCTTGCGGCGGGCCGACCTGGATTGCGCGTCCCCGGCGCTTTCGACGGGTTCGAGATCGCTGTGCGGGCCGTCCTCGGCCAGCAGGTGACGGTCAAGGCCGCACGCACGCTGGCCGGACGCTTCGCCACGGCTTTCGGCGAGCCGTGCGCCACGCCGTTCGATGGGCTGAATCGGCTGTTTCCCGATCCCGATCGCGTCGCGGCGTTGCAGGTCCCCGACATTGCAGCGCTAGGCGTCGTGTCGGCGCGAGCGAACGCGATCCGGTCTTTGGCCGGCGCCATGGCGTCGGGAGCGCTGCGCCTCGACCCGGGTGTCGAGCCCGAAGCCACACTGGAAAGGCTGCGCCGGTTGCCCGGAGTTGGCGAATGGACTGCTCAGTATGTCGCCATGCGCGCCCTGGCTTGGCCCGATGCCTTCCCGCACTCCGATCACGGCGTGCTCAAGGCGCTCGGCGAGACGGATCCACGCAGAGCGCTTCAGCGCGCGGCGGCGTGGCGTCCGTGGCGCGCGTATGCGGTGATGCATCTGTGGAGGTCGTTGGAGGGGTGACGGAGTGCTCTTGTGCGCCCACAAAGGCTGCGGTCGAGCCGGCACTCGTGGTCTCCGACAACGGCGCTCTCAGCGGCGTTTTCATGAAAGATCCGGGCTAGATGCCCTCCAGAAAGAAGTCTTCCAGAATCTCCGCGAGCTCTGCCGGGCGATCGTGATGCATCATGTGTCCCGCCCCGGGGAGCGTCACCTCACGCAGGTCGGCAAAGGCGGCGCGACGCTCGGCGAGATCCTCCTCGCCGCTGCGGAACCATTTCCTCACCCACTCTCCGTCGCCCCACACCCACAGCACCGGCGCGGTGATCCTGCGCCAGCAGGCCATCGCCTCGTCCAGCCGGTAGAGCACCGGGTTCGCCATCTTGTGCGCGGGGTCGCTGTTCAGCACAACTTCTCCGCTGCCCAACTGCTTGGCCCAATGGGGAGCGAGAAAACGTGCCTTGTCGCGGTCGAGCCGCGGGTTGTTCTGCAGCAAGCGCTGCTCGACTTCCTCGAGCGTGGCATAAGGCTTGAACCTCGGCGGCTGCGCGACCTCCTCGAACCACTTCTGATAGCGGCTCGGTGCGGCATCCGGCTGCGTGCGCGGGAGTCCGAAGCCTTCCAGCAGTGCGAGCTTGGCCACGCGCGCGGGCTGGATGCCGGCGTACAAGCCGGCGACGTTGCCGCCCATGCTATGGCCGGCGATGCTCACCGGCTCGTTCGGCGACAGCTCGCGCAGAAGCACGTCGAGATCGGCGAGATAGTCGGGGAACCAGTAGCCCCCGCTGGCCCACGCCGACAGGCCGAAGCCGCGCCAGTCGGGCGCGATGACGTACCAGTCGCGCCGCAGCGCGTCCACCAGGAATTGAAACGACGCCGAAACGTCCATCCAGCCGTGCAACAGGCACAGCTTCGGCGACCATTCCTGTCCCCAGGTGCGGATGTGATAGCGCAGGCCTCTGATCTGGAGGATGTGCGATTGGCTTGCTCTCATGTAGACCTCCGGATCCATCGCCGAGATGCACGCGAGGCGGGAGACGGCGAATCTAGTCGCAGGTTCCAAGGATGCTTGGCAGCCCCCGCAGCCGACTGATCTACTCCTGGCCCATCAACGGCTCGACTTCGCGGTGCTTGCGGATCATGTCCCACGAAATGAGCGACAGCGCGGCCGCGATCAGTGCCATCCCCGCGAGCTCCGGGGCGCTGGGGCGCTCCCCAAGCTGTGCCGCGGAGCTGACCAGCGCCACCACTGGGATTCCGAGCGAACCCATGCTCGTGGTTCCCGCCGGCAGGCGCTCGAGCACGTAGAACCACGCGGTCCACCCGCCGGCGGTTGCCACGATGCCGAGGGCGAGCAGGAGGGCGACAAACTGCCCGGTCCACTCGATCGGCCGCGTGTGGGCGGCGGTCGCGACCAACAGCATGGGGATGAGCCCCAGCGCCATTTGCCAGAAAGTGAAGTTGACCATGTCCACCGGGTGCCGGTTGTGCAGGCGCTTGGAGATCACCACACCCAGTGCCCAGCAGATGCCGGCGAGCACCGCCGCGACCTTGGCGAGCAGCGCTGCGCGCAGGTTCCAAGGCTCGAGGATCATCAGAAGTCCGGCCGCTGCCACCGCAACGCAGAGCCAGCCCCACCCCTCGATACGCTCGCCGAGGATCGGCCACGCGAACACCAACACCCAGAAGGGCATCGTGAACACCAGCACGGAGGTCTTGCCCGGCTCGCCCTGCGACAAGGCCCAGTTGTTGAGCAGCAGGAACAATGCAGTCTGGAAGATCCCCACGAGGAACGTCTCGCCGGGGTGTTGCGGGAACAACGGCTTGCCCCGCCACAGCAGCATGGGGAGCAAGAACGTCGCGCCCAGCGCCGTGCGCAGGCTCGCCAGGTCGAGCGGTCCACAATACCGAAGCGCCAGCTTGGAGAGCACCCAGGCGTAGCCCCACACGCCCACCAGCACGAGCATCACGAGCGCCGCGCGCCGCAGCTTGCGCCGATCGTTCATGCCTGCGCGGACGCACGGCGTCGGGTTGCGCGTCGAGCCGCGCGGCGGCGGGTGTCCGCATCCATGGGCGCGGCATTATAGCGTCCGCCGGTGAGCCTCTTGTCGCGCGGACGCGCAGCGCTGCGCCGTCGCAGCGCGCACGCGCCGCGGCAAGCGCGAACCAAAGCCAGGCGATGCGTCGTAAAATCCGCGCGTGATGCCCCGCTTCCTCCACCTGCGCTTACACAGCGAGTATTCGATCTCCGACGGGATCGTGCGTCTGGACGATGCGGTGAAGCGGGCGGTACAAGACGGCATGCCGGCGTTGGCGTTGACCGACCTCGCCAACCTGTTCGGGCTGGTCAAGTTCTATCAAGCCGCGCGCGCTCTCGGGGTGAAGCCCATCGTCGGCTGCGACCTGTGGATCACCAACCCGCAGGACCGAGACAAGCCGCAGCGGCTGCTGTTGCTGTGCCAGAGCCGTGACGGGTATCTGCGGTTGTGCGAGCTCCTCACGCGCGCCTATCGCACCAATCAGCACCGCGGCCGTGCCGAGGTCTCACCGGCCTGGTTCGAGGAGCTCGGCACCCAAGGGTTGATCGCGCTGTCGGGCGCGCACTACGGTGACGTAGGGCATGCGTTGCTCGCCGACAATCTTCCCGCGGCGCGGCAGCTCGCGCAGCGCTGGGCCGAGCTGTTCCCCGGAAGGTTCTATCTGGAGCTGCAGCGCACCGGGGATGCGGATTGCGAGCGTCACGTGCAAGCGGCGATACGGCTGGCCGGCAGGCTGCGCCTGCCGGGGGTGGCCACGCATCCGATTCAGTTCCTGACGCCGGAGGAGTTCAAGGCGCACGAGGCGCGCGTGTGCATCAGCCAGGGGTACATCCTGGCCGACCAGCGGCGGCCGCGTCTGTACACGCCGGAGCAGTACTTCAAGACGCAGGAGGAGATGCTTCAGCTGTTCGCCGACGTGCCCTCCGCGCTCGCCAACAGCGTGGAGATCGCGAAGCGCTGTAGCCTGGACATCGAGCTGGGCAAGAGCAAGCTGCCGCGGTTTCCCACTCCCAACGGCGTGGGTCTCGACGAGTTCCTGCGCCAGCAGGCCGCCGACGGGCTGCAGCGCCGGCTCTTACAGCTCTACCCAGAGCCCGCCGAGCGCGAGCGCCGGCTCGAGCGCTATCGCGAGCGTCTGGAGTGGGAGATCGGGACCATCGTGAAGATGGGCTTCGCGGGTTATTTCCTGATCGTGGCCGACTTCATCAACTGGGCCAAGAGCCATGACGTTCCGGTGGGCCCGGGCCGCGGGTCGGGGGCCGGGTCGCTCGTGGCCTATAGCCTGGGCATCACCGATCTCGATCCGCTGCGCTACGACCTGCTGTTCGAGCGCTTCCTCAACCCCGAGCGCGTGTCGATGCCCGATTTCGACATCGACTTCTGCCAGGACGGGCGCGACCGCGTGATCGAGTATGTGCGTCAGAAGTACGGCGCCGACAGCGTGGCGCAGATCGCGACCTTCGGCACGATGGCGGCGAAGGCCGTCGTGCGCGATGTAGGGCGCGTGCTCGACCTGCCCTACAGCTTCTGCGACCAGCTCGCCAAACTCATCCCGTTTCAGCCGGGCAAGCTCATCACGCTCAAGATGGCGCGCGAGATGGAACCGCTGCTTGCCGAGCGCGAGCAGAAGGAGGAAGAGGTGCGCGAGCTGCTCGAGCTGGCGCAGCGCCTGGAAGGGCTGACGCGCAACGTCGGCATGCACGCAGGCGGGGTCCTCATCGCGCCCGGCAAGCTCACCGACTTCTGCCCGCTGTACGGCGCGGAAGGGTCAGACAACGTCGTGAGCCAGTTCGACAAGGACGACGTGGAGGCTGTGGGTCTGGTGAAGTTCGACTTCCTCGGCCTGACCACGCTCACCATTCTCGACTGGACGATCCGCGAGGTGCGCCGGCTGAGCGAACGGTCGAGCGCTGGCGCACAACCCGGCTCGCGCGCGCCTGACCTGCGGCTCGATGACATTCCGCTCGACGATCCGCAGGCCTACAAGATCTTCTCCTCGGGCAACACCACCGCCGTGTTCCAGTTCGAATCGCGCGGGATGCGCGATCTCGTCAAACGCGCGAAGCCGGATCGCTTCGAGGACATCATCGCACTGGTGGCGCTGTTTCGCCCCGGCCCGATGGAGCTGATCCCGGATTTCATCGAGCGCAAGCACGGGCGCGAGCGCGTCGAATATCTGGATCCGCGGCTGCAGCCGATCCTGGGACCTACCTACGGCATCATGGTCTACCAGGAGCAAGTCATGCAGATCGCTCAGGTCATCGGCGGCTACACGCTGGGCGCCGCCGACTTGCTGCGCCGCGCGATGGGCAAGAAGAAGCCCGAGGAGATGGCGCTGCAGCGTGACATCTTCGTTGCCGGCGCCGAACGCAACGGGCTGTCGCGCAGCCGGGCCACGCAGCTCTTCGACTTGATGGAGAAGTTCGCCGGATACGGGTTCAACAAGTCGCACGCCGCCGCGTATGCGCTGGTCGCTTACCAGACGGCGTATCTCAAAGCCCACCACCCCGCGGCATTCATGGCGGCCAACCTGTCGGCGGTGATGGACGACACCGACAAGGTGCATCAGTTCTACGAGGACGCGATCGACAACGGGCTCACGATGCTGCCACCCGACATCGATGCCTCCGAGTATCGCTTCGTGCCGGTCGACGACAGGCGCATCGCCTACGGCCTGGGCGCGATCAAAGGGACGGGCGAGTCCGCGATCCGTGCGATCCTCGCCGCGCGTCACAAAGATGGGCCGTTCCGCGACCTGTTCGAGTTCTGCCGCCGGGTCGACAAGCGGGTCGTCAATCGGCGCGCTCTGGAGTCGCTGATTCGAGCGGGCGCATTCGATGGCCTGAACGACCACCGCCACAGCCTGCTCGCGTCCGCGGGAGTCGCGATGGAGGGTGCGGAGCGGGCCAGCCTCACGGCGAGGCAGAGCTCGTTGTTCGGCGCGGACACCGTCGGCGGAGAAGGCGAAAATCGACTGGTAGACAAACCGCGGTGGAGCGACAGCGAGCGGCTCCAGGAAGAAAAACAGGCGCTCGGCTTCTATCTCTCCGGTCACCCGTTCTCCGCCCACGCGCAAGAGGTCGCGCCGCTCGCGCATACGCGCCTCGCCGGTGTCACTCCCCAGAACCAGAACGTGACCGTGGCCGGCGTGGTGGGCGCCATCCGGATCGCGCAGGGCCGCCGGGGCCGCATGGCGGTGGTCCAGCTCGACGACGGGACCGCTCGGGTCGAGGTCACCATCTTCAACGAGCTGTTCGAGGCCACGCGGGGCTTGCTCAAGGAGGACCAGCTGCTGGTCGTGGAGGGACGCCCGCAGCACGACGACTTCACCGGCGGGATCCGCATCGCGGCCGAGAAAGTCTACGACCTGCCGGCCGCCCGGCAAAAGTTCGCGCGCGGAATCCGGCTCGTCTGCAACGGGGGTTCGAGCGGTGTCAAGCTGCGCGAACTGCTCTCGCCCTACCGCGACGGTGGATGCCCGGTATGCGTGATCTATCAAAACGGCGAGGCCGAATGCCGCATCGATCTGGGCGAGCAATGGCGCGTGAGGCTCGAGGACGGGCTGATCCAGTCGCTGCAGGCGTGGCTCAGTGCGGAGAACGTGCGCGTAGTGTTCTGATCCGCCGCGCCGTCTTCGGCGCATGAGCTGCGCGCCACCGCGAGCGTGTGACGGTTCAGGCGGAAGGTCGCATCTCGAACGTCTCGTATGCGCCCGAAGCGTCGCTGACCTCGACGCGGACGACCAGCGCGATCGCCGGCCCCCGCCGCATCCAGTCGAGCATCTGTTCGATCTGCTCGGCCCGGCCATGAAGCGCCGCTTCGACCGTGCCATCCCTGCGGTTTCGCACCCAGCCGGTTACGCCCAGGCGCTCGGCTTCGAGGCGCGTCGAGGCGCGGTAGCCCACGCCTTGCACTCGGCCGTGAACGATGACGTGCTTGGTGACCTTCATGCGTGCCGCATGACGAGAGCACGGGACCGCTACGCCGGGTCGCAGACGGTTCGGTCGAGGCGAGCGACGCGGTTCGTCAAGCCCTCGTCGCTCGTCACTTCACCTTCATTCCCGGCTGCGCCCCCTCGTCGGGCGAGAGCAGATAGATTCCCGGACCTGCGCCGCTGGCGGCGAGCACCATCCCCTGGGATTCGCCGAATCGCATCTTGCGCGGCTGGAGGTTGGCGACCACCACGGTGAGCCGGCCTTTGAGCTGCTCCGGGTCGTAAGCGGACTTGATGCCGGCGAACACCTGGCGCGTCTCGCCGCCCAGATCGACCTGGAGCCTGAGCAGCTTGTCCGCGCCTTCCACGAGCTGGGCATCGATGATGCGCGCCACGCGTAGATCCACTTTGGCGAAGTCGTCGATTGTGATCTGGGAGGGCTGCGCAGACGGCTCGGCTGCTGGGGAGGACTGGGCGGGGGTGCTTTGTTGCACGACGTTCTCCTGGTGTTGAGCATGCCGTTGCGGCGAGTGCGCGGTGGGCTGCAGGCTCTCGGTGTTCGCTTCGATCAGCTGAGCGACGTGACGCGGGTCGATGCGAGTCATCAGGTGCTTGTAGGCGTTGATCCGATGCTCGGAAGGCAGCAGGGTGCCTGCATCCGCCCAGACGAGCGGCGCGATGTTCAGGAACCGCTCCGCGTTTTGGGCCAACGCGGGCAGCACCGGCTTCAGATACAGCGTCAGCAGCCGGAAAGCGTTCAAGGCAATCGAGCAGCCGACGTGAATCTGCCGGGCATTGCGCGCCAGGTCTTTCGCCAGGTCCCAAGGCGCGAGCCGGTCGACATAGCGGTTGCACAGATCCGCCATCGCCATCACGCGGCGCAGCGCCTTGCCGTATTCGCGCGCCTCGTATAACGCCGCGATCTGATCGGCGCCGCCGGAGAGAACGGCGAGGAGCTGCGGCCATTCCAGCCCGCCGGTCGCGCTGAGGGCCAGCTCCTCCAGTTGCTCGTCGTAGGCGCTGTCGAGACCGCGCTGCGCGAGGTCGTCCAAGCCGGCGCCCGACCAGGTGTCCTCCAGCGTAACGCTCAGCGCGCCGTCGAAGTGCCGGTGGATGAACGGCGCCGCGCGGCTGCCGATGTTGACGTACTTGCCGATCAAGTCGCTGTTGACCCGCGCCACGAAGTCCTCGAGGTTGAGGTCCACATCCTCCATGGTCGGGCCGAGCTTGGCCGCGTAGTAATAGCGCAGCCACTCGGGATTGAGTCCGAGCTTCAGGTAGCTCTCGGCGGTGATGAAGGTGCCCCGCGACTTGGACATCTTCTGTCCGTCCACGGTGAGGAAGCCGTGGGCGAACACGCTGGTCGGTGTGCGGTAGCCGGAAAATTCGAGCATCGCCGGCCAGAACAGCGCGTGGAAGTAGAGGATGTCCTTGCCGATGAAGTGGACCATCTCGGTGTGGGCGCCGGGACGGGCGAACGCGTCGAACGCGAGCCCCTTGGCCGCCGCCAGGTTGCGAAAGCTGCCGAGATAGCCGATCGGAGCATCCAGCCAGACGTAAAAGTACTTCCCAGGCGCACCGGGGATCTCGAAGCCGAAGTAGGGCGCGTCGCGCGAGATGTCCCAGTCGTTGAGCCCCTGGTCGAACCACTCGCGGATCTTGTTGCGCGCTTCCTCCTGCAGGTGATCGCCCTGCTGGGTCCAGTCCCACAGGAAGCGGTTGCACTGCTCGGCGGACAGCTTGAAGAAATAGTGCTCGGAGGATCTGCGCACGGGCGCGGCGCCGGAGACCACGGAGTAGGCGCCGATCAGGTCGGTGGGGCTGTACGTCGTACCGCACACCTCGCAGGAGTCGCCGTACTGGTCTTTGGAATGGCAGTTGGGGCACTCACCCTTGATGAAGCGGTCGGGCAGGAACATCTGCTTGACCGGATCGAAGAACTGCTCCACCGAGCGCACCTCGATCAGCCCGGCACGCTTGAGCTGGAGATAGATGTCTTCCGATAGCTCGCGGGTCTCCTGGGAGTGCGTCGTGTAATAGTTGTCGAAGCCTACGAGAAAGCCGTCGAAGTCGCGTTTGTGCTCCTTCCAGACGCGCTCGATGAGCTGTTCCGGCGTGATGCGCTCGGCCTGCGCGCGCAGCATGATCGCGGTGCCATGGGTATCGTCGGCGCAGACGTAGTACACCTCGTGGCCACGCATCTTCTGGAACCGCACCCAGATGTCGGTCTGGATGTACTCGACGAGGTGGCCGAAGTGGATGCTGCCGTTGGCATAAGGCAGGGCAGAGGTGACGAGGATTCTGCGCGGCATCTGGAAATCGCGGGAAAATCCGGAGTCTAACAAACGCGGCGGTTCGGCTGGAACCCGCGCGGTGCTAAAATCCGCCGCTCCCCGACAGGAACCCGATTGTGGCCATCACCGAAGCCCAAGTACAGGAGCTGCTCAAGCAATCCATCGATCCCACCATCGGCAAAGACTATGTGGCCGCCAAGGAGATCAAGAAGGTCGCCGTGAGCGGCGGCGATGTGGCGGTCGAAGTCGTGCTGGGCTATCCCGCGAAGAGCCAGCTCACTGCGGTTCGTGCCCAGCTGGAGCAGGCGCTTGCCTCGCTGCCCGGCATCGGGAAGGTGAGCGTCGAGGTGAGCTTCAAGATCGTCGCGCACGCGGTCCAGGGCGCGCTGCAGCGCGTCCCCGGCGTGCGCAACATCGTCGCGGTGGCGTCGGCCAAAGGCGGCGTGGGCAAGTCGACGGTGGCGGTGAACCTGGCGCTGGCGCTCGCCGCGGAGGGCGCGGCGGTGGGCATCCTCGACGCGGACATCTACGGGCCGTCTCAGCCCATGATGCTGGGCCTGCAAGGGCAGCGGCCCACCTCGCCGGACGGCAAGTCGCTCGACCCCATGCGCTCGCACGGGCTGCAGGCCATGTCGATCGGTTTTCTCATCGACCTGGAGCAGCCGATGGTGTGGCGCGGCCCAATGGTGACCCAGGCGCTGGAACAACTGCTGCGCGATACGCGCTGGAGCGACCTGGACTACCTGATCGTGGACATGCCGCCCGGCACCGGCGACATCCAGCTCACGCTGGCCCAGAAGGTTCCGGTGACCGGCGCGGTGATCGTGACCACACCCCAGGACATCGCCCTGCTGGATGCCCGCAAGGGGCTCAAGATGTTCGAGAAGGTGAACGTGCCGATCCTGGGCATCGTCGAGAACATGAGCACGCATATCTGCTCGAAGTGCGGCCACCGGGAGCCCATCTTCGGCGAAGGCGGCGGCGAGCGCATGGCGGCGCAGTACGGCGTGGCCCTGCTCGGCTCGCTGCCGCTCGACATCCGCATCCGCGAGCAGGCCGATTCCGGCAACCCCACCGTTGCGGCGGAGCCGGACGGCCCGGTAGCGCAGACGTACAAGGAGATCGCCCGCAAAGTGGCGGTGAGGATTGCCGAGAAGGCGCAAGACTACAGTGCTGCGTTTCCCAAGATCGTCATCCAGAACACGTGAGCGTGAAGGTGCGAGAGCTGAGCGGAGCATGGCCGGCCGTGCGCATTCTCCCGGCCGCTGATCGATGAGCGTCAAGTCCGATCGATGGATCCGCCGCATGGCGGAGCAGCACCGCATGATCGAGCCGTTCGAGCCGACCCAGATCAAGCAGATCAACGGCCGGCCGGTGGTGTCATTCGGCACCTCGAGCTATGGCTACGACATCCGTTGCTCGGATGAATTCAAGCTGTTCACCGACATCAATACCACCATCGTCGACCCGAAGAACTTCGATCCCAAGTCCTTCGTCGACGTGAAGGGCGACTTCTGCATCATCCCGCCCAACTCGTTCGCCTTGGCGCGTACCGTGGAGTACCTCCGCGTCCCGCGCAACGTGCTGGTCCTATGTCTCGGGAAATCGACGTACGCGCGGTGCTTCCGTGGCGACACGCGCGTGGCGTTGGTGGATGGAACGGCGCCGACGCTGGAGGAGATGGCGCGCCGTGCACAGAACGGTGAGCTCTTCTGGGGGTACAGCATCGGACCGACGGGCCGCCTCATCGTCACTCTCCTTGACGTGCCCCGCTACGTCGGCCGCGACGCGTTGCTCGAAGTGGTGCTCGACAATGGACTCGCAATCCACGCGACGCACGATCACCTATTCCTGAAGCGCGATGGCATCATGGCCGCCGCGGATAGGCTGCGGCCGGGCGACTCCCTGATGCCTCTATACCGCAGCACCAGGCGTGGGTACGAGATGGTTTACCAGCCGATCAACGGCCATCTGTACCCGACCCACCGGCTCTCGGACGAATGGAACCTGCGGCATCAGGTCTATGCAGATGAACCGGGGACGCACCGACACCACATCGATCACAACTGGCGGAATAACTGTCCCGTCAATCTAGAGCGCAAGCCGGCGGCAGAGCACATCCGCTTGCATAACTCGGACACCTATGGTGCGGACTTCGACGCTTTCGAGCACGGTGCGGCCATCCGGTCGACCCTCGAACGGCTCGCACAGGACCCGGAGTGGGTCAAGCGTTTCTCGCGCGCACAGGCCGATCGTGCAACGGCCTTTTGGCAGGACGAGCGCTATCTTTCTATTCGCGAGCGAGTGCTCGAAAGCAGGCGCAATCCGAGTCAGCAAACCCGTGAACGGCATCGAGCAGCCGCGCTGCGTAGGTATAGTGATGCGGCGGAGCGGGAACGACACGGCAGGATCGGCGCAGCGGCCTGGGCCAGAGACGACGGGACCCGGCGCGAGCGGCAGCGAGACATCGCCCGGCAGATCAATCTTCGCGAAGAGATCACGGCCGAGGCGGTGCGCCGGGCGCTCGACGAGGCCGGGTCGGTTCGGGGTGCGGCGCGGCTTCTCGGCTGCGATCGATCGGTGTTTCGGCGCTTTCCGGAGGTCCTGGGAAGCGTGTGGTCTCGCGGCCAGCGCAACCACAAGATCGTCTCGATCCGCGCGTTGACGGGCGAGCACGACGTGTTCTGTCTAACGGTACCCGAGGCCGGCAATTTCGCGCTCGAGGCTGGCGTGTTCGTCCACAACTGCGGCATCATCGTGAACGTAACCCCTCTGGAGCCGGAGTGGGAGGGCTACGTGACGCTGGAGTTTTCCAACACGACTCCACTGCCGGCCAAGATCTACGCCAACGAAGGAGTGGCCCAGGTCGTGTTCCTCGAGGCCGCTGCGGACGATGTCTGCGAGACGTCGTACAAGGATCGCGGCGGGAAATATCAGGGACAAACCGGCGTCACCCTGCCCAAGATCTAACCGGCCTGCAGAACCAGCGGCGCGCTCGCGTCCGCTCAGCAGAGCTTCCGATCGCGCCGCAGCCTAGTCATTTGAGCGGCGGCGCCTCAGCCACGCGCTGCATGCGAGCGCAGACGAGCGTGCCGCGCGGCAGAAATTCCTTGATTCCGCAGACGCTCGCCCTATAATTCGCGCATGTTTTTTCGTCCATCGCGCGCCGGTGTGCGGCAGTCCGAAGAGGAGGTCATCATGACAGTCAAAAAGAACTACTTCCCCTGCGTCGAGCTCACCAACCTGCACATCCCTCTGACCTAGCGTCTCCAGGAGAAAGCGATGGCCGTCCGCGGCGTGCTGCCCAAGCAGTTCGAAACCGAGCTCCCGCTCGACACTGATCCGGAATTCCGCCTCGACTTCGACCGAGTCAGGCAAGCCGCTCACAGCGGCTATGACAGGCCCTTCCTGCTGGTCGACCCCGACATCGTCCGTACCAAAGCCCGGCACTTCAAGGCAGCGATGCCTCGCGTGCATCCGCACTACGCGGTTAAAGCCAATCCGCACCCGACGGTGTTGAAGGCCTTGATCGAGGAGGGGGTGGATTTCGAGATCGCTTCTATTGCCGAGCTCGACTTGCTGCTCGATCTCGGCGTCCCGGCGGCGCAGATCTTCTACAGCAATCCGGTGAAGTCGCGCCAGTACCTGCGTTATGCGGCGGAGCGTGGCGTGGAGTGGTACGTGTTGGACAGCGTCGAGGAGCTCAACAAGATCCATGCGCTCAAGCCGGACGCCAAGCTGTACGTGCGCATCGACGCCCCCAATGTAGGCAGCGACTGGCCGTTGTCCGGCAAGTTCGGTGCGCAGCCCAAGCAGGTCGACGACATCATCGCCGCCGCCGTCGACCTGCAGGCCGACTTGGCTGGCGTGACCTTTCACGTCGGTTCGCAATGCCGCAACCCGGAGAACTGGCGCATCGCGATCGAGAGCGCCAAGCGGGTGCTGCGCAAGATGCGCCTGAAGGGGCTGAAAGCGCGCCTGCTGAACATCGGCGGCGGCTACCCGGTGCGCCATACGCGGGCGATCCCGTCGATCGAGGTGATCGGCGAGGTGATCAACCATGCGCTCGCGGGGCTGCCTCACGGCACGCGCGTGATGGCCGAGCCGGGACGTTTCCTGGTCTCCGATGCCGGCTGGTTCGTCTGCCGCGTGGTGGGCACCGCGACCCGTGGGGACAAGCGCTGGGTCTATCTCGATGCCGGGATGTTCGGCGGCATCATCGAGACCACCGAGGGATTGCAGTACAACGTCCTCACCGAGCGCGAGGGTCCGTTGGTGGCGTGGACCGTCGCGGGCCCCACGTGCGACTCGGTGGACATCGTCATGCGCGACCAGCTCCTGCCCCAGGACCTGCAGGCGGACGACTTCGTCTACATCCCCAATGCCGGCGCGTACACCACGGCCTACGCCAGCACCTTCAACGGGTTTCCTCTGCCGGAGGCGCGTTTCCTCGGCGGTTAGGCCTGGGAGCCCATTCGGTTCGCAGACGGGCGCGCTCGAGGGTGCGCCCGTTTCGCTTGTCGGGCGGCTGCCGCCTTCTGCGCTCGCTGGCGCACACCGGGTTTCGCGAGGGCTACAGGGTACTGACTCTCTCAGTGGGCCGGTCCATCGGCAGCGGCCAACCGGTCTTAGCGCCGAACAGTGTTCGGGTGCGGCCGGCGCTGGTAGACCGCGAACTCCCACGCCGGTTGCCCGTCCTGCGCGGCGTGCTGCTCGCGCGTTGCCGCCTGCCAGTCGGCCGGCTCCAGATGCGGGAAGAAGGTGTCGCCGGGGTATTCGGCCTGAACCCGTGTCATATAGACCCGGTCGGCAAGCGGCAGAGCCTCACGGTAGATTTCGCCGCCACCGATGACGAAGGTCTCCGCGTCGTCGCGGGCGAGCTCCAGCGCGGCGTGCAGAGAAGGCGCGACGGTGGCGCCGGGGGCGGAATAGGCCCGGTTGCGCGTGACCACGATATTGGTGCGCCCCGGCAGCGGCCGGCCGATCGACTCCCAGGTCTTGCGGCCCATCAGGATATGGTGTCCCATCGTGAGAGTGCGGAAGCGCTTGAGGTCTGCGGGCAGGCGCCACGGAACCTTCCCCTGGCGGCCGATGACGCCGTTGCGGTCCATCGCCACGATGAGAGACACGTGGGGGCGCGCGTCCGGTGCACCGCTCACGGCTCACTCCACACGCTTCACACCGCTACCGGTGCTTTGATCGCCGGATGCGGATCGTAGCCCTCAAGGCTGAAGTCCTCGTAGCGGAAGGCCAGCAGGTCGCGCACCTCGGGATTGAGCCGCATGCGCGGCAAGGCGCGCGGGGCCCGACGCACCTGCTCGCGTGCCTGCTCGAGATGGTTGAGGTACAGGTGCGTGTCGCCGAAGGTATGCACGAATTCGCCGGGCGTGAGCCCGCAGACCTGCGCCACCATGAGCGTGAGCAGCGAATAGGAAGCGATGTTGAACGGCACGCCGAGAAACAAGTCCGCGCTGCGCTGGTAGAGCTGGCAGGAGAGCCGCCCGTCGGCGACGTAGAACTGAAACAGGGCGTGGCAAGGGGCGAGCTTCATCTTGGGAATGTCGGCGACGTTCCAGGCCGACACGATCAACCGGCGCGAGTCGGGGTTGCGCTGGATCTCGCTCACCACTTGGCTGATCTGGTCGATGTGGCGGCCGTCCGGCGCCGGCCAGGACCGCCACTGATAACCGTAGACGGGTCCGAGCTCGCCCTGCTCATCGGCCCACTCGTCCCAGATCGACACGCCATGGCTACGCAGATACGCGACGTTCGTGCTTCCCTGCAGGAACCACAGCAACTCATAGAGGATAGACTTCAGGTGGACCTTCTTGGTCGTGACCAACGGGAATCCCACGCCGAGGTCGAACCGGAGCTGGGGCCCGAATACGCTCAGCGTGCCGGTACCGGTGCGGTCGTGCTTGCGCACGCCCCGGTCGAGGATATGCTGCATGAGGTCCAGGTACTGGCGCATCTGCGAAGTGTACCGCAGCGTCGAGCACGCATGAGCTGCGGGCCGCTCCGCAGTCGGAAGGCCGGGCCCGGAGGGCCGCTGTGCTACACTGATTCGGTTTCCAGTACTCCTCGGGCATGTCCGGCAACACCCTCGGAAGATCCTATTGCGTGACCTCCTTCGGGGAGAGTCATGGACCGGCGATCGGTTGCGTAGTGGACGGCTGTCCGCCGGGGATGCGGCTCAGTGAAGCCGACGTCCAGACGGAACTGGACCGGCGCCGCCCAGGCACCTCGCGCCATGTGTCGCAGCGGCAGGAGACGGATAGGGTGGAGATCCTGTCCGGGGTGTTCGAAGGCATCACGACCGGCACTCCCATCGCGCTGCTGATCCGCAACGTCGACGCGCGCAGCAAGGATTACAGCGATATCGCGGACACCTTCCGTCCCGGGCACGCCGACTACACGTACTGGCAGAAATACGGCACGCGCGACTATCGTGGCGGCGGCCGCCAGTCGGCACGAGAAACGGCCGTGCGGGTGGCGGCAGGCGCGATCGCAAAGAAATGGCTCCGGGAACAGCACGGTGTGCTGATCCGCGGTTTCCTCTCGCAACTTGGCCCGATCGCCATCCCCTTCGGAAACTGGGACGACGTCGACGGCAACGCGTTCTTCGTCACCGACGAGAGTTACGTCCCGCGCCTGGAGCAGTTCATGGACGAGCTGCGCAAGGCCGGTGACTCGGTGGGGGCCAAGGTGACCGCGACCGCCTGCAACGTCCCGCCCGGCTGGGGCGAGCCCGTCTACGACAAGCTCGACGCCGACATCGCCTCCGCCATGATGAGCATCAATGCGGTCAAAGGAGTGGAGATCGGTGCGGGCTTCGCCGCGGTCGAGCAGAGAGGCACCGAGCACGGGGATGAGATGACGCCGCAAGGCTTCCTCACCAACAACGCGGGCGGCATTCTCGGCGGCATCTCGACCGGACAGGAGATCGTCGTCAATATCGCGATCAAACCGACATCCAGCATCCGGCTGCCGCGCCGAACGATCGACAAGGCCGGGCGCGCGGTGACCGTGGAAACGCATGGCCGACATGATCCCTGCGTGGGCATCCGCGCCACGCCGATCGCCGAAGCGATGCTGGCAATCGTGCTGATGGACCACGCCTTGCGCAACCGCGCACAGAACGCAGCCGTGCGGGTGGCGACCCCGCGCGTCCCCGCGCAAGCTCCCACCGACGTGATCGAAAAGTTGCGTGCTGCTGGTGCGATCGAGAACCCGCAGCCCGACGAGGCCTGAATTCCCGTTCCGATGCACCGTGGCAATCTGCGACCGGCCGGTCGCATGGCGATAGGTTGCCGCGCGCCGGCACGATCTCGAAGCCGATGCTCATGTCCCAGCTGCCCGCTGCCGAGTTCGCACGCCTGACGGGAGCACGAGCGCTCTCCTTCCCACGCGCTGCCACGCGGCGTGGGAGGGTGGCGTCGATGGTGCGCGATCGACAAAGAACACTGGGATGACACAGAAGCAGCTTCACGCGCGCCTGGCGGCGTTCTATTTCGTCTACTTCCTGATGCTCGGGGGCATCGCCCCGTACTTCAGCCTGTATCTGAAACAGCTCGGCTTCAGCGGTGTGCAGATCGGCACCCTGCTCGCTCTGATGCCGCTCGCGCGCTTGCTCGCGCCCAACGCGTGGGCCTGGGTGGCCGACCACCAGGGCAAGCGCCGACCGCTGGTGCGCCTGACCACAGCCGCGGCGGCGGTGTCGTGCGCGGGCTTGCTCTTCGCGAGGACTTTCGGCTGGCTATTTCTCGTGATCCTGGTGCTCAACGTGTTCTGGTGTGCGGCGTTGCCGCTGGTGGAAGCCACGACCATGGCGCACCTGCGCGGGCGTCTCGGCGACTACGGCCGCATCCGCGTCTGGGGCTCGCTGAGCTTCGTGCTCGCGGTGGTGGTGCTGGGCCAAATCCTCGACTGGACCGGAATCTCGTGGCTGCCGCTCATGCTCCTGGTCTTATTCACCCTGAATGCGCTGGCCGCCTGGATCCTGCCGGTGGATCAGACCCCGCCGCACCACGAGGATCACGTCCCGCTCGTGCAGATCGTGCGCCGGCCCGAAGTGGTCGCGCTGTTCAGCGCCTGCTTCCTCATGGCGCTGGCGCACGGACCCTACAACACCTTCTTCTCCATCCAGCTGGTCGACAACGGCTATAGCCAAGGTTGGGTCGGCTGGTTGTGGGCCGTCTCGGTGTTGGCCGAGGTCGGCGTGTTCCTGCTCATCCCGCGCCTGATGCGGCGCTTCTCGATCCCCGGGATCATCGGCTTCAGCCTGGGCTGCGCGGTGGTGCGCTTCCTGCTGATCGGCTGGGCCGCGCACAATGCAGTGCTGATGGTGCTCGCTCAGTCGATGCATGCAGCCACGTTCGGCGCTCATCACGCCGCCGCTCTTGCGGCGATCCATCAGTTCTTCCGCGGGCGCACGCAGGCGCGCGGGCAAGCCTTGTATACGAGCATCGGATTCGGCGCCGGCGGCGCGCTCGGCGGCTTCGTGAGCGGTTGGCTGTGGGAGCACACGAACCCGGCGCTGACCTTCACCTTCGGCGCGGCTGCGGCGTTCATCGCGTTGCTCGTGGTCGTCGCGCGGCTGCGCACGGTCGCGCTGACCCGCGCGCCTGCTTGAGAGACGTCGCGGGCTCTTGCCCCGTGGCTGTGCGATAATTTAGTCGACCGCTACAGCCGCAGATGAAGCCGCAGACTCTGTACGAAAAGCTCTGGCACAGTCACGTCGTGCGCGAGGAAGCCGACGGCACCGCGCTGTTGTACATCGACCGCCATCTGGTCCACGAGGTCACCAGCCCGCAAGCCTACGAAGGGCTCCGGCTGGCCGGCCGTCGGCCCTGGCGTATCGATTCCATCGTTGCCACGGCCGATCACAACACTCCGACGAAGGATTGGGACCAAGGGATCCGCGACGCCACTTCGCGCGCCCAGGTAGAGACGCTGGACGCCAACATCAAGGCCTTTGGCGCCAAGGCATACTTCCCGTTCCTCGACCAACGCCAGGGTATCGTGCACGTGATCGGGCCGGAGCACGGGGCGACGCTGCCCGGAATGACGGTTGTGTGCGGCGATTCCCACACCAGCACGCACGGAGCCTTTGGCTGCCTGGCGTGGGGCATCGGGACCTCGGAGGTGGAGCACGTGCTCGCCACCCAGTGCCTGCTGCAGAAGAAGGCGAAGACCATGCTCGTGCACGTGAGCGGTGCTCTGCCGCGCGCGGTCACGGCCAAGGATCTGATCCTGGCCGTGATCGGCAACATCGGCACCGCCGGCGGAACCGGCTCTGCCATCGAGTTCGGCGGCAGCGCGGTGCGGGCCTTGAGCATGGAAGGGCGCATGACCGTTTGCAACATGGCGATCGAAGCGGGCGCACGTGCGGGAATGGTAGCGGTGGACGGCACCACCATCGACTATCTGCGCGGGCGACCGTACTCGCCCAAGGCCGATCTATGGGAGCGCGCCGTGGCCTACTGGCGCACGCTGGTGAGCGACGCGGAGGCGAAGTTCGACAAGCTCGTGCAGCTCGACGGCGCACAGATCAAACCGCAGGTGACCTGGGGCACGTCCCCGGAGATGGTCGACAGCGTCGATGGGCGCGTGCCGGACCCGCAACGCATCCAGGATCCGCAAAAGCGAGAGTCGGTCGAGCGGGCGCTGCAGTATATGGGACTGTCTCCCAACACGCCGATCACCGAGATCAAGCTCGACAAGGTGTTCATCGGCTCCTGCACCAACTCCCGCATCGAAGACCTGA
>Ga0335083_10001666_pt1 | contig 30344 bp, 17 predicted proteins | sample Lox_Sample_42_FD_206716 | JGI IMG/M metagenome (GOLD analysis project Ga0335083, IMG submission 206716) | Soil microbial communities from Loxahatchee National Wildlife Refuge, Florida, United States - Lox_Sample_4.2 | ecosystem: Environmental > Terrestrial > Soil > Wetlands | place: USA...
GTCCTGGAGCAGCGGCAGGTTGGGATTCGCCATCCCGAAGCGGGCCTGGTAGTGCGCGTCGTCGAGCAGTGCGCCGATCGCCGCGGCGTGGAACACGATCGCGAGCTTCGCATTCCTCGCGTGCACACCCGCGACGGTGAGCGCGTTGAGTTCCTCGCCCGCGCGATCGAGCGCCGGGATCACGTCCGCGGGCTTCTCGGCCGCCCGCGAGGCGTCGAAGATCGCCCGATAGACGTGCTTGTGCGTGGGCGCGACGGCCGCGCCCGGGATCTCGACGTAACCCGAGGCGCCTGGTACCGCCGGCGCCTTGGGTGCAGGCCAGCCCGCTGCGCGGGCCGCGGATGCGCCCAGCGCCAACGCCAGCGCGAGCACCAGTGTCGCTCTCGTCATCTCGGTTGCCTCCATTCGAGCTCGTGGGGAAACGCACCATGCTCGTGCGACGCGGCCCCGACTGCAAGCCCCGGGCTCAGCCGCCGGGCGCCGGATGGCCCTCGACGTGGACGCGCTCGAGCGGGCCGCCCATGCGAACCCTCAGGCGCGTGACGACGATGATCGCGACCGCCGCGAGTCCGGCAACGAGCCCCCACCACAAGCCCTGCGGTCCGAGCCCCAGTCCGCGCGCGAGCCACAGGCTCAACGGAAGCCCGACGAACCAGTAGCCGACGAGGTTCACGATCATGGGCGTCCGCGTGTCGCCGCTGCCGCGGAGGATGCCGATCGAGACGACCTGCGTGCCGTCGAACACCTGGAAGACCCCGGCGATCGGGATGAGCCTGGCCGCGAGCGCGATCGTTGAGGCATCGTTCGTGTACGCTCGCGCGATCAGGCGCGGAATCAGCAGGAACGTCAGCGCGCTGCACACCATGAAGCCGATGCCGAGCGCGAGCGCGGCCACGGCCGAGCGCCGCGCCGCCGCCGCGTCGCCCGCGCCGATCGCCTGCCCGACCAGCACCGAGCCGGCCGTGCCGATCCCGAGCGGCACCATGTAGGTGAGCGAGGCGATGTTGATCGCGATCTGGTGCGCCGCGGCCGCGGTCGGACCCAGGTTGCCCATCACGAGCGCGACCACCGAGAAGATGCCGAGCTCGAACACGAGCTGAGCCGCGACCGGAGCCCCGATCGCGAGCACGCGAGCGAGTGGCGCGGCTGCGAACGAGTCCCGCCGCAGCGCGAAGAGCCCGCGCAACTCAGGCCACGCAAACGCCATCAGGCCGAATCCCATGACCGCCCGCGCGATCGCGGACGCGAGCCCCGACCCCACCGGTCCCATACGCGGCAGGCCGAAGCGGCCAAAGACCAGTGCGATGCTGAGCGCGACGTTGACGGCGTTCGCCAACAGCACCGAGAGCAGGATGGGGCGGGTGACGCCGCGCGCCTGCAGCGTCGTGCGGAGCAGCATGAAGAGCAGCACGAAGTAGACACTCGGCGACTGGATGACGAGGTAAGGCCCCGCGACGTCGGCAATCGCGGCGGGCTGGCCGAGGTGGAGCAGCACGTTTCGCGCGGGCAGACATGCCAGCGTGAGCAGCGTACCCATGCCGGCGACGATCGCGAGCCCGCGCTGAAACGCGCGCGCCACCGTGTCCGGCTCCTGCGCGCCGACCCCCTGCGCGATGAGCGGCTCGAGCCCCATGATGAGGCCGAAGCCGATCGACGAGAGCGTGAAGAGGTAGACGCTCCCGATCGCGACGCCGGCCAGCGCCGTGGCGGAGTAGCGTCCAACGATCATCGCGTCCTCGACGCCCATCGCCATGATCGAAACCTGCGCGAGCACGACCGGCACCGCCAGGCGCAGCAGCCGGCGAAGCTCGTCGGAGGTCGGTCGGGGAATCATCGTGGGGCCTCGAGCAGGGTGGGCGAGAGGGAGGAGCGTCATCCTGCCAGCGGCCGGGCGGCCGCGCCAGCGCGGGCGGAAATCGTGTGGCGTGGGCCCGGCGGTGGCGACTAGAGTGGCGCGGTTCGTCGTCCGCTGCCCGGCACGGAGGCTCCCGTCATGCGTTCCACGCTGATCTCGCTCGCGCTCGTGATGCTCGTCCTCGCCGCGTTCGCCGCCCGCGAAGCCCGCACGAGCGGAAGTCCGTCGTCCGCGCGCCCGACCGCCGGACTTCCGCCCGCGGATTCGACGGCGATGCAGCGCCTGAACACGACGACGCGGCACGGCGAGTTCGTCGCCGTCGACGTGCCGGGCGAGTCGACGAAGCTGCGGACGTGGATCTCCTACCCCGAGCGCAAGGACAAGGCGGGCGTCGTGGTCGTCATCCACGAGGTGTTCGGTCTCTCGGATTGGATCCGCGGGGTCGCCGATCAGCTCGCGGCGGACGGCTACATCGCGGTCGTGCCCGATCTGCTCAGCGGCATGGGACCCGGAGGCGGCGGCACCGAATCGGTGTCCAGCCGGGACAGCGTCGTGCAGATGGTGTTCCACCTCTCGCCCGACGAGACGCGCAAGCGGCTCGACGCAACGCGCGACTGGGCGGTCAAGCTCCCGGCTTCGAACGGCCGGTACGCGACGATGGGCTTCTGCTGGGGCGGCGGCGTGTCCTTCCGCTACGCCGCGAGCACGCCCGCGCCGAAGGCCGCGATCGTGTTCTACGGCGTCTCCCCCGACAGTGCCACGATTGCGCACATCACGGCACCGGTGCTCGGGCTCTACGGCGGCGCCGATGCGCGCGTCGGCGCGACGATCACGCCCGCGGCGGCGCAGATGGCGGCGCTGCGGAAGGACTACGAGGTGCACTCGTTCGCGAATGCGGGGCACGGCTTCCTGCGCCAGCAGTCGGGTCAGGACGGCGCGAACCTCAAGGCGACCGAGGAGGCGTGGCCGCTCGCGATCGGGTTCCTGCGCAGGAACCTCAAGTGACGCCGGCGCGGGGCCTCGTCTGCGACGACGGGGCCCCGCGCGACGCGAACGACGAAAGCGGCGGTGCCCGGCGCCGCGTGTTCAGCGGTTGACGTTGCTCATGTCGGCGTAGCGAGCACCGCGCGTCGCGCCGATCGGCGACGCGGCATCGAGCGCCGCGAGCTCGGTGGGCGAGAGCGCGACACGCGATGCAGCCACGTTCGACTCGAGCCAGCGCCGGCGCTTGGTGCCTGGAATCGGCACGATGTCGCGGCCCTTCGCCAGCACCCAGGCGAGCGCGACCTGGGCCGCCGTCGCGCCCTTCGCCTGCGCGATCTGCTCGATCGCGGCGACGATCTGCAGGTTCGCCTCGAGGTTGCCCGGCTGAAAGCGCGGGCCCTTGCGGCGCGAATCGCCCGCCGCGAAATCGTCGAACGCGCGGTAGCCGCCGGTCAGGAAGCCGCGCCCGAGCGGGCTGTACGCGACGAAGCCGATGCCCAGCTCGCGCACGGTTGGCAGGATCCCGGGCTCGCACTCGCGCTGCCAGATCGAGTACTCGGTCTGGAGGGCCGTGATGGGGTGCGTTGCGTGCGCGCGGCGGATGGTCGCGGGCGCGGCCTCGGAGAGGCCGAGGTAGCGCACCTTGCCCGCCTTCACGAGCGCGGCCATCGCGCCGACCGTCTCCTCGATGGGAACGTTCCGGTCGACGCGGTGCTGGTAGTAGAGATCGATGTACGAGACGCCGAGGCGCTGAAGCGATGCGTCGCAGCAGGCCTGTACGTACTCCGGTCGGCCGTTGACGCCGAGCCACGCGCCGTCGGGTCCGCGCATGTTGCCGAACTTGGTGGCGAGCACGACGCGCTCGCGGCGATCCGTGATCGCGCGCCCTACGAGCCGCTCGTTGGTCAGCGGGCCGTAGACGTCCGCGGTGTCGAGGAAGTTGCAGCCGAGTTCGATGGCGCGGTGGATGGTCGCAACCGCCTCGGGCTCATCGAGCGCGCCGTAGAACTCGCTCATGCCCATGCAGCCGAGGCCCAGCGCTGAAACGTGCAGGCCCTGCCGGCCGAGCGGACGTTGTTCGAGCATCACCCTCTCCTTTCGATGGGTCCTGACGCGAAGCTAGAGCCCGCAGGCCGCGGACGCACGATCCAGCCGCATGAGGATTTCATCCAAGCACTCAGCGTGCTCGGGCTTCATGACGCACGCGCGCAGGCAGGTGACGTGCTCGGCGTCCCAGCGCGCGATCGCGCCCGCGGGCTCGACCAGCTCGCGCGGAAAGCCGGCGAGCGCGAGGTGAAGCGACTCCGCCGCGGCGGCGTCGAAGATCGCCCGGGCGCGCGATGAGGCCTCGGTCGCCGTGCCTGCCCGCACGGCCCACACCACGATGTCGAGCTCCGGAACGAGCAGCGGTGCGAAGCGCCGGTCGCGCGCGAGGGCCTCGTGCAGGCGCAGCGCGGCGTCGCGGCCCGACTCGAGTCCGTGCGCGAACGCGCCCCCGCGCTCGAGCGGCAGCAGCTGCATCGTCGCCCAGAGCGCGACCGCCGCGGCGCCCGCGCGGGAGCACTCGAGCGAGATCTCGCCCAGGTGGAGATCCCCCGAGCTGAAATACGTGTAGGGTGAATCGTGCCGGTAGATGCCGCCCACCGACGGATCGCGGAACAGCACGCAGCCGCAGCCGTAGGGCTGCAGGCCGTGCTTGTGCGGGTCGACGACGATCGAGTCCGCTTCAAAGATCGCATCAAACGCCGCCCGCCCGGGCCCCGCGAGGTTGGCGGCGAGCCGGAAGTAACCGCCGTAGGCCGCGTCGGCGTGGAGCCGGAAGCCGAAGCGCTGGCGCAGCGCGAGGATCTGCGGCAGCGGATCGACCGTGCCCGCCGCGGTCGTGCCGAGCGTCGCGACCACCGTGCCCACGTCGCCGCGAGCGAGCTCGCCCTCGAGCGCCGCGACGTCCATCCGGCCGAGCGCGTCGGTCGCGATCGGGCGAAACGGCACGCCGAGCACCGACGAGAGCCGCGCGTGCGTGTAGTGCGCCTGCGCCGAGGCGACGATCGCCCTGCCCGGAGCGAGTTCGCGCGCGACCCAGAGCGCTTCGAAGTTGGCGATGGTGCCGCCGCCGCAGAGGTGCCCCAGGCAAACCTCCCAGCCGAACATGCGAGCGATCGCCGCGACGCACTCCTTTTCCATCGCCGAGCTCGCGCGGCCCCCGTCCAACGCGTGGTTGTTGGGATTGAGGTGCATCGCCAGCGAGTAGGCGAGCCTCGCGACCGGATGCGGCGGCTTGAGCATCTGACCGACGTAGAGCGGGTGGTGGTACGGAAAGTTGTCGCGCAGGCGCTCGGCGGTGCGAAGCAGCACCGACCGGACATCGTCGGAACCTGCCCCGGGGCGGGTTCGAGCTATGTCAGGCGGGCTCGCGCCGGAGCGAGCGGGCGGCAGGTCGATGAAGCCAAGATTCAGCGCGCGGAGGGCGTCGGCCAGTGGGGCGAGCTCGTCGGGTTCGAACACGCGGCGACGTTAGCACAATCGCTGCGGGAGGCTCTTGACGCGCGATGCACGCGGGGGCCAGCCGTGCGGCGCGTTCAGCCCTCGATGCCGAGCCGCTTCATCTTGCTGAGCAGCGTCGTGCGCGAGATGCGCAGGAGCTCGGCCGCCTCCGTCTTCACGAACTTCGACTGCTCGAGTGCGCGCACGATGCGGCGCTTCTCGTCGGCGTTCGTCTCATCCTCGAACGTCGACGGCACGTTGGCGCGCTCGAGCGGCGGCAGGTCGCGCGGCGTGAGCGCTGCTTCGGGCGAGGCGGCGACCACCATGTAGTGGAGAACCGCTCGCAGTTCGCGGACGTTCCCCGGCCAGGAGTGCTGCGTGAGGCGCGACCGGACTGCCAGCGTCAACGCCGTGCGCTTGCCCTCGCGGCGATTGAAGTCGTCGAGGAGGTGGTCGATCAGCAGCTCCACGTCGTCGCCGCGCTGTCGCAGCGGCGGCAGCTCGAAAACGGAGTGCGCGAGCCGGTAGTAGAGATCGCTGCGGAAACCGTTGCCGCTCTGGAGCGCGGCGCGCGTGCGGTTCGTGGCCGCGACGATCCGCGTCTGAACGCTCGTATCGCGCGTCGCGCCGATGCGGCGCAGCGTGCCCGACTCGAGGAAGCGCAGCAGCTTCGATTGGAGATCCGGCGACATCTCTCCGATCTCGTCGAGGAATACCGAGCCGCCGTCGGCGACCTCGAGCAGGCCCGGCTTATCGGCGACCGCGTTCGTGAACGCACCCTTCAGATAGCCGAAGAACTCGCCTTCGAGCATCGCCTCTGGCACGGCGCTGCAGTTGATCGCCATGAACTCTCCGGTGCGGCCGGAGAGCTGATGGATGCCGCGGGCGATGAGCTCCTTCCCCGTGCCGGATTCGCCGAGGACCAGAACCGGCAGATCGCTGACCGCCACCCTCGCGATCTGCTCGAGCATCGTGATGAACGGCGCATTGCGCGTCACGATGCCAAACGTGTCGAACGCCCACTGCGCGCGGCGCTGTGCATCCGCGCCGCGCCGCGAGCGGCGCGCGGGTCGGATCTTCGCATGCGTCGGGGAGTAGGTCTCGTTCTCCGCTCGCATGCGCGCTTCGAGCGCCTCCAGACGCTGGCGAGCCTGGCTCAGCCAGTACTCGGCGCCGATGCGCTCGAAGTGATCGATGGCCGCGCGGTACGCCTCGAGCGCAGCCGAGGAGTTGTTGTAAGCCGCCGCGCCCTCCGAGGCCAGCCAATCGCCGTAGGCGACCCAGAGCTTGCCCCATTCGTACGGCGTCTCGATCTCTTCGAAATCCGTGAACCCGAGCTCGAACGCCTTCCTGGCTTCGTCGTTCTGTCCGAGCGCTGCATGCGCGAGAGCGATGATGCGGTGCGTCGCGGCGCCGTCGTAGCGCTCGTGGATCTCGCTGCAGTGTGCGAGACCCTCCTGAGCCTCGTCGAGCGCCTTGCGAGGCTCGCCTACTAGAAGATGGCACTCTGCGATGCGACGCCGCAGCTCGGCCACGATGTCGCCTCGAGGCACGAGCGCCATCGCGGCGGCGAGAACGGCTTCGTAGCGCGGGAGCGCCGCTGCCGCGTTGCCCTGCTCGAGGTCGATGTCGGCAAGGAACTCGGCCGTGAGGAGAGACGGGCGGGAGGATCGGCTTACGACGAGCCACTCAGGGTCGGAGGTCAGGGAAGCCTTGGCCTCTTCGAACCTCCCCAGATGAATCAGTGTTAGCGAGCGTACGAGCGTGGCGAGCCAGCGTTCGCGGGGAAGACTCGACGAGTCGGCGACGTCGCGGGAGTCGTTGGCAAACTTCAGCGCAGACTCACATCGTCCACGCTTCCAGTCAACAATCGCTGCAATGCGCAGGCATTGCGCGCTGAAGAGCGTGTTTCCTAAGTCATCAAACTGCGTGAAGGCCTCCTTGATGGCCTCGGCTGCAGCAGTCCAGTGACAGCGCATCTGCTCGAGTCGGGACAGGTTCAACTGGGCGACTGCAATCCAGTGAGCGTTGCCGATCCGCCGCGCCGCCACCCAGCCCTCGGTGATCGCGTCTCGGGAAGCAGTCCAGTCAGCCGCGAGCCTCAGCGCGATGCCAAGCTCAAGAGCGCACAGACAGGTGGCAGCACTGTCGGGTCGCTGCGCTAACTCGGCGAGAAGCGTGGTCAAACGCCTCACCGCCTCGTCGACCTCACCTCGCCGCCAAAGACAGCTCCCCTCGTAGGCGCGAAGCATGGCCCACGCATCCGAGCGCTCAAATGCCTCGCCCTGGAATGTGGCTCGCATTTCGGCGATGGTCTTTGTCGCCTCCTCGAGGCGCTCGGAGTTCAGAAGTGCCCTGACACGGGCAACGCCAAGTTCGAGTGCCAACGTTGGTTCCACCCGTGCACCAATCCGGCTGAGGACGCGGTCGATGGTCTCGATGGCGAGCACGTATTCCGCATGCTCGGTGAGCTCGATTGCGCACCGGTACGCGCTGCGCGCCGCTTCATCCGGACGAACGATCTCGGCTTCGGAGTCAAGGAGTCGGGCGAGCGCGGCGGCCTGTTCTCTCGCAAGGCTCATCGCTGTGCCCTCACTCGCGATGTCGAGCGATCTCTTTCGATCGCAACGCTGGGCTTCTGACTCGTCGCGACGCTGACGTCGCCGGCCAAATGGCCCGAAAGCGGGATCCCCAGTTGGATCGCAATTATGGCTCGCACGTACAAGTCCAAGCCGCTCCAAAGCGAAGCTCGCGTACCTCCGCCGTCGTCGGGCTCGCCGCTGATCTGTCCCGGGTCAGGCGGGGCCGGAATCAGCAACCTTGGCGGGCTCGTGGCCAAGACACTCGTAGCGCTGAGCAGTGAGCAGAGCGCGAGTACGAAGGCGACTCTTCCAGCACGTCCACGCATGGACCTCATGGCCTGGTTCCTTCCTGACGCGCGCAGGCCTGCCTGTCCCCCGCTCGGGCTTCAGGGGCGGCAGCGAGCGCAAATACAATGACCTCCGCCCGGCGTGAAGCCGAGGGAGGTCCGTCGCCAAAGTGGTCCATGGTCCGGCGCATGTGGGGTCACGCAGGGTGGGGGCTTCCAGGCCATAGCCGTGCTGCCCGGTTCGACTAAACTACTTGAACTTACAGCGGCATGTCAAGAGTCCATCATCACTCGGCAAGCGACTTTCTCCTCGCACCGAGACGGGCCCAGCATCCGCTCGCGAGACGGGCTTCGAACGTTTAGGCGATCGGATCCAGCGCCTCCCTCGAAACACTCACCCACCGAGGCGGTTCGATGCCCGCTTGCCGCAGCATGAGATTGAGCTGCGCGGAGTGATGCTGGACGTGACGTGTGCCGTACACGAGCAGCTCGAATTCGGAGAGCCCTGAGCGCGACATCGGGCTCGGGTGCTCGATCGATTCCTCCGTCAGCCGGCGGATCGCCTCGCGACTGCGCTCGCGTCCGTATTCGAGATAGCGGAGCAGTTCTTCGCGCGTGTAGACCCGAGGCGGCATCACGCCTTCGGGGTCCATTTCCTCGAGCCCGAATGGCGCGGGCGGCGCGAAGCCGTCCCGGGCTTTCGCCGAGTAGTAATCGAGAAAGAAGAGCGTGTGGAACGCGACGTACCAGAACTCGGGTCGTCGCGATCGGTCGCCCCAGAGCGAGTCCGGACACGCGCGAATCGCGGCCTCGAGCGCATCGATCGCGGCGCCGAACTGGCGCCATACGAGCTGGCGGAGCGCGTCGTTCACCGCAAGAGACTCCCCATGGCAAGGCGCATCGGGGCGACCGCTTCACCCGAGCCAGGATGGCTCACCGGTAGAGCCGTTTCAGCCGTCCCCAGGTCGTGTTCGCCGCGCTCGTCGGGAACGCTCCAAAGACGTCGATGCGATCCATGTTGGCATCCGCAACGAAAACGTTGCCATTCGGCGCGACTGCGACTCCGCCCGGGCTCATGAACTGCCCCGGCTGGCTGCCGTACGCGCCCCACTCGTTGATCGGCGTCCCGTCGTTGGTGAACACCTCGACGCGATGAAGCTGCGTGTCGGTGACGTAGACGTTGCCCGACGCATCGACGCCAATTCGCGACGGCAGCCCGAATTGTCCGGCACCGAGCCCGTGACTGCCCCACTGGCCCACGAACTGGCCCGAGGTCGTGTATTTCTCGATGCAGTATGCGCTCACGTCGACGATGAACACATGGCCCAGCGCGTCGGCGGCGATGCCACCCGGGAACTCGAGGCCCGACAGTCCGTGGCGGACCAGATTCCACGTCTCCAGGTAATTCAAGTCATGCGTAAATTTGAGGACCTGAAGATTGACTCGATCAACGACGTAGACGAACCCGGCCGGATCGAGCGTCACATCGTTGGGGGACAGAAACGGTCCGTGTTCGGCCTGGCTCGGCCCTCCATATTCCTTGACGAAATGACCCATCGGATCGAATTCCGTGAGGGCAAGCTCCTCGTTGTCCATCACGAAGAGATTCCCCGCGGCATCGGTCGCCACCCCCGTCGGCTGGACGAAGCGCCCACCGGGATAGAGCGCGGGCAGCGTGAACAGGATCTGACCCGTGCTCGTGAACTTCACGATCCGGCCGTTGCCCATGTCCGCGACGTAGACGTTGCCCTGCGGATCCAGCGTGACGGCAACGGGGCTGTTGAGCTGGCCATCGCCCGATCCGTAGGAGCCCCACGAGAGCAGAAAGGGCGGCGCCTGCGCGCGCGCGGTCGGGGCGGCGGCCAGCAGCGATAGCGCGATGAGTGTGATTGGGGCTTGCGGCCGGGTGAGAGGCATGCGGTCCTCCTCGCCACCATTCTGCACGAGATCCGCTGCGCGCGCCCGATCGAACTTGGGACCTCGCCAAATTCCTCGCGGCCTCGCGTTGCCGAATGCTACCCTCGCGCCCCATGACTGGAGCGCGCAAGTATCTCCCGCCCATCAACTCCCCCGGCTACTACATCCTCCTCGGCGTCGTCGCGATCTTCGTACTGGGCCCCCTGGGCGGCATCACGGCCGCCTACATGAACTTCTCGCTGGGGTTCTTCGTCGGCGGGCAGGTGCTGGCGGGCATCCTCGGGAGCGTCGTCACCTACGGCTACGGGGCCGACGGCAAGCACGGCGCCAACTACATCCAGACCATGGCGGCCTCGGTCGCCGGGCTCTCGGGCATGGCGGTCCTGATCCAGGCGATGACGTGGCTGGGCCTGCCCGAGCCGCCGATCTGGCAGATGGTGCTCTACTTCATGTGCATCGGCATGTTCGGCGTCGGCGTCGGCATGCTCTACACGCCGATCCTCGTCGACCGCATGCGGCTATCGTTCCCCTCGGGCTTCGCGGTCGCGAACATCCTGCGCGCCCTCACGGACATCCGGCTGCTGCGCGAGTCGATCGCCAAGCTGGGCGGCGGCGCGCTCGCCGGCCTCACGAGCGGTCTCGCGGTAAGCGTCTCGCTGCCGGGCGCGGCGGGCGCGATGCTGCAGAAATTCTCCGACACCGGCTACTCGGCCTCGACGCTCGGCGCCGGAATGATCGTCGGGGCACGCATCGGCGTGCCGGCGGTCGTGGTGGGCGGCATCGGCCTCGCGCTCACGCCGTGGCTGCGCGCGCACGGCATGCACGATGCGAACGGCGTCATGACGCCGTTCCTCGGGCCGCACGATCCGTTTCGCAAGATCGCCTTCATCTGCGCGCTCGGCATGATCATGGGCGCCGCGGTCGTCGACATGTCGATGCTCGCGAGATCGGCCATCCGGCAGTTCGGCCAGAGCAAGGCCGCCGAGCCGGCCGAGGACTGGAAGAAGACCGACAACCGCTTCCTCGCGGGCTGGGTCGCGTTCTGGGCGCTGGCGATCATCGGCATGGGCGTCGGCGTGCTCCACCTGCCCGCGCTCTACGTCATCCTCGCGATCGCGCTGGCGTTCATCTTCCTCATGGTGAACGGCATCTCGCTCGGCATCTCCGACAGCAATCCCATTTCGAGCGCGTTCGTGCTCACGGTCTTCATCCTCGCCGCATGCGGGCTCAAGAATCCCGTCACCGGCCTGCTCTGCGCGACGATCCTGCTCATCTCGACGAGCGAGGGCGGCGACATGCAGCAGGATCGCTCGACGGGCTGGCGGCTCGGCACGAACCGTTCGATCCAGTTCCGCTACCAGGTGATCGGGATCGCGATGGGCGCGGTGATGAGCGTCGTGCTCGCACGGCTCTTCATGAAGGCGTATCCCGTGCTCGGCGTGAACCAGTTCGCGCATCCCGGCTCGCCGGGCGCCGAAAAATGGCAATCCGCGATGACGTACAAGTTCGTCGGCGCGTTGAACGGGCTCACCCACCCCAATCCCAACGTGATGGTCGCGCTCTTCCTCGGCATCGGCATCGGGCTCGTGACCGAGATCCTGCGCAAGGCGATCCACGCGAGCGCGGGCTATCGCGCCTGGGTCGCGCGCGGCGGCGGCGGTTACTACACCGATCTCGTGCTCGACTGCGCGGTGCTGCCGAGCCCCTACGCCTCGAGCTTCGGCGGCTTCGTCGAGTTCGGCACGTCGGCGTGGTTCGGGCTGGGGGGCGTGTTCACGTCGCTGCTGCAGACGTGGCAGTCGCGCCAGCCGAAGAAGTCAGCGGACGAAGGCGTGCCCGAGGACATGAGCACGATGTCGCTCGTGGGCGGCGGCCTGATCGCCGGCGACTCGCTCGCCGCGCTCGGCGTCGGCATCTACGGCCTGCTGAGCCACGTGGTCCGGTAGCGCTCCAGCGCTCAGCCCTCGCGGTCGAGCGCGATGTCGTCCCACGACGCCGGGTCCTCGACCGACTCGAGGTGCGTGAGCACCGAGACGTTGGGTGCGCTCGCGCGCAGGTCGCGCTCGATGCGCTCGAGCAGCACGTGGCCGCGGTGCACACTCCACGCACCGGGCACGAGCACGTGCACGCTGACGAATCGCCGCGCGCCGGCCTGGCGCGTTCGCAGCGCGTGGAACACGGCACCCTCGCTGCGGTAGCGCACGAGCACGGTCTCGAACGCGGACAACTCTTCCGGCGAGACCGCGCGATCCATCAGGCCGTCCGCCGAGTCGCGGACGATGCGCACGCCCGTGCGCACGATGTTGACCGCGACCAGGATCGCGACGATGGGATCGAGCGCCTGCCAGCCGGTCACGGCGACCGCGCCCACGCCGACCACGACGCCCAGCGAAGTCCACACGTCGGCGAGCAGGTGCTGCGCGTTCGCCTCGAGCGTGATCGACTGCTCGCGTCGGCCCTTGCGCATGAGCACGATCGCGACGCCGAGGTTGAGCAGCGTTGCGACACCGGCGACGACGAGCCCGACGCCGATGCGATCGAGTGGCCGAGGATGGAGCAGCCGGTCGACCGATGCCACCGCGATGCTCGCCGCGGCGACGAGAATCAGCGTGCCCTCGACGCCGCTCGAGAAGTACTCGGCCTTGTCGTGGCCGTAGGGGTGCTCGTCGTCCTCCGGCCGTGCGGCGACGGTCAGCATCGCGAGCGCCATGAGCGCGCCCGCCAGGTTGACCAGCGACTCGAGCGCATCGGACAGCAGCCCGACCGAGCCCGTCATGGCGTAGGCCGCGCCCTTGCAGCCGAGCGTCGCCACCGCGGCGGCGATCGAGAGCCACGCGAAGCGGCGCAGCGAGGAGCGGCTCGCGAGGTCCCGGCTCATGCGCGCGCCCCGGGCCGACGCGTGCGAATCACGCCGGGTCGCCGCCTTCCTGCTTGCGCCGCGCTTCTTCCATCGCCTTGCGCAGCGCCAGCGCCATCGTCGTGAGCTCCTGCGGCTCGTTCCGGGCGGGCGCGCTCGCGCGCACGGACGGCGCCTCGCGCCGCGCGGGCCGTTCGCGCTCGCCGCGGCCTCCGCGCCCGGCGCGCTCCGACCCGGCGGCGCGCTCGCCCCGCGGCGGACCAGCACCGCGCTCGGCTGTGCCTCGTCCCGGGCGCCCGCGGCGCTCGCCGGCTGCGGACCCGCCGGCGGGGCGTTCGGCGCGCGGCGCGCCATCGGGCCGCGGCTCGCGCGCAATCGGTGTCGCGCCTTCGAGCCGCAGCCGCAGCCGGCCTTCGCGGCTCTCGAGGATTTCGACCCGCACGGGCGCGCCCACCTTGAAGTGGAGCTTCAGGTCCGTGCCGCGCGGCTGCCCCGATTCCTCGAGCGGCATCAGGCCGCTCGCGCGCGCCCCGAGTTCGGGCAGATCGACGAAGACGCCGTACGGCTGGACGCTGCCGACGCGGCCCTCGACGATCTCGCCGACGGCTGGCTCGCGCGGCGGCGGAAGCTTGGCAGCGAGCGCGTCGCGGATCGAGAGCGAAAGCCGCTTGCGGCCCGTCTCGAGCCCGACGACGACCGCGTCGACCTCCTGGCCGACCTTCAGCACGTCGCGCGGGTGCGCGACGCGATGGAGCCCGACGTGCGAGACCGGCACGAGCCCGACGATGCCGGGCTCGACCGCCACGAACACCCCGAACTCGACCACGCGTACGACGCTGCCGTGCACGGTGGCGCCGACCGTGATGCGCGATTCCACGCCGTCCCACGGATCGGGCGCAGCAGCCTTGAGCGAGAGTGCGAGCCGGAAGCGGCCCGAGGGGTCGGGGCCTGCGGTGAGCACCTTGACGTGGACGCGATCGCCGGGTTTCACGACCTCGCTCGGGTGGCCGATGCGCGCGTGCGAGAGCTCGGTGACGTGCGCGAGCCCCACGACGCCGCCGACGTCGATGAATGCACCGTAGGGCTCGAGGCGCTTCACCGTTCCGTCGCGCTCGTCGCCCGCGTGGAGCGAACGCACCGCGCCGCGTTCGCGCTCGCGCTCCTGGTCGCGCAGCAGCCGGCGGCGCGAGAGCACGACCTTGCCGCGCCCCTGGCCGACCGAGATCACGATGAAGTCGAGCGCGCGGCCGACGCAGCCGGAGGGATTCGCGCGCAGCTCCTCGTCGGCGTGCGAGAGCGGACAGAAACCGCGGACGCCCGAGAGATCGACCATGAAGCCGCTCGCGAAGGCGTTCGTGATGCGGCCCGGCACCGGCACGCCCGCCTCCTGCGCCTGGCGGAGCCGCTCGAGCGAGGCCCGCGCGCGCGAGGGCGTCGCCGCCGCGGCGGGCGCCGGCTCGCCCGGGTCCTCCGTCGGGGCCGCGTCGGCACCGGGGCTCGCGACGGGCGCGTCGGTCGGGGACTCCGGTCGCAAGGCTTCCGCCTCGACGGCCTCTGCACCCGCAGCTGCAGCCGGCTCCGTGGGGTCAACGGACCGGGCGGATTCCGCCTCCGGCAGCCCCGGGCCCTCGTCGTGGGCAGGCGGCGCCGAATCCCTCGTGGGATCGTGCGTCATCGAGCGATGCGCCTCTTCGGGGTTGCGGGGGACGAACGCGGTGGACCGCCAGCCGAATGCGGCCGGGCGTCACAGAGGAGTGAAGACTTCCTGACCCAAGGTTGCCGGAGGACCTTGTTCCCGCGCAAGTCGTCTAGAATGGCACGGGGGTCCGGGCCAAGAGCGCGGCGGGCCGTCCCGGCGTCGCCCCCCGTGCACCCGCCGCCCCACCGACCCAGGGTCTCCCCGAATGCCGACTCGAGACATCATCGTAATTCCCGCGCGCGCGCTGGCCGCCGGCCTTGCGCTGGCTTCGTGCCTGGCGGCATCCGGCTGCTCCGATACGAAGGCGGTGCGGACGCAGCGCGTTCCGGTGACGGTCGCAAAGGTCCAGACGCGCAACATGCCGCTTTCGATCGCCGCCACCGGCATGGTCGAGCCGATCCAGACCGCGGACGTCGGGTCCGAGGTCGGCGGGACCATCCAGAAGCTCGACTTCCACGAAGGCGACGAGGTGGTCGCCGGCCAGAAGCTCTTCGAGCTCGATCCCCGGCCGTTCCGCGCGGCGCTCGAGCAGGCCGTGGGGCAGCTCGAGCGCGACCGGGCGCAGGAGGACGCGGCGGTCCTGAGCGCCGAACGCTCCGAGAAGCTCTTCCAGCAGAACCTGCTCGCGCAGCAGGACTGGGACACCGCCCGGGCGACCGCGCAGGGTCTCGTCGCGACGGTCAAGGCCGACTCGGCCGCGGTCAACACGGCGAGGCTCAACCTCGAGTACGCAACGATCCGCTCTCCGATCGAAGGCCGCACGGGCAAGCTCAACGTCCACGTCGGCGACTACGTCAAATCCGCGACCTCGGACCCGCTCGTCACGGTCAACCAGATCCACCCGATCTACGTCCGCTTCACCGTGCCGGAGAACGAGCGGCCGGACGTGCAGCGCTATCGCGACCAGCGCCCGCGCGTGTTCGCGCGCCCCGCCACCGACGACTCGGTCGAGGTCAGCGGCGCGCTCGTGTTCGTCGACAATACCGTCGATCCGACGACCGGCACGCTGACCCTCAAGGGCGAGTTCCCGAACTCGGACGGCAAGCTCTGGCCGGGCGAGTTCGTCCAGGTGCGGCTCGTGCTCACGACGCAGCACAACGCGATCGTCGTGCCCGCGCCCGCGATCAACAACGGCCAGACGGGCACGTACGTCTACGTGATGAACCCGGACTCGTCCGCCACGACCCGGCCCGTCAGCGTCGAGCGCTCGGACGACGTCTCCGCGATCGTCGCCTCGGGCCTCAAGGCCGGCGAGACCGTCGTGACGGACGGGCAGTTCCGCATCTCCCCCGGCGCGCGGCTGCAGGTTCGAGGCGGGGGCCGCGAGGCGCGCCCGTGAACCTCTCACTCGTCTTCATCGAACGGCCGATCGCGACGACGCTCGTCATGATCGGCGTGCTCTTCTTCGGGCTCGTCAGCTACACCCAGCTGCCCGTGAGCGACCTGCCCAACGTCGACTACCCGATCATCTCGGTGAACGCGGCGCTGCCCGGCGCCTCGCCCGAGACGATGGCCTCCGCGGTCGCGACGCCGCTCGAGAAGCAGTTCACGACCATCCCGGGCCTCGACGTGATGACGTCGTCATCGAGCACCGGGAGCACGACCATCACGCTCCAGTTCACGCTCGGCCGCAACATCGACGCCGCCGCACAGGACGTGAACGCGGCGATCGCGCAGACGTTGCGGCGCCTGCCGACCGGGATCGTTCCGCCCTCCTACCAGAAGGTGAACCCGGCGGATCAGGCCATCGTGCTCTTCGGGCTGGCCTCGAAGCTCATGCAGCTCTCGAAGCTCGACGAGTACGCCGAGAACTTCCTTGCCCAGCGCATCTCGATGGTGAACGGGGTCGCCGCGGTGCAGGTGTACGGCTCGCAGAAGTACGCCGTGCGCGTGCAGCTCGATCCGTACGCGCTCAACTCGCACGCGATCGGCATCGACGACGTCTTCAACTCGATCAACAACGGCAACGTGAACCTCCCGACGGGCATCCTCTGGGGCCCGAATCGCACCGCGACCGTTCAGGCCAGCGGTCAGCTCTCGAACGCGAAGGACTTCGGCAATCTCGTCGTCGCGTGGCGCCAGGGCGCACCGGTGCGCGTGCGCGATCTGGGCCGCGTGCTCGACGGCGTACAGAGCGACAAGGTGGCGAACTGGGCACACGGACAGCGTTCGATCGTGCTCGCGATCCAGCGCCAGCCCGGCACGAACACGGTCCAGGTCGCGGACGCCGTGCAGAACATGGTCAAACTCCTCAAGCCGCAGCTGCCCGCCTCGGTCGAGGTCTTCCAGCTCTACGACCGCTCGACCTCGATCCGCGGCTCGGTCAAGGACGTGCAGTTCACGCTGCTGCTGACGTTCGCGCTCGTCGTGCTGGTCATCGCGCTCTTCCTCAAGAACCTCTCGGCGACCGTGATCCCCAGCCTCGCGCTGCCGCTCTCGGTCATCGGAACGTTCGCGGTGATGAACCGGCTCGGCTACAACCTCGACAACCTGTCGCTGATGGCGCTCACGCTGTCGGTGGGTTTCGTGGTCGACGACGCGATCGTGATGCTCGAGAACATCCATCGCCACATGGAGATGGGAAAGCCCGCGCTCGAAGCCGCGCTCGACGGCTCGCGCGAGATCGGCTTCACGATTCTGTCGATGACGCTCTCGCTCGTCGCCGTGTTCATCCCGGTGCTGTTCATGGGCGGGCTGCTCGGACGGCTGTTCCACGAGTTCGCGATGACGATCTCGGCGTCGATCCTGGTCTCGGGCTTCGTCTCGCTCACGCTCACCCCGATGCTGTGCAGCCGCTTCCTGCGGCACGAGACCTCGCACGAGCATGGCCGCGTCTACAACGCGATCGAGGGCGGCTACCAGTGGATGCTGAACTTTTACGAACGCACGCTCGGGTGGGTGATGAACCACCGCCGGACGACGATGGTGTTCTCGCTCGGCATCCTGATCGGAACGGTGCTGCTCTTCCGGCTCGTCCCCAAAGGCTTCATCCCGAGCGAGGACACCGGCCAGATCAGCGGCACGACCGAGACGGCTGAGGGCACGTCGTTCGACGCGATGTCGTCGCACCAGCAGGAGCTCGCGTCGATCGTTGCGAAGGATCCCAACGTCGCGGACTTCATGTCGGCGGCCGGCGGCGGCCCCGCGGGCAACACGACGAACAACGGCCGCTTCCTGATCCGGCTCAAGCCGCGAGGGCAGCGCAAGCTCTCCGCCGACGAGGTGATCCGCGAGCTGCAGCCCAAGCTCATGCGCGTGCCCGGCATCCGGGTCTACCTCGTCAATCCCCCGGTCATCCAGGTGGGTGGCCGCATCGCGAAGAGCCAGTACCAGTTCACGCTCCAGAGCACGGACATCGCCGCGCTCTACCCGGCGGCGACGGCGCTGGTCGACTCGCTCACGCGCGAGCCCAAGCTGCAGGACGTGACAAGCGACCTGCAGATCCGCAATCCGCAGGTCGAGGTCAAGATCGACCGCGATCGGGCGGCCGCGCTCGGCGTGAACGCGATGCAGATCGAGACCGCGCTCTACGACGCCTACGGCTCCTCGCAGGTCTCGACGATCTACACGCCCAACGATCAATACTGGGTGATCCTCGAGCTGATGCCGCAGTACCAGCGCGATCCCAACGCGCTCTCGCTGCTCACCGTGCACTCGGCGAACGGCCCGCTGGTGCCGCTCGGCGCGGTGGCGAACCTCAGCAACGACGTGGGACCGCTGTCGGTCAACCACTCGGGCCAGATCCCGTCGGTGACGATCTCGTTCAACCTGCGCCCCGACGTCGCGCTCGGCGAAGGCACGGCGATCGTGCAGCGCGATGCGCGCGCCATCCTGCCGGCGTCGATCTCGACCAACTTCTTCGGCACGGCGCAGGTCTTCCAGTCGAGCCAGCAGGGCCTGCTCGCGCTGCTCGTCATCGCCGTGCTCGTCATCTACCTCGTGCTCGGCGTGCTCTACGAGAGCTTCATCCACCCGCTCACGATTCTCTCCGGCCTGCCGTTCGCGGGCTTCGGCGCGCTGCTCACGCTGCTCATCTTCCGCACCGAGCTCAGCATCTACGCGTTCGTCGGCATCATCATGCTGATCGGCCTCGTCAAGAAGAACGCGATCATGATGATCGACTTCGCGCTGGAGGCCGAGCGCAAGGAGGGCAAGTCGCCGCACGACGCCATCGTGCAGGCGGCCAGCGTGCGCTTCCGCCCGATCATGATGACGACCATGGCCGCACTGATGGGTACGCTGCCGATCGCGATCGGATTCGGCGCGGGCGCCGAGTCGCGCCGGCCGCTCGGCCTCGCGGTGGTTGGCGGGCTCGCGTTCTCGCAGCTCATCACGCTCTACGTGACGCCGGTCGTCTACACCTACCTGGACGCGTTCCAGCGCCGGCTCAAGCGCGCTCCGGCCCGCGCCGGCGCGCCGGGCCCGCTGCCCGCGGGCGCGCACGCACGTCACTAGCCTTCCTCCGGGAACGTTGCGCGGCGTGGCGCAGCACTCCCGCGGGCTCCATCACCTCGGCGCGCCGCCCTTGAGGCGCGTCGCCCAGTGCTGGCGGAGCTTCGCGAGCTTCGGCGCGATCACCGCCCGGCAGTACGGCTGGCTCGAGTTCCGGCGGTAGTAGCCGTGGTGGTACTCCTCGGCTTCGAAGTAGTTCTCGAGCGGCACGATCTGCGTGACGATCGGATCCGGCCAGATTCCACGCTGCCCGAGCTCGGCAACGAGCTTCGTCGCGACGTCGCGTTGCTCCGGTGTGTGCCAGAAGATCGCGCTGCGGTACTGCGTCCCGACGTCGCCGCCCTGGCGGTCGAGTGTCGTCGGATCGTGGAACGCGAAGAAGAACTCGAGCAGTTCGCGGTAGGAGACCACGGTGGGATCGAACACGATGCGCACGACTTCGGCGTGCCCGCTCGCGCCCTCGCAGACCTCGCGATAGGTGCGCACGGCCGGATCGCCTCCCGCGAATCCCGGCGCGACCGATTCCACGCCCTCGAGCTGCTCGAAGACCGCCTCGAGACACCAGAAGCATCCGCCCGCCAGTGTCGCCTGCTCCATCGCCCCTCCCGCGTTGGCTCTCCGCGGCGCGCATTCGCCCCAAAGACTTCGGCCGCCCCCGCGTGAACGGAGGCGGCCGATGGTACCGAATCGAACGACGACTAGCGGTACAGCGTCTTCAGCGCGCCCCACGACGTCTGCTTCGCCGGGGTGGTCTGAAGGTTCGAGTAGCAGATGTTCGCCCACGACTCGGAGCCGTTGGTCGGCGCGCCGGTGTGACCGACCTGCAGATAGCCGCCGACCGACGCGGGGTTCAGCTCGCCCCACAGGCCGTGCGGCGGGTTCTCGGACGTGTTGCCCTGGTCGAAGTTGAGCGGACCGCTGGTGTACGGCGTGCCGCCGATCACGATGTCGTACTTCACCGTCGCCGGAACGCTGGAGATCGTCGGGTCGATCGGGCCGGAGATGTACGTGCACGCCATGTGGATGGTCGAGCCGAGCACGTAGTGCGCGCCGTACGCCACCGTGAAGGTGTAGAACGGCAGCCGGCCGCCGAACGCCGCGATCTCACCGCTGTTGCCGTTGATGTAGAACTGGCCGTCGCCATCGCTCCACCACGGCGAAATCTCGATACCGCCTTCGAGGTCCGCGGTGTCCTGGCCGCTCAGTGTCACGTCGGCGCAGAAGCTGTAGTTCGAGTTGTTGTTGAAGGCGGCCTTCGTGGCGCCGCCGTCCTCGGAGAACTTCCACAGGTCCTTGTTCAGACCGCCGGCGCAGCCGAACGCGTCGACCTCCGAGATCCTGACGAGTGCCGGGTACGAATTCGTGACCGTGGGCACCGACACCGGACAATCGTTGAAATACGCCGTCTGGGTGAACGCGGCGTTCGGGTTCGGCGTCTGTGCCTGCGCGCTCGTCTGACAGACGAACGCGAGGGCGAGCGCCGCAACGCTGTAGTAGGCGAAACGCTTCATAGCAGGGGCTCCTCCTTCAGGTGGGTTGACTGGGGACAACGAATCGGATCCCGATGTACGTGCCTTGATGCTGGCCTCCTGCACCGTTCGAGTCGAGTGCGCGGCGGACAATCTGCTCGCGCCTTCGACCCTCCGTTGAAAACGATTACACGCGCCTCCATAGGCCGTCAACGATTGTGAGGATGAAACTGCATCTGACACTGTTACATGGACTAATGGGTGGGATTCCGCACCGGGTCGAACGCCGGCGGGACGCGTCGGCAGGCGGCTGTTTCATGGGTTGCGACTGCCGGCCGCCAGCCGAACGACGACCCGATGGCGTCGCCCCGAGGGGTAGATCGGGATCCGCGCCGCGCCGTTCACGATGGGAACGCTCGCGCCGTCGAGCGTGGCACCGACGACGCCCTCGCCTGCAGCCGCCTCGCGGCGGAACAGGATCTCGTAACTCGTTGCACCGCCACCGGGTCGGTAAGCCACCCGATACTCGCGCCAGTCGCCCGGCGTGCGCGGCCGGATGACGAGCGTCTCGCCCTGCTCGAGCTCGATCCCCAGGATCGACTCGATCGCGACCCTCAGCATCCAGCCCGAGGAGCCCGTGTACCAGGTCCATCCGCCCCGCCCGACGTGCGGCGCCTGGCCGTAGACGTCCGCGGCGACGGCGTAGGGCTCGACGCGGTAGCGCATGGCCTCGGCACGATCGCGTGCGTGGTGCACGGGGCTCAGCATGGCGAGCAGGCGCGTGGCGCGCTCCGTGCGGCCCGCCTCGGCGAACGCGCGAACCACCCACATCGCCGCGTGCGTGTACTGCCCGCCGTTCTCGCGCACGCCGGCGACGTAGCCCTTGATGTAACCGGGATCGTTCGGCGTGTCGCGGAACGGCGGCGTGAGCAGGCGCACGAGCCCGTCGCGCTCCGAGACGAGTTCGCGCTCGACGGCATCGAGCGCGGCGTTCACGCGCTCGGGCGGCGCAGCGTGCGAGATCACCGCCCACGCCTGCGCGAGCCCGTCGATCCGGCACTCGTCGCTCGAGTGCGAGCCCATCGGCTGACCGTTGTCGTAGAAGGCGCGCAGGTACCAGCCGCCGTCCCAGCCCGCGTCGTTGAGCGCGGCGCGCAGCCGGTCGCGGTGGCGCGCGTAGCGCTCGGCGCGCTCGACGTCGCCGCGGCGCTCGCACGCGGGCCCGAAGTCGCCGAGGATCGCGTGCAGGAAGAAGCCCATCCAGACGCTCTCGCCGCGGCCCTCGCGGCCCACGCGGTTCATGCCGTCGTTCCAGTCTCCGGTGCCGAAGAGCGGCAACCCGTGCACGCCGAGCGTGAGCGAGCGATCGAGCGCGCGGCAGCAGTGCTCGTAGAGGCTCGCGCTGCGGCCCGACTCGCTCGGCACGAGGTACGCCTCGTCGACGCCCGGCGCGAGCGGCTCGGCTTCGAGGAAGCGGACGCGCTCGTCGAACACGCCCCAGTCCCCGCTCGAGCTCGCGTAGTATGCCGCGAGAAGCGGCAGCCACAGCAGATCATCGGCGAAGCGCGTACGGATGCCCTTCGCGAGCGGCGGATGCCACCAGTGCAGCACGTCGCCTTCGACGAACTGGTGCGCGGCGTGGAGCAGAAGCTGCTCGCGCAGCAGCCCGGGGCGAAGGTGCAGCAGCGACGCGGCGTCCTGGAGCTGGTCGCGGAAGCCGAACGCGCCACCCGACTGGTAGAACGCCGTGCGGCCCCAGATGCGGCAGCTCAGCGTCTGGTACGCGAGCCAGCCGTTCACCATGAGGTCGAGCTCGGGCGAGGGCGTCTCGATGCGGACACCTGAGACGAACTCGCGCCAGAAGGCCTGCGCGGCTTCGAGCGCGAAGCCGACCTCGCCCGCGCCGCGCAGCCGCGTGAGGATCTCGCGCGCTTGCGCCTCGGAGCCCGCCTCGCCGAGCACGAACGAGCACTCGACCGTGGCGCCCGGCTCGACCTCGACCGTGAAGCGCTGCGCGAAGCACGGATCGAGACCCGCGCCCGTCGCGCCGTCGAGCGGCGTGCCGTGGGCGAGCGCCAGCGGACGCGCGGGCGAACCACCAAGGCCGAGGAACGCCTCGCGGTCGGCGGTGACGCTCGGCGCCGATGCGCCCTCGGGCGCGACGACGCCCGCGAACGCGACGCGGTCCGCGAACTCGCCCGCCATGGGATTGCGCGCCAGCAGCAGGCCCGAGTCCGGGTCGTACGCGGTGACGACGAACCGACCGCTGTCCTCGGGCAGCACGCCGAGGACCAGGCGCTGGTAGCCGTAGAGCGCGAGCCGGCGAGCGCGCTCGCCGCGGTTCGTGATCCGCACGCGCGCAACCCGCGCCGGCTCGTCGGCGAGCGCGAACAGCGTCACCTCCTGCTCGAGCCCCGCGCCGGTATGACGCGCGGTGCTGTAACCGAAGCCGTGACGCATCTCGTGCTCGACCGGCTGCGGCGCCGGCCCCGCGAGCAGCGACCACCACGCGCCGCTCGCTTCGTCGCGCAGGTAGAGCGCCTCGCCGTGCGGATCGAGCACCGGATCGTTCGCCCACGGCGTCAACCGGTGCTCGCGGCTGTTGACGCCCCAGGCGCTGCCCGCGCCGGTCTCGCTCACGAGGAATCCGAAGCCGGGCTGCGCGATGACGTTGACCCACGGATTGGGCGGCTTGCGCAGGCCTCGCTCGCCCTCCCACGGCATGCGGATCACGTACTCGGCGCCGTCGGCCGTGAAGCCACCGAAGCCGTTGAAGTGGAGCAGGCGCTCGGTCGGCGGCGTGCCGTTCGTCGCCGGGCCATCGTCGTGGCGGGCGTGGGCTTCCGGCGCGATCGTCATCCCGGCGGCTGCGGCCGCCGAAGCGAGCGGCGGTGCGGGCGGCGGGATCGACTCGCCGGCGAGCGTGGCGCGCGCAGCATCGTCGAGCGGACGATCGAGCACGAGCGCCGCCGTCGCACGCAGCGTCGCGAGCCCGTCGGGGCCGAACTCAGCACGCGGCACCACGCGCACGCCCTCGGGCGCGGCGGGCAACGCCTCGTGCGCGAGCACCCACACCGCGACCTCGACACCGAGCGAGCCCCAGTAGCGCCGGGCGGCGGCGAGCGCGGCGAGATCGGGCGCGGGCGCGCCGGAGGCGGGCTCGACCAGGACGAGCGGCACGTGGCGCGGCGGCGCGAGCCCGTTGAGCGCAGGCGCGGATTCGCCCGCGATCCGCGCGCCGGCTTCCGGTCGCAGGGCGGGATGGCGGTAGAGCATCGCCGACGCGAGCGCCTGAAGCGCGATCGCAGCTTCAGGCTCGATTCCGGCCGCCCGGGCCACAGCGTGCGCCTGCGCGACCGCGCGCTCGAACGCGCGGTCGGCGACGCCGGGCGAGGCGAGCGCATCGACGAGCGCAAGCGCGCCGTCGCGGTCGGGTGCGACGCCCAGCACGAACGTGAGCGTCGAGCACGCGCCGGGCGCGAGCTCGACCGTGCGCGAAAGCGCGACGAGCGGATCGAGCACGTCACCCGTCGTACCCGAGAGCCCGCCCTCGCGCATGAGCGCGATCGGCCGCTCGGCGCTGCCGTCGCGGCCCACGAAGCGAAGCCGGTCGCTCTCCCACGCCGTCTCGCCCGGCTCGAGCAGCGCGTGGACCATGACGGGGTGTGATTCCCCGGGCCCGCGCGGGCGGCGGCGCGCGAGCAGGGCGCGGCGCGCGGCGTCGTACTCGGTCTGGACGAAGAGCTTGGAGAACGCGGGATGCGAAGCGTCGGCGGCGCGCTGGTGCAGCACGACCTCGGCGGCCGTCGTCACCTGCACGCGGCGCGGACGAGACGAGCGATTGGTGAGCCGCACGCGGCGCAGCTCGGCGTCACGCTCCGGATCGACGACGACCTCGAGCACGGCTTCGAGCCCGTCGTCCTCACGCACGATCGAGAAGCGGCCCGGCTCGCCTCCGGCGTCGTAGCGCCCCGCTCCGCGTCCGGCCGGGGCGTGCCCAAGCGAGCGCGGCGCGCCGTCCGGCCCCTCGCGCAGCCAGACCACGAGCCCCTCGCGGTCCTCGAGCCGGTCGGGCGTCCAGCGCGTGAGCGCCTGGTCGCACCAGCGCGACGTGCCGGTTCCAGCCCGCGTGATGAGCACGGAGTAGCGGCCATTCGAGAGCAGGCGGCCGGCCGGATACGCCGTCTCGCTCCGCCGCCGAACGCCCGTCGTGGCCGCGCCCTGCAGGAAGGTGCTCATGAGCCCGCCCGCCGACGTCAGCGCAGGAGCACGGCGCGCCGCACGAGCGATGCCCCGCCCGCGTCGAGCCGTACTTCGTAGACGCCGGCGGGCAGGTGCTCGCCGGCGAGCTGCACCTCGTGCGCGCCTCCCGTCTCGACACCGTCGACGGGCCGCGCGACGGCGCGTCCTCCGACGTCGTAGACCGTGAGCCGCACGCGACCGCTCGCGGCGAGCGAGTAGCGCAAGGTCGTCGCGGCGCGGAACGGGTTCGGGATCGCGGCGAGCTCGAGCGACGGCGTGCGCGGCGAACCGGGTCCGTTCACCGCGGTCGGGACGGGCACGAAGCCCGCGAGCGACATGCCGTTCACGATGTCGGGGTGCGTCATGAACCGCGACCACACGCCGCCGGTGCGGTAGTTCTCGAGCATCACGACGATGGGGCCCTGGTCGATGCCGAGCACCGCGGTGTCGAACCAGGGCGTCTGCTCGGGATTGAACGCGTCACCGAAGCCGTAGGGACCCCAATACGAGAACACCTTGCCGCCCGACACCGTGTTCCGGTTGTTCCACATGTTGAGCACGCAGCGCCACACCGAGTCCGGGCAGAAGACGAGCGAGGTGATCGCCGCCGTCGGCGCGATCGTGCCGTTCTCGGTTCCGCTCGGAGCGCCGTGCGCGACGTAGCCGCTGGGATCGTCGCTCGCCGTGAAACCCCACAGGCTGTCGCTCTCGCCGTACGCGTAGGTGTGGTTTCCCGGGAAGAACTGCTCGAAGTCGCCACGCTGGCGCGCGTAGCCGATCTGCGAGAGCGTCGCGCGGCGCGAGTTCTCGAAGTACGTGCTGCCCTTCAGCTGCATGTACGCGTCCCGCGCCGTTCTGAAGTCGATCCAGCAGTGCGAGTACTGGTGCCCGAAGAGCGGCGGGAACTGGACGTACGGTCCGATGTTGGCATTGAACTGGCCGTACGAATATCCCGAAAGCCACGTGTTCCAGTCCGTCCCGGGAATGGGGTGTGTCGGCGACCCGATCGCCATGATGTACATGATCATGGCCTCGTTGTAGCCGATCCAGCGGCCGAAGCTCGAGAAGCCGGTCGTCGGCAGCCAGCCCATTTCCAGCCCGGGGGCGCCGTTGCGCATGAAGTTCCAGTCCGCACGCCGCGTGATCGAATCGGCGAGCGCGCGGATCGCGACCTCCTCGGTGTCGCCGCCATCGAAGTACTCGTGGCAATGCATGATCCCGGCGAAGAGCAGCGCGGTGTCGATCGTCGAGAGCTCGGCGTTCCAGTCGACGCGGCGCAGGCCGGTGGTCATGTCGAGCCAGTGATAGAACAGGCCGTTGTAACCGATGACGCCACTCGTGCCGGGCCCTTGCGGGTAGGTCCAGAACGTGTTGAGGGTCGTACGGACGCGCGCGGCGCCGTCGCTGCGCGAGATCCAGCCGTGGTCGATCCCGACCGTGATCGCGCTCAGGCCGAAGCCCGTCGAGGCGATGCTGCACACCGAACCCGGCGTGCTGCGATCGGGACACAGACCATTCGCGGGATTACCGAGATCCCAGAAGTAGTGGAAGCCGGTGTATTGGAGCGAATCGAGGATCGCTTCGGTGTTCTGCGCCCGCGAGGCGCTCGCCGTCGCGAGCAGCGCGACGAGTGCGACAACGGTGGGGAGCCAGCGCTTCATATCGAACCTTTCGGGCTTGCCGCCGGGAAGTGTGGCGAGGAGTCGGGCGCGGAGCCCGAATGCATCGGCGCCGCCCGGGTCGACGCCCGGGCGCGCGCCCGCGAACTAGAATCGAAATCCGACCGTGAGGCGCTGCGTGTGACCGAGCCGCCCGGCATCGGCCCACGCGTAATCCACCTGATAATGATACGTGTCGACGCGACCCACGAGGCCCGCACCGAGCGTCGTCCCGCCTTCGGCATCGGGCAGGAACAGGTTCTGAAAGCCGCCGCGCAGCGACACCATTCGCGCCAGCGTGTACTCGGCGCCGAGACTCATGCTCTCGGCATTGTCGTTGGGATGGTACGCGTCGGCCTCGACGAGGAGCTGCTGCTCGTCGTTGAGCTTGAACGGCATGCCGACGCCGACGCGGAAGTCGACCGGAACCGAGAACGAGTCCGTGGCGCGTACGCCCGGCAGCTCGTTGTTGTCGCCGTTCTGGCCCGGCACGTTGTCGTATGAAAAGTCGAGGTCCTGGCCGCCGTAGGCCGCACGCGTGCCGAAGTTCGAGAGGCTCGAGCCGATCCGCAGGCCGTTCTCCGAGACCCGGTAGAGCGTGCCGATGCTCGCCGTGACCATCGTCGCCGAGGTGTGCCAGATCGTTTCCTCGGCGAACGTCACCTGTCCGCCCGCCGAGAAGCGCGGCGAGACCTGCCGGCCGAAGCCGAGCCCGATTGCGAGGTCGTTCACGCTGTAGCTCTCGCCTGTTCCGAGCGGCTGATCCACCGTGCGCACCGCGATGTCGCCCGAGTTGAGCGCGGTGATCGCGACGTACGACGTGCCCCAGCCCGCGATCGGCAAGCCGACGGCGGCGTAGTCGTACGTGATCCCGGCGAACCAGTCGCTGTGGGTGAAGAGGGCCTGGAAGTCGTGCGCGCTCCCGATCGAGGCCGGGTTGTAGTAGACGCCCTCGAGCCCGGAGTAGGCGGAGACGCCGGCGTTGCCCATGGCCGCGATGCGTGCGATCGGCTCGATCTCGAGAAACGTGCCGATCGTCGTGCCGGTGTTGGTCTGCGCCGAGGCGTTGGAAGCCAAAGCAGTCAGCAGCGCCGTCGCGGCGAGCGCTCGTGCGAAGCGGTTCGTGCGCGCGCTCACTTGATCACCGCGAACTTGCCGAGGTAGGTGCCGAGCCCCGGCGCCTCGACGTGGAAGACGTACAGCCCCGGCGCGCAATCGAGGTTGTCCTTCGTGCGCAGATTCCAGGCGACCATGCCCGCGGCCGAGCCGTCCTGATGCAGCGTCTGCACGAGATCGCCGTGCACCGTGTAGATGCGGATCACCGCGTTCGAGGGGATCGCCCGGAACTCGATGCGCCGGTCGCCTCGCCCCGACGACGCGAAGCGCTGCGGCTCGAAGCTCGCGGCGTCGAGGTAGGGATTCGGGACGACGTAGGGCTTCTCCTTCCAGTCCACCTGCGCCTGGGCGGCGTTGACGCTCTGCGCCCCGGTCGTGAACGTGAACTGGTCGTCGGCGTCGAGCGGCGTGCTCAGCACGAGGTCGTAGACGTCGCCCGCGTGCGGTTTGATGAGCCCGGGAATGCCGGCGGGGTTGAGCGTGAAGCGCCACGTCGGCTGTGCCTGGAGCGAGTCGATCCCCGTGATGTTCGTGTACGTCCAGACGTCGATGTGGTCCTGTGCGGTACTGAGCGTGCCGTCGCCGTCAGTGTCCTGGAATCCGAACTTCATGTTCACGTCGCCCGCGAGCGTGTGCGCGATCACGTGGAACTTGGCGGGCTTCGCGTCGGTCGTGCGCGGGAACTTGTAGTACTGGGTCGTCCCCGTGTCGACGACCGTGTCGTAGAACACGACCGAGATGTCGTACGGATAGCCCGGTCGGCGCAGGTTCGGTGAGAGCGACTGGACGTACTGGTAGTTGACGCGCATCTGCGCGTTCGTGGCGCTGCCCGCGCGCCAGCCCGCCTTCGCCGAGTCGATGCCGACGATGTACTGCGGCACGGGAGCGTTCACCAGGGGCAGCAAGCCCGAACCGGTGGGGCCGATGCCGGCCGCGACGAAGTCTGTACCGTCATCGAAGTAGCTCGTGTGGTCCGTGCTGTCTCGCAGGTAGTAGGCCGAGGCCTGCACGCTGTCCTTGGGGCCGCCGAACCCGACGACGAACAGGTGCTTGTCGGGGACGAGGCCCGAGCTCACGACCTCGATGCCGACGCTGCCGTGTCCGTGCCCGAGGGCGTGGGCGATGCCGGAGGCCGTCGCCTGCTGGAACCCCGCGACGACCGGCTCGGGCCGGACGGCGACGACGTTCGAGGGCAGGATCAGGCCGCCGCGCGTCGTGTGCGAGACGGAAATCGAGTTTTCGGACGGATAAAAGGAGGTCGAGTCAACGCCCGTGTCGAAGCCGTAGTCGTACGCGCAGACGGCGTAGTAGTACTGCTGGCCGTTCGTCACGGTCGTGTCGGTCCACACGTGCCGGATCCCGGAATCCGTGCCCAGCCAGTACTGCACGCCGTCGACCGCGAGCCGCGAGTAGCCCTGCCGCTGATCGACGAGGTCGAACTGCGCGATCGGCTGGCCGTTGCCGATGGTCTCCGTGCCCTGGCCGTTGAACACTTTCTTCGGATCCAGAAAGTCGGGATCCGTCGAGCGGTAGATGCGGTAGCCCTCGAACGATTGCAGATACGTGATCGGGCTGATGAAGCGCTCCGCGACGTCGTCCCAGGTGAGGCGCACGGTACCGTCGCCGGGTTGCGCGCTCACGGTCGGGCGCGTGGGCGGCACGGAGAACTGGTAGTTCGCGTTGTAGATCTCCTGCACGGTGTGAACCGCCGCGCGCAGTTCGGGGAGCGTGCTGCCGTAGGCGAGTGCGAGGCTGAAGCGTTCGTGGTCGTCGGGCACGAGCGGGAACGGTCCCGAGGCGAACAGGAACGCGATGTTCCAGTTGAGCGCCGCGGCGGTGTCGAAACGGTTCACCGGGTTGGGGTCGGTGAAGTAGGCGTAGAGCCGGGCCGGCCAGTCGATACCGTCGAGGTTCGCGAACGTGATTCCGTCGGGCGGATGCGGATCGACGTTGCCCTTGCCGCGCGAGATGCGGTTCATGCGGAAGCCCGTCAGCCCGATCTGGTCCGACTCGTTCAAGTCGGTCTTGTCGAAATCGGGCTCCCCGGCGGTGGGCATGCCGTCGCCTTCACCGGTGTCGTGCGTGCCCGGCACGCCGTCCGCGCCAACGTCGTCGGTGGCGATGTTCCAGTTGAGATTCTCGTCGCCGGTCCACCACACACCGCTCTTGTACGCCGGACGATTCTCGAGCGGTCCGTAGAACGCGAAGAACTTCGTGGTGTCGTAGTGCGCGTAGACCCACGCGCGAATCGCGTCCTGGCCGAGGATCTCGACCCCGGGTCCGCTGTCGCGACGCTCGTCGGTGATGCCATCGCTGTCGTTGTCGATGCCGTCGTACGGGTTGCCCGGGGTCTCGAGGTAGGCGTAGCCGAGGTAGCCCGTTCGATCGCAGGTGCTGGCGAGGTCGACGCCGTGGCCGTAGTCGTCCCACGTGTAGACGAGGTTCAAGCCGATCGACCGGTCGAAGAACGCGTTGTCGTCGTCCGACTCGTAGACGCCGTCGCACGAGAGCTGCGACCCGCCCACACCCGAGTCCATGTAGAGCCCGAAGATGACGTCCGGATAGGTCGTGGTGCTCTCGTTCGTGATGTCGTAGTGCCAGAAGATCACATCGCCGGCCTGCGGATTCGACCACTGGAAGCCGCGCACCTCGACGCGCAGACCCATGCCGCGCCGCGTCGGATCGGTCGAGTCCGCGAACATCGGAACAATGCTGTAGATGTTGTCGTCCATGACCGTGTAG
>Ga0335083_10001667_pt1 | contig 30336 bp, 37 predicted proteins | sample Lox_Sample_42_FD_206716 | JGI IMG/M metagenome (GOLD analysis project Ga0335083, IMG submission 206716) | Soil microbial communities from Loxahatchee National Wildlife Refuge, Florida, United States - Lox_Sample_4.2 | ecosystem: Environmental > Terrestrial > Soil > Wetlands | place: USA...
GATTAACTATCCAACTTACTTTATTAACATAGTCTTGATACACAGCAGGAGGAGCATCCGGCATTCTCCGTTTAGTATCATCAATAGAGTCCTGTAAGGTATAAGGCTTACGAGGATCTGGTTGAGAGAACATCTGAAGAGTATTAAAATTCTTTACAGCCATAGCATCATCGGACATAAACTCACGCATATTCTGAAAAGCAAATTGATTGGCTAACTGTGGTCCAAAAGCCTTAGATACAGCAGCGATAGCAACGTTCTTAGCACCTATGTCCTTTGCGGTAAATAAACCATTGATGCCACCATCGACCATAGCCTTATTGAGACGGGCAGCATAACCAGCCCAGCCGTGCTTCTCATTGTTCATTGCATCTACGAAAGAGTCAAATGGTTCTAATTGAGCATCAATATGCTTCTTAATCTCATCAACATCACCTCCTGTTCTATCTAACAGAGAAGGTTTACCATCTTTACCAGGAGTATTAAACTCACTCCACAATTGGTTATACAGCAATTTACGTGCAGCAGTTCCTAATTGAACTAGCTTCTCAGCATTAGTTCCAGTAGGCGGTTCTATCTCACCACTGGCAGCTTTAGCTAGATACGTCTGCCAATCATCATTGGTATTAATGCCAGATCTAACTAACATACGACTCATAGAGTCTGCAATAACAAACGAAGCTCTACTATCAATAGCTTGTATGGCTAGACGCTTCTGTTCTCCACGATCTATACTATCGTCTTCTGCTTTAGCTTTGTCATAGGCAAACTTGTTCTTCCACATAGTCTGGTGATTAATCCAAGTATTAGCTTCAGGCAAAGAAGCATTCCCTGTGATAACCCTATTAATCATGTCGTCAGCGCCATAAACACCTTGACGATTAAGTTCATGTAAATCAGTAAGAGTCTTATCTTGCTGAGCATTACGTGCAGTCATATTCCGATTAATATCTGCTAAAGCAGCTTGGATATATTCTTGAGCTACAGGATGTCCTGTAATTTCTCTCATCTGTTGTGCTGTATAATCTCTATATCCAGGCCATTGAGTATTAATACTCTTCTGTAAAGCAGTTAGTTTACCTAGGTAATCAACCTCGGTTAACTTACGTTGGTTCCTACCTTCTTGTAGAGTACGTGCATCATCAATACTTGATTTAAGACCATCAGGAATAACACCGTAGCTCTGTTGACCCCACATGCCTGTTTGGGGCAACTGTGCAGGAGCCTGTTGTCCTTCCATCTGTTGCTGACGAACTGTAGCTAGATCATTGGTAAATTGATCTGTAAGAGGATCAGCTTCCTGATGTATCTTATTAGAGATATTCTGTTTAACCAGGGTATCAGCAGCTTCTACACTCTCGTCTAAGATATGCCCTATACCACCTAACAAATACTTACCTGCCTGATTACCTTCATAAGGTTGAACAGGTCTAGAGTATCCTATATACTGCTGAGGGTATTGCTCAGGAACATCAGGGTTAAAAGTAGGCATTACTTATTTCTTTCTTCTTGCATTTGTTGTAAGTTCTCGAAAGCATCTTGAGCCACAGACTTCCTGAACTCGGGGACATCTCTGAGATAGTAGTTCCAGTTAATACGATTAACTAGAGAGTCATGTGTCTTAGCTGCGGTAGCATAAGCATCGTGTATACGTGTAACAGGATATCCATCTTGAACTAGAATGGTATTAGCCCTAGTAAAGTAAATAGCAGCAGTATCAGGATCGTTATCCAATAGAGACTGGTAGCCTGCACCCATCTGTTGTACAAACTTACGTACAGTATTTTCTTCAGACTGTTTCTCATATCTAACAGTTTCACCCTTGGTAAAGGCATCAGATTGTTCTTGATGCACTAAACCTGAGACAGTCATGAATAGAGCGTCTCTCCCAGTAACGTCATCTAAGTAAGTTCCATTCTTAGACAACCAATGTCCAGTATTTAAAGCCTGCCAATATCTATTCCAAGCATTGACAGAAGATACTTCTTTAAGAGGTCCTAAGAAATCTTCAGGTCTAAATGGGAATAGTTCATTGTCTTGTTTAATGCCCATTGCAGTCTTATAGGCAGAACCCATTGCTCGCCAGAAACCATCGGTCTCTTCTAATTGATTAAACAGAGTACTTCCAGTTGCACCCCCATAGATACTCCAGAAGCTTTCATCAGAACGCATAGCTTCTTGCAGAGGTTCAAAACCTTTGGTGCCATAACGTTCACCAATGTTATAATAGTGACCTGTAACTAGATGAGTAAGAACAGATAGACCACCTTCCATTACGAAAGTATCTAACCAATTCTTACCAATCACATATCCATTGTTCTGAGCATCCCGTCTAATCTTATCATCCAAGGGCCAACCGTATAGCGAACCTGCTACGGGTAAACCGAATAATGCAAGATTAGTACTGAAGAGCCTTGTCTTTTCAAGCAAACTAAGGCGCGAACCTGTCATAAGCTCCATAAGACGAAGCTGATAAGTATAGAATTGGAAAGGCAAAGATAGAACACCCTTGCTTAACATAGACGAGGAAGCTCTAGACATGTTGTGCGCTAATAGATCTGCACGATCTAGGATAGCATTACGTTCAGCATTGCCTATAACCTTCTCAGGGAATTCATCTTTGAACTCTCTATAAGCCGTATACCAAGCAGCAGTCCTAACTGACTTAAGACCAGACTTGAAGAACATAGTACCTAAGTCTAAGAACTGACTAGTCTTAGTCTTAATAATCTGATTCTTATAGATACTATCTAAGATAGCTTGTTCACCTTCGACACCAATGAACCCTGTACTATCTAATAGACGCTGAGCTTCCATGAAGTCTCCGGCTTTACCGAAGCCCATCTTAGAAGCAATCTTATCCAGGCTATTAACCATACGAGGATTTATATAAGCCATTCCATGTAAGAACGCAGCTAGTGTGCCTGGAACAGCCATACGTGGTCCAGCAACACCTAAGACTGTAGCATAAGTAGTAGCATGGACTAAGAACTGTGGTATAGAAAATAGACCTACCTTCATATGGTAGACATAAGATCTTAAAAACCTAGTAGGATCCTTAAGGTTAGGTAACAACCAAGAAGGTGCTAAGTTAATAGCTTTAGGACCTAGTTTACCATAGATACTATCTACTATAGATTGAGATGCAGAGTGCATTAGAGTATCTATGCTACTAGGCATACTAAGGAATTGTTTAATCTTCTGCCTATTAGCTAGTAACTGACTAATCTGTTTAGCATTAGCAGCATTAAACTTAAATGCTCCTATGCCATCAGCTTCCATGAAATACCTATATGGAGAATAGGATACTCGACTAGGGTCTGCTTTAAGGAATGGTCTAGCATCCATAGCCCAATGTTCAATAGCAGACATTTTAACGTCATCCATGTATAGACTATGGATAATACGATTAAGACCTCTGTTCATCATTGGAATAGGATCAATGAGCTTAGCTGCTTGCATATGGAACACAGGATTATCTTTAGATCCTCTGTCTTCTACATGCATTACATCATAGGCATCACGTTCCTGTGTATACTGAACTTGATTAACTCTAGCTAGAGAACCTGTACGAGTGCCGTCTCTAAATGTATCTGGATAACGTTCTTTAAGACCATTGTCTAAATCCATTACAGTCTTACCACGAGGTACTACATGGAATGGTTCATTAACATTAAACCTAGCAGGTTGACCTTTCTGAGACTGATACATACCCAGGTGTTCTTCCCAAGTCCAGGGTAAAGTCTTATTGCTTAATTCCCTAGCCTCTGGAAGTCTACCAGCTTTAATAAGTTCACGAACATCGTTAAGAGCTTTAGCAAACTTCTTACCGACACCACGTATCTCTACTGCAGCAGCATGAGTGTCACCTTCATAGTGATCATATCCAGTAACATCATCATGACGCATATTAGCTTGAGCTATGTAATTATCATACTCACGCTCAAAGTGGCCACCACCTCTACGAGGTATCTGATCCCAACTTAAGTCTTTAGTCTCTACATTCTGAGCAATGATATATCTAATCTTAGAGTCACTGCCTATGAAGTCTTTAAGATCACGACGTTCAGGGTCATAGACTTCAAGTATCTTTTGTTTACCTTGCTCCCATTCTTTCTTAAGCTTAGCTCTAAGGGTACTATCCAAAGTATTAGACTTAAGCAATAAATGGTCTCCAAGCTCAGGACGCATCACTAACATGCTATCGTCACCAATTGGAAACTCAGACTTAAGAACAGCGGCAAAGAAAGGAGAACTAATACGCTTGCCATCTTTGAAACCAAAGAGGCTGTGCATCTTAGCACCAACTCTAGATTGATTACGATGGACAGCTACTTCACGTAACATACGATCCATTTCAACAATACGCTTAAATGCAAAGTATGCTTCTACCTCAACTTCATCTGGATCACGATGATACCATTGCTGATAATAGTCCCGCATCTCCCCAGGGCTCTTGTAGAAATAACCTAACTGTTTAGTATCTGGGTCAATCTTCTCTTGACCTGATTGGACAAATCTCTCGAAGTCCTTGAACCTATTCCTATTTCTAAATCCAGTTAAATCCTTGATCTCAGTAACACTCTTACGAGCAGTCTGTAACCATTTGTTAGGAGCATAGGTAGCAACCTTACGGTTAATACGATCTTCAATAGATAGGGTCTCATCAGGTGTACGTATCCAACCTAATGTAGCATTGAGCCAACTATCAGGAGTAATAGCATCAGGGACTTCTTTGAATAGACGTCTAACAGCATCATCAGTTTCTACGAAAGGATGGTGTAAGACAATCTTATATCCTAAGCCATGTGGTTGAATATCCGGGTCATGTATGCCTCTCCCGCGGGCACCTATGCGTGCATTCTGTTCATTGGTATAAATACCACCACGAGAATTGCCTAAGTGTAACTGCCATTCCCAAGTGCTATCCAGAGCCATAGGATGTGGACCAGTAACTTCAAGTATGGAGTCACTGTAATATGGATAGAGATCAACAACCTTATCTCTAAGTTCTTCTATCTTCTCTTCTGCAACCTTAGACAAAGGGACACGTTCTGATCTAGCAGTAGTAAGCAAATTACTAATGAAGTCAGTCTGTATTTGATCATAACGATCTAAGATACGTGTTAAAGCTTCTCTGCTAAGATTACCTGAGTTAGCTAAGATGTCTTGTTTATCAATACGGAGATTAGCTGTTAATGTAGACACGGCTTTAGACAGAGGATCTTTACCATCAATGTCTTTACCGACTAATTGAATAGCTTTCTCTACAGCAGCACGTTCGACATTACCTGCAGCCAATGGTGCAACTACTCTAGCAGACTCTTCAGCAGTCTGAGATTTAATCATACCCGCTACAGCCTTACCTACCGAGGGTAAACCTGGAAGTGTAGCTACGTTAAACCCTGTGAAGAAGTCTCCTAATATTCTATCGGAACTAGATTGACCATAAACATCCTTAGCAAATTCTACAGCTAATGCTGGATTGTCTTGCTTAAGTCTAGTCATAATATCAGAGAACTTCTGATTGAATTGATCGGTAGGCAACATAAGAAGATTACGAGTAACATCTTCCATGTTAGTGCCCAGACCTAATCCAGACAACCAAGAGTCTCCTGTTTGGGCACGCATCTTAAATTCTTTATACATACCCAAAGAGAGAATATCTTTAGCTTGGTCTACTCCCCAACCAAAGTATCCTTGACTATTAGCCTGTTCTTCAGCGTCTTGTAATTCATTAAGAACCTTCTGACTCTTGGTCATAAGTTCTGTACCGACTAATAACTGTTGTTTAACATGCTCAGGATTTTGAGCAGTGGCATCATTCCACCAACTATCTCCAGTCTCATGAGCACCTTGCTCTAGAGACGATAAATACTGATGAGCATAGCCTTGTTCTAAGACAAGATCAGGATTGGTCTGTGTCTTACTAGCTAAGACTTGATTAATAGCATCAGGACTTAATTGATCCAATCTACCTAAGTTCTTAATACGCTCCATCTGGGACTCACCAGACTTCTGATCTATTGTAGCAGCAGCTTGCTGACGTACACTAGCTTCATTACCGTTTAAGAACTGTTGATACAGATCATCATAGCCTTGTCCTAAGACATCACCTAAGCCATAGGCAGTCTTAAATGCTCGGCTAGAAGCCAAGCTAGGAGAAATACCTGTGGGACTGGTACCTGTGTCTATACTAACAGGATCAGTAACAGAGGCATTAGCATCAATAGAAACTGTATCAACCATTAAAATATCGAAGCCGAGTAAACACTACGTCCTAATTGAGAGTCAGGATTAACACCAGGAGAAGTTCCAATACCTCCGAAGCTTCCTGCAAGTCTACCTAATGGGGCAGCTGCTTGAGTAATAGAACCACCCAGAGACATATAGCCTTGAGCAGTAGCCATCTGACCAGAGAGACTTGCTAATTGAGCACGGAAGGCATTGATAGAATTATCAAGACTAAAGAGATTAGTACCAATAGTAAAGTTCTGACTTAAACTTTCAGATTGATACGCACCTTGTGTAGAAGCTTGTCCTTGACCACCAGCAACACCTGAACCACCCCAGACACCTTCGCCAGTAGCATTGGCTAAACCTGCAGCACGTGTACGCTGTACATTACGCAGGTTTTCCATTTGCTGACGCTGATTATTCAGAGTCATCTGCACCTGACGTTGCTGATTTTCTTGAGTCTCTAAACTAGCAATATTAGCTTGAGCGGCAGCTGTCTGCTGAGCAGTTTCAGTAGCTTTATGAGTACCAAATACACTGGTAGCAATACCTGCTAGAGCAGTTATACCCATCATTATACTAACTGGGTCCATTATTAAAATCCATCATCATTATCAATCCATTCAGACCAACCTATAATATCGAAAGGCTGTCCTTGAACAGACGAAACATTTAACTGTAGAGACATACCATGTCCTCTAATCTTATGTCTCTTAAAGATCATATTAAGATTAGACTCAGTATTACTGACTACTTGAACAGAAGAATATCTACCTGAAGTACCTGCAGAGTTGCCTGTATTAGCATAATCCCATATACCTTGAATAGTATAAGAAGTAGGAACCCTAGAGTACATCAATATATAAGTAGGACTAAATCTACGTAGAGCCTTACCTTCTAGTCTATAACCAGTGGTAAAATAAGAAGTATAGTTAACACCAGTATTATCGTAAGAGTACCAATCTAAGTAATGAGTATCATCGTTCTCTTCTGAGAAGGTAAAGTTAGTGCCTACTGTAGTAAGATATTTAAAAGTAGGATCAGGTTGTGTCCCTGCAACAACTGCACCGCTAGGATAACTTAAGTATAAAATACCATTGATATAGCAATTATCATTACTAGAAATAGAATATGGATAGAAGGCTTTATTTACTGTATTATACAATAGACAAGTATCATACTGGTACCTAGTGGTAACACTACTCTCTACTGTACTACGATATACCCATTGGACTATGTATGTAATAGGATTATAGTCTCCTCTAACGTATCTCTTACTAGCCAGAGGAATACCATTGTAGAAGGTAAGAATAGTTCCTAAGGTAATAGGCTCAACCATCAGGCCTTGCTGTTGAGAAGACTTAACTACATAAATACCTTCTTCATTCCAGAAGTAAGGTGTACCTTGAACATCTACGAAAGATGTAGAAGATATACACTGAGGGGAATTAGGTATCTTAGTTATAGTATAATCATTGGCAGTAAATCCAATGCCTTGACTTCCAGTAATAAACCAGATGCCATTAGCAGCAAATACTAATAGACCATTCTGAAATGGAAATAACTTATAGATATTACCACTACCTTGAATAGTTATTACACCACCATCAGTAGGCAGTAATTCAAACAATGTTTCATCAGTAGGATCATTAGTTTGATAACATAGACCAAACAAAGAAGGATCAGTAGCTATTTGAGAGAAGTATATATTTTCTGTCCAAGTATAATAAGGTTGATCTCCGGTAGTAGCTTGTGCTGCATTTACACCAGTAAACCATGCACGACCTTGAAACCATGTGCCAGTGGAGGCGCGTAAAGATGTTGATATATTAGATACACTAAGTCCAGATATACCAGACTGATTTTGATTAAAAGCATTTAGAATAAAATGTCCCTGTGCTGCAGGAGAACTTGATTGAGATACATAAGGAAATGTATCTGTAGGGTCAAATACATCTGATGTATTTTTATATGCAAACCAAATGTCTGCGTTAGAAGGATAATTATTAAAAGCAGAATGCCATGTAGTAATAAGACCTGCACCTGCATTAGATGGATAAATAGTAAAAGAACTGGTCAATGCAGAAGATGGATTTACAGGAACTGATGAACCGGAAACTACTCCTGTAATATCCACAGTCATATTATTACCGCTGCCCGAATACGTAGATACTTTACCAGACAGTAACCAACTAGAAGAGAAAGTAGGATTACCTGCTGGAAAGTAAAACTGAATAGAACCTGAAAGTAATATAGATTGTCCCACTACAACATTAGTTGAATTAGCTAAATTAGAGAAAGTAAAAGACCAGAAACCATTTGCAGGTGTATAGAAGTAAGAGTGACCGTCACTGGCTATTGTAGTTGGAATTATGGATGTAACAATACCAGTCCACTGTGTACTTGAACCAGCCCAACCTTGATTTAATAGATTATAGTTATGTTCGGCAGATAAAGTTCCAGGTCTAGTATTAATATTCTGAGGATTTCCTTGTACACCCAGACCATCGGGTATACCCGCAAAATCTCTAATTTGAACTGTTATAGCACTTGAAGAAACTACACCATTCGTAAATGTACAATAGAAAGTATCACAGTTAGGGTGATATACAAATAAGTATCCATTGCCAGTAGCAAACTGACACTCAGTCTGATACCAGAGTGCGGGAGAGCCTGCTACGACATAATTAGAAACAGAAAGAGGTACTGTAGAAATTAACGTAGAAGATAGAGGAGAAGCTATTGTAGAATTGCTAGATTGAAAGAAATACAGATTACCTCCGACCTGTAATACAACTATTTCACTCTCACCATCGCCACCAGCATTACGCCAGCGATAGGTATTTATAGCACTATCTGCAGTGGGTATACTCTGTAGAACATTGTTAAGTTCAAAGTTAATTCCTTCACGGCGTAAGACATCCCCAATTAAAGTGAAAACGCAATTGTACGTCTCAGTACATGCGTTCTCAGGGAAATTTAGTCCGGTACTTTCTGTCTTCAGACCAGCAATAAAGTTGTTCTGAAGATTAGGAGTCATTGCCATTAGTCGATAACTCGTTCTATCTTAATATTTCTACGTTTAAAGTATTCAGTTACAAATTTCATCAACCCAGTAAATCCCGTAAACTTTTGTCTAAGCGGTTCAGGTAATATGCCAGACTTATACTTAAGATACCAAAGACTAGTCCTAGTATCCATAATAGCATGTAACTCATTGCCACCTGTAAAGAGTTGGTTGTCTATTAAACCTGTACCTGAGAGAGTATTCTTATCGGGGTCTAGTTTAGTAAGAACCAAGATACGGTCTGTACTTGCATTCTTAGCTAGATTAAATGCTCTGCTGGCCATTACCAGTAACCGCCTCCACGTCTACCATAGTTAGGTAACTCATTGAAGAATGTATCTTTAGCTGCAATAGCCTTCCACTTCTGAACAGATTGAACTTGCTTCATAACCTCTTGTTCAGCCTTACGATGTGGCTGTCGCTTTAATTCCTCGAAGGCTAAAGACTTAGCGTCTGCTAAGAACAAAGGAAACTGTTGATCATCTAGAACAGGAGTAAAGGTATCCGACATAATAAACCTAGGTTGCATCCAAGCCATGGCCATTGTCTTACTAGATTGAATAGTTGTATCCTGAGTATTGTCATAACTATCGAATAGAATGTAATAGTTCTTTAGGATAGTCCAATAGTCAGGTTGTTTGTCATTTTTATAATAAATAGTAAAGTTACTAGTGGTGCCGGAAGAATCATTTGTAACTCCAAAGGTATATGAACCTACATCAGACTCAGATGGATTAAAGGTACTGGTCATCCTGATGAACTCTTCAAAAGGAACAAACCTAACATCCTGATAACCAGGACCGAAGGATGCACTATTGTTCTGAGATATAACCCAATTAGAATACGTACCTGAACCAATGGTACTAGTGATATTCAACACTAGAGTAGTGCCTGAATAACTAGATACAGTGCCAGACATAACGTTAGCACCTGAGACTGCATAGGCAGAACTATTCTGAAGAATAGCTGTTTGATTAGCAGCAATGGTAAATGTTACTGTGCCAGTACCAATGGTATTAGTAGAGGTAGATGTTACAGTCCAACCATTAGCATTGTTCTCAAGATCGACGTTAACATCGTGTTGAGAATAAGCTCCGAACTGATCTGATTGTAGACCATCTGAAGGATTACTATTGAAGTATTTAATCCACTCTAGACGACTAATGCCAGTGGGAGCAAAAGCTAATGTAGGTGTTGTATCATTACCAGTAGTATTAAGTTGGACTATTTCATTCCATTCAGGAAGATCATATCTCCCCATCATATTCAGATAAGTCTGTTTGACTATATCTGCAACCTGCATTGACTCCGTAGTATCTGATATAGAGTTAACCTCATCAGAGTTCATACTACTAAGTATGCTTTGTACCATTTCTAGAAGTGTTAATTTCATATTATCTACTTATCGCGTGTAAGAATAATCCAATTACTACAGTAGTGTATACAACACCTACAGTACCTGTGAGTGGTTGAGTAGTGGCCCAAGCTCCCTTCCAGTGATATATAGGAGCTATGATCTTATCTATTAAAACAATCTTAGCTGTATATATTGCCATAGGAAGAGCAAACATAGGTATCATTGCAGATACGAACCACCATCGTTGTTCTACTGCAGCAGTACCTACGATAGACGCAGTATCTACAGCAGCATCTGCGTTAACCTTGGCTATCTCTGTATTAGAGACAATACCAAAGATCTTACCTATGAAACCTAGAGCAGCACTAATTAAACTGAGCATTACGTCGTCTAGCTACTTCGGTCGCAATACCTTGAAAGATCATAATCATACCTAACCAGATGACTTGCTTTCGGTTGAACCCCGTATCCAAATTCATCGATAAAAGGGGTGACCAATCCAATGCACCCAAGACCGCAGTTGTAAAACCAATTAGCGCTGTACATCGTGCTATGAAGATTGTTTCAGAGTGTTTAAAGAAATCTTTAAACGGCGACGGGGGTGGAAGTGGCTGTGGACGTTTGCGCGGCACTTGAGAACCATCCTCTAATCTTTGTCCAAAGTGCAGTCAAATCTGACCAAGCGGTAGGAAGACCAACGCGACCGACGGTAAATGCTGTTGCAATACCTGCGGCCCAAAGTCCAATTGTAAACCAATTCATGTGTGAGAAACTCCAATGAGTTGTATGTTGTATGGGGAGCACATAGCCGTGATCAACACAGTATTGTGCTAGTTGAGCTTTTGTTGCCATTAATTCTTCTTTCTAAGGAAATGAACTGCAGCATATATAACCAGAGTAATACCGGCAACTGCTGCTATTGAAATATAAGGATGAGCTTTAATAAGATCAAAGTAGTGTGCAAAGATACCTGCTCCAATACCTGCACCTGCAGCAGATACAGTAGGTACAATCTTAGGATCAGGAGTTAAGAATTGAGTACGTTCTGATTGGCGTCTACCAATGATCTCCGGTGGTTTATTCCACATTAAAAGAGCATCTGCAGCACCTTGATAATCACCAGCATTAAGTTTCCTCATACTAGTGCTCTTCCAGAACTTAGGACCTACGTTAAAGACTACACTAATAATTGCATCATATTGGTTCTGTGTAACAGGAACCTTTATGTATTGTGCAGCTTGCTCTTCGATAGGAGCCAAATCTTGGCGTAAGATAGTATCATTCTGGTCTTTGGTAATAACCATTCCAGAAGTGACTTTAGGAGGTCCAGCAGCAGAAGTGTGACCAGTACCGATAGTCCAAACACCTACAGAGTCTTTGTACGCATGTAGGATAACTCCTTCGCGTTGTACAATAGCTTGTAAACCTCTATTACTTATGTTCATAGTTCAGCAGACCAAGTTAATGATGCACTTGCATTATTGCTTTGCATCCATGTTGCATTTCCTGCAGCAAGACCAGATGAGACCGTGCAATATATAATATTACTGAATAATCCTTCTGTAACACCACCGGAACTTTCACTTACTGCAGTACAAGATATTGGAGTACCACTAGCACCAATCACATAGAAATAGCTGGCAGTTGATGCAGTGAATGTAGGAATAGCTCTCATGTTCAGTGGAATACTTACAACAATATAAGCTTGAGTACTAGAAATACACTGTCCTACCCCTACTTGAGCTGCATTACTACTAGCACCCGATGGAGTCCAGTTATATAAATATCGTTGACAATTTAACAACTCTGAAAATATAGGTCTTAATTCTGCAGGCGATGGATAACTTGTAGTCGCTCCAGAAGATACTCCGGGAGTAACTCTAATGTCTAACTCAGTAATTTTTAATGTTTGTGAACCAGAGCTAAAGTTATTTCCAAAATCAAATGAAATTTCTAAACCATTCGCAGCAGAACCAGCATCTGTAAACACATATGCAACCTGTGTCCAAGCCGTATTTGCACAAGCCTGTAAATTAACTGCACTAACATCTGTAACTGAACTTGTCCAATTATCAGCTGATCCTGCATGTTTAACCGTAAGCTTAGGAGTTATTGATCCACCCGTATTGTTGTATACTTGAGCTTGCACAGTAACTACTTGAGACGTCATAGGGGCAGATACAAAGCTTTCTATACGTTGCTTAATAATAACATCAGTGACTGAAGAAGCTCCAGTAACTAGAAGACTATACAAAGTAGGACCTCTGCCTGAACTTTGAGACGCAACTACAGAAGCTCCTGTAGGTAAGACAATCCAACCATCTGCAGTATATTTACCGGCAGTAGTAGCTGTTATTGATGTACCTCTTTGCCAGACATCCATACCACCATTTCTAAATTTATTATTACTACCCGTTGTCCCTAAATATATATTACCACCAGTATTAGTTACTGTGGCACCACCAGTCGGAACTAAACTAACAACCCCTGTTTGTGAATTTATAGTCGTAACACCTGACGAAACAGCTGCAATAGCTTGACCAATAGTACTATATTTAATAGCTCCACCAGAAGTTTCATCTGCTACCAAAAGCAAATCATTAGGGGTTGGAGAAACTTTATTAGAAAGAGAACCTATTTGAAAAGATTGATAATTAGCTGCACCGCTGGAGAGATTTCCAAGAAAAGAATAACCATTAGGTTCTTGATCCAGTTGACTCAAGGATATGAAGTTAGAACCTGTTAGAGTCGGAGAGTCTGCAAGAACAACCGCACCAGAACCTGTAGTTCCATTGCTGAGATCAGAAGCAGCTAACTGTCCTACTGTAAGAGCACCGCCTGAAGAAGTCTGTTTGACTACTTGAGACGTACCCCCAGAAGATGAGAAATTAGTATTACCTGATGGTAATGTAATGGTACCCGAACCAGCTGCAGAAGGGACTGTAATAGTTATTCCACCACTACTAGTTCCATTAAGTGTTAAAGAACCTGTATGTCCTGTAGTTCCTAGAGAAAGTGCGCCATTAGTAATTTCAGTAGCTGTATTACTATCTACATCAGTAGTGGTAGAATAATAAGCTAAAGTATTAGCCGTACCTGGATTAACACCTGGAGTATTTTCCCAAGCAACATCAAAGTTAGTAGAACTTTGTTTAGTCAGCACTTGATTAGCTGTACCACCCGTAGGTAAAGAAGATACTGATATATCTCCACCATCCTGCAAGGTATTGAAATCTATAATACGCATAGGCTCTGTATTAGAGATAGGCGTAGGTAGATTTATAATCCGATTAGAATTCATATCTAAATCGGCTTGCATTGAATTAGGTGTAGTACCGTCTAAAGCCAGGGCATCCTGGAAAGCAGTTGTAATAGCTGCACTATTAGCATTGATAGCTGCTATGGCAGTACTTTCATTTTGTAAAGAAGCAATATCTGTAAGACTAATATTTACAGCCATTATAAATCCTATATTAGGTAGAGGGGGGCCGAAGCCCCCCAGAACCATTACGTATGCGAGAACGGAGTCGCAAACGCTGCACCAGTCGAGGACAAGAAAGCGTCCTTAACCAGCCACACGTTTGTAGCAACATCCTGCACAGTGAACGTTTCACCCTTGGTCACCGAACCAGTCGTGGATCGGTTAAGAGTAATCGTGTTAGAGGTAGACTGTGCGGCGAAGCCTAACACAGCGTTACCTGAGTCTACGCGAGTACCAGGGATAATTCCTTCAAACACATCGCTACCACCAACACCATTTGCAGATGCAGTATAGACAATATGACTGTTAGAAGTAGCCAAAGTCTTCACATAGAAGGTGAATTGAAGCCCTGAGCCAGATGCAGCGGGCAGTGTAACCACTGAGCCTGTAGCTGTATCAAGAGCAATCACCTGTTTATTATTTGCAGAACTCAACGTCTTAGTTGAACCTGCAGCCACAAATCGACTGCCATCATTTGCAACAGCATTCAGCTGTGCAGCAGTAGCAGTGATCTGAGTACCGACTCCACCCGGTGTGGCAGAGCCAGTAGACAGTGAATTGACAATTAAGTCGTTTCCACTCAAATCGTAAGGAAGTGTCAAACTCATTGATTATCCTCCTTATCAATTCGGTATGGTGCCAACACCATGGTAGAAGATACGAACACGGATTTTACCCGTAGCCGTATGGGTACCCAATGTTGCGGTAATATACTGAGGCGTAGTCCAGCCTGTGCTTTCATACGTACCAACATAGTTACCTGCACCAGTGCTGCCCGTAGTCAGAGTGACAAGATCACCGACAGTACCCAGGTTCGATTGAGCCAGAGAACTGACGAATGCTGTACCACCGTTAGTAGGGACAGTTGATTGGTCTTGACCAATGACACCGACAGAGAGTGTGGGCGAACCAGTCGAAGACATAATGACTTCGGCAAGCAGTTCCACCTTCTCGATCATGACATTAGCCAGAGACGGGAAGAACGTATTGTACGAAACAATCGTTGCAGTTGAAGTATTCAACAGCGAAAGGTCGATGAGAACTTCCATAACACGGTTAGAACCGTAGCTAAGAAATTCACCACCTTGTTCCGATGTTGCCTTTGACGTCCCGAACTGAAGGTACAGGGAGTCATTATTTTTCCAATTACCAGAACTCATAATCATTCTCCTCTATTAGAACGACACCACACCGGTAGCGGTGAGGATATTGATCATGTTTTCAGGACGGTATAGCTCGAAGCCATATTCCGTAACGGTAAGATACTCTTCCTGTTGGAGATCCTTGTTGAATTCTGAATAAACCGTAGGCATCTGACGGAACGCACCAACGACTGGAAGCGTATCACCAGGGGCTGCAGAGAAGAAATAGTTGCAAGTACCGGTTGAAACAGTAGTGCCACTAATCGTCTCCGAGCTAATTGCCGGGAGGTAATTCGAGGAATAGAAGTCAAACCCATAGACATTCATCTCAAACTTGAAGCCAGTCTCACCACCGTCCGCAGTAATGCGTTGCCACTTGGGGTCGGGAGTAATCAGGTTAACAAGGTTAGTTTGTGTCTGGATAGAGTAAATAACACTGGGGTCAACGATTGCGACCAAATCACGAATAGGAACGTTAGCCTTCTTCAAAGAATAACGAGCCGCTGCGAGATCGGCCAGAGTCAGTGAGGCAGCACTATTCTGTGTGCCTTGACCAACCCATCGATGCCAAGCAGTGTTGATAGTATTAGTATTAGAAGCAGTTTGTCCGGAATTGATCTTAGACAGAATATTAGTTTCAACGCCTTCCATGAGCACTCGATGCTGTCGTGGAACGAAAGCAGCGATCACATCTTGCGAATAGAAACTATCCCGCTTGAACTTCTCCGAGATTGCATTGGCACTATACTTGTACTGGTCGAAGGAGAAGGTAAAGTTACCTGTATCCATTCCGATGTACTTGATAGCCTGACCTTCAACGAAGTCAGCTTGAGTTGCCTCACCAATCGAGGGGATGTTGATGGTTTGACCATCTGGGAAGTCTGAGAGAATACGGACCCACTTCATAGCCACAAGATCATCAAGGAGCAGTTCTTTGATCGTACGCGACCAAATATTAGTCCTTGTAAGATAACTTGTGTTGGTTGTAAGAAAACCAGCCATAAAGTTTAATCCTTACGGTTAGAGATTAATCCCCGAACTTACTATAGTCGCCGTCTTTAAACTCGTCGCCTAATAGTTCTAATTGTCGGGTCATCTCGTTTGTTATTTGTTGTGAATGATACAAACGAGGATTATCTTTCTTAAGCTGTTGGTAGTATGACCAAGTCTTCTTAGGTTCACCTTTGGGGACAAAGTTTGAACTTCGAGGAGGAGCTTGGAACGTCTCACGACGTGTATCATCTATTCCAAGAGTCTTAAGCAAAGCGACAGGAGATTGCTTCGCTAAAGTGTCGAAGGCCTCTTTCGTCAATCCTAATGTATCAATCTGTTGCTTTACTGCAGGTGCGAAATTGTCTCCGTACCGTTCTTGCAGCTTAGACTTAACTATATTGAGATTTTCCTGTTCTTTCTTTGCATTCTCGTATTCACGAAGACGCGCATCAAAACGGGTGTCAATTGCAGTTAAATCTATGGTGGGCTTACTCTCTTCGTTCGCTAGGGGTTGATTGCTACTTGTAAGGTCTTTGCCTTCAAATTTCTTGAGAAGGTCTTCTAGTCGAGCCCGTGTCTGATTAGCCTCACGTTCCTTAAGATAATCTGTACGAAGTTCGTCGGATTTCTGTTCCAGAGTCTTAATGTGGGTATCAGCGTTGAAATATGCTTTAGCAAGTTCCTGTTGATCTCGGTATTTCTTACCTTCACCAACTAACTCACTGAAGTAATCTCTATTAGTGTTATCCATTTGGTCTAGGATACTATCGGTCATGTGTGCTCCTTATTGTCAAGGTTTATTAACCTCAATATATTCTTGAGGGCGGAACGCTGTCCGTTCCTATGAGCTTGTTTATAAGACCAAGATGGAGAATCATACTCAGAGAGATTAGTCTCTACGTTCTCTAATTGATCCAAGCTTTCTTTTAGTATTTCAGTCTGACGTTCAAGAACACTATAAGCATTCTCTAATTGTCGTTCAAACTTAGCTATCTCTTGAGGGTCTTTGAGATGCTTAGTCCATGCTGTGATCATTGTGTAGCTAACAAGCCTCCTGGTTCAGCATTAGCCGGAGGTTGTCGTTTAAGATCAAATCCATTAGAAGGAGCTTGGGGCTGTTGGTCCATGTGATAATCATTATCCATGCCAGTGGCAGTACCAATCTGCTTATGCATTTGTTCTTGTAAGGCTTGCGCTTGCATCTGTCCTTCAGCTTGTTCAGATAGAGCTACGAATGGAATAACCATTTCATATTCCTTAATGTCCAAAATCTCTTCGACAGTTTTAGCAAGTTTAATTCCAGAGAAGTGTGGTTGTATTGTCTGCCACACACCGGAACTAGTAAGGTTAGTTAAGTTCTGCATTAACTGAGCTTTCTCAGCAAAGTTACGTGCAGCTATAGGTTTAATACGGCCTACGCCGGTAATATCTTCTACAGTCAATGTTTGGAAGGTAGCGAAGTTAAGATCATCGTTAAACACTTTAATAGAAGTAGCACCAACCATATTACGTTTAGCTAATTCTAACATAGCATTTAAGACACGCTCAATCATCTGCTCTTCAAACTGATTGATCTTATTCTGGAAGACTCTAGATGCAGCGTTCTCTAGACGTTGAACTTCAAAGGCAGTCTTTTCACCAGGACTACGGAAACCCATAGCTTCCTTAGGCGCACCTGCCATCTCTTCCATTGTATCAGAATAATTCTTGATCTCAATGTTAGCTTGAAGAACATTAGTTTCAGGTGTTACGAGATTGACGTCACCTTCGTCACCGATGAATATCTTCTCACCGGGTTGCCAGACGTAATCTTCAACAAACCCTTTGATCTTCTGTACGGGATATGTGACTAGATCGAAGATATCTGCCTTCATATTCTCGACATGATCTATACGATATTGCATACCGATTAGATTATCGAGAGGACCCATACCCCAGAGATTATCTTGTTTCTTTCTCCAAGGAACATGGAAGATCGGTGGATAACCGAAGTAAGACGCATTAGGACGATCACCGATAAGCTTATGCCTATCTACGACTGTTATAACTCTGTTCTTTTCAAAGATGTTATTGTAATAATCGTACCAGTCGCCATAAAAAGTAAGTACTTCGACAAAGTCCTGGAGTAGGTATGCTCTGAAGGATGTGAAGCCATCCATGGCATATAATCTATCAAAGACATCCCAATTCTCCCCTTGGAAGGTTCTGGCATGAAATCTAATCTTCTGAAGATAGTCGAAGAGTTCTATATACTCTTGTCTATTCTCATCGTTAGACATACGATCTAAGAGTTCTTTAAGCTCACCCATAGATATAATAGATCGAATGATCTTAGGAGACTCTATGAAGTTCTCTGCAGTAGGATTAAAGACTATATTCAAAGGATTGATACGACGAACCATCGGACCCACGAAACCAGCTTGTGTCTTATCTTGAAGCTCTACGCGTTGGTCTACCCATTCGACAGTAGCAAAGCAATTGCCATAGTCAATGTAATCTAAAATAACTTTATCTATTTCATGCTTAAAAGCAGGCTGATCTATACACCATGCCATGTAATTGATAATAGAGTCTTTCTTAGCAATACTATTAGAGTCGCTATTATTAGCCTCCCAGTTAAGCCATTTACGCTTAGGGAAGGAAGTTGCTGTATAATTAGAATAGAGATTATCTCTAATCTGACATATCTTTGGAATTACAGTCTTATTCTTCCAAGGAAGCTTAGCATTAGTAGTATACGTAGTATCTGTAGCATAGATATACCTACGTATCTCTTCTTTTTCCACTTTCCATGGTTGACGTAAAGTTTCCCACTCGACATACTTCTCAGTAATACGAGTAGCTTTCATATCGGGAGAAATTACATTCTCTAGACTTGCAACCTTACCGGTCATATAACACCGCCCCAACGAGCGTGATATTGAAACTCAGGCACTCTATTCATTGTCCCACTAAAATTACTTGAAGGAGGTAAAGCAAAGTCTATCGCAGATGTAAGAGCATCCTTGATATCATCATGCGGTGGATTGGAGAAAATAAGTTCTTCCTCTAACAGTTGGCAATTCCCTCCTGGATAATGCCATACCTGTTTGTTAGCGTATCTAGGCTCTAAGGTTGTTAATATACGTTCTGCCTTAGCTCCTTCCCATCTAGAAGGCCTATATTCTTCTATGGCTAGAGCTAGACCATTAGGACGTATATAATTGTCCTTAAGATCATCTACGATTACTTTCTGAGCTACGCTAACTTCTGCTCTGAGTTTCCTAAAGCTCCACTTCTCATAGAGTTTAAGGATACGTTGATAGTAATCTGATATTTTAGTAGTCTTAAACCTATCTATGTCTAAGACGTAGTAATTATTGTTTGCGTCTACTCCGATGACGACGATCGACGTGAAGTCGCTTTTCTTGCCCGTCGAGTACGCGAAGTCGACTGCGGCACAGACGTTAATTCGGTTTCCTTTGAAGTACCACTTGCCGTCTCTTCGGGAGATGTAGTTGGGTTCGTAGTATTGGAAGGCGTCTCTTTTGATTGGCGAGGACTCGATGTCGTGCGGATCGTTATAGTATTGGGCCCTGAAGTGTATTTTGTTAATGTACTTAGACTTCTTTGTGGCGAGAATGTCAGCATCGAAGCCGAACCATTTCCCATCAGATCCCTGCTGTCGAGGCCATAGAAATTCTCCGGTGCCATCCCCAACAGACTCAACCTGTTCCTGTATGGTCTCGAAAAGGGGAATAACATTGGAAACATTACCCAGTTCATCGTATTCTTCAATCTCCATTTCTATTAAATCTTGATATAAATCTTTGGGGTGGTATCTAGTACCAACAACCCATTCTTTAGCTCCTACAGCTTCTATCGAAGATAGATAACCATATTGAGCTTTAGTCTTCTCTCTGCCTTGCTCTATATAAGCATTAGTATCCACAACAACGTCGTCAAGAACAGCAATGTCGCAGTGAAGACCGACAATATTAGACGTAAGTCCTGCTGTAAATATCGAAGGATCACGGATTGACCATTCTTTACGTTTGGGGTGATCTACAGAGATTTCTCTTTCGGTCCACTTTTCTCTCTTGGCTTCATCTTCATTAACCATTTCAGGCCAGTGTAAACGATAGTTATCAGAGACCAGTATGTCCTTAATGAATTTAAGTTGTTTGACAGCCAGATTAGACGTGGAAGAAATAAGTAATATACGCTTAGTAGGATCTTTAGTAAGTTCCCAAGCAATCCTATAGGCAACGAGAGTACTCTTCATGTGATCTCTAGGCAGCAATAAGAGTTGGTGATCTTTGGCATCTTGCCTAGTCCACCAACTGATTATACGCCTATGGATATTCCCTAACATCCGTTTAGGATGTACTAGATGAATAAACTCTTCTAGATTACTTTCTGCAATCTGTCGTTTCTCAAGACGATCATTTGACAGTGCATTCTTCTTACGTGCCATCAGTGTTTATAGCCGAGAGAAGTAATTAAATTAAAGAAAGAACTTACTTGATAAGGTGCTAAAATACTCTTAGTTAAATCATTACCATGTTGACCATCAGGTGAATATGTAGAACTGCATAAAGCAGAAGTAACATAATTACCTGCACCTACAGTAGGATCAGAAAAATAATCTACTAATCCATCTACGCCTAAACCACCATTACCTTGAGATATTCCCCAATTCTGACGTACATTCTCATTAAATGTCTGAAAGACTGGTAATTCTGTTCCACTCATAGAAATATCACACTGAAGTGGATTGCCTCCTGCAAGACAATAACAAAGATTACCTAATCCCTTAGCCATAGAAAAGTATTGTTGTAAAAGAGAAAAGGTAGTTGCTGCGCTATCTCCATTGCGAATATTATTTGCACCACACATGAAGTGAAGTACAAAGATATGAACTCCGTCATACAGAGGCGTTACTGTGGTAGAGAAGTTAGTAATTCTTCCGTTAATCTCTGTACCTGGAACAGAAATATTATATGGAATAATCGGATAGGGTATCTGAGGTCTTACAAAATCCATTATGGTACGCCCAGTTTGAGAACCATTAGTCGCTAGAAAACTGTCTCCATCATTGACATAGATGATTGGAGTTAGTTTAGAAAATAGATTTTGTCTATCTGCAATACTAAGCATTAGTAACGGATTAGTACGAAGCCTTGGGCTCCATTGCCACCAGCACCGTTGGAAGCACCACCGCCTCCTCCACCGCCGTAACCTGTAGTTGGGGCAGAACCTGCTCCACCTGCTGTAGTACCACCGTTACCTCCGTTACCGAATGCAGAAGCACCACCGCCTCCTCCTCCAGCAGCAGAAGAACTGGCTGCACCTAGAACGCCTCTAAACCAAGCTGCGGTTGATCCACCATTACCACCGTTTTGACCGGTAGTTCCATTTGAACCTCCGCCACCACCGCCCCCTTCACCACCCATGCAGTTGAGGCCAAATGGGGTTGCGGCTGTTGCACCAGTACCTGCTGTAGTGGTCGTACCACCGGCACCACCGTTACCAGAGGCACCTGCTTGAGTAGATGAACCACCAGTACCGCCTGCACCTGCTGAACCTGTGGTAGGAACAACGTTATTAGCACCTAGGGTGGGGAATGTAGTGTTGGCACCTGTAATTGTAGTATTAGCTCCTGTACTTCCGTTGCTACCTGCAGCAGCACCTGTACCGCCAGTACCTACAGTAATTGTAAGAGTATTGCCAGGAGTTACTGGAAGAACATATCCGATGGTAGAATTGCTAGCTGCACCACCACCACCTGCGCCTCCCGTAGCAGAAGCTTGACCGCCTGCACCACCTTGACCACCACCACAAGCATCTACATAGATTGTAGTTACACCGGTAGGGACGGTCCAAGTATTAGCGCCGGTATTAGTAAAAAGAACAGACTGAAGAGGTCTGGGAAAATAACTAAGTGTCATCACTTACCACTCCCGTGCAGTAAAGGTTTGACCAGTAGTCGCACCGTAGATTGAAATTGCTGTTGAAGGAACACCATTAGATGGAAATTCGTAGTAAGCTCCTGAAGGAAGCCAAAGGCTTGGTTCTGAAGCTACTGCTGTAGTGTTAGGAGAAATCCAGATATCTCCTGTACTGTTATTTTGTATCCAGAAACCATGTCTTGAAGAGTTAGCTGCAGCCAGAGATTGCGCTGTACCTCCTGAAGTAATAGTTCCCGAGCGATCTGTGAGTGAATAATCACCACCGCTATCTGAGACTACATTACCTTCACCATCTGTGATGGTAACGTAAGTAGATTGATCAGGAGCATATAGCCCTTGAAGTTTAGACGTCATTTAATGTTTTCCGTTACTTATAACTCGATTAAGTTGAGTTTCTATTACTGCGAAGCGGACTATATTCTCTTCATGACGATGTTGATCTTTATCTTCATGCTTATCCATAGCTTCTCTAGTAGTCTTTTCTATGGCTTTAATAATTGCTTCAATTTTGTTAAACTTATAGGATAGCCACTTAAAGAAAGCTAGACCTAAAGAAACACCAGCACCTATTGTTGCTGATGTTATATAGGGATCAAACATACTATCCTTTGACTTTCTTAAGCCTAGGGTTCTTGGCTTTAGCTTTCTTAGATGCTTTACGCGTCTTAGAAGCTAAAATAGCTCCTGCAGCCTTCTTAGAATATCCTTCACCTTGGATTTTCTTAGATACTGCTTTGAAGCCAGGATGACCACCCTTAGCCATGGATAGAGTCAATACCAGACGGATTATGATCCATCGGAGCCATTGATTTCTTTAGACCGGGCATATGAGAACCTGAATGTCCTGCCATATGACCTTTAGCTTGACCACGTGATTTTGCCATTGTTTAATTTCCTTTTGCTTTCTTAGACGAAGACTTCCAACTACGGCCGCCTTTGCCAGATTTCTTGTAAATAGACGTAGAACCTGCATCATTATACGACTCAGTCTTAGAGTCAGTATCTGTAGTACCGGCGTAGTCTCCTGATTGTAACTCAGCTAGAGAATACCATTGATTCTTCTCATAGCCTTCAAAGTTCCTACGTTCCTCTTGTGTATCACAGATAGGAAGCTTATAACTGTTGATATTATTTCCTTGTTCCATTAATCTGAACCTCTAGTAACTGGTCTCTTCTTGTGTGTGCTGTTGTAAATTCTTGCTGCTTTAGTCTTAGCTTCTTCTTCACTAAGTCCTTGTTTCATAAAAGCATCGCGCATCGCGGTATACTGTCTAGGCATTACATATTCCAATCTTCTTCATCTTGAACACAATTTAAACAATACGTAATTGTATAAGGCCAAGTTGTTTTACATTTAGGACATACCCAAGTTTCTTCAGGCATCGAAGAACGCCTTTCCACAACGGTAGCAGTTATTCTTATCCGTATAAAAGTTCTTCTGACAATTAGAACAGTATTTCCATTCAGGCATTAGTCTCTAAGTCTCCCACAGCGTCTACATGTGAGTCTAGTTACAGGATTAACTTTGTCACACATTACGCATCTCCAGTAGTCATCTATCGGAGTTATACTCATTTCCCATCAATTCTCATGTGACATTTCTTACAGGTTATACGACCTTCTTTGTTAATAAATCCACAGTATGGGCATTTCATAGTAATTCTTATTCATCCTCTTCGGTATAGAATTCTCCGAAGTTATTCTTAATTCTATCTTTAATATGTCTAATACCTATGTAATTAGTATTTCTATCGTAAGTATCTTCTCTACTCTGACGTTCTTCAGGAGTTAAGCTATTCCAAGCTAACCAATGCTTAGGTCTAAATTTATATCCTAGGTTAAATTTCATAGTTGACTTAGTTAATTACTGTAGTATAATGCATAGTTCCAATAGTATATACTATTACAAAGGATTTGTCAAATTGTTAGATAGAATAAAAGAAATTCATAAGCATTTAAGAATTGCTAATAAATATTATAAAGATGAATGTAGTGATTATAATATATTAGGAACTAAAGCTAGAGTCTTCGTAGATCAAAGTTATTGGTATATTTATATATTTGGGTACTCTTGGAGTTTAGCTAAGAGGTATCTCAGTTTTATGGAGGTGTTTCAAGACGGAGATCACGAAGGAATTCTTAAATTAAATAGAATGCCTTCTTTCAAAGAAGCTATGATTATACGTAGAATTGCTGGTTTTAGGAAGAAAAGAGTACTTTCTGCTTCGGATCGTAAAAAAGCTATTGAACGTATACAAAATTTTATGTTCAAGCCCGGCTATAAATAGCCTTTTTCCAATCACTGGTGCGTTATTTTTAGTACATGGCTATGTACATACCTAAATGCATACTTTTGATAAAATAGACCCTATGTTTACGCGGAGAAAATATACCGAGATATTTTTGAGGTGTAGTTTGTTGCGGCGCGAAGGGGGTGGTACAACCCCTGGTGGTGGGGTACAACCATGTTTGTTGCATCGGTAACAAATAAATGGGTATCTGGAAATCTTCCAGATGTTGTTTGTTGCAGTTGCAACAGTCACAAGGTATCCTAAGAGTAGCTTACCGCTATACATTAGGTAAGGAATACTGACACAGATCCTAATGCATAATCGTAAGTTACAACCACAAGTTATTTCTTAGGTATTACAATAGCTTACTAAGCAAAAGTCACTTTTAGCTAGTAACCTATTGATTTTGCTAAGGAATAACTTCTCGTTGTGCAGATGCACCAAAATACAACCCTAATGCGGTTGTGTTAACTTTTGAAAGGATTATTATGATTATGAAACACCTTGCGTGTTTCACTAGCGTTTGCCGAGAGGCAGTCCCGTAGGGCGCTAGGGTTGTTTGACCAACATCTTTCTCGTTGGTCAAGATGTTTGACAAGTGAATATATCTGCACATTGACACTGTGGGCCATTGCCCATTAGTGCCAATGGATTGTTGCGCTATGCGGCGCAATGTAACACGCCGCATTGTGCTGCAATCCATGACCGAACATTCCGTTCGGTTGTGCAGATTGTGGCATTACTACTATGGAGCATGACTATGACTAACGTCGAAACACTTGCTAACAAGCCGCGCGCAATCTCGTTAGTTGCTGACTTCGCTAAGCAACTGAACGATCCCGCGTTCAAGTCAGAGACAAATCAGTTTCTGAACATGAAAGAAGGATCAGAAATTGGCGCTCTACCAATCGGTATCGAATTGTTGCGCGTTTATGGTATCGCGCGCTTCAATGAAATGCCTGTTGTTGGCACGGTACAGCGTGGCTACCGTGGCAAGGAAGGCTATGGCAATGGCCCAGAAAGCAATAACCCTGACCGTTACCCAATGACCAACGACAACAACACGGAAGTTGTCGGATCGTTCTGGAAAGACTTGGCAAAGCAATCGCCAATCGGTTTGGAGATTGCCAAGACGTTACAGGCAATCGACGACAAGGTAGCGCCATACTCGGAGGAGGAGTATGATGATCCTGTTGACCTTGCTTCCGAGAAAAGCCGCTGGACAAAGCGACAAAACAATCTCGTTGCGCTGTACACTCGCGCCGCGAGGATCGCACAACAGTTGCTTGCGTTCCAGACTGCTAACCAATTCGGATGCAAAATCCGAACGGTCAAAGAGAAACCGGACAATGTGGTGTTCACTATGCCGGCGATTAAAGGCGCTCCGTGGAACGCTGGCGAGTATCTGGCCAACGCGGGCAAGATGATACGGATTTTCGGTATCATCGAAAAGCCGAACGCAAGCGGCGGCATGGATCGTGAGTACGTCAAGGAACAACACGTTTCTATCGGAACATTCCTTGGCTACAACGTCCCCAAGGCGTTGCAGTTGGGCGGCGAGCTAAAGCATCTTCTCGCCACTATCTCGCGGAAGCCCAAGACGAAAGAGGAAACGCAGGCAAAGCATATCGCCAACACGAAAGAGTTGCTTGGCGTGGCTTCCGAACTTGCGGCCTACGTTAAGAACGGGGAACATTACGCGGCCATACTGCAGGCGTGCAATGCTTCCGACGGCGGGCAACTGATCTATTCCATTGGTACGATCGTCCAGGGTTTGGACGGCGTATGGGAAAAGATCAAAAACCGTTTCGAGGTAATGGTTGCCGCCGAAAGCGACAACGCGGAAGGCGCGGCCGATAAGACTAAGGGCAAGGTAGTCAACGAGTAATGCTGCAATAACTACAACCCTAGCGTCAGCAATGGCGCTAGGGTTTTTTTATGTCTGCATTGTTTGTTACGCCTGTAACTATTATTGTTGCATATGCAACTATCAATCGTTACCGATGTAACTATCTAATCGAGTGTGGGTTGTGTCAACAACTAACTACAACCCGACCGTTATGACAGGTCGCGCGTATATAATCGCACGCAACACAACGCCATAACAACGCCAACAACTAGCCACATTCAAACTCAATCTAAACAACAGCGAACTCAAGTTGATTTAATTTCTAGTTGTAGTATACTGATAATAGGGCATCAGAAAGCAGCGCCGCAATGGCCTGTTAAATGCCCGTAATCAACTGGGATTTATCGGGAGAACATCATGCTTAGAGTTACTGAACATACCTATGACGAAGGCAACGACGGTCTACATGCATGGACTGCACGTAAGCCTACCAAGGTTAAAACCTTGTGTGAACAAGAATACAACATGGACGAAGAAGATGACGGTGAGTTGTACGTCAAACTCTTTCTATTTGCTGCGGGTTGTTATCAGACGGGTCTGTTTCGCAGCAATGAACCATGGCGAGACTTTACCTACGTCTATCTAGCCAAGACTGTGCAGAAACGTAGAGTACAACTGCACGCTCGCGTCCGTTCTGAATTCCTCTACTTAATTCCATAATCGGGAGACAGTCATGGTTGCAACTGCATTGCAGATACTGCATCAACAAGACTTCATTGCTGAAAAGCAATTTGAAGTTATTGTTGGCATGGACAATATCGCACGAGTAAACATCGACGGTATTTGTGCTATCCGCGTCAGACTTACATCTGACTGTGAAATTGTTTTGGATGCTGATACTTCGGAAGAAAGCATCTTCAGAAAGACAAACGATGAAATCATCGGTGGATCATGACCGAGGATTACGTTAATCACAAGTATCCGCGCGTAGACGATTACGTCTATGTCGCCTCAAGACTGCGTGAGGGTAAGAACCCTTACGCTTCTATTATCTCTGTAGACCGATCAGAACGAGAGGTAATGCTTCTGTTCTTCGGTGCAGGATATCAACTGTGTTACCAGCGTGGCAACGTAAAGAGTTGTCGAGACTGTATCCACACTAATCCATCATGGTTCAATGGTGGTGGTGATGTGGATACGTATTCGTTCGATGAGTTTGAAGGTAACTGGTCATCACACGACGGAGGAACTGGGCAATGGGAGATTTAATTAGCATTGAAGCAGTCAGAGACTTAGTTAATAAAGGTTATATGAATTTACAGAACTATCGCGATATGTACAAACGTCGTTTCAATAGAGCAACCATATTAACCGACGATGAAATCATTGACATAGTTGCAAACCAGCGTGCACCTGACGAACCCACACGTGCTTTACAAATGTTCGAGTTGGAGCAGAAGAAGATAACCTCGGGAGAACTTACATGACTGCACGAGTAGGACTTAAACAGGCAATCAAGGAACTTAAATCCATCATCGCAGAGACCAAGGCTATACGTAGCAGGAACTTGCATCACGATGATCTTATGGCAAAAGCCATCGTTCACGATTGCAACTGCATGTTAGCTGAGTGTGAACGTGAGTTGCATTCTCTCACAATTAACAGGCGACATACAAAATCAATACAACACATCGTGTCGTCTAGGTTGCATTAACTTCTGGTTGTGCTATACTAAAGATACTGGGAAATTAACGGGAGAAATCTATGGCTAATCGTGTAATGCAAGCGAAGGCATTAAAGCTACGTAAGCAACGTATAAAGCGTAGACATCTTAAGAAATACGCTGCGGACGTTGTGTCTCCACGTAGCAAGACGCGCAAGGTAACTGCGCAAGATATGAAGGAATACCACGGCACTATTGATGGCCGTGACGAAGATCAGATACGTAGGTTCGGTCTCGATCCTAAGATGCCGTCTGAGACTAGACGTGCAGTCTTGGATAACTTGAAGCAACTATTGAACGGTGCACAACCATTTAACTACGTAGAGCTTTACAAGAGTAAAACTCTGCTCGCATTTATGTTTTGGCGTATTGTACACAATGATGGGGTTAGGGGTAAGCAGCAGGAACTGTTTATCGTGGAACACTATCCCGAGAAACGTTTCTTCAGACGGTCTACCACGTATTCAGACCGCGCTGTGTTGCTGCAATCAAATCAGTTGAGTATGGTTGCGTGGGAGTATTCGTACAAATACTAGCTAGTGGATCCCGACACTAGTTAGAGTAGGTCCCGCTTCCCAGGGCGCGGACCAATAGCCCCGTCAGTAGCGTCGTAAGACTCTGCTGGCGGGGTTTTTTATTTGTCACTTTCAATGGTGATCTGCATGCGAATAATCTGCAAAGGCTGTGGTAATTCTTGGTCTAAGCAACCATTCAAAAGCAATACTGTGATCTATCGTCCCTGTTGTTCGGAGTGTAATTTCTTAGCTCGTTGCATAAAAACAAAGGGTGATGGGCATGACGCTCCAAGACCTACGGGACCAAAGTATCCTGTTCTACCACGACGCGTTACAAAAACTGGGTAGCATACGCGTAACGGCAAACACTGATCTCAGCCCCATTTGGATGGCGGCTGTTATTTGTTTGACGATTATCTTGGCTAATCTGTACTTCTATAACCTCGACAAGCGTCTAACTCGGGATGCAGGGCGCACTGGGATGACTAAACGGGAACGTAACCGATATATCCGCGAGAGAATGGCGGACCATATCGAGGATATGATTGAGGATATGATATTCAAGAATGAACTAACGGAACTCGAAGCTAAACGCGAGTACCGTAGGTTCGCTTGGTGCTATCCTGATCTCAAACCACGTAAACGCAATGAAACCAAGGAGGCTAAACTCATACCAAAGATCAAGAATGAATTCGACGCCATGATCAAATCCATGTACAAAGCCTAGGAGCACTGGACTATGTCCAAATCACTACCCGGAATAATCATGTGCAAAGTCAAAGGGGAAGACATACCCTCTGACTTCTTGAACAAGGTCACTGGCGATGGTTGGTCAGTGGGCTTGGCTATGGCTGCACTGTCTAACGGTGTGCCATATGTCGCAGGTTCACACAACCTCAAGGCTGCTGAGATATCGTGGGATCACGTTACCAAGACATACCACGATACTGCGTTGGCCTTGTACTTCGTCAAGGGTACACCACCGTTCGACGAAGACAATCTCCAACCATGGACGCTATTCACCAATCAGAAAGGCAAGGATGCTGCTGCCTGTTTCTTGAGTGGTGACTATGTAGGGTTCGATGAACCCGAGTCCGCGTTGCCTCCCGAACGTCATTTCTTCGACAAAATCCTCAAACCCAAATTCGCTAAGCTTTATATCGAAGGTGGTCAGAGCATCGAAAAGTTCATGACTGAACTGGCTACGCCCTTGATCAAGACTGAGATCAACGCAATGTGTGGTAACAATTCCACACTCTTGATCCTGGGTCAGAATGGTCAGTTCCTTCCTCAACAATCCCAAGCAGAAGAGTTTCAAGTGGGGTTGGGCGAGCGATACCTTGGGCTATGGTGAACATCCCGAAGTCATCCAACAGCCTGTTGTTGAGGATAAGTCATCGGATGATGGCTTCAATCTGGTGAAGAAAACAGGGGCTCAACCTGTCATAACGCCGGCAAAAACCGTCGAGGATGTCGTTAAACCACCGCCGACGGATACGGCTCCGCCGAAGCCTGTCGATCCCGAACAGGTCGTCATGCACCCGCCACCGTGGCTGAAGAACAACAACGATCTCAAGGAATGGTACGACCGCAAGGGATCCCGTCCTCAGAACTGGAAAGACAAGCCTCCCATTGTGATCAAGAGAAACTTCTTGTCCAAGCGTGAGATCGAATATCTCGCAGGATCGTCTACCGAGACTGTGACTGCGGTAGACAAGGTCACTGGCAAG
>Ga0335083_10001668_pt1 | contig 30329 bp, 23 predicted proteins | sample Lox_Sample_42_FD_206716 | JGI IMG/M metagenome (GOLD analysis project Ga0335083, IMG submission 206716) | Soil microbial communities from Loxahatchee National Wildlife Refuge, Florida, United States - Lox_Sample_4.2 | ecosystem: Environmental > Terrestrial > Soil > Wetlands | place: USA...
ACTTCTCGAGCGCCTGACGGCCCTCCTCGGCGTTGGCGTCCTGCACCTTCTCGCCGCCCCGCACTTCCTCGATCGCCTTCTCGATCGCGCCGCGCACCATGCCGGCTTCCTTGAAGACGCGCGCCAACGCCCGGTCCTCGAAGCCCGCGAGCACGAACAGCTCGCTCGCGATGAACTGGTCACCGCGCTGCTGCGCGAGCTTATCGGTGACGTTGAGGATGCGGTTGAGGTCGTTCGAGACGTGGACCTCGCCCAGGGCGCCCTCGACCTTCGGCAGCCCGTCGAGGAGCGCGAGCAGCCCCGAGCGCAGCTTGTTGACGTCGGCGCCCGCTTTCAGAAGGAGCGGCCGCACCCCACCCCCCGAGCTGTCGAGCATGGCCAGTAAGACGTGCGCGGGCTCGATGAACTGGTGATCGCGCCCGAGCGCGAGCGACTGTGCGTCGGCCAGCGCCTGCTGGAACCGGCTGGTGAGCTTTTCCATCCGCATCGGGATCTGCCCTGGAAAGGGTTTAGGGTGCTTCGGTTTGTGGGGACAAACCGCAGTCCGTTCAAGGGGCTGCGCTGCCCGATCAGTAGCGAGTGCGCCTTGCCCCTGGAGGGAAGGATAGCGCACGGGGCTGGCGCCCGCTTCCGGGTCGCGGCTACACGGCGATGGCGGTTCCGAGCCCGCTCAGCTGCCGGCGGGCAGGTCCTTCAGGCTGCGCAGCGGGCCGATGAATTTCTCGTAGTTGCGCCAGCGCTCGACCGAGCTGCGGTACATCCTCTGGCGCACCTGCCAGACACTTGCGGTGTTGACGGCCCGGACCGTCGTCTCAAAGGAAAGACAGCGCTCATCCCACGGCAGCCCGACGAACTCCAGGATCCGACGCGTCCACCCTTCCTGGTCCGCCGTGAGCTCCGCATATGGAACCTCGAGGAGCGTCCTGGATGGCAACACCTCGCGCCAGTGCGCCATGAGTCGTCGATGGTGCTGGTAGTAGTGGGCGAGGTCCGCCAGGTCCATCGCATAGTTCAGCGACGGCGGGAACTGCTGGAAATAGCAGGAGAGACAGGTGTCGATCGGATCGCGCTGCAGGTAAAGAATGCGGGCGTTCGGGAATACGCTGTGCACGAGCCCCAGGTAGTCGGAATTGACCGGCGCCTTGTCGACGACGCGCTGCGCGTCAGAAGAGTGCCCGGTCAGAACCTGCAGGTAGTCGGCCGCCAGTTTTCCGCGCAGTGACTCGTTGAGCGGCGCCTGGCGAACGGCCGCCTCATGCTTGCGCACCGCGACCGTCCAGAAGTTCAACTCCCCCGCCCCGTGCGCCGCCGGGTGCGAGGCGATGATCTGCTCGACGAGGGAGGTGCCCGAGCGCGGCATGCCGACGACAAACACCGGCCGCGCGGAATCGGAAGCGCCGGCGGCTGGAGCGCCGGCAAGCGCCTCCGGCGTGTAGACCCGCGTGAGATCATCGACGAAGCGGACCCGCTCGTCCCGGTCGTACGGCTCGGCGCGCAGCTTGTGCAGCTCGTTGGCACGCTGATAGCTGCGGAACGCTTGCGGATAGTTCCCGACGTCATCGTAGTACTTCCCGATCGCGAAGCGCAGCGTCGCCTCGTCGAGCGAGGCGAGACCCCCGCTCGCGATCTCCTCGGCGCGCTTGATCCAGTCCGAGTCGGCCGGCGTCATCTTGCGCAGCCACGCAAGGGCTGCCCAGGCATAAGACGCTCCGGGCTCGACCTCGAGCGCCCGCCGATGGGCAACCTCCGCTTCGGCGAAGCGCCCCTCGAGGCTCTCGATCTGCCCGAGGCCGACCAGCGCCTGCGTGTTGCGCGGAGCGAGCCGCAACGCTTTCTCGTAGGAGTCCCTGGCTTCGCGCAACCGCCCGAGCAGCACGCAGGTCATGCCGAGACTGATGCGCGCCTCGAGATACGCCGGCTTGAGCTTCAAAGCGCGCCGCAACGGCATCTCGGATTCGTTGAACCGGCCGGTCGACTGCAGAACGCCTGCCAGATTGAAATGCGCCTCCGGGTACCCGGCCCTGAGGCCGATCGCGCGCCGCAGCTCGGCCTCGGCCTCGCCGTATCGCGCGAGCTGCGCGAGAGCCGCGCCGAGGCCATTGCGCGCCACGGCATCGCGCGGATCGAGATTGACCAGCTGCTGATAGGCCGCGCGCGCCTCAACAATTGCGCCCCTGCGGTACAGCTCACTGGCAGCGGCGTGCTGAGCCTGGGCGTCGCGGACGGTGCGGCGCGCGCTCGATCCGCGCTCGGAGGCCGCAGCGCCGGCGGCAGACCCCATGAGCCGCATCACGAGCGCCTGAGTCAACTCATCGACCAGAGCCTGTTCGACCCCTTTCTCGAGTAGCCGCCACTTGAAGGAGTTGGCTAGCTTCGCTCTCTTGAAGACGTTCAGTTTCAGCGGTCGTGCGGCCTGATCGACCCGCTGCAGGAATTTCTGCAGGAATTTCTGCAGCTCGGGCTCCTGCCCGGTTTGTCCGGCACGGGCGCGCGGAAGCTTCGAGGCCGACTGCAAATAGAAGTCATCGGCCAGCGTCGCGCCGGCCGCAGTCGCTTCGCGGGCGTCCAACCAGTTGAACAGCATGGCGTCCTCGTACCTCGTGCGCGGAATTACGTCAAATCTACCCGTTCGGGGCGTCCCGATTCGCGAACCCAATCGCAAAATCCAGCCGCGGGGGGCGCCCTTATTCGCCCACCAGCCGCTCGGCGAGGGCGATCAGGGCGACCCCGAGGCCGATCAGGACGACCTGGATGACGCCGGTTCGCAGGTCGGCGCGCCGATGGAGCCCCGGTATCAGTCCCGCGACCGCGATATAGAGAAAGCCGGCGGACGCAATCGCGAGCGCGTAGGGCAGCGCGCCGAGGGCCCGGCTCAGGCCGAGGTAGGCAGCCAATGCTCCCCCGATCGATGCGATCCCGGTGGCGAGATTCAACAGGAATGCGCGCGAGCGCGAGAACCCGGCGTGCACGAGGAGGGCGAAGTCTCCCACCCGATGCGGGATCTCGTGGGCCGCGACCGCGAGCGTCGTCACCACCCCGAGTGGCACGCTGGTGAGAAAGGCGGCAGCGATCAGTACGCCGTCGAGCGCGTTATGGAGGCTGTCCCCGACGAGCACCAGGACCCCCGAGGCGTGATCGCGTCCGTGGGAGTGGCCCGCGTGGGAGTGTCCGCCGTGCGCCTCCCCCTCCTCGGTGTGCCACCACAGCACAACCTTCTCGATGAGGAAGAACACGCCGAGACCCGTGAGCAGCGTGACGCCGATCGCGTGGGCGCCCGCGGGGCCGGCACGTGCTATCGCCTCGGGGAGCAGCGCGAGCAGAGCCGCACCGAGCAGCGCGCCGGTCGCAAAGCTTACGAAGTGCGGCACTAGCCGCACCGCACGCGGTTCGGGAATCCACAGGAACACCACGGCGAACGCCGCGCTCGCGATTCCGCCGAGCGCCGAGAACAGCACGATCCACGCGAGCAGCGGCATCGTTTCAGCGCCGGGCGGTCATTCCAGCCAGATGAGGGCCGCCATGCGGCCGCAGCGGCCGTCGCGGCGGAAGGAAAAGAAGCGCGCGGGGTCGGCATAGGTGCAGCACGTACCGCCCGAGACCTCGGTGATGCCGAGCGCGGCGAGGCGCTGCCGCGCGAGAGCCGCGAGATCGCACTGCCAGCGGCCGCGCTCGTTTGGCACGAACGCGCAGGCGGCGCCGGGCTCCGCGTCGAGGAACGCCGCGCGCACCTCGCCACCGACCTCGAAATGCCGCACCGAGATGGCCGGTCCCAGCCAGGCAATGAGTTTCCCGCGTGCACAATCGAGCTTCGCGACGGCGGCCTCCAGAACCCCCGCCACAAGGCCGCGCCATCCCGCGTGCGCGACCCCCACCACGGAGGCATCCCGCGCCGCAAAGAAAACCGGCAGGCAGTCGGCGACCAGTACGGCGCACACCCGACCCGCCCGGCGCGTGAGCACGGCATCGGCCGGCGCACGCGCCTCGCCCGCGGCGTCGAGATCTGCGACCCGCGTGCCGTGCACCTGCTCGAGCCAGGCGGGCTCGGCGGGAAGCTCGAGCTGCGCGCACACGCGGCGCCGATTCTCGGCGACGGCGGCCGGATCGTCGCCCACGTGAGCGCCGAGGTTGAGCGAGTCATAGGGAGCGACACTGACCCCGCCACCACGCAGCGTGAAGGCGGCACGCACGCCCCGCGGCGCGGGCCACTCAGGCACGAGCACCTGAGACTCAGTCGCCGCCGCAGTGCCTCTCACGCTGCGTCCCGCTCGAGCGCCGCGACCAGGCCGGTGAAATCCGCCGGCGGCGGCGCCTGCCACTCCATTCGCCGGCCGTTCACTGGATGAATCAGCGCGAGACGTTCGGCATGCAGCGCCTGGCGGTGGAAGCCGCTCAGCACGGCGGCGAGTGCCGGAGTGCACCCCGCCGGGAGGCGCCTTCGCCCGCCGTAGAGCGGGTCGCCGACGACCGGAAAGCCGATGTGCGCGAGGTGTACCCGGATCTGGTGCGTACGGCCGGTCTCGAGCTCGACGCGCACCAGCGTGTGGGCGCGGAAGCGCTCGAGTACGCGGTAGTGCGTCACCGCGGGACGGCCGTCGCGGCGCACCGCCATCTTGAGCCGCTGCGTGCGGTGCCGGCCGATCGGCTCATCGACCGTACCGCCCCCCGTCATGACCCCGGTGCACACCGCCAGATATTGGCGGGAGATCTCGCGCGCCGCGAGCGCCGCGACCAGCGCGGTATGCGCCTCGGGCGTGCGCGCGACCACCAGGAGTCCGGACGTCTCCTTGTCGAGGCGGTGGACCAGTCCCGCACGCGGCACCAGGGCGAGCTTCGGATCGAGCCCGAGCAGAGCATTCTGCAGCGTGTGGCGCGGATTGCCGGCGCCCGGGTGCACGACCATTCCCGCGGGCTTGTCGATCACCAGCAGCGCGCGGTCCCTGAAGACGACGGTGAGCGGCAGCCGCTCCGCCCCCACCTCGCCGAGGGGGGCAAGCCGCGCGTGGATCCGCACCCGCTCCCCGCCCGCCACCCGGTCCTTGCCCCGCAGAGAGCGCCCCACGGCGCCCGCCGCGCCTGACTCGATCCAGGCCTGCAGCTGCGCCCGCGAGTACTGCGGCAGCGCGCGAGCCAGCGCCTGGTCGAACCTCAAGCCCGCGGCCTCGGGCGGCAGCTCGAGCTCATGGGAGCGGAACTCGCCGGGTTCGGCCGTGGTCGGAAGGCCACCCGGGAGATTCGTTATACTTGGTGGATTAGCTCGGCGCGAAGCCAAAGAAAGGTCCCTTCCAGATGCTCTTGTCCGGTCCGGTGCGCGGCGCTGCCGTCGCGTTGTGCGCGGTGTTGCTCGGAGTCTGCGGCTGCTCCTCCCACCGCGAGAAGGCTCTGCAGAAGCAGACGCCGGAGCAGCTGTTCAAGACCGCTAAGAAGGACCTCGCCAACAACGACTTCAACGGCGCCATCAAGGCCTACGAGTCCCTGACCGCGCGCTTCCCGTTCACCGACGAGGCGCGCCAGGCGCGCATCGATCTGATCTACGCATATTACCGCGCCGGCGAGGGCGAGTCGGCCACCGACGCCGCCGATGCCTTTATCCGCGAGAACCCGACCCACCCGCGCGTCGACTACGCCTATTACATGAAGGGTCTGGTCGACTTCGAGAAGGTACCGAACGCCCTCGAGAAATTGTTCCACGCCGACATGACGCAGCGTCCGCCGACCAACGCGCGCAAGGCCTTCGCCTCCTTCAAGATCGTGGTCGAGCAGTACCCCAAGAGCGAGTACGCGCACGACGCGCTGCAGCGCATGGTGTACCTGCGTGACCGGCTCGCGAGCTACGAGGTGCACGTGGCCCGCTATTACCTCAAGCGCGGCGCCTACGTGGCGGCCGCGCAGCGCGCCAGGGGTGCAGTCGAGCAGTACGACGGCGCCCCGGCGGTGAAAGACGCGCTCGCCATCCTGATCGAGTGCTACGACAAGCTCGGGCTCGAGCCGCTCGCGGGGCAGTCGCGCGACGTCTACGCCGCCAACTTCTCCGCGGGCGTCCAGCACTCCGAGGCGGTCGCCAAGAGCTCCTGGTGGAAGTTCTGGTGAGGGCGCGTCAGCGCCGGTAGCCGTTGGTGATCGGATAGCGCCAGTCGCGGCCGAAGGCGCGGCGGCTCACCCGCACGCCGGGGGGCGCCTGGCGACGCTTGTACTCGTTGCGCTTCACGAGGTCGAGCACCCGCGCCACGGTCGCGCGGTCGAAGCCGCGCGCCTCGATCTCATCGACCGACAGATCCTCCTCGATGAACGCCTCGAGGATCGGATCCAGAACCTCGTAGGGCGGCAACGAGTCGGAGTCCCTCTGACCCGGGCGCAGCTCCGCCGAGGGCGCCCGGTCGATGACGCGCTGCGGAATCACCCGCGAGAGCGAGTTGCGATAGCCCGCCAGGCGATATACCAGCCCCTTGCTGCAGTCCTTGATGGGCGCAAAGCCCCCCGCCATGTCGCCGTAGAGCGTCGCATAGCCGACCGCCATCTCGCTCTTGTTGCCGGTCGTCAGCAGCATCCTGCCGGTCTTGTTGGAGATGCCCATGAGCAGCAGCATGCGGCAGCGGGACTGGATGTTTTCCTCGGTGGCATCGGGCTCGCGGCCGGCGAACTCCCCCTCAAGCGTCGCGAGCGTGCTCTCGAACATCGCCTCGATGGGCAGCACGCTGTAGCGCACCCCGAGGATGCGGACCTGCTCGGCCGCATCCTCGAGGCTCATCGATGAGGTGTAGCGCGAGGGCATCATGACGGCCTGCACGCGCTCCGCGCCCAGCGCATCGACCGCGATGGCGAGCGTCAGGGCCGAGTCGACCCCGCCCGAGAGCCCCATCACCACTCCCGGAAACCCGTGCTTGCCCACGTAGTCGCGCACCCCGAGGGTGAGTGCACGGTAGACGCTCGCCTCATCGCTGAGCTCGGGCGAAACGTCCGCCGGGGATGGCACCGCCTTGCCGCGCGTGTCGCGCTCGAAGCGCACGAGGTAGCTGCCCTCCTCGAAGGGTGGCGCGCGCTGCACCACCTGACCCTCGGCGTTCATGACGAACGAGTTGCCATCGAAAACCAGCTCGTCCTGCCCGCCGACGAGATTCACGTAGGCGAGCGGCAGGCCCACCTCCTCGACGCGCGCCCGGGCGATGTCCTCGCGCTCGCGCTGCTTGTGGATCTCGTAGGGCGAGGCGTTGATCACGGCGAGCAGCTGCGCCCCGGCGGCGCGCGCCAGTTGCGCTGACTCCCGCTCCCAGATGTCCTCGCACACCAGCAGTCCGACCTTGAAGCCCTTGAGCTCGGCGACGGTCGGCTGGGCGCCGGGGCGGAAATAGCGCTTCTCGTCGAACACCTTGTAGTTGGGCAGCTCGGCCTTGCGATGAATGGCAAGGGTTTCGCCCCCGGCGATGAGCGCCGCCGAGTTGTAAATCCCGGCGCGGGTGTATTCCGGAAACCCGACGAGCACCGCGGCCTCGCCCGCCTCGGCACACACGCGTGCGAGTCCCGCCTCGACCTGGCGGCGGAAGCCGCGGTGAAACAGCAGGTCCTCGGGCGGATAACCGCTCAAGGCGAGCTCTGGAAACATCACTAGGTCGGCACCGAGCTCGGCGCGGGCGCGGCGCGCGGCGGTCACCATCCGCGCGGCGTTGCCCTGCACGTCGCCGACCAGGAGGTTGGTCTGCGCGAGCGCGATGCCGAGGCTGTCGCTCATGGCGGTACCGCGCCCTCAGCGCCGCCGGCTGCCTCCGGGGCGCCGGGCCGCGGGCCGAGTGCGCGCCCGCGAGGCGGTGCCGGCACCGGACTTGCGGCGCGGTGCCGCCGCTCGTGCCTTGGTACGCGGGCTGCGCGGCGCGGGGGTCGCACGTGGGGCGCTCACACTCCTCGCCGCCCGGCGATGCCTGAGGAGCTCCGCCATCGTGGAGCCGAGCTCGGCGGGAGACTTCACGGTGCGCACGCCGGCGGCCTCGAGCGCCGCGTACTTATGGGCCGCGGTGCCATGGCCCCCGGCGACGATCGCACCCGCGTGTCCCATGCGCTTGCCGGGCGGCGCCGTGACGCCGGCGATGTAGGCGACGACCGGCTTGCTGACGTACCGGCGGATGTATTGCGCCGCCGCTTCCTCGCCGCTGCCACCGATCTCACCGACGAGAATGATGCCCTCGGTGTGCGGGTCGCGCTCGAACAGATCGAGCACGTCGATGAAGCTCATGCCGCTCACCGGGTCGCCTCCGATCCCGACGCAGCTCGACTGCCCGAGTCCGGCGCGCGTCGTCTGAAAGACGGCCTCGTAGGTCAGTGTACCGGAGCGTGACACGATCCCGACGACGCCCTTCTTGTGGATGAAGCCCGGCATGATGCCGATCTTGCATTCCTCGGGAGTGATGACCCCGGGGCAGTTCGGTCCGACGAGCCGCGTGGCGGAGCCCGCCAGCATCGCCTTCACGCTCACCATGTCCTTCACCGGGACGCCTTCGGTGATGCACACCACCAGCTCGATGCCGGCGTCCACCGATTCGAGGATGGAATCGGCCGCGCCGGCCGCGGGCACGTAGATGACGCTGGCCGTCGCGCCCGTCGCCCGCACCGCATCGCGCACGGTATCGAACACCGGCAGCCCGAGATGACTCTGGCCGCCGCGTCCAGGGGTCACCCCGCCGACCACCCGCGTGCCGTAGGCGATCGCCTGCTCGGAATGGAAGGTCCCCTGTTTGCCGGTGAAGCCCTGGCAGATGACCCGGGTACGACGATTGACCAGGATGCTCATGCCTTACCCTTGCCCTTCGCGAGTGCGACCACCTTGCGGGCCGCGTCGGTGAGATCCTCTGCCGGTGTGATCGCGAGTCCGCTCTGCGCGAGCATGCCGCGCGCGGCCTCCGCATTGGTGCCCTCGAGCCGGGCGACGACTGGCACCCTCACCCCGACTTTTCTCACCGCCTTGATCACGCCCTCGGCGATCAGATCGCAGCGGACGATGCCGCCGAAGATGTTGACCAGCACCGCCCGCACCCGCGGGTTGGAGAGAATCAGCTCGAAGGCGGCCGTGACCCGCTCGGCGGTGGCACCGCCGCCCACGTCGAGAAAGTTCGCCGGAGCCCCGCCATGCAGCTTGATGAGATCCATGGTCGCCATCGCGAGCCCCGCGCCGTTCACCATGCAGGCGATGTCGCCATCGAGGGAGACGTAGTTGAGATCGTGCTCGCTGGCCCGCCGCTCCATCGGGTCTTCCTGGCTCGCATCGCGCAGCTTCGCGAGCTCCGGGTGGCGGAAGAGCGCATTGGCGTCGACGTCGACCTTGGCATCGAGCGCCACGAGCGCTCCCTGCCGCGTCACGATCAGCGGGTTGATCTCGACCAGGCTCAGGTCCTTCTCGACGTAGAGGCGATAGAGCGCCACGGCGAGTGCCTGAAATGGCCCGATGAGCGCGCTCTCGAGCTTCAGTCCATAGGCGATCTCGCGCACCTGATAACCCTGCAGGCCCGCCGCGGGGTGCACGTTGACACTCAGAATCTTCTCGGGGGTCTCGGCGGCGACCTCCTCGATCTCCATGCCTCCGGCGGCAGAGGCGATCAATGCGACGCGGCCGCGCTCGCGATTGAGCGTCATCGAGAGATAGAGCTCGCGGGCGATGTCGGAGCCGGTCTCGACGTACACGCGCTCGACCGGCAGTCCCTCGGCGCCGGTCTGCTTGGTGACGAGGCGCTTACCGAGCATGCCTGCGGCGGCGGCTCGCACTGCCTCGAGGTCGCGCGCGAGCTTGACGCCGCCCGCTTTGCCGCGGCCACCGGCGTGCACCTGCGCTTTCACCACCCAGACGCCCCCACCGAGCGCGCTCGCTGCCGCGGCAGCTTCCTCGGGGCTGCTTGCGACTTTGCCCGCCGGAACCGGAATTCCGCTGCTGCGGAAGATGTCCTTCGCCTGGTATTCGTGCAAGTTCATCGCCGCGGCCTTACGGGTAAAAAGGCGCATTTTGCTCGAAAAGATCCGCTCCTGGCCAGCTTGCTCACTCCGACAGCCGCTCGTACGGGGCTTTGGCGCTCGATAAGGAGCTGGGACGTGATCGAGCGCGATGTCGGCGTACCTGGACGGGATTCGCCCTGCGTCTTTCGCAAGCCCTCTTAGTGGCCACCGCTACTGGGTTCGGGGAGTATCTGATCGAGGGCTGCATCCACGAGGAAGCGCGATCCGCTCGTGGTCAGATGATCGCTGTCCCAAAACAGCAGGTCCGGCTGCGAGGACTTCTGGTCGCCGACCGTGAGGCAGAGGGGGTTGCAGAAAGCGTGGAGCACGGAAACGTACCGCGCGTGCAGTGCCAGAGCCTGTGCCCCCATCGCTGCGTCCAATCGCCAGGCTGCGTCTGACACGCTCGCAAGCCGCACGGGAATCTGCTCCATGTTCCACAGCTTCATGTAGCTGACCAGGTCACTCGCAAGCGTGGTGTTCCAGGTCGGTCCTGGTCCGAACAGGACAATGTTGCGAACGCCCCGCTGCCGCAGCCATTCAATATCATCGCGCACGGCTGCAAGTATCTGACCCTGTGAGACGACCCCTCGAGCGACGTACATATCCCAGCGGGCCGCCAGCAATACCGTGTCGGGGGAGACCTGACTCAGCTGCCGCAGTTCCCACGAACGTCGCTCCTCGCAACCGGGCTGCTCCCCCACCCAATGCGTCCGTGTGGGTGGGCAACCGGCGGCTGTCCACTGAATCAGGTCGAAATCGTACTTCTTCTGCATATTGAGGAGACCTGGATACAGGTGGGCAGCATGTGAGTCGCCCCACAGCAATAGCTGTGGCACGTGGAGGCGTTTGGGGGGCGTGCACTCGGGTGCGAATGGGAGCGTCGCACCGGGGGGGAAATAGCACCGATTCGCTCTATAGGGCTCGTACGTCGGCAGCCCTGAGGGCGTGTTCGCGATGGCACGAAGACGCGGGGAGTAACGAGATGGGTACCCATTCGTTGCAACTGCGGAGACGCCAAGCAGCCCGGTGAATACCAACCCGCATGCCAGCATCCAGATCGGCGGCCGGCGCACCGCCTTACCCCAGAGCCGTCCGAATCGCGCCGGGTTTTCGATCAGATCCCGGGTACCCCAGGCGAGCACGACGGCCGCGATGACCGGGATGAATGCTGTCGCGTAGCTGCCTGCGTAATGAAACATGCGGTAGAAAACAATGAGCGGCCAGTGCCACAGATACAGCGGATAACTGATGCCGCCGAGGAAGACGAGTGGGCGCACACTGAGAGCGCGGTTGACCCAGGTCGAGGGGCCTGCTGAGATCACCAGCGCGGTTGCTAAGACAGGAAAGATCGTTTGCGGGCCCGGCCAATCCGCCGGGGTTATTGCCAAGAGAGATAGCCCGATGGCAACAGCTCCGAGGATTGCGCCTGCTTCGCGGAGCAGATATTCGTGCCCGCGCGTCAGCGCAGACAGGCGCGACCGCTGGTAGACATTCGCCACCTGAGTGGTACCGCCCGCCACGACAAAGACCACACCCAGACCGCTCGTCGCGAGGAGCGTATCCCGGCTCCACGGTTGAGCCTTCGATCCGTACGCTAACGCTGCGGCAAACATCAGCACGAAGGCGCACGCCACGATCTCGCGGAAGTCCATTCGTCCCAGCGTCCTCGCTGCCGCTGGCAGAGGCGATCCACGCAGCGCCAGATAACCGATCGCGACCCCGACTCCCAGCTCCCAGAAGCGCGCATCGAGCAGATAGAAGGAAGGCATGGGACCAGCGATCGTTATGAGCAGCGACAGCACGCTTGACCACACGACCCAGCGAATCGAGCCCCGACCTCCGCGCGAGCCCAGCCACAGCAGCAGCGGGACCAGGAGATAGAACTGCTCCTCGACGCCCAGCGACCACAGATGCAGCAGCGGCTTGGCAGTAGCCGGCGCATCGAAATAGCCAGTCTCGGAAGCGAGTAGCAGATTGTTGGCGAACAGGGTCGCCGCCGTGATGTGCCGGCCGAGCCCCGCCAGATCCCTATCTGTCAGAATGATCCATCCGCAGCACCAGACAGCCGCGAGCACGATCACCAGCGCAGGCAGCAGCCGCCGAGCGCGGCGCGCGTAGAACGTTAGAAACGAGAATCGCCCAGCCTGGATGTCCTGCAGCAGGTGCATCCCGATGAGGTAACCGGAGATCACGAAGAAGATGTCTACGCCACAGAATCCGCCCCACAGGGCGGAGGGCATAGTGTGGTTGACGACCACGGCGAGCACGGCAACTGCGCGCAGTCCCTCAATGTCCCTGCGAGCCGCATGTTGCGTTGGCAACGACCTCATCAGATCGCCTCGACCGTACGCCATATGCAACAAATACCACGAGCTACGCCCGTTGCAACGCGTACAGCGTCCCAAGTACCGAAGGTCGTCGCAGCTGCGAAGCGTCGCGATTGCGACAGGCGCCTGCCCACAACTGCGATGTATTGATAACTGCGCTTGCGCCACGAGTACAGCGGCACGTGCGCAGACATACATCGTCCGACTTACTGAGGGTATCGGCGTTACCCAAATCAGCGCCCGGTACCGCAGGCCGTGAGCATCGAGATGGAGCGCCCAGGTGCTCCGCGCGGCGCAATAACGCCGCCAAGGGGAAAAATCGCGCCGTTTAGGGCGCCGGAATTCTGCAGAGCGGGTCACACATAGGACGCAGTGCCTGCTGACATACTTTGTCGGCGTAATTATGCTCCTGACGGAGACACCTGATGCTTGCCGGCGCCGAGATCTTCTTCGTGTCGCTTCTGTTCGGGTTCGCCGACCTTAGCTCAGCGCCCGGGCGACGCAGGAGCAGCCGCTAGGTGTTGAACCTCACCCGAAGCGCCTCCGGGCAGGCGCTGGGAAACCTGGCCTCATTCGCTTCTCGCTGCGCGATCGCGCACTGCAGGCTCGTGATCTACCTCGCCTGTACCGTCCTGGCGCTGGTGATCAGCTACGCGCTTGGCAAGGAAACGGCATGGGACATCGTCAACCATCACCTTTACGCCGGCTTCAGTGCGATCCACGATCGCTTCGCGCAGGACTACTTCGCCGCAGGACCGCAGGCGTATCTGAACCCTTACGCCTACGCACCCTTCTATGTGATGGTGGCCGCCGGACTCCCGGCGCTCACCGTCGCTTCGATCCTCGCAGTGATCCAGTCGTCGATGCTTTGGCTGACCTTCGAGCTCGGTCTGATCCTGAGTCCCGTGGGTGCGCCCTGGCGTCGGGCGGTCTTTGCTGCCTGCGGTGTGGTAATGGCAGCCGCCAACCCGATCCTGCTGCAGCAGCTTGGCACCAGTTTCACGGACATCACGACGGGCGAGCTCGTCCTGGCAGGCTGGTGCCTGCTCGCTGCTACGGTTCGCGCTCCGAGCACGACGAGAGTCGTCGTCGCCGCGGTGCTGCTCGGTGTTGCGACGGCCCTGAAGCTCACGAACGGCGTACATGCCGTGGCAGCGGCGACCTTGTTGCTCTTCCTGCCCCTGCCCCTCAAGGGGAGGTTGCGTTTCGCTTCGGCTTACGGGGTCGCGCTCGGCGTGAGCTTCACAACCGCAGCCGCTCCCTGGGCGTACCGACTGGCAACAGCCTTTGGAAACCCCTTCTTTCCTTTGCTGAACGGCATATTCCGCTCCCCCGAGTTCACGACCGAACCGCTGCACCACGAGCGATTCGTGCCGTGGAACCTGACTGAGGCGCTATGGCGTCCGTTCGCGATGCTCGACCCGTGGAACATGGTGCACGAGGAGCTCAGAGCGCCCGATTCTCGCTACGCACTGCTGCTCGTACTCGTGCTCATCGTCGCGGGCATCATTCTGCTGCGACCGCTGTGGAGACCCCCCATGCAGGCCGGCGGGTCGCCCCCCAGGACAGCAGCGCCTGCAGACCCGCGCATACTGGCGGCGCTCGGCGCGGCATTCGCCGTCGACTGGGTATTGTGGTTGAAGAGTTCGGGCAACAGCCGCTACTTCCTGCCAGCGGCCTGCGTTGCCGGCGTGCTCGTGATTGGACTCGTGTTCAATCTCTTCAGCATGCGCCCAAAGGTCCGCAACTATGTCCTCGCAGCGATCTTTGCGACGCAGACAGTTCAGCTCTGGTGGGGTGCCGAGCTGCGCTGGGCCGCCGCCCCCTGGGGGGGGCCCTGGTTCACGGTTACCGTGCCCGAGGCTTTGGCAAAGCAGCCGGCCTTGTATCTGACGATGGAAGTACGCTCGAATTCCTTTCTGGCTCCGTACCTGCCGCGCGAGTCCGGCATGGTCGACATCGCGAGCAGTTATCCGCTGGGGGGAACGGGTGCGACGGGACGGCGGGTTCAAGCTCTCGTTCAGCGCTACGCACCTCACGTGCGCCTTCTGATCACCGGTGAGCGCTTGTACGCGGACGACGAACGGCATGGGCCCACTGTCTCGGGAGTCAACGGGACCCTGCAGCGCTTCGGCCTGCGAGCGGACCTGGCTGACTGCGCGACGATCGCCGTGAAGGAGCTCCCGTCCGGCCCGCTGAACGTGTCACCGGGAGCAGTGGGCAGAGTGAGCGCCACTCCCCAGGCCCCGCCGCACCTGGTGAGCTGCGCCCTCGTCCCGGATCACAACGATCACTCGGACGACATCGCTCGCGAACAGACGGCGAATCTCGTGCTCGACAGGCTCGAAGACACCTGCCCCGAGCTGTTTCAGCCACGGCGGCTCCCGACAGGCCGCTACGGCAAGATGTGGCGGCGGATCTATCTGAACACCGATCTGGTTGCCTGGGTCAGTCGCGGCGGGGTCAAATTCTTCGACCCGGTGCACGGAGATGACACCGTGTACCTGGGTCTCGAGAGCGACTGGGCACGCGCAGCGCCACCCCTGATCTGCGGTCGGCGCAACGGCCACTACTTCGCCAAGGTGGTGAATCCAGGCCGCGACACCCGCGGCCTTGCGGCCGGCACGGCAGCGCCTGATACGCTTCGGTAACCATCCGACCTAGGTTCGTCGGCGAGTCCGCCGCGACCTACCATGAGGACGGTTCGCCAAACGTGCGAGTGTGATATTTACAGCGTCAATGGCATCCAGCCGCCTGTCAGCTGCCGCCGTCGCACGGGCACCCGCGACCTCGCCGCTCGCCCCACCGAGTGATCTTGCCTGGCGCGTCATCGGGCTGCTCAACCTTTATCGGCTCATGGTACCGCTGGCACTACTGGGTGTCCTGTGGTGGGCCGGCAGCTCCTGGGGCCGGGCGCAGACCGCTCCGCGACTGTTGACGTCCGCCTGCATCGTCTACGTCACCGCCGCCGTGTTACTCATCATCGCGCGGCGGCTGCAGTGGTCGAGTTTGCGGATCGTGGCCCTGGTCAACGCCACGGTCGATGCGCTCGCTATCGGGTTCATTCTGTATGCGAGCGGCGGCGTGGCAGGCGGACTTGCGATTCTGCTGGTGCCCCCCGTCCTTGCTCTGACCGTGCTCGCCTCCCGGCGCGATGCGCTGCTGATCGCCGCGGTGGCCGCCCTTGTAGTCCTGATCCAGCAATCGTTGGTCAGTGTCTCCGACGCGGCGCCCGTCAGCGACTATGTGACCGCCGGCGTCTTCGGCGCGACTCTGTTCCTGCTGGCGCTCGCGATGTGGCCGGTTGCCGGCCGCCTGCGCGAGAGCGAAGCCCTGGTACGCCGCCGCGAGCTCGATCTCGCGAACCTCGCGCAGCTCTCGCAGTACATCGTGCAGCACCTGCGCGAGAGCATCATCGTGATCGACGCTCAGGACCGCATCCGCCTCATTAACGAGTCGGCGGCGGAGATCCTCGGGGACAAGAGCGCCTTCCCCGATGCCCTCATAGGGGAGGCTTCCCCGCGTCTGATGTTTCTGCTGGAGTCATGGCGCAAGGGGACCGGCGACTCCGCTTCAGTAGCGCCGGTGGACCCGACCTTCGTGGCGGCCGATGGCGCGCGGGTGATCCGCCCGCATTTCGCCACGCTCGGCTCGACGAGCCCGGGCCCGGTGCTCATCTTCCTCGAGGACACCAGTCTCCTCGCCGAGAAGGTGCAGCAGTCGAAGCTCGCCGCGCTCGGACGCCTGAGCGCCAGCATCGCCCACGAGATCCGCAACCCCGTCGGCGCCATGAGTCACGCCGGACAGCTGCTGGCCGAGTCCCCGAGCCTGACGAGCGATGACCGCCGGCTCACCGAGATCATCCGCGCCAACGCCACCCGGGTGAGCGGCATCATCGACAATGTGCAGCGCCTGTCGCGGCGCGAGCCGGCGCGGCTCGAGCGCCTGACGCTCTCTGCGTGGACTGAGGAGTTCCATGCCGAGTTCTGCGACACCATGCAGTTTCCGCGTGACCGACTCGAAGTGAGCAGCACGCACGATATCGAGGTGAGCGCGGATCCCGACCAGCTGCGTCAGATCCTGTGGAACCTGTGCGAGAACGCCCTCAAGCACGCCGTGCAGGGCGACCCCGCCCGCAGCATCGAGATACGATACGGGCGCATGGTGACGAATACCCGCCCGTTTCTCGAGGTCGCCGATCGCGGCGAGGGAGTGAGACCCGAGATCGCCGAGCGCATCTTCGAGCCCTTCTTCAGCTCCGGACGGGGCACGGGCCTGGGCCTCTTCCTGGCGCGCGAGCTCGCGCAGGCCAATGGCGCGACACTGCTCTACGAGCCGCGCCTGGGCGGGGGGAGCGTCTTCCGGCTGGTGTTCGCGGACCGCCGGCGCTGGGAGAGCGGATGAACGAGACAGCCCCAGGCGCTCGTGCCGCCTCGACGCAGCCGCTCGTGCTCATCGTCGACGACGAGCCCGACCTGCTCGAGCTCGTCACCCTGACCCTCAGCCGCATGAGCTTCCGGACCCGAACGGCGCCCGATCTCGACACGGCGCGTCGCCTGCTCAGGTCCGAGAGCTTCGATCTGTGCCTGACGGACATGCGCCTGCCCGATGGCGACGGGCTCGATCTCGTCGCCTGGATCCAGGAGAACCGCGCCGCGGTGCCGGTGGCCGTGATTACGGCCCACGGCAACGTCGAGTCGGCGGTGCGCGCGCTCAAGCTCGGGGCGTTCGATTTCGTCTCCAAGCCCCTCGACCTCGGCGTCCTGCGCAAGCTGGTCGGCAGCGCGGTCAAGCTCCGCGAGGGAGTGGACCCGCAGACGACCGCCACTTTCAAGGGACCGCGGCTGCTCGGTGCGTCGCCCGTCATGGAACAGCTGCGCGACATGATCGCGCGCGTCGCGCGCAGCCAGGCACCGGTACACATCTCCGGCGAGTCGGGGACGGGCAAGGAGCTGGTCGCCCGCATGATTCACGAGAGCGGCGCGCGCCGAGACGGGCCCTTCGTCGCGGTGAACTGCGGCGCGATCCCCAGCGAGCTCATGGAGAGCGAGCTCTTCGGGCACAAGCGCGGCAGCTTCACCGGCGCGATCGCCGACAAGAAAGGCCTGGTCCAGAGTGCCGAGGGAGGGACCCTGTTTCTCGATGAGGTGGCGGACCTGCCCCTGCACATGCAGGTCAAGCTTCTGCGCCTGGTGCAGGAGAAGACCGTGCGTCCGGTCGGCGAGGCGCGCGAGGAAAGTGTCGACGTGCGGATTCTGTCCGCCACCCACAAGAATCTTGCGGACCTCGTCGCCCAGGGCCTCTTCCGCGAGGACCTCTACTACCGCATCAACGTCATCGAGCTGCGGGTCCCCGCGCTGCGGGAGCGCAGTGCCGATATCCCGGAGATCGCCGAGGCCATCCTCGGACGCCTGGCGCGCCGCGCCGGCACGCCCGCGCCCCGCATCGCGGAGGACGCCCTCCGGGCGCTCGAGGCCTACGCCTTCCCCGGCAACGTTCGTGAGCTGGAGAACGTGCTCGAGCGCGCCCTCACCTTGAGCACCGGCGGCGAGATCACAGGGGAGCACGTGCGCTTACGCTCCGCAGCCCGCCTTGCTGGCTCTGAGCCGGCGACCCCGGCTGCCGCGGCCGCGCCGACTGCGGTGGAGGCGGGCGCGGCCCTCGGAAGCCACCTCGAGAGCATCGAGCGCGATGCCATCATCAAGGCGCTGGAGAAAACCCGGTACAACAAGACCGCGGCGGCGAAGGTCCTCGGCATGAGCTTCCGGGCGCTGCGCTATCGGATCAAGAAGCTCGGGATCGAGTGAGGCAGGCGCTTCGTGTGGGAGTGACGCTCCTGGTCACTTTGTGACACGCCGTAGATCAGCTGGCGTCAGTGTGCGACAGGTCTTACGTCAAGCCGCCGGCGCCGGATGGCGAATCTACCTAATACTATCAATGACTTAGGAATTCGAACGCCCTTGGCACAGCGCTTGCTTCATTCAGGCCGGGCGCCCTTTTTGCGCCATTGAGTTTGTACCCAAAATTTTCAGGAGTCTTCACAAATGAAGTCGTTGCAAAAGGGTTTCACCCTGATTGAGCTGATGATCGTCGTCGCGATCATCGGCATTCTCGCCGCGATCGCGATCCCGGCGTACCAGGACTACACCGTGCGCGCGAAGGTGACGGAAGGCCTGAACCTGGCCGCTTCCGCCAAGGTCGCCGTGGCCGAGGGCTTCCAGTCGAACGACATGCCTGGCGTGAGCGCCGCGGCGGGCGCCTGGAACGGCGGATTCGTTACGACCAAGTACGTCACTGCCATCACTATCGCAACCAACTCGGGCGTTATCACGGTCCAGTACGACGGCAACGCCATTCCGCAGCTGGCTGGCGCTAACGTGCTCACGCTCACGCCGAACGTGAATAAGGCGCAGCTTGCTGCTGGCGCGCAAGGCAATATCGACTGGGCGTGCGGCTCAGCCACGAACGCTACTGCGACAGCCGAGGGTTTGCAGGTTGCGGCTGGCGGCAGCGTGCCTTCCAAGTACGTTCCCACGCAGTGTAAGTAATCGACTCCTCATTCTCTTGGAGTCCTTGGAGCCCCGGCCCTGTGCCGGGGCTCTTCTTTTTGGGATGCCCGGAAGCGCCCCCGGCTCAAATGTGACGCATACCCCGCCGTCCTGGACGGCTTGTCTTCAGAATCGGCGGGCATTTGACAATTGCGCCAGAGCGCGCCTCGGGTAAACTGATCGTCCGGCTTATTTTGCTTGCCATAAGCCCATGAATGACAACGCCTCACTCGCGCTCGGCGCCTCGCGCTCGGGCTTCGGCGGGCTGCCGCAGCGGCTCGTGCAGGATGGCGTGGTCGAAGAGGCCGCCATGCTGGAAGCGGTCAATGCCGCCCGCGAGCGCAAGACGAGCGTCGTGACGCAGCTGGTCGCGAGCGGAGCCGCCAATGCGCGTGACATCGCGGTGGCGGCGTCGAGCGAGTTCGGCGTGCCGCTGTTCGACCTCGAGGCAGTGAACGTCGATCTCGAGGCGGTCCGGCTGGTCAGCGACAAGCTGCTCGCCAAGCACCGGGTGCTGCCGCTCTTCCGCCGCGGGAAGCGCCTGTTCCTCGCGGTCGCCGACCCCACCAACCTGCATGCGATCGATGAGGTCAAGTTCCAGACCAGCCTCGGCATCGAGGCCATCGTGGTGGAAGACGACAAGCTGCAGCGCGCCCTCGACAAGGCGCTCGAGCAGGTCGACAACCAGATGCAGTCGCTCAGCGACGAGGCCGACGTCGATCTCGAGTCGCTGGAGGTTACCGGCGGCGAGGAGGAGCTCGACGACAAGATCGGGCGCGACGACGTCGAGGACGCGCCCATCGTCCGCTTCGTCAACAAGCTCATGCTGGATGCGATCCGGCGCGGCGCCTCCGATATCCATTTCGAGCCCTTCGAGAAGATCTACCGGGTGCGCTTCCGTATGGACGGAGTCCTCAAGGAGATCGCACAGCCGCCCGTGCAGCTCGCGCCCAAGCTGTCTGCGCGCCTGAAGGTCATGTCGCGGCTCGATATCGCCGAGCGGCGCGTCCCGCAGGACGGCCGCATCAAGATGCGGCTCTCGAAGACCCGCGCCATCGACTTCCGCGTCAGTACCTGCCCGACGCTCTTTGGCGAGAAGATCGTGCTGCGTATTCTCGATCCGGCACAGGCCATGCTCGGGATCGACTCGCTCGGCTATGAGCCCTTCCAGAAGGACCTGTATAACAAGTACCTGGCGAAACCCCAGGGAATGATCCTGGTCACGGGACCGACCGGCAGCGGCAAGACCGTGTCACTCTACACCGGGCTCAATATCCTCAATCGCGAGGACACGAACATCTCGACGGCCGAGGATCCGGCCGAAATCAATCTCCCCGGCGTCAACCAGGTCAACGTCAACGGCAAGGTGGGACTGACTTTCGCGGCCGCCATGCGCGCCTTCCTCCGCCAGGACCCCGACGTCATCATGGTCGGCGAGATCCGCGACCTCGAGACGGCGGAGATCGCCATCAAGGCGGCGCAGACCGGCCACCTCGTGCTCTCGACGCTGCATACGAACGATGCGCCGCAGACGCTCACGCGTCTCGTCGACATGGGCGTCAAGCCCTACGCGATCGCGACTTCGGTGAGCCTCATCATCGCGCAGCGCCTGGCACGGCGTCTGTGCAACAACTGCAAGCAACCGGTCGAGATTCCGCGCGAAGCGCTTCTGCGGGAGGGCTTCAGCGAGATGGACGTCGCCTCGGGCCTCAAGATCTTTGGTCCCAAGGGTTGCGGAAACTGCACCGACGGCTACAAGGGGCGCGCCGGCATCTACCAGGTGCTGCCCGTGACCGAGGCCATCGCACGCATCATCCTGGCCGGGGGCAGCGCCGTCGAGATCGGCGCCCAGGCGGCCAAGGAAGGCGTGTGGGACCTGCGGCGCGCGGGGCTCGAGAAGGTCAAGAACGGCCTCACCAGCCTCGAAGAAGTCAACAGCGTCACCACCGAATGAGGCACAGCGGGTAAGGACTCATGGCACAGGCAGCTGCAGCAACGGCCACCGTCAGGACCATCAAGCGCGAGGTCTCCTTTGCATGGGAGGGACGCGACAAGCGCGGTGCGCGCATCAAGGGCAGGAGTCTCGCCCCGGACGAGGCGGCGCTGCGGGCCGACCTCCGCCGCCAGGGCATCGCGCCCTCGCGCATCCGCAGGCAGCGTGACAGGATCGGTGGCGGCAAGGTCGACGCCGGCGACATCGCGGTGTTCAGCCGCCAGCTCGCGACCATGCTCGCCGCCGGCATTCCGCTGGTGCAGGCGTTCGAGATCGTCGGCAGCGGCAACGAGAAGGCCGCCATGCGCAAGCTGATTCTCGACATCAAGAGTGACGTCGAGGGCGGCACCTCCCTCCACGAGGCGCTCGGCAAGCATCCGCTCCATTTCGACGACCTGTACGTCAACCTCGTGGAGGCCGGCGAGCAGGCGGGCGCCCTCGAGACCCTGCTCGACAAGGTGGCCACCTACAAGGAAAAGACCGAGGCGCTGAAGAAGAAGGTCAAGAAGGCCCTCTTCTACCCGGCCGCGGTGCTGGTGGTGGCGGTCATCGTCACCGTGGTGCTTCTGATCTTCGTGATCCCGCAGTTCGAGTCCCTCTACAAGGGGTTCGGCGCCGATCTGCCCGCCTTCACGCAGATGGTCATCAACCTGTCCCGCTTCGTGCAGAAGGACGGCTTCTTCATTCTCGTGGTGCTGGTCGGGATCGTCTGGGCATTCCTCTACTTCAAGAAGCGCTCCCGGGCGATGCGGCAGTTCCTCGACCGCGCGGTGCTGAAAATCCCCGTGATCGGACCGATCCTGAACAAGTCGGCCATCGCTCGCTACGCGCGCACGCTCTCCACCATGTTCGCTGCCGGCGTGCCGCTGGTCGAGGCGCTCGAATCGGTGGCCGGCGCTACCGGCAACATCGTCTACGAGACGGCCGTCCTCAAGATGCGCGACGAGGTCTCCACCGGGCAGCGTCTGCAGCGCGCGATGGAGGCGACCGGACTCTTCCCCAACATGGTGAACCAGATGATCGCGGTCGGCGAGGAGTCGGGCTCGCTGGACGAGATGTCGGGTAAAGTGGCGACCTTCTACGAGGCCGAGGTGGACAACGCGGTGGATGCGATGTCGAGCCTCATGGAGCCGCTCATCATGGTCGTGCTGGGCGTGCTGGTTGGCGGCCTGGTGATCGCCATGTACCTGCCGATCTTCAAGCTCGGCTCGGTGGTCTGACGGACTCCGCGTCGATTCCGGCGAAAGCGCCGCGCCCTGCGCGGCGTTTTCTTTAGGAGACCAAGACCACCATGTCGGCGCTCGAGCTGCTCGCAACCTCTCCCGCGCTCTTCACCGGCACCTGCCTGGTGCTGGGTCTCGCGGTCGGCAGCTTCCTCAACGTCGTCATCTACCGCTTACCCGTCATGCTCGATCGCCAGTGGCGGGCGCAGTGCGCCGAGCTCGCGCATCATGACCCGCACGCCACGACCGTAGCGGCGGGTCCCGATGAGCGCTTCGATCTCATCGTGCCGCGATCCGCCTGTCCCGCCTGCAAGGCGCCGATCACGGCGCTGCAGAACATTCCGCTGATCTCCTGGGTGGCGCTGCGCGGGCGCTGCGCGCGCTGCGGGGCGCCGATCTCGGTGCGCTATCCGCTCGTCGAGCTCCTGACCGGGCTTCTCTCAGCGTGGGTCGCGGCGCGCTTCGGCTTCGGTCTCCCGGCGCTCGGAGCACTCCTGCTCACCTGGTTCCTGATCGCCCTCACCTGCATCGACCTCGACCACCAGCTGCTCCCGGACAGCCTGACACTGCCGCTGCTGTGGCTGGGACTCACGCTCAGCCTTTGGGGACCGCAGGGAGGGGCTCCGGTCCCGGTCGACGTCCGCTCGAGTCTGATCGGCGCTCTGGCCGGTTACCTGAGCCTGTGGAGCGTCTATCATCTGTTCCGCCTGATCACGGGGAAGGAGGGCATGGGGTACGGGGACTTCAAGCTCCTGGCGGCTCTCGGCGCCTGGCTCGGCTGGCAAATGCTCCTGCCCGTGATCCTGATCGCGGCCGTGGTCGGCGCGCTCGTCGGAATCGCCATGCTCGCGATCCGCCGTCAGAGCCGGGCGACACCGATCGCCTTCGGCCCGTTCCTCGCCGCCGCCGGGTGGCTCGTGCTGATGTTCGGCCACGGACTCGTGGGCCGGTATCTCGCCCTGTTCGCCTCGAATCCGTGAGCACGCCCTCGCCGCGGGTCTTCCGGGTCGGGCTCACCGGCGGGATCGCCAGCGGCAAGTCGACGGCGGCGAAGTTCTTCGGTGCGCTCGGCGTTCCGATCCTCGACAGCGACCAGGTCGCGCGCGAGGTGGTCGAGCCCGGCCAGCCGCCGCTCGAGCGATTGGTCGAGCGCTTCGGCCGGGGCATCCTCACCCCCGATGGACATCTCGACCGGCCCGCGCTGCGCGACATCGTGTTCTCCGACCCCAGGGCGCGCGCCGACCTCGAGAATCTGACACACCCGGCGATCGGCGCCGCGCTCGAGGCGCGCTCGGCGGCCGCCGGCGGCCCCTATCAGATTCTGGTGATCCCGCTGCTCGTCGAGAAGAATCTCGCGGCGCACGTCGATCGGGTGCTGGTGGTCGATTGCGACGAGGAGCTGCAGATCCGGCGCCTGCTCTCGCGCGACGGCGCGACGCGCGCCCAGGCGCAGGCGATCCTCGATGCGCAGGTAGCGCGCAGCGCGCGCCTCAAGGCCGCCGATGATGTGATCCGGAACGACGCCGACATGAGCGCCGTGCAGTCGCAGGTCGCAGCTCTCCACGCACGCTATCTCGAGCTCGCCCGGGCTCCGCGCGCCTGAGGACGCGCTTCGGTGCGGCCCGCAAGCCGTTTACGGGCGCGGCGCCCGTCAAGCACAATAGCCCCATGGCTGAACCCGCCCTGTCAGAATCCGGGCCCGCGGCAGCGGCCGCGCCCGAGACCGCGCTGCTCGTGTTCGAGCAGCCGCTGAATGAGCGCATGCGCACCTTCCTGCGCCTCGACTTCCTCTACAACCAGGCCCTCTATCACAACGAGATGGCGAGCCAGTGGGGCAGCCGCTCGGCGGTCGCGAGCCTCATCGACATCCTCGCCATCATGACGCGCGGGGATGTCCGCTCGGAGGTCCTGAAGGAGCTCGAGGGCCACCTCGCCGCGCTCAACGAGTTCCAGTCGAAGCCCGGCGTCGACACCCAGCGCCTCAAGACGCTCACGTCGAACCTCCTGCGCCTGCGTGCCGACCTCATGGGTGCGGGCCAGGCGTTCCTGCAGCCGCTGCGCGACTCGGAGTTCCTGAACTCGGTAAAACACCGCACTGCTATCCCCGGCGGTACCTGCGAGTTCGACCTGCCGGATTACTACTTCTGGCTCTCGCAGCCCGACGAGCTGCGCATGCGAGCCTTCGGCCAGTGGCTCGCGCTGCTGCGGCCGCTGTGCGATGCGATCGCCGAGATCCTGTGGCTCACGCGCCAGAACGGGCGCACGCGCGAAGAGGTCGCCCAGGGCGGCACGTTCAACATCACCTTCGAGCGCGAGCATCCGCTGCAGCTGCTGCGCATCTCGTTGCCTGCATCGGCGGGCCTCTATCCCGAGATCAGCGGCAGCCACTACCGCTGCAACGTACGCTTCCTCTCCTGGAACGGCCTGACCTCGCGCCCGGTGCAGACCCAGGAGGACGTCAGCTTCACGCTCAGCTGCTGCACCTGAACCACGCACAGCGATGAGTCAGCGAGGGGTCACCTGTCCGACCTGCGGGCGCGAGCTCGAGTGGGCCGTGGCGCCCTTCCGTCCGTTCTGCAGCGAGCGTTGCCGCCTCATCGACCTCGGTGCCTGGCTGTCGGAGCAGCGCTCGATCCCGGGCGATGCGGCGGCCCCGTCCGAAGAGCCGGCGGCGCCCGACGGGCGCGAGAAACCCCTGCGCTCATGAGGTTCCGGCTCCAGGCCTTCGGCCTGCATCTCGCCGGAAGCGCGACCGCACTTTCCCTGGTCCTCGGGGCCCTCTGGGTCGGCTGGTACCGCTGGCCCGGCTGGTACCTCGCGAGCGCGCTACACGTCGTCGGCATCGTAGTTCTGGTGGACCTGGTGCTCGGGCCGACGTTGACACTGATCGTCGCCAACCCCGGCAAGCCTCGCGCCGAGCTCGTACGCGACATCGCGATCATCGTCGCCGTGCAGCTCGTCGCGCTCGTCTACGGCGCAGCGACGCTCTGGCAGGGCCGCCCGCTCTACTACACCTTCTCGGTCGACCGCCTCGAGCTGGTGCAGGCATCCGACCTCGAGGCTGAGGACGTGGAGGTGGCGCGCCGCGAGAATCCGGCACTCGCTCCATGGTGGTACAGCCGGCCGCAATGGATCTGGGCTCCGTTACCCGAGAACCCCGAAGAAGCCAACAAGATCGTCACGGGGGCGGTCATGGGCGGCCCGGACGTGATTCAGATGCCACGCTATTTCCGGCCCTGGGAGCAGGGCCTGCCGCAGCTGCGCCAGAAGCTCCAGAAGATCGACGACCTCCCCTACTTCAGCCGCGCCGAGAAGGGCACGCTCAAGAGCGGCATGGGGCGGCTCGGTGTGAACGCGCAGGACGCCAACACGATGGTCCTGTGGGGCGGTACCCGCCGCGTGCTCGCGGTGTTCGATCTCAAGACCCTCGAGATCCTCGCCCTGCTCAAGGCCGATTGACGCTCGAGGTCTAAGGTGCGCCCGGGGGCGCAGCGCTCGCCGGCCCGGAGCCGGGCGCCGGCACTCCCAGCCACTTCGCGAGAAACGCCCACTGGTCGGCGAAGTCCTCGATCTGCATCCACACCGGTTTGCCGGCGCCGTGTCCGGCGCGGGTCTCGACGCGGATGAGGATCGGATTGGGGCAGCTCTGCGCGGCCTGCAGCGCCGCCGCGAACTTGTAGCTGTGCCAGGGCGCCACCCGATCGTCGTGGTCCGCCGTGGTGATGAGCGTCGGCGGATAGCAGGTGCCCTTCTTCACGTTCTGGTACGGTGAGTAGGCGTACAGGGCGGGGAACTGCTGCGGATTCTCGGCCAGCCCGAAGTCCGACGACCACTGGCGCGCGTTGGCGCTGGCGGTCTGGTAGCGCAGCATGTCGAGCACGCCGACCGCGGGCAATGCCGCCCCGAAGATCTCGGGGTGCTGGGTCAGCACCGCGCCGATCAGGAGCCCCCCGTTGCTGCGTCCGTGGATACCGAGGCGCGCGCTGCGCGTGTAGTGCTCGCGGATCAGATACTGCGCCGCGGCGATGAAGTCGTCGAACACGTGTTGCTTGTTGGCGAGCGTGCCGGCCTTGTGCCAGGCCTCGCCGTACTCTCCGCCGCCGCGCAGGTTCGCCTCCGCGTAGACGCCGCCCATCTCGAGCCACGCCAGCACCTGCGGCCGGTACTGCGGGGTCAGCGAGATGTTGAATCCGCCGTAGCCGTACAGCAGCACCGGCTGATTGCTGTCCCGGACCAGGTCGCGCCGGTGCGTGATGTACATCGGCACGCGCGTGCCGTCCTTGCTGCGGTAGAACACCTGCTCGGTCACATACGGATCGGTCGCGGCGGGGATGCGCGGCGCGCGCCACACGGTCGCCTGGTTCGCACGCACGTCGAGCCGGTAGATCCGGCGCGGCGTCAGGTAGTCGGTGTAGCCGAAGAAGGTCTCGCTCTGCCGTCCCTCGCCGTGGAAACCGTCGATACCGCCCTTGCCGGGCAAGGGCACCTCGCCCACCGGCCGCCCGTCACGCTCAAAGACCCGCGCCACGCCGCGCGCCTCCTCGACATAGCGCGCGATGATCCGGCCACCGACGTAGCTGGCCTCCTCGAGAGTCGTCCTGCCCTCGGGCACTAGGGTGCGCGGCACCGGCGGCGCGGCGCGCGCATCGACCGCGATGACGCGACCGAAAGGGGCATCCTTGGTGGTGCGGAAGTAGAGCTCATCCCCCTGGGCGCCGACGTAGGTGTAGAGCGCATCCCACGCGGTAAAGAGCGGATGCGGCTTCGCGCCGGGTGAGCGCAGGTCGAGGACCTCGACGCCGTTCTTCTCGTAGCCGTCGAACTGGGTGACGACGAGGTAGTTGCCGTCCTCGGTGACGCGGCCGGCGGGAATGCGGTTCGGGTCGTCGGTCACCTGGTACACCAGCCGGTCGTCGTCCTGGGAGGTGCCGAGCTTGTGGAAGTAGACCGCGGGCCGCGCTGCATCGTCCCCGCGACCGTCGGACAGGGTCGGGTAACGGCTGTAGTACACGCCCGAGCCGTCGTGTGCCCAGGACACCCCCCAGAACTTGGTGAAGCGCAGCACGTCCGTGAGGTCGGCCGCATCGCTCACCCGCCTGAAGCGCCAGATCTGCCAGTCCGTTCCCCCATCGGAAGTCGCGTAGGCGACGACCTCGCCCTGCTCGTCGGGGGTGAAGGCCGCGATCGCCACGGTTGCATCGCTACGCACCGAGTTGGGGTCGAACAGCTCGGCTCCCGCCGAGTCGAGGCGCTCGGAGACGTACAGCACGTTCTGGTTCTGCTTGCCGTCGTTGTGCAGGTAGAAATAGCGGGAGCCGCGTTTGACCGGAATCTCGGAGCGCTCGTAGTTCCACAGCTCCGTGAGGCGCTGCTTGAGCCACGCACGCTGCGGCAGCTCTTCGAGCCGCGGCCGTGATACCGCGTTCTCCGCCGCCACCCACTGCTCGACCGCGGGCGAGCCGAGATCCTCGAGCCAGCGGTAGGGGTCCGCAACGCGGGTGCCGAAGTAGTCGTCGCTCGCGCTGATCTGCGCCGTCACCGGATAGACGGGCGCTTGCGCGACCGCCGGCAGGCCGATGACCGAATCGGTCGCGGTGCGCATAGGCTTGCCGCCGGGCCCCGGGCCCCCGGCCGGCTCGCGGTTACCGAATTCAGCGCTCACGCAGGCCGCCAGCAGGGCGGCACCGAGAGTGAGCGCGGCCGCGGTCGCGGCGAACCAGCGGGGACGCATGGACGATGTACTCAGGGAAACTTGATCTTGCCGCCGCCGGCGGGACCTGCCGCGGGACCCAACGGCCCGGCGCCGACTTCGGGAACCACGATGCGCGAGGCGGCCTCGCGCCGCAGCTCCCGCGCCTCGTCGATCGCCTGCTCGAGCGCGACCTTCACTCCGTCCGGGAACTTCTTGAGCGCTTCCTCGAGCGTCTTCGCCTCGATCTCGAACCCGAGGGGCAGGATCCCTGCCGGCGTGAGCAGCTGTGTCTGACCGGAGAACAGTACCGGGCGCGCGGCATCGGGCGAACCGTCCGCCGCGACCGGCGTCAGGCGGCGGATGCTGCCTGCCCGGCGATCGGTGAACACGTCCTCGCGATAGAGGTTCCCGGGATCGAGCTCGACTTCCGGAAGATCGTTCGGCGCAGCCATGTCAATTCCATTGAGTTACAGGAGTTTCAATTGTACCCCCTGCACCGATTCAGGGAGCCGGCAGCTGCCGCAGGGCCTCGATGAACGGCCGGTCGGCCTCGAGCAGATCCGCATCCCCGAGGTCCGCGGGCGCGACCCAGCGAAGCTGCTGGCCGTCGAGTCCGCGCGGAATTCCGCCGAAGCGCTCGACGATCCATAGCGAGAGCTCGACGCTGCGGTCCGGGTAGGTGTACCTCACCCGCATGAAGGGCCGGCTCGCGCCGACCTCGATCCCGAGCTCCTCGCGCAGCTCGCGCACCAATGCCTCGGACTCGGCCTCGCCCGGCGTCACCTTGCCGCCGGGGAACTCCCAGCGGCCCGCCTGGTGCTTGCCGGGTGGCCGCTGCGCGATGAGAACGCGCCCCTCACCGTCATAGAGCGCCGCCGCCACGACCAGGATCATGGCTGGCGGTCCGCCTTGCAGCTATTCGACGCTCGAGAGCGCGCCGTGGCAGTGCTTGTATTTCTTCCCCGAGCCACACGGGCACGGCTCGTTGCGCCCGACCTTGCGCTCACCGCGCACGAACGGGCCGGCGGACTCCGGCAACGGCGCCGGGGGCGGTGGCGGCGGCGCCCGCAGGCCGGGGCGCGGCTGCGCCGCGGCGGCGGCGATCGCCACCTGGGCCTGCGCTTCGCTCGCCGCGCCATCGCCGGCGAGGAGCGAGCCGACCTCGGCGTGCTGCGCCTGCAGGGCGCGCATCAGACGTCGGTAGCGCTCCTCCTCCTCGCGCTGCAGCTCCTCGGGCGTGCGGATCTCGATGCGCGCCATGAACGAGGAGGTCTCGTACTTGACGCGGTCGAGCATCGCGGCGAACAGCTCGAAAGCCTCGCGCTTGAACTCGTAGCGGTAGTCCTTCTGCGCATAGCCGCGCAGGTGGATGCCCTGCTTCAGGTACTCCATGCCCGCCAGATGCTCGCGCCAGTGCTGATCGAGCTTCTGCAGCATCACTTCCTTTTCCGCCAGGCGCAGGTTGGCGGCGCCGACGCGCGCCGCCTTGGCCGTGTAAGCCTCGTCCACGGCGCGCAGCACGCGCTCGCGCAGCGCCGTCTCCTCGAGCTCCGGCTCCTGGCGGAGCCACCCCTGCGGATCGATCGAGGTGTTGAAATCGCGCTGCAGCACTTCGGCGAGACCCTTCAGGTCCCAGTCGCCGGGCGCGGCGTGCTTCGGCATGTGCTGATCGAGTATCCCGCCGACCGAGTCCGCCATCAGGCCACGGATGGCAGCCGACAGATCCTCGGTTCCCATGATCTCGGTGCGCTGGTGGTAGACCACCCTGCGCTGATCGTTGGCGACGTCGTCGAACAGCAGCAGCTGCTTTCTGATGTCGAAGTTGTGCGACTCGACCTTGCGCTGCGCCTTCTCGATCTGGCGGGTGAGCATGCCGCTCTCGATCACCTCGCCTTCCTTCATGCCGGCGATCCGCAGCAGCCGCTTGGTGCGCACCGGGTCGCCGAAGATGCGCATGAGATTGTCTTCCATCGACAGGTAGAAGCGGCTCGAGCCCGGATCGCCCTGGCGGCCGGAGCGACCGCGCAGCTGATTGTCGATGCGGCGCGACTCGTGGCGCTCGGTGCCGATGATGTGCAGCCCGCCGGCGCCCACCACCTGGGCGTGCCGCGCCTGCCACTCGGTGCGCAGCCGCTCCCGCGAGGTATCGTCGAGCTCGCCGGCGGCGGCGAGCTCGGCCTCGAGATTGCCGCCGAGCACGATGTCGGTGCCGCGGCCCGCCATGTTGGTGGCGATGGTGACGGTCCCGGGGCGGCCCGCCTGGGCGACGACGTGCGCCTCGCGTTCGTGCTGCTTGGCGTTCAGCACCTGGTGCGCGACACCCTCCTTCTGCAGCAGGCCCGACAGGTACTCGGACGTCTCGATCGAGGTCGTGCCGACCAGCGCCGGCTGGCCGCGCTCGACGCAGTCGCGGATGTCCTCGATGATGGCCTGGAACTTGTCCTTCTGGGTGAGGTAGACGAAGTCGGAATTGTCCTTGCGCACCATCGGGCGGTGCGTCGGAATGACCACCACCTCGAGGCCGTAGATCTGCAGGAACTCGGGCGCCTCGGTATCGGCGGTGCCGGTCATGCC
>Ga0335083_10001669_pt1 | contig 30318 bp, 26 predicted proteins | sample Lox_Sample_42_FD_206716 | JGI IMG/M metagenome (GOLD analysis project Ga0335083, IMG submission 206716) | Soil microbial communities from Loxahatchee National Wildlife Refuge, Florida, United States - Lox_Sample_4.2 | ecosystem: Environmental > Terrestrial > Soil > Wetlands | place: USA...
GCCCGCATCCTTACGGCTGCTGGCGCATGACTCGGGGTCAGGGTGGATCGCTACTCCTTTCCTGTGAGGCTCTTTCATCCTCAACTCCAGGTCGGTTTATCCCGGCGCTTTCTTTAGGTTCGTTTTCAAAGCCCGATTTCGACCCTTTTTGCGCTATATCTATTTTTGAATCTTAAACTTAAATGTTTTGGGTTCTTTTTTGAACTCGTTCGACGAAAAGGCCTAAAAATTACATGCAACCCTTTATGGGAGTGTGCGTTACGGTTTTGGGTTCGCTCTCAGTATGCCCCACCCCCCGGCCCCCCCGGCGTAATCCGTCGTAAGGGGGCGTCAGTGGGCCAACGATTCGGACGTGAACTGGCCGCCTGCCTGACGCCAGATTCCAAGCGGGTTCGCGTCCTGCAACTCCGCGGGCAAAGCGGAATCGGGAAAATCCTGATAGCAGACCAGCCGCGTGAACCTCTGAATGGCTCTCCCCCCCACCGACGTGCTGCGACCGTCCGATGTAGCGGGAAAAGGTCCGCCGTGAACCATACCATTACACACTTCGAGACCCGTCGGAAATCCATTGAAGATGATGCGGCCAACCTTCGTTTCCAACACGGCGATGAGGTCAGCGTATTCGCGAAGATCTTCTTCGGTACCGTGGATCGTCGCCGTCAGGTTCCCCTCCATGCGATGGGCGATGGCCAACATTTCTTCCCGGCTTCCCGAATGAACCAGCAGAGTAGAAGGGCCGAATATTTCAGACTTGAGGGTGGGGTCTTCCAGCAAAGTTGCGGCGTCGGTCTCGAACAGGGCTGTTCCCGAGCGCGAGCCATTCCCTTGATTCTCGATCGCCGATTCCTGAACGGCAGTTGCCTTCACATGAGATCGGGTTGATCGTTCGGCCACCGCACGTCGATAAGACGCCGCGATGTTGCGATTCAGCATGGTTCCCGGAGCCGTCGCCTGCATCAATTCAGCCAATTGGGAAGCGAACGAACTCGAGTTGCCGGTTGTCACGACAATCCCAGGGTTAGTGCAGAACTGGCCTACGCCCAGCGTGACCGAGGCGTGCAGACCCTTGGCAAGAGCCTCACCCCGCGATTCCAGAACACCCGGCAGGATAAAGACCGGATTCACGCTGCCCATCTCAGCGTAAAAGGGAATAGGCTCAGGCCGCGAAGAAGCGATTTTCATCAAGGCGGTCCCACCCGCGCGCGAACCGGTAAAGCCCACTGCCTTCACTTCCGGGTGCGCCACCAACGCGCTCGCCACTTGATGACCGGCGTCGTAGAGCAGCGAGAACACACCCTCAGGAAGTCCCAAATCCTGGGCGGCGTTCCGAATCGCCATCCCGGCGAACTCGGCGGTTCCCGGATGCGAGTAATGCGCGAGAGCCACGACTGGATTACCGCCCGCCAGGGCCGATGCCGTGTCGCCACCAGCCACCGAAAAAGCCAGAGGAAAGTTGCTGGCCCCCAACACCACAACGGGACCCAACGGCATCCTGAAGGAGCGGACGTCCGGTTTGGGAAGCGGCTGGCGCGCGGGGTCGCCAGGGTCAATGCGGGCGTCAACCCAGGATCCCTCTTCGGCAATTTCGGCGAAAAAGCGAAGCTGAAAGCAGGTGCGCGTGCGTTCGTTTCGGATGCGCACGGCCGGAAGCGCACTCTCGCGAACCGCCCTTTCCACAAGCTCTTCGCCAAACGCCTCCAGGTTGTCTGCAATGCGACGCAGGAACGCGCCCCGTTCCCGGCCCCGCAGCCGGCGATAGGCCGCGAAGCTCTTCGCCGCCAACTCCGCCGCCTTGTCAACTCCCGCCACTGAGGACGACTGATACGCGGGCAAGAGTTTCTCGCCGGTTGACGGGTCAAAACCGTACAGGTCCTCGCCGCCCTCGTGGCCGCGCTTATAGCCGTAACCGATGATGGAATGTCCGGTGAGCTCCATGGGCTTAGTCCGCCGAGCAACTGTAACACCAAATCCGATGCCCCGTTCGCTGCAAAATTTCTCAAAAGTCCCAATATTCTCTGCCGCCTGGAGCCACATATCCAGCCAAGCTATTCATTCCTTTGTACATTCCGGGGTGCTGCGGGTGATTCTCACTATTCTCAGGTTGCTCGTCCGGGCGCCGCCGGTATTCGCGTGACTTTGCGACTTGTAACCGTATATAACTCCGTACATGACTCATTCTTTTGCACATTCCGGCCTGCCACACGATTTCGCCCCCCGCCGCCGGTGTAACCGGTACTTTGCCAAGTGTAACCGGAACTTTGCCGGATGTAACCGTTACTTGGACGGGGAGACGTGACCGGGTCCCAATCCCGCGTCCTTTTGCTGCCTTGCTCCGAGATAAATCCGGACGCCCTTTCCTATCAATAAGATTCCGGCTTCGTTCGTCACAAGAGCAGAAGCCAGGAGCCAGAAGCCAGGAGTCGGAAGCACCGGCGGAGCCAATCGCCGCCGCGCCGCCGACATATTCTTGCAGATCCTTGTGCATCAGTAAGATTCCGGCTTCGTTCGCAGCCGCTTGAACCCCAACCTGGGCGCCGGAGCAAGCCCTCAGCCTTGCCAGCGACCGCGCCGGGTGCTCGCCGCGGCCCCGAACGTCGCTGTGATACCGAGCTTGACTATAACGCCGGGCCCCGTCGGCATAGAACGGGCCGTAAGCGGGGTCGCCGGCGAAAACCGCAGCGGCGCACGGTTCACTGATTCGCAGATGGCATCCAACCGATTTGGGTCCGGGCGACAGTTCCATCAAGGGCGGCCTCACCCCTGTCTAGCACAGGGGCAGAGAATTGTCAAGCTATTTTCGCAACGCCTCGCCGCGGCCATAGCGTTCATATGTAGGCTACAGAATCTCGCCAGGATTTTCAAATCCTCAACGGGTGGTGACGACATGCAGTACAATGTCGTCGCGACCCGGCGATGTGTGCGCCACCCGGCGCTGCAGCCACGCTTGCTCAGGGTCTTTTGCGAAGCATGGGTATCGAGGCTGCAAAAACAACCGCCGCGACGACGTCTATCACCTGCCAAGCGGACCGGGGCAGGCGGATTGGGACCAAAGGATTGAACAGCACCGCCACGCCACCCATTATCCAAGCCCACGCGAATCTCCTGAGCGCATTCGCCTGCACAGCCAAGTACACCGCGCCCCCGCACGCTCCGAGCCGGAGAAGGGTGTAGAAGCCGTATGGCCAGCGGCCCAGAACTGCGAGGAGCAGAAGGACTGCCGACACAATCGCCGGTACCTTGCTCATGTTTTCGTGCGCGTCGCGGCTGGCAATTCGATAAGGAGTGTCTGGGACTACATTGTTCAGAGGAATGGGGATGGCAGTCACTATGAAATGCAGCTCCTCCCCGCACTTACCGCACCGGTACCTGCTGCCTCGCTCAGTCTCGTCAGGAACCCGGTTGCCCTGCCCGCATCTGCACTTGACGGTCATTGCGCTGTCGCATTTTCACGAAGGCCGAGGTAGTACCCGGTTAGCACGAATTCCTCTACGAGGTGCTTTCTAATTGCCTCGGCACTATGTGCGGCGACCGGCATCTTTTCGAGAAAATTCTTCAGATTGGATTCGATGCAAGCGTCCAGAACCCTGCGGACCAATTTCCAAGGAATTGGGTTTCCTCTTTTCATTAGACCCATTTCATAAAACTGCTTACTAAACTGGATTTTTGGGGAAATGTCTTTCGGTAGAGCCGCGTGATAGGCCCCTTCACCGAGCAGTTTCAGTGAAGCCTTCGCCACTGAATACCCGGCTGAAGCAAAAGCAATCGCGAAGCCGAACGCGTCGCGAGGGTCGATGCTCTGAAGAGGCTTGACGGCGTAAAACCGTAAGGGGATTTTTGCGGACATGGCCGTTGCCATCTCGTCCCGGATTGTGGCATCGGAGAATTCCCCAGAGAAAAGGAAATCGTCGGCTGCCGTCAGCAGGGTATCGAACCGTATCCGCGTGCCTGCAATGTAGACCTCTGACGAGAGTTGTTCGGAGTGCGCGAGGTAAGAATTGACAATCTCCTCCGCTCGGCCCTTCTCAGCAGAGGCAGCTCTCTCAAGAACCGTTATGTACTCTCGCAGGTCATCGTCTGCCTCATCCGGGCCTAGCCGCGAGAATTCCCTATAACGGCGGGCACTTTCGGCGTAGTTCTTTTGGAGTCCTAAGCAATAGGCCAAATTATATTGGGCGTGTGCGTCGCTCGGATTGAGGCTGATGACCTTAGAAAACAGCTTGATTGCTCCTGGGATATCCCCGCCTTTGAGAGCCTCAATGCCTCTATTATAGATTTCGTCTTTGTCACCATCGAGCAAGTCAAGAATTCTTGAGACCGGATTAATCATGTCTTAGCCCAGCGTCGTTCTCACCGATGTGAGCGGGTTTGCCCCTGGTGCGGCTTCGTGTATGGAGCAATTTGCCAGCCGGATGATACTCCTGTCTCCATATGCATATCAACGGCAAGGTTGGCAAATGTGCATGTGCCAAAAGAACCCAAAAAAGACCCGCCGCCGCCCCGCTGACTCTGTGCCAGGAGGCGATGGCAGCCGCGGGGTGGCGCGTACATGCGGTGTTCTGGCATGTATGCGGCGATTTCCGCAGTGAGCACGGTACCGTCATTGCAGGTGGTTCGCAGACTTCACAAGACGATGTCTGCGCCACCCGGCGGGTACGGTTAAAGGGCTCAGTTAGGTTATTCTTTCGGTTCTTTAGGAATAAGCTCTTCGATTGCCAGCGCAGCTCCATATGCCTTATCAGACACACTGGTGTTGCAATACGCCTGAAGTGAGGTGCCGCGTTCGCGGTGCTTATCGAATTCGCAGCGTTCGCGCACAACGGCAACCATCTCCTGGCCCTCGAATGTGAAGTACAGAAGGCCGCCCTGTTCGTACCCTTGAAACATCGGACGAACAGTTGGCCCAGTCGCTTTGGGAGTTTTACCCGATGACACGCCCAAAATAATACCATAGCCTTCTTGAGCAAGCGACGTAGCGCATCTATAACGGCGCGGGTGGCGCATACGTCGTTTTGTGATGTATGCGCCACCCCGCGTCCGATTGGCATTCGCAGCGAAGGCAGCTTCAAGCTTGAAGGAATTCGTCGACTTCAATCTGAGCTTCCCGCAGTATGGCTCGGAGAGTCCCCTCCGCCATGTCGCGGGTGTGGCGGGGAACCGTAACTTTTCCACCTGTTAGACGGTGCCGCCAGACCTCATGGCTGCCGGGTCCAGGCCGGTCAAAGTCGAATCCGAGCGCGTGAAGTTTGCGAGCCACTTGGCGATACCTGAAACCGGCAAGACGGCCCATCAGCGGACGCCAACAGGGATCAGCAAATCCAGGGGGAGGCTGCGCATTTGCGCAAGGGCGGGAGGCAGGGGGTCGCCGTGCTCCAGGCACGATTCGGCGATCTTGCGTGCGAGCCCCTGCGCGATCTCGACCGCTTCCGAGATACTTCGGCCCTCCGCCACCAAGCCTGGTACGTCGGCGCTAGTCGCGAGGTATCCTCCATCGTCCAACGCCTCAATGTGGAGACGAATGGCCGCCTCATCCACATCTGCCATTTGCTCCTGGCGTTCTTGGCGAGCTGCCTGCTCCGCCTCTCGGACTTTGGCCAAGGTACGGTCGACTGCAATTCGCTCCTCACGATCTTGGCGAGTTACGTTCTTCGCGGTCATAGGATTCCTCTGTGTCGATAGCCTGATTCTAGCATAGGGATAAGCGGCCGCGCGAGAGTCGAAGCCGAGGAATCTTGTCGTAGATGCGAGCCATCAGCGCCGCTGCAGCCTGTCATTCGACACGATTGCACAGCTCACCGATTCCACCAATTTTGATGGTGATCTCGTCGGCGCGTTGCAGCGTAAAATCCGTGGGAGGAACGATACCCGTACCGGTCATCAGCAAACAACCGTGCGGGAAGCTGGTCTCGCGGTAAAGGTACGCCACGAGGTCGGTAAGGGAGCGCTTGAGGCTGCGAAGTGTCGTGCCGCCCGAAAATGCAACCTTGCCCTCTCGCCGAATCGTGATGTCAATTTTCGTATCGGGCGGAAGAGGGTCGTGAGTAAGATACACGCACGGCCCCAGGGCGCAGCTTCCGTCATAAACCTTGGCTTGAGGCAGGTAGAGCGGGTTCTCGCCTTCGATATCGCGGGAGCTCATGTCATTGCCAATGGTGTAGCCAATGATGGCGGCACGATTGTTGATGACCAGTGTCAGTTCGGGTTCCGGGACGCTCCACTTGGCGTCGCGGCGGATACGCACCGGAGCGCCAGACCCCACCACCCGATACGGCGGCGCTTTGAAAAACAACTCCGGACGCTCCGCCTCGTACACCTTCGCGTAGAAGTCGCCTCCGCCCGCATCTTTGGATTCTTCCATGCGCGCATCGCGGCTACGATAGTAAGTGACACCGGCCGCCCAGACTTCCTGGCTGCTGATGGGAGCGAGCAGTTCAGCCTCCGTCGGCGCCAGGCATGGCGTGACGTCGGGCGGCTTCTGTAGCCAGCCATCATCGTTAATGAGGTTGTCCCAATCCGTCCCCGGGAGCCGCGAGAAGGCGCCCGCTTCCTCCAAAATGATCCCCTGCCGGGTGCGAAACAGCTTCATAAACCCTCACGATAGAAAAAGGGTATCTTAACGCATAAATCAGCCGAATCAGTCGGGCACAGCTTCTGACGTGTATAATTTTAGCGTCCGTGAGAATTGCCGGGGATTGGCAGTCACGGTTTTCTGATTGACCTAACACCTCGTTCAAGGGTTGCTTCAATGAAAGTGCCGGGCACCCTCCGCTTCCGGATGATCGCTTTGTTCTGCGCCGTTGTAGGCGTGCTGCTCGTAATATCGCACGTCGGCCTGGGCATTCTGTTGTCGCGCGAGCTTCGCAACCAATTAGACCGTCAGCTTCTCTCTACGGCCCGGCCCGTGGTCGCAGACCTCATCACAGACCCAGCCGACGAGGACGACGTCAACCAACTGAACGTGCCCGACAGCTATTTTGAGCTGATTGAGCCGGTAAGCGGCCGCGTGCTGCAAATGTCGCAGAACCTGGCGGGTAAAGCCCTGGACTTACGAACGGCCGCCCTACGCATCGCAAAGCCCGCCTTCTACGTGGTCTCGAACCCGCACGACGAGGCGCCCGAGGCTCGGCTGCGCCTGGCATTGATTCCGTTTCAGCGCGCTAACCGTTCTATGATCCTCGCCGTCGCCGCACCGAATCGCGTGGGCCGGGAGGTGCTGGAACAGTTCGCCTGGATTGTGGCAGCGTTTCTGCTTTTGAGCCTTCTGCTGACGGCCTGGCTTTCCACCTGGTACGTGAGCCGCAGCCTCGCACCCATCACCGCCTTCACCGCGCACGCCCGGAAATTGACGGAGCGCATTTCCCAACGCGACGGCCGTGAGCTCTGGACCCCTCTGCCGATCGAGCATCCGAACGACGAGTTGGGACAGTTGGCGGCCACTTTTAATGAACTTTTCGCGCAGGTCTACTCCGCCCTTGGCCAACTCCGCCAGTTCGTGACCGACGCTTCGCACGAACTTCGCACGCCCCTTTCTGTCTTGCGGGGAGAGACCGAGCTGCTGTTAGCCGAGCCGCGCAGCCCGGCGGACTACCAAAAGGCCCTGCAAATCATCGACGGCGAACTGGGCAAACTCACCCGGATTGTGGAAGGTCTCTTTACCATCTCCATGGCTGACGCCGGACAGCTTCGCTTGCTCAAGGAGCCTCTGTACCTGAACGAAGTTCTTGAGGAAGCCTGCGGGCTGGCCGCCCCCCGCGCCCGGCAGAAGAGCATCACCATTCTCGGCGACCTCAAGCAAGAGTTGCCGTACCAGGGGGACGAGGCCTTCCTGCGTCAGCTCTTCCTCATTCTTCTCGATAATGCCATCAAGTACTCTCCGCCTGAGACTACAGTTCGCGTTGGTCTCGAAAAATCGAACGGTCTTGTAAAGGTTGAATTCGAGGACCAGGGTATCGGCATTTCGCAATCAGAACTGCCTCGCATCTTCGAGCGCTTCTATCGGGCGTCGTCGCAACCGACCAGCGGCGAATCTCAGAGCGGCGGCCTCGGCCTTGCCATCGCCCAGGCCATCGTCCAAGCCCAGGGTGGCTTGATTGATTGCCGGAGCGCTCCGGGCTGCGGCTCCACGTTCACGGTGAGCCTGCCGTTTGTTCGGGACACGAGTCACGGAGCTAAGGACTAGACACAGCGTCATAAGTCCGCAACCTGGGAGCGCGGGCGTCTCGCCCGCAAAGGTTGGAGAAGATTGGAGCGGGCGAGACGCCCGCGCTCCCAGGACCACTTTGCCGATTTTGACGACGCGTGTGGTTCCCATCCGCACTCCTGGGCTCTGCGTCAAACCCCCGAAATTACTGCCCCACAAGCATCGTTCAGATCCTCAAAACTTCACGTGTGATTCACCTGACTGATTTCAGTGAACTTACGTGATGAGGGAATTCCGCTCGGAATGTCGCTTAACTAAGTGAAGGCCAAAGAAAATCAGCATGAGGCGGCCGCAGACAACACAGATCGGTTAGTCACATCGGACGAAACTAACTGATCGGATAGGGCGGCGCCGCTGAAGGACCCTGAGAACGCCGGCAGGCATGGGATGCCTCACCGAACCGTAAGACCTTCTGTCTCGCGCTATTGGGCTCACGCACGATGGCCACAAGTCAGTAGAGGTGGCATCCATGGCACGCCTCGTGCATTACCCACTGCCGTACCGCGTTGCAAATGATGTTTTGACTTCTCACAAAAGAATCGACGTTGGAGGTTGAGGATGGCAACCACTCACTTTATTACCGGCGGCACCGGATTTGTGGGATCGAACCTGATTCTGGAGCTTCTAAGCGACCCGGGAACCGACGTCTACGCCCTCACTCGCGCAGCCGGGCAGTCCGCTGAGGCGCGGCTACAATCTGCGCTACGCCACGCAGCCCGGGCAGCCGGGCATGATGACGCGCTTGACGGGGCCATCGCTGGACGCTGTCACGCCGTTGAAGGCGATGTCCACAAGGAGAGCTGCGGAGTTTCAGCCGCCGCCTTTGCGAAACCTGATCAGTTCTGGCACGTCGCGGCTTCGCTGCGTTACGAGGACCGCTACGCGGCTGAGATCTTCCGGACCAACGTCGAAGGAACCCGCAATGCGCTAGCCCTTGCGCACAGCAGCGGAGTGGAGCGCCATTTCAATTATGTCAGCACTGCCTATGTCTCGGGCTCGCGGATGGGTGTGATCCGCGAAGAGATCAGCTCGGGTGGCGCGCCGAATAACCCGTACGAAGCGAGCAAAATGGAAGCAGAAGCGCTGGTGCATCAAAACCACGACCTGCGCCCGCGCATTTTCCGACCCAGCATCGTGATCGGTCACAGCATTACACGCGAGGTCTCTTCAGGCTTTTCTGGACTCTATGGCTTTATCAAGCGCGTCCTGCGGCTGCGTCAACTTCTCGACCGCATCCAGGACGGTCTTTCCAGCCGCGCCGGACTCCGAGTGATCGCTGATCCGGCCGCTCTGCTGAACCTCATTCCGGTGGATGTGGTGGCCCGGCAGATGGTGCGCATCAGCCGGTCGCGTTCGCGCGCGACGATATTCCACATCACGAATCCTACGCCTCCCCCGGCTGCCGAGGTGTCGCGTGTGATCTTCCGCGAACTCGATCTGCAGTCGCCTGTTTTTGTATCCGACGCAACCGGAATGAACTGGATTGAACAGAAGATCGAGGAAGGCCTTGACTTCTACAAGTCGTACTTCCGCGGCACGCGCTTGTTTGACCGGCAGAACACGGACTGGGCGTTGGGCGTTCGAGTTCCGGAGCCGGGCTACCACATGGATTCGGCAACCATCACGAAATACGTCCGATGGTACGCCGACGTTCTGCGCGGAACCACCAACTTGCTTCCAGCGACCATCGCGGCAGCAGCGTAAAAGCGAGTCGGGAGTAGGGAGTCGGGAGTAGGGGCAGCGGGTATCAGTCAGGGAGTTTTCAAAAGGAGCTGACCAGTGACCAGCAAAATCCAACCCGTATTCATAGTGGGCACCGGCCGTTGCGGCTCCACCATGCTCTCCAGCATGATCCGCGATCATGCCGACATCCTCAGCGTGTCGGAGTTCCTGGTTTCGGTGACGGACTTCGCCGGCCGCGTTTCTCAGGCCTTTCCCGGGTGCCCGGTGGACGCCCATCAGGTATGGGATGTGCTCGCAGGACTTCATCCCCGGCAGACCACGATGCTCCGGCACGGGGTCGAGATGGATGAAATGCTCTACCCTCTGGCGCCGACCTCGCGCTTCAGCCGCCAAAGTGGCGTCCCGGCAATTCTCTATATCACGCTGCCCCACCTCACCGCCGACCACGACGCGCTTTTCGAAGAGCTGCGCAAGTACGTGATGACGTTCCAGCCTGACCTCGCGGTTCGCCAGTACGTCCGAGTGTTCGAGTGGCTGCAGGCGCGATTCGGAAAAAAAGCGTGGGTGGAGCGCTCCGGCGGCTCGCTGCGGGCCGTGCCCCGGCTGGCCACAAGTTTCCCTGAAGCAAAGTTCGTTCACATTGTGCGCGACGGCCGTGACTGCGCTATCTCCATGAGCAACCACACAGGGTTCCGCATGATGATGGCCTGCACCATCATGAGCCAGATCCTCGGTTATGACCCCTACGACAGCGATCAACGGGACGGCGTGGAGGAGCTGCCGGATCAGTTCTACGACTTGCTGCCTGAGCGCTTCAGCGGCGAGACTTTCGCCAAGCTCGACGCGCCAGCAGCCTTGTTTGGCCACTACTGGTCGGGAGAGATGATGCGCGGCCTGAAAACCCTGGCCGAGTTGCCCTCGGATCGCGTCTTGACGATCCACTTCGAAGACATCATCGCCCACCCTGAGCCCTGGCTGCGCCGGATGGTGGAGTTCATTGATCCCTCGTTCGTGGACGACGAGTGGGTGCAGAGGGCAGCCGCCACCATCCGGCCCGTGCGGTCATCATGGCGCGCGTTGCCGGCGCCACAACAGTCCGCCCTCGCGGACGCCTGTGCTCCCGGGTTCCGGGCTCTGGCCGAGTATGGGTTCGAGCGCGATCCTGACGCTAGCCCAGCGTCGGTGCCGCTGTTCGCGAGGCTCCGCCAGCGGGTGAGCCCCGCAATCGCCCTGACCAAGTTCGTTGGAGTTCGCCCCGCGCTTGCCATCGCCAAAGCCCGATTGGGGCAAATGGACGGTGCGGCCCCCTCAACCGTTTAACCCACGACACATTCCCAACAAGGAGAAAGCAGATGAACATCGAAGAGACCGTGATCAGAATTATCGCTCAGGAAAATCACCTCGACCCAGGCTCTGTAACGCTCGATTCGACCTTTGCGGAGCTCGGCATCGACTCTCTCGACGGCGTCAACATCCTCTTCGCCCTTGAGGCTGAGATGAACATCGTCATTCCCGACGTGGTGGCCCGGCACATGGGCAGCGTGCGGCAGGTTGTGGACAGCTTGAGGCGCGTAGTGAACGGCGAGGACATCTCGGACCTGGTGGCGATGGCTCACCAAGCGGCGCCCGTAGCGGAAGCCGTGCCGGCGGCATAGCGCTGGCGCGGTTTGGAGTGCGGCAGTTTGCTGCCGCTTTCCCCGCGAGGCTTGCTCGCGGTCATCCTCACGGCGGACTGCATAAGAACCCGGCCAGCAAGCTGGCCTGACCAAAGCGGCAGCAAGCTGCCGCACTTCAAACTGGATGTTGGGGAAACCGACCATGGCTCACACTCATCCACAAAACCGATTCGGCAACTCGCAAAGCAACGCTAGCCAGCTTCGTGAGTTCCCTCCGCTGGGAACCGACATTAAGGTCCTGCTGATCTGGCCCCGGTTTCCGGCCTCCTTCTGGAGTTTCGCGAAGATCATGGAGATTCTGCCCAAGAAAGCGATTCATCCGCCTTTGGGCTTGCTCACGGTGGCGGCGCTCTGCCCAAAGAGTTGGGAGCTGCGGCTCATTGATCGCGCCGTCGAAGACCTCGAGGAAAGTGACCTCGAGTGGGCTGACTTGGTGATGGTGAGCGGAATGCATGTTCAGAGGGATGACATTCACGCCCTGCTGCGCCGCGCCCGCGCGCTGGGAAAGCGGACCATGGTGGGTGGACCCTACGCCAGCAGTGAACCAGAAGTGTTGGGGCACCTCGCGGACCACGTGGTGGTGGGAGAGCCGGACGAGGTATTCGACGAGATCGCGGCGGACCTCGAGCGCGGTACGGCTCGCGCGATGTACGTGATTAGCGAGAAGCCGGACGTGAGCAAGACGCCTGTGCCGCGTTTCGATCTGCTCAAGATCAACAAGTACGCTTCCATGGCTGTGCAGTTCTCGCGCGGGTGCCCGTTCCAGTGTGAGTTTTGCGACATTATCACCATTTACGGCAGAAAACCGCGCACCAAGGCGCCGGCGCAGTTGCTGGCCGAACTCGACCGGCTCTACGAGCTCGGCTGGCGCGACCAAGTGTTCATCGTCGACGACAACTTTATCGGTAATCACAAGCGCGCCCTGCAGCTAACACACAGTCTCGGGGAATGGCAAAACCGGCATCAACGCCCCTTCTTTTTCTATACCGAGGCTTCCATGGACCTCGCGCAGCGGCCCGAGCTCATTGAAGCCATGGTGAAGGCGAACTTCTTCTACGTGTTCGTGGGAATCGAAAGCCCATCGAAGGACTCCCTGTCTGAAGTCAAGAAATTTCAGAATTTGCGACGCGACCCGCTGGAGTGCATCCGGACTATTCAGAACGGTGGTCTCTGGGTGACAGGCGGTTTCATCGTCGGCTTTGATTCCGATTCGGAGACGATCTTCGACGACCAGCGCCAATTCATTGAACAAGCGGCCATTCCCTGGGCCATGGCAGGATTTCTGCAGGCGCCGCCTACCACTCCACTCTACGAGCGCATGCGCAAGGAGGGCCGGCTTCTTGACTCAGGAGCGACCAGCAACTTCAGTCCGCCCAATTTCCGCACGCGGCTGCCGCTTCCATTCCTGCTGCAAGGCTACCGCGAGACGCTGTCAGCCCTCTATTCGCCGTCCGGGTATTTCAATCGTTGCCTGAACTCGCTCTCGCATTGGACAACGCGACCCGAGCAGGCCGCCAAGGCGCAGTATCCCTTCAAACGCATGGCCGCCACCGCGCTGCGCTCTATTTTGAAACAAGGCGTCCTGGCTTCCTATCGTGGCGAGTATTGGAGATTCCTGTTTCAGGTGCTTCGCCGCTGCCGGCGTAGCCCTGCGAAACTTCGCATGGGCATCACCCTCTTGTTCTCCGCGCACCACTTCATCAACTACGCCCAAAGCGTGACGGACGAATTGGAAGCCGAGCTTCGAAGGGTTAGTGAACCTTCCGGAGCGGTTCGGGCGAGCGTGATGGTGTCGGCCTGGCAGGGCGCCGAGCTCGCGGGTGCGGCGCCTGCGTGTTCTGTCGCAACCGACTAGAGCGAGAGGGGAGGGGCCATGCTCACGATAACAAAGATCGCCGACGAACAAAGGGACACCACCGAACACCCCCACGCTTATGTCGAGGAATTGCCGGACCGGCCTCCCATCCAGGTGATTCGGGAACTTTCGCGACTCGATGAGTTTCAGGCCGCGCGAGCTATCGCCGCAGAATGGCTGGGCATCGCGGCGGCCATTGCGCTTTGCGCACGCTTCTGGAGTTTACCGGTGTACGTGTGCGCTGTGGTTTTCATTGGCGCTCGTCAGCACGCACTGTTGGTGCTGGGTCATGAGGCCTCGCACTTTACCCTCTTCAAAAGGAAGTGGCGGAATGATTGGGTAGCGGACCTGCTGCTTTACTGGCCCATGTTTCTATCGGTGGGTGTGTTCCGATACTTCCATCAGGATCATCACCGCTACCTGGGGACGGAGAAGGACAAGAACCGCGAGCTCTGGCGCACCCACACCTATGAAGGCACCCTCGCCGACGATTGGCAATTTCCAAAGACCGCCACGGGTCTGCTGCTACTTCTGCTCAAGAAGCTCGCCTTCATCGAGGGGGCCGTTTGGATCATCAGCGGATTTGCTGCGATGTTCGTTCGGCCGGAGTACCGGAAAAAGTCCTGGCTTTACGCGGCGGCGCGCACGGGATACTACGCCTGTGTCGCGCTGCTCGTCTGGAGGCTGCATCTCGCCTTCGACGTCTTGCTCTACTGGATCATTCCTTACTGCACCTGGCACATCGTGATCCAGTACATCCGCATCATCTGTGAGCATTCCGCTATCCCGAGCACCGAACCTCCGTATGATCTGACCCGGACCACGATTCCCTCCCTCTGGGAGAACCTCCTGATCATTCCCAGGAATATTGGCTATCACCACGAGCATCATTGGTTTCCAAGCGTCCCGTTCTACAATCTGCCCAAGCTGCACGCCGTTTTGACCACCGGAACGAAGTTTGGCCGGTGCGGAGCGATCTCTCACGGCGTCATCAGCGCCCTGGGCGAATGCGTCACGCCTTCGCGGCCGGCCGGCTGGTCTAAAGTCTCGCGCGGCCAACGTGTCTGCGAAGGGGACGGCACCCCTCTGTCGCCTGTGGCACAGATTCACCCGCAAGTGGGCGTCGCTGGGTTGAGGTAAGGAGTATCATGGCCATGTCGGCGGCGGCTGAACTGGGAATGCTAACCACATCGAGCGCAAAAGGGGCGTTGCCGCCGGGACCCAAGGGCCACTTTCTCATCGGCAATGTGCCGATGCTCTCCGGAGATATTCTGGCCACGATCGAGCGCTGGGCGCGCCAGTATGGGGACATCTTTTTCTGGCGCGCCGTTGGTATTCCGGTCTGTTACCTGACGCACCCGGATTACATCGAGGACGTGCTGGTAACGCGCAACCACAACTTCATCAAGGGCATGGGCATGCGCTTGAACCCGCGGTTCTTCGGCCAGGGGTTGTTGACCAGCGAAGGCGAACTTTGGCGGCGGCAGCGACGGCTTATGCAGCCGGCGTTTCACCGCCGACAGATTGGCCGTTACGGCCGTGTGATGGTGGAGTGCACTCAGAGAATGTTGGCGGGCTGGCAGCCTGGCGAGCTTCGGGACCTGCACACGGAACTAGATCATCTCACCCTCGAAATCGTGGCGCGCGTGTTATTCAACCTGGACCTCACGAACCATCTTGAGCGGCTCGAAGCAACAGCCCGTGCCGTCCATGCTCGCACGGCGCGCGGTCCAGCGTTGGTATATGCCACGCGATATCTGCCCACGCCCGTTAACCTGCGCTACCTGTGGACCGTACACCGCCTTGAGAAGGTGATCTACCAGATCATTCGCAGTCGCCAGGCTTCCGGCCAGGCGGGTGACGACCTGCTTTCCATGCTGCTCCAGGCCCGCGATGAAGACGGCGAGCCCATGAGCGAACGCCACGTGCGGGATCAGCTCATGACCCTGATCGGTGCGGGCAACGATACCACCACCCTGACGCTCTGTTACGCGTGGTACTTATTGGCGCAGCATCCCGAGGTCGAAGCGCGGCTGGTGGCGGAGATTGAAGAGGTGTTGGGCAATCGCCCGCCGGACGTCGAAGATCTCCCCCGCCTGACCTACACGGAGAAAATCATCAAGGAAACCCTGCGTCTTTACCCGCCGGTGTGGGCGTTCGTGCGAGAGGCGACTGAAGCGTTTGCGATCGGCGGCTATCGCTTGCCGGCCCGAACCAACGTTGTGTTGCCACCTTGGGTGGTGCACCGGGATCCACGCTTCTTCGACCAGCCGGACGAATTTCGCCCGGAGCGCTGGACGGGCGAGTTCGAGGATCAACTGCCGAAGTTTGCTTACTTTCCTTTTGGAGGCGGCCAGCGAACATGCATCGGCGCCTCCTTTGCCAAGATGCAAACTGCCCTGATGCTGGCCACAATGGCCCAAAGCTTCCGCTGCCGGCTGGCGCGCGGATTCAAGCTCAAACTTCGTCCCACAATCACTCTTCAGCCTGCACACGGCATTGCCGTCGCCATCGAGAAGCGCTAGCTTTGGAGTGCGGCAGCTTGCTGCCGCTTTAGTCAGGCCAGCTCGCTGGCCGGGCCTTTGCGCAAAGCACAGGGAGAGAGAGCCTCGAGCACGCCCCGCGGTACCAAAGCGGCAGCACGCTGCCGCACTCCAAAGCGCTTCGCGCACCCTTCCCCGCAACACTGCTGAATGAAGCTAGTTCCGACGGCGGGGCCGTCAGCGCTCCAAGTACGGCACGAATCCGCGAACGAGCGTCTTGAGCCGGTAAACTGAAGTCGTTGCGGTGATGTACAACGTTCCGTAATCCGGATCACCCCAGGCAAGATTGGCAGGCTGTTCGGGCAGGACGATCGTGCCGAGGTGGTGGCCTTCGGCATCCCAAACCCAAATGCCTAACGGTCCCGTCACGAAGATGTTCCCGTCTCGATCAACTCTCATGCCGTCCGGCACGCCTTCGTGCGGGCCACCAGGCTCCTCGCCGAAGATGCGTCCGTTGGTCAGCGTTTCATCAGCGGTGAAATCGTAGACGCGGATGTTCCGCTGCTCGCTGTCGTCCACATAGAAGCGGCGGCCGTCAGGAGAAAAGGCCAGCCCGTTGGGCTGTGACAGATCCTTGGTTAAGAGCCGAACACCTCCACCCTGATCCAGACGGTAGACACCCTGAAATGGAATTTCCTGCTTCTCGCCCTTCACGAGGTCCAGCGTGGGATCAGTGAAGTAGATGGCGCCGTCGGGACCTGTCACCACGTCATTGGGACTGTTGAATCTCTTCCCCTCGAAGCGGTCAGCCAGCACTTTGTATTGGCCGTCCGGACTTACAACGATGATCGCGCGCAGGACGCTGGCGCAGTCCAGCAGTCGCTGCTGCCTGTCGAAGGTGTTGCCATCTGGGTCGCCAAGAGAAATCACTGTCTCCTTGCGGCCGTCAGAGTACACGCGGGAGATTTTGTTCAGAGTTTCGTCGCTCACGTAGACAAAACCGGACGGATCCCAAACGGGCCCTTCGGTGAATCCGAAGCCAGTCGCCATCGTCGCCAGTTTCGCGTCGTGAGAGACGAGGCTCCAAAACTTCGGCGATAAAGCCCGGAGTTCAAACTGACGCCGCGCGGGCGGCGCCTCCTGCCAGCCGCCTAACGAGCTCACAACAAGAAACGGCGTGAAGAGCAGTGCCGCCCAAAGCATAACGATTCGATTTCTCAAGGTCATTCTGATCACCTCGACTATCCTTCGTCTTAGGCCCGCACCATGCCCGGCAAGCCGCTTAAACACTAAGACACTAAGTCACAAAGAAGAGCAAGAATCAAGAGGGGTCGAGTGCCAGGTTCAGTCGCACCCTCTCATGAGCCACTCGCTCCAACCGCTTGGTTCCTTTGTGTCCTGGTGCCCGGGTGTTAGGGAACTCGGGGCTTCTGCGTCGAGAAAATGTGGCGGCAAGGTCCGCCGTAGGCTACAGTTGGTGATTTTGAGGGCAGTTTGCATGACAAACTTACTAGACAACCAACAGCTCGCCGCAGCAAAATTACCGAGCGAAACCGTTAGGTTGCTGAAAAGAAAGGACCGGATAGTGAGAAAGGTGAGAAACCGAAAAGCGCAGCCCGCGGCGCTGCGGTTCGGGTCGGGTCAGGCGAGTCGGCTTGTTCCTGCCTAAGAATCTGGAATACCTTTGGTGTTATCGTGTTCGGTGCTCGGCGTGGTTCACTTCAGAGCTCCCGGTTCCTGACTGAGAGTTCCCGGTCGCAAACTCCGAACACCGAACTCCGAAGAGTACATTTCAATGAGGCGGCAAACAATGACGAAACAACGGAAGCGCGCAGCATGCATTCTATTGGGAGTGATGTCCGCACTGGGTGCAACATCGCGAGCGCAGCAGCCTCATTACGATCTGCTGCTGAAGGGCGGCCGAGTAATCGATCCGGCCAATCAGATTGACCAAGTCACGGACGTTGCTCTGGCAGGCGGCAAGATCGCGGCGCTGAGGAACGATATTCCGGAAGCGGAGGCCGGAAGGGTTGTGGACGCTCATGGCCTCGTCGTGACGCCCGGCCTTGTCGATATCCACGTTCACATCGGCCACGGCGGCGCTCCGCTCAACTGGTTTGCGCCCGAAGGCCGGGCTCACCTGAAGCCGCTCGGAATCCCAGCCGACATGATGCTCACTTCCGGCGTCACCACTGTGGTGGACGCCGGCAGCACCGGAGCCGATACCTTCCTGCAGGAAAAGCAGGAGGTGATCGACACTTCCAAAATTCGCGTACTCGCCTTCCTCAACATCGTCGCTGACGGCATGAACGGGGATCTTGAACAGACCGTGGACCAGATGAACCCCCAGCTTTGCGCGGACACCATCAAGAAATACGCCAGCGTCATTGTCGGCGTGAAGACGGCGCACTACTGGACCGCCAAGCCCTGGGATGCCGAGCACACGCCCTGGGCCGCGGTGGACGCAGCCGAGGAATGCGGACGCAAAGCCGAGGTACCCGTGATGTTTGACTTTTGGCCGCGGCCGCCGGAGCGCTCTTACGCGGAACTGATCCTGAAGAAGATGCGGCCCGGAGATATTCACACTCACGTGTTTGCCCAACAATTTCCGATTATTCTGCCTGACGGCAAGCTGAATCCGATCATGGAGGAAGCGCGCCAGCGTGGCGTGATCTTCGATGTGGGTCATGGCGCCGGCAGCTTCTGGTTCCGCAACGCGGCGCCTGCCGTTCAACAGGGATTTCTGCCTGATTCGATCTCAACGGACCTCCACGAGCACAGCATGCTGAACGCGGCCATCAGCATGGCCAACGTGATGTCCAAGTTTCTGGCCATGGGCGTGCCGCTGGCGGACGTCATCCGACGCTCCACGCTGAATCCGGCACGCGAGATTCATCGCCCTGAGCTGGGAACTCTGTCAGTAGGCGCTGAGGCTGACGTAGCCGTCTTTCAGCTTTTGCAGGGACGGTTCAGTTACAGTGACAACGGCGACGCGCGCTTGGACGGAAACTCGAAACTCGAGCCCTTGATGACGATCCGTGCCGGCCGCATCCTCTACGATCCTACGGGCCTCTCGATGGTGGAGTGGCAGAAGGCGCGAAAGCAGTATTTCGTGTCGCCGAAACTGAGCACAGACCCACCTTCGACAGCGGATGATGTTCCCAGGTATTGAATGCATCCCGGGCCAGGCCCCGATCGCGGCTTTCTGAGGTGGCATCACGCCAGGAATAATTCACAAGGAGGCAGGACTAATGCAGAGGGTCGGCGTCGTTCGCACGGTGGCGAGGTATCCGGTGAAGTCCATGCGAGGCGAGGCATACGCCTCGCTTCCTCTCACCCTCCAAGGCTTCGACGAGGATCGCCGGTTTGCATTTGTGCAAGCTGAGTCGCGAAGCGACTTCCCGTGGCTCACCGCGAGGCAGATGCCGGAACTTCTCCTTTGGCAGACTTCGGTGGAGAACCCAGGCACGCCTGACGTTGCCGTAACGGTCACCACCGCCGCCGGCGAACGGTGGCCGGTGGCGAGCATCGAGCTTCGGCAGGCCATTGAGAAACGCTTCGGGAAGCCGGTCTTCCTGCTGCGAGATCACCGCGGCTCGTTCGATGTCGCTAACGTCTCCCTCATCAGCCAGCAAACTGTGGAGCGCATTGCCGAGGAATCCCAAACCGAGGCCAATCCGTGGCGCTTTCGGCCCAGCCTGCTTGTGAGTCTCGAGGGTGGTGCGGCATTCGATGAGTTGAAGTGGGTTGGCCGTATTTTGCGCCTGGGCGACAAGGCGCGCATCGCCGCGATCAAGGTAGACCAGCGCTGTGTCATACCTTCCCTCGACCCTGCCACCGGCGAATCTGCCCCGCAAATCTTGAAATGTATCGTTCAGCAGCACGACAATTGCGCCGGAGTTTACGCCACCGTCCTCACGCGGGGCGAAGTACGTACGGGTGATGGCGTCCATCTCGAAGACTGAACGGCGTTATCGGGATCGTCGTAGAGGAATCTCGTCGTGCCTTTAGTTTCAGAGCGAGATTTCTCGCTGCGCTCGAAATGACATGGTTCCGAGCTGTTTTTCCGCAGCCTGCTAGCATTTCCCGACCTGTTTTCTTCATAATTCCGGGTATGACGCTCGTCGCTTTCCTGCGAGGTGTTAATGTTGGCGGGCACAAGACGTTTCGCCCAAGCATCCTCGCGCGAGAACTGAGCGATTATGATGTGGTGAACGTGGGTGCTGCAGGCACTTTTGTGGTTCGTAAACCTGGTTCTCGAGCAAAATTCCGCACAGCGTTGGTCGCGAAGCTGCCATTTGAAGCACACGTTGTACTTTGTGATGCCCGCGATCTTATCCGCCTCGAAACGGAGAATCCGTTCGCAACTGAGACGTCCCCGCTAGATGTCGTCCGGTTCGTGAGTGTCCTCTCGAAACCCGGCGCTGTTCGGGCGTCGCTTCCGGTCACGTTTCCGTCAGAGGGCGAGTGGCTGGTGCGGGTGATGACCTCGTGGGGCCAATTCGTATTTGGCATGTACCGTCGTCACCTGAAGACGATCGGCTATCTCGGTCAGATTGACAAGCTGTACGGTGTGCCCGCGACAACCCGGAACTGGAACACGATAGCTGCTATCCTGCGGATTCTGAGAGGCGAGATGACGAAGGGACGCTGATTACCTGCCGGCACGACCTAACAGCCTGCTTAGGACCCAAGCGCGAACCCACCAATCGTAGACTCAAAAGCTACCCGGGCGGCCAGTGGAACACCCGACCTCCTAGCACGTGAACGTGCAGGTGGTACACGCTCTGGCCGGCGCCCGCTCCGTTGTTGATGACGGTTCGATAGCCTCGCGCTTCGATCCCTCGCTCTCGCGCAAGTTGCGTTGCCACCGCGTGCAGGTGGCCGATCAACACCTCATCTTCCTCAGGACTCACGGCGCCGAGGCTCTCAAGGTGTTTCCGCGGCAGCACCAGCAAGTGAACCGGCGCTTGCGGATGGATGTCTTCGATGGCCACGGTAGTGGAGTCCTCGTAGACGACCTTTGCGGGCGCCTCGCGCCGGATGATTTTACAAAAGATGCAGTTGTCCATCTGCGTCGTTTCCTCCTCGGGCTTTCCGTTCGACATGTGCACCGGACTCGGCGTTCGGGATTCGGTTTTCGGTGTTCGGGCACGCACTTTCGGGTGTTCTGGTTCTCCGAAAGCCACCGCTGTCCCACTAGAGCAGTCTCGGCGCTGCCGCTCGTAAACACCGAACCCCGAACCCCGAGATTCAGTTGAGCCGCACCACAAAGGTATCCGTGACCAGCCCAGCCTCCTGCAGTTGACGCGCCAGCTCGTGAGCCGCTTCCTCACTTGACTCCTGGCCAACTCGCACCCGGTGATACATACCGTCGCCGCGGTCGAAGCTCTGGATCATCACAGGCTGGAACCGTTGCGCGATGCGGTCGCGCAGCCGCTCGGCGTTGGCGCGGTCGCGGAACGCGCCCACTTGCACGGCGAAGATGCCGGGTAGGCTCATCACGGCGGGGTTGAGAATCTCCAAGCGCACTCGCGCCGTACCGGCTCCAATCATGCCCATCTGTCTGGCCGCCGCGTAGGAAAGGTCGAGGATGCGGCCGCTAACGAAAGGTCCACGATCATTAATGCGCACCACCACATCCTGTCCATTGTTGAGATCGTGGACTCGCACTTGCGTGCCGAAGGGCAAGGTGCGATGGGCGGCCGTCAGGTCATGCATGTTGTAAATCTCGCCGCTGGATGTGGGCCGGCCGTCGAATGGGTGGCCGTACCAGGACGCCACTCCTTCCTGGTTTTGAACCACGGGCGCAGCCGGCGCCCCAGGCGCCGAAGGCGCTTTGGAGGGGGCGTTAGGCGCTGGTTTGGGGTGGCGTCGGCGATGCAAGCAACCACTTGCCAACAGGGAAGAGAGTCCCAGGGCAAGCACGGTGACTGCCCGAAAGCCCAAGTTCTCGCGCCGCTTCCCGCCGAAGGCTCTCGACAAGGCTGCCTCAGCGCTCCGGCGAGTTCAGGCGATCGGCAAGCTGCGCCAAACGCTCTGCGATCTTGCGCAAGCCGTCAGCCATTTCGCGGCGCGTGGCGGGCTCCACCTTGCTGTCCAGCCATTCTTTCAGGTTCGTGAGCTCGCGATCGACGCTGCGGCCCGCTTCTTCAAAGGTCATATTCACCTCAATGAAGCTCATTCTATCCGGAGCGGCGGACTGGACAAAAGAATTTCGAGTGTGAAAGGATGAAAGAGACGATTGAAGTTTTCGAGCCGGGGAGCACCCCGGCGGAGCCTAACAGCGTGATGAAAAATGGCCTACGATTCATGTCATTTCGAGCAAAGCGAGAAATCTCGCTCTGAAACGAAAAGGCTTATGAGATTTCTCGCTTTGCTCGAAATGACATGAATCGGGTTTTTCATCATCCTGCTGAAGAGCTCTCCCGATACAGCGTTCAACTTGGAACAGTTTCGATCGTCAGTGCAACCATGTTTGGATCACGCGACGATAGTCCGGCCTCAGCCTACAAGATGTGTCCCTCCTGCCGGGCCCTGATTGAGCGAGGCGCCAGCGTGTGCCCGATGTGTGGCGCTGCGGCCCGGCCGGCGCGCCGCCGCGGAACCAGCGACGGTGAAAGCGGAAAGATTCTGGGCGTCATTCCTATTCCCACCACCGCCACCGCTCTAATCATTACGGTCAACATCGCGATGTTCGGAATTAGCTGGTACTTGAGCCAGGTGGCTGCGTCTCAAGTGGCGGGATCAGGCGGTGGTTTCGCCGACATGGACTCAAGGGTCTTGGTCCGGCTAGGCGCAAAGTACGGTCCCCTTATGGTTTACAAGGGCCAGTGGTGGCGGTTAGTGACGGCCATGTTCCTCCACGCCGGCATCTTCCACATCGGCATGAACCTTTGGTGCCTGATCGACCTCGGACCCATGGTGGAGTCGATGTTTACCAAGACCAAGTTCGTTGTCATGTACGTCTTGACTGGTGTTGTGGGGTTCATGCTGAGCTTTTGGTGGAGTCCGGGTGGTATATCGATCGGAGCCTCGGGCGCGATTTTGGGCCTCGTCGGCGTGCTGCTGGGCGCCAGTTTTCATCACGGCGGTCTCGGCAAAGTTTATCGCGCACAGCTTTGGCGCTGGGTGATCTACATCTTCATATTCGGGCTTTTCTTTGCTGTGGACAACGCTGCTCACCTGGGAGGACTCGCTTCGGGATTTCTGTTGGGGTACTTCGTTCCCGAAGGAGAGCCCGAGACTCGCCAGTCTGAGATTCTTTGGGATAGCCTTTCGATCCTTTCGGTACTCGTCGTCGCCGGCTCCTTCGCGCTGATGGCTATGCAACTGAACCAGCCCCTTCAGTGACCACAATTGGGAACGAACGAAGCCGGAATCTGATTGACAGCGAATGATTTGCGAGAATATGTCAAAACCATCGCGAGGGCAATTGGGCTCTGGAGCGGGTTCGGTCCGCTCGAATCGTCGAGAGGCAAAAGGGCGCACCGGAGGCCAATGCTTTCTTGGGGAGTCGCGGTTTGCTCGCGCGGCGGGTCCGTGCGGCCCGCCTGTCGTTTTGGCGATTTAGGTCGAGTCCAATGTCCGAGTTCCTATCTCGAACAAAGCTGGAATGTTATTTGCAATCAATGACTTGGACAGCGAGACTCACGAAACGCACAAGGATTGTGACAAATGTTAACCAAACAGTACAAGCTGGGGTTTCGGCGGGCCTTGTCGATGCCGTTGCATGCAACACTTTGTCTTTCCCTTGACGCGGCAGGCTGATTCCGCTAGATTACGCTAAGAATGACTGTAGCCGACGGGTTAAATCTGGTCTGGGGGCTCGGCGCACTTGCCGCGATTGGTTTGCTCGCCTTCCAGGAGCGCCGCCGGGTCTCGCGTTTGCGCGACCGCTGCCGACGCGGCTTTGTCGTTTTCCTGGCTGCGGTAGCTCTCTTCCCGTGCATCTCGGCCAGCGACGACTTGGTGCGATTCGGTGTGATGCCGGCTGCCCGCCGAGCCGAAGGCGCAAAGCTTGAGGCAGCCGTACCGGCAAACTCAAGTTCGAGCCACGCCGTTCAACTGGCGCGACTGTTGGAGGCTCTCGAGAGTTTTCAAATTGCAGTGGCGATCGAAGCACTGGTCGCGCTTTGTTTCTTCACCTGGGTCCTATTCGCCGCTGCATTCACCTCGGAACGGATCACACTTTCCTCCACGAGCCGTGCCCCTCCTTACTCCTTTTTCTTTCTGTCGATAAACTAGCCGCGCTGTAGGTGTACTTCTTTGCAAACTACACCCGGCGTTTCGGCGCTGAGGGCAACGAGTCCATGCACAAAGATGCCTATAGTCTCATCAGTTTCCGCAGTTTCCGCAACGGATGTCTGTTCGTCGGCCTAACGCTGCTAAGCGTGTGCACGTTGGCGCCCGCGGTTTATGGTCAAACATCCACGGCGGTGAAGATCACTCTCGACCAGGCGATTCAGCTCGCGCTGGCGCACAATCATGCCTTGCTGGCCGCGCGCTCCACGATTCTACAGAGTCAGGCCGAAGAGATTACGGCGGGAATCCGTCCCAATCCGGTATTCACTTACGACGATCTCTACCTACCCATTACTCCCAATGAGTTTACAGCCTCAAACATCAACCTGATCACCGAGTTTGACCTGGGCGCGGCGTTTACCTGGGAGCGCGGCCACAAGCGCGACGCGCGTAAGCTGGCCGCCAAGGACCAGACGACGGTAACGCGGTCTGAGGTCTATGACAACGAGCGAACGTTGACGTTTGACGTGGCTCAGCAATTCATCAATGTGCTGCTCGCCACGTCTCAGCTCAATTTTGCCAGGCAGGATCTGGACAGTTTTCAGAAGACTGTCGCCATCTCCGAGTCTCAATACAAGGCGGGTGCCATCAGTGAGGGCGACTATCTCAAAATTCATTTGCAGCTTCTGCAGTTCCAACAGGATGTCTCCGCCGCTCAGCTCTCCCTCGTGCAGGCGCGGACCGGTTTGCGCCAGTACCTTGGATACGACGCCGTGCCAGAGAACTTTGACGTGGCTGGAGAGCTCGCCTACACCCCGCTGCACTTCAACAAGCAGGACCTCGAGATGATGGCGCTTAAGCACCGCCCGGATCTGCTGGCCGCTAGCCAGAGCGTAACCGCTGCTAACAGCCAATACAGCCTCGCGAAGGCCAATGGCAAAAGGGACTTGACCACCGGTTTCACTTACACCCATGTGGCTGGTCTTAACGCCGCCGGATTTACAGCCAGCATCGAGATTCCTGTTTGGGACAAAAACCAGGGCGAAATCGCCCGCACCCATTACGCGATCGGCGGAGCCCAGGAATTTGAAAAGGCAGCCGAGGACGCAGTGATGAGCGATGTCGAAACCGCTTACGGGGGACTTCAGAGCGCCGACGAGGTGGCGCGGCTTTACGAGTCCGGTTACTTGAAGCAGGCACGCGATTCACGCGAGATCAGCGAATACGCATACCGGCGAGGAGCAGCCAGCCTGCTGGACTTCCTGGATGCCGAGCGCAGCTACCGCGCTACCGAGTTAGCTTACCGCCAGGCGCTGGCTAATTACATGCTCGCGGTCGAGACAGCGCGTGAGGCAGCAGGGGTGAGGAATCTTCCATGACCCTGTCTAGACTTGCAAGCCGCCGCGGCACACGGCCTTCGTCCCGCGGCTTAAGGAAGGGGCTTCATTATGAGTCATAAAAATCATACGTTCGTCCTGGCTGCCTCCGCCGTTATCGTGGCGACGTTGCTGCTGGCCGGATGTACGCAGCACGCGTCCATGGACGCCCGGGAGGTGAGCTCTCCAGCCAGGTCCTCGGATCCGAACATTTTTGAGGTGCAAAATTCGAAGCAATTTCCTACCACGACTCCCCTAAGCCGCGCCGAACCTGAGGAGCTGATGCTGAACGGAGTCGTTGCCCCGGACGTAACCCGCACGGTGCACGTCAACGCCTTGGCGGGCGGGCGTGTCACTGATGTGCGAACCAAGCTAGGGGATGAAGTCCAAAAGGGCCAGTTGTTGATGTCGATTCGAAGCACCGACCTCGCGCAGGCCATCGCCCAGTATAAGAACGACCAGGCTGACGAATTGCTCGCGCAGAGTGCCCTTAAGCGGTCTCAAGACCTTTACGGCCACGGCGCCATGGCAATGGCTGATCTCGAGGCCGCCGAAGACACGCAGAAGAAAGCCGAAGTGAACGTGCAGACCGACGCTGACCAAATCCGAGTGCTCGGCGGCGATCTTCAGCGGCTCTCGCCCATTATCGAAGTGCATTCGCCTGTCACCGGAGTCATCGTCGATCAGCAGATTGCCGGCGGCGAGGTCGTGAAGTCGCTGGATAGCTCCCAAAGCTTGTTCATGGTGGCGGACCTGTCGCGGGTATGGGTGCTTTGCGACGTCTATGAGAACGATCTCAGCAAAGTCGCCCTCGGAGACGTTGTGGAGGTGCGGCTGAATGCCTATCCCGACCGTGCGTTTCGAGGCACGGTCGGCAACATCTCTCAGGTGCTCGACCCGGCCACGCGTACGGCCAAAGTAAGGGTCGAACTGGCCAACGTGGGCGGTTTGTTTCGTCCGCAGATGTTCGCGACAGCAAAGTTCACGTCGCGGCGGACCTACCCGCGTTTGCTGCTTCCGGCGACAGCAATCCTTCGGCTGCATGACAAGGACTGGGTCTTTTTGAAGGTCAGTGATCGCTCGTTCCGCCGCACCGAGGTCCAGGGTGGCGCGGTGAACGCCCAAGGGTTGCAGGAAATTATGGCAGGACTCAAGCCGGCGGACGACGTGGTGGTCAACGCCCTCGAGTTCTCAAGCGCGGTCTCAGCGGACTAAGGAGAGCGATGGGCTGGACTTGCGGCTTCGGAAGACCCTGCAATCAAGGCTCGCAAAGCCGTCCACTTCTTCTGGCTTCTGACTTCTGGTTTTCGAAATGATTCGCCGTCTCGTCGACTTCGCGCTCAAAGAAAGGCTGTTGGTTATCGCCTTTGGAATCCTGCTGCTGATCGGCGGCGCCATCAGCTTTCACCGGCTGCCCATCGAAGCATACCCTGACATTGCCGACGTCTATGTCCAGGTGATCACTCAATGGCCGGGCCGCGCCGCCGAAGAGGTGGAACAACAGATTACCGTTCCCTTGGAAGTGCAGTTGAATGGCATTCCCCACCTCTCCCACCTGCGCTCCGTCTCGCTCTTCGGCCTTTCCGTTGTGACCATGATTTTCGACGATTCGGCGGATGACCTCTGGAGCCGCGAGCAAGTGCTCGAGAGACTCTCGATGGTGACGCTTCCGGACGGCGTCTCCCCCCAACTCGGGCCCGACTATAGCCCGGCTGAGCAGATCTACTTCTATACTGTCGAGAGCGCCAATCCCCGCTACGACCTGATGGACGTGAAGTCGCTTCAGGACTGGGTGTTGGTGAACCAGATCAAGTCCGTTCCCAACATTGTTGACGACTCAAGCTTTGGCGGCCCCACGCGCGAGTATCAGGTGCAGGTGGACCCCAACAAGCTGATCGCTTATGGGTTGAGCCTTCCGCAGCTTGAGCAGGCCCTCGCCAATAATAATGTCAATGCCGGCGGCAGCTTTATTGAGCACGGCGAACAAGCGTTCAATATCCGCGCCGTCGGCCTGATCGACAACACCGATGACATCAGCGAGACGGTGCTCACGACCATCAACGGCACGCCCGTGCGCGTGGGGGATGTCGCCAACGTGGTGCAGGGACCGAAGATCCGGTTGGGAAAACTCGGAAAAGCCAGACGCCTCCCGGACGGCAGGGTGGTCGATGACCCCGATGTGGTAGAAGGCCTTGTGGTGCTGCGCAAGGGCGCCGAAGCCGAGGGCGCGCTCAAAGCTCTCCATGCCAAGGTCAAGGATCTGAACCAGCGCATCCTGCCGGCTGGCGTAAAGGTTGTGCCTCATATTGATCGGGACGACCTGGTCCGCTACACGACGCACACGGTGCTGCATAACCTGACGGAAGGTATTGTGCTCGTGACCATCATTTTGTTCATCTTTCTGGGCAATATCCGCAGCGCCCTGATTGTCGCCGGCACCATTCCTTTTTCTCTGCTCTTTGCTTCAATCTTGCTCGATGTGCGACACATTCCCGCCAATCTACTCTCGCTTGGCGCCTTGGATTTCGGCATGGTCGTGGATGGCGCGGTGGTGATGGTCGAGAATATCCTGCGGCACCTTAGCCGTCCGAGCGATGCCCATATCTCATGGTCCGAAAAAATCAGCCGCTCGGCGCATGAGGTTCAACGGCCGGTCTTTTACGCCATTTTGATCATTATTACGGCCTATATGCCGATCTTCACGCTGCAACGCGTGGAGGGAAAGCTGTTCAAGCCGATGGCCTGGACGGTGGCTTTCGCACTCCTCGGCGCGCTCGTGTTTTCCCTGATTATGGCGCCGGTGCTCTGCAGCCTTCTGTTCCGGCGCGGCGTCAAGGAGTGGCACAACCCCGTCCTCGCGGTCATCATTCGGGCCTATCGCCGCCGCGTGAGTTGGTGCATCGCGCACCGAGTAGTAACAGTGGGCGCCTCCGCGCTGCTCCTGCTGGCCTGCATCGCTACGGTTGAGAGCGGTGTGATCGGATCGGAGTTCCTCCCTCACCTGGATGAGGGCGCTATCTGGGCTCGCGGGACGTTGGCTCCCAGCACCGGTCCTTCAGAAGGCGAGAAGGTGATGGACGACGCTCGCCGGATGTTTATCAGCTTTCCTGAGGTAACTCAAGTGGTGAGCCAAGTAGGCCGGCCCGATGACGGTACGGATTCCACCGGTTTTTTCAATACCGAGTATTTTGTGGACCTCAAGCCACACTCCCAGTGGCGTCCGCAGTTTCACGGCAAGAAGGATCTTCTGATTGCCGCCATGGACCGGCAAGTCGAGACGATCCCGGGCGTAGTTTGGGGTTTCTCCCAGCCCATTTCGGACAATGTCGAGGAAGCGGTCAGCGGAGTTAAGGGAGAGCTGGCCGTCAAGATTTTTGGCGGCGACCTGCATTATCTGGAGGCAACGGCCGACAAGATCGTCGACGCGATGAAGGATGTGCGCGGAATTGCCGACCTCGGGGTTTTCAGGGTGCTCGGCCAGCCCAACGTGAACCTGGTTGTGAATCGCCGTAAGGCGAGCCGGTTCGGCCTGAACGTCAGCGACGTGCAAGACGCCGTTCAAACTGCAGTGGGTGGCAACGCTGTTACCCAGGTGCTCCAGGGCGAACGCCGGTACGACCTCGTGGTGCGCTATCAGCCGCAGTTTCGCCAGACCCTGGATGACATCTCGAACATCCGCATCCTGGCGCCTACGGGCGAGCGTGTTTCGCTGGGCCAGCTTTGTGACGTGAAGGTGGAAGACGGGGCGTCGATGATCTACCGCGAAGGGAACTCCCGCTATATCGCCATCAAGTACAGCGTGCGCGGCCGCGACCTGGGAAGCACCGTACGGCAGGCCATGACCGAGATTGGTCAGCGCGTGAAACTGCCCGAGGGTTATCACCTCGAGTGGGCAGGCGAATATGAGAGCCAGCAGCGCGCGAACAAGCGCCTGACGATTGTGGTCCCCGTCACGGTTCTACTGATTTTCATCATCCTCTACGTGGAATTTGATTCCTTCAAATGGGCCACGCTGATTTTGACGAATGTGGCTCTGGCGCCCCTGGGAGGAGTATTCGCGCTGCTGGTCACGGGCACTCATTTCAGCGTCTCCTCAGGCGTCGGATTCCTGGCGCTCTTCGGCGTGTCCGTCCAGATCGGCGTTATCATGATCACCTACATCAATCAATTGCGAGCCCGCGGCCACTCCGTGACAACCGCGGCGGTGGAGGGCGCGGTTCTTCGCCTTCGTCCCATCATGATGACGATGCTGGTGGCAACCCTGGGCCTTCTCCCGGCGGCGTTATCGCATGACATCGGCTCAGACTCTCAGCGGCCCTTTGCCATTGTGATCGTCGGCGGACTGATGGTCGATCTCATCATCAGCCTCGTGTTGTTGCCCACTCTGTATGTATGGTTCGCGCGCCCGACTGACAAGCTGCCCGATCCTGAAGAGGCGTTTGAAGAATGAGATGGGTCGCAGCGCTCGGAGCACCGGTCCCTTCGAAAGGGATGTATGAAGCGCCCAGCCAATTCACTTGCCAAGGTTCCCGATCATCTCGCCGGCGAGGTCGTAGCGCCACCCTCCGAAAAATCCAAACCTGGATCGCAACAGCCGGAGCGATCCGTGGTGTCCGCGTACCTGGCCGCGATCGGTCGCAAAGGCGGACTGAAGGGTGGAAAGGCCAGAGCGGCTAAACTAAGGGAGTGCGCATAAATAACTTGAACAGACCGTGCGCAAGGCGCATACTTCCTGTGTGGACGGGAAGCGGCTCCGAGCCATCCAAGAGAAGTATCGGACGATGTGTCACATCCTCGACGAGCG
>Ga0335083_10001671_pt1 | contig 30295 bp, 24 predicted proteins | sample Lox_Sample_42_FD_206716 | JGI IMG/M metagenome (GOLD analysis project Ga0335083, IMG submission 206716) | Soil microbial communities from Loxahatchee National Wildlife Refuge, Florida, United States - Lox_Sample_4.2 | ecosystem: Environmental > Terrestrial > Soil > Wetlands | place: USA...
CGCTGGCAAAGCTTAATCGGGCCGCTAGTGCCGACGATGCGACGCTCGATCAATTCGATCAAGCGGTCACGGCGCTCAAAGAGGCCAGGCTAGCGGCTGAAACCCCTGAATTCCAGCAGCAGCTCGACCAGCAATTGTGGAAAAACCTGGCCTATCACGATGCGATCGAGGAACGATGCAAGCAGCGCGAGGCCTTGCTGGGCCAGGCGGCGGAAGATTTCAAAACCACCGACTTGGACGACAAACCGCAAGCGCTGGCGGATTATCGGGGCAAAGTGGTGCTGTTGGATTTTTGGTATCGCGGCTGCGGGTGGTGCATTCGCTCCATGCCGGCGCTGAAAAAAGTGGCCGAGCATTACGCGGGCCAGCCCGTGGCGGTATTGGGGATGAATACCGATCACGACTTGGACGACGCCAAATTTGTGGTCGATAAACTTGGACTGAATTACACGAATTTAAAGGCGGAAGGCTTGCCTGAAAAATTCAAAGTTCACGGTTTTCCGACGCTGATTATGATCGATCAGGCGGGCAAAATCCGCGGCGTCCACGTCGGTTGGTCGCCCACGCTGGAGCATGACCTCGTCAAGAAAATCGATGGCTTGCTGGCAGAGAATCAATAGCGATTTGGTCTCCTCCAGGGAATCTGGGGGCTCGCTGCGTTCGACCCTAGCCACCCCGTTCTATTCGAGAATTGCTACAAGCATCTGGGGGCAGACGCCACTACATTTCGAATTACGACACTCCCCAGTGGCCGATTTTTCTTGACCTGCGCTGGGCGAAAAAATATATTGAGGGCTGGGGCCTGTCGCTAATCTGCCCATCAGGCAGTGCGTTTGCTGGGGGAAGAAGCTGGACCGCAGGGGCTGGCGGTCGGCATGGGGAACGGAAGGGGACGATGCTATGCTGCGGCCGCGAAGTCTGCGTAATGCTGGTAGCGCGCGCCGTAATCCGCTGTTCAGCCGTCGCACGGCCGTGGAATGTTTGGAGCGGCGCGATCTATTGGCCTTCGGCCTGACGACCAGCACGAATCTATACACGGTCGATACGGGCGCGGGACTGGTATTTTCGATTTCACGAACGACCGCCAGTAATGCCGATGTTGGCGATCTGACGTCGATGACGCTCAATGGCACGCAATTGGAAGCGCCGTACTCGACCTCCAGCCGTTATTCGCACTACGAATCGGGCCTGGACAGCAGCACTATGGTGACGGCCACTGTCGATCCAAATGGCCAGTGGATTTTGATCACCTGCAACGACAGCACTTTCGCTACTGCACCGGTCATCCAGTATTACCTGGGCCGCAAAGGATACAACAACATTTACATGGCGACCTATTCGCCGGGGCCTAACTCTCCGGACCCAGGCGAAATGCGGTTCATCGACTACACGAGCACCACGCTGCTGACCAACATTCCCGCCCCATCGAACAATGCCGGCAGCACTGGGGCAATTGAAAGCAGCGACGTTTATGGTCACGCCGACGGCACAACGACTTCGAAGTATTACGGGGAATATCGGGCCATCGACGCGCAGACCTACGGCGTCAGCGGCATCTCCAATGGCACCTTATACGGCTTGTGGATGAACATTGGCAACCGGGAAACCAGCAGCGGCGGGCCGTTTTACAAAGACATCGACTTTCAGAACAACGAGCTGTACACGTACACGTTCTCGGGCCACTCGCAGACCGAGGCCTACCGGCCGGGTCTCAAGGGTTTTTACGCGCTGATGGCCACGTCGACGACCGATACGACCGACCCGGCGACACCGCCGGCAGCGCCGGATTACTCGTTCATCGACTCGCTGGGCGTGGGTTCGTACATTACCGGCTACACGGGGGCCTCGGGCCGCGGGACGCTATCCGGCACCGCCAGCGGTGTACCCAGCAGCCTGCAAGCCACGGTGGCGCTAAGCAACGCCGCCGATCAATATTGGGCCACGCCCGATCCGGTGACGGGGGCTTACACGATCAGCGGCGTGATGCCCGGCACTTATACCGAAACGCTATATCAGGGAGAACTGGCCGTCGGGACAGTTTCCGTTACCATTGCTGCCGGCGCGACAACGAGGCAGAACATTGTCAATACGAACACCTATTTGGAACTCAACCCCAGCGGCGGCACGATCGCTACGCCCGTGATCGCCAGTCCGATTTTTCGCATTGGCACCTGGGACGGCACACCGCTCGGTTTCCTGAACGCCGATAAAATCACCTACATGCATCCAACCGACGTGCGGATGACACCGTGGGCGACGAGTTCCAGCGGACTGACGACCTTCACCGTGGGGACCGATCCCGATAGTGCATTTCCCATGGCGGAGTGGCACACCGAAACCTCCGCTGCACCTTATGTCGACACCGACATACGGCTTACGTTCAGCCTGAATTCGACTCAAGCATCAACACTGCTGACGCTGCGCATCGGGGTAACGCGCGAAGATCACGGCCGGCCGAATATCACCGTGAACAGCAGCCATACCACCCCCACGCAAAACATTGTTGGTGATCTTGGCTCGCGCGGCCTAACCACGGGAAACTGGCGCGGAGACAACGCAGTATATATTTTCAACCTCTCGGCAGGATGGCTGCAAGCAGGAACCAACACCATTGATATTTATTCCACAAGCGGTTCCACCGGCACACTGTATTCGGGCTATCAAATTTTCGATGCCATCGATCTGGTGCCGACGAGCAGCATTACCGGCGCGCCGGTCCTGACGTCCATCACCGTCAGTCCAAGTAACTCGACGGTTACAGCCGGCAGTCAAGCGACGTTTACCGCCACTGCACGCGATCAGTCCGGCAACGTCATGCCGGCCAACTTCGTGTGGACGTCGTCGCGGGGCACGGTTGATGGCACCGGCACCTATACGGCACCGTTGACTTCCGGCAGCGATACGGTGACAGCCACGAGCGGCGGTAAAAACGGTAGTGCCACCATTAACGTGAATACATCGCCCACCGTGTCGATCGCCGCGGGGGGAAATCCCAATCCTGTGGGCGGACTGACGACGGCATTGAGTGTGCAGGGCGCCGACGACGGAGGAGAATCGAACTTGAAGTACACCTGGGTTACCACGGGCACGCCCCCGGCCACGGTGAACTATTCTGGCAATACCAACGGCACCAACGCTGCCAAAGCCATTACAGCCAATTTCACCAAGGCCGGCACGTACGGTTTCCAGGTGACAATTACCGATGCCGGCGGACTGTCGACCACCAGCAGCACCAGCGTTGTCGTGAATCAAACGCTGACCAGCATTACGGTCACGCCCGGATTGGTCGACCTGACCAGCGGCCAAACGCAGGCCTTTGTGGCGGTAGCGCTCGATCAATTCGGCAATCCGCTCCTTGTGCAGCCCTCGATCATGTGGACTTTGGATCCCGGTTCGGTGGGGAGCATCAACGCCAGCGGATTGTATCTGGCGCCGCTGTCGCCGGTGGGTTCGGCCACGGCGCGCGCGACGAGCGGCGCTGTGAGCGGCACCGCCGCCGTCGTGGTGGCGTATTTGAAAGGGGATGTTGACCTGGACGGATATCGTGATGCCGCCGACGTCATCAGCCTGATGCGTGCCCTGAGCGATTTGACCGCGTATCAAACCAACAACCATCTGTCCGACGACGATCTGTTAGCCATCGCCGATGTGAATGGGGACGGAAGCGTCACGAATGCCGATTTGCAAGCGCTGCAGACTTTGTTGCGCAGTGGCAGCAGTGGCGGAAGCGGCAACTTGACGGAGGCTGGCGTACCGGCCAGCAGCACCAGCGCCGCAAGCAGCGTGGCCAGCGGCAATGTTGGCGACACGAGCAGCGCGGGAGCTGACAATCCATCGGCCGCGACGATTGTCGTAGTCAATCCTTCCACGCTGCCAGTCGTGGATTCGGCAGTGGTGGATACGTCAGCGGTGGATTTGCCCGCGGCGGCTTTGCCGGCCGAGGGTTTGCCGGCGGCAGCGAACGAATCGTCAGCGGTGACATTGCTTTCGTCCAGCGTTGTGATTAATTCGGACCTGAATTCCAGCGGCAACGATTTGCCTGCCGCGCCAACTGCCAGCGGCTTAGAAGGCCATCGCGTCCCAAGTGAATGGTTGGGGCAGTCGAGCGGGGTTGGCGCGGGCGTTGATTTCGGCTTTGTAGCGGCCTCGACGCCACACGCCAACGGCTTGGTGTTGTCAGCAGCAGTAAAACCGGAAGTGGTAAAGTCGGACTCAGCCGATCAATGGTATGCCGTCAACCTTGATTGGCTGACGCCAACGCTAGAGAACTCACATCGTACGCGGCAAAGCCAAGGCCAAACCGAACTCGACTGGCGACATCCTTGGCTGGACGAGGCTTGGTTCGCAGGATTGTCGGCCGACGAGGGTTGAGTTAAGCATTTTCCCGGCGTCGGAGCAACCTTTCGCCATTCACGTTTCGCGCTGGCGGCTAATTACTGCCGCACTTCGTTGATCATTTCGTGAACGCTGCCTTCCACGGCGGCAGCCGGCGATTCGCCCATTAGATGTTGCTTTTCGGCGGCCGCGATGTCGGCCGTGAGCGTCGGGTGGCTGGCCCAGTCGGCGGCGGTGAATTTACGAATGTCAACATAGGTTTCGCTCAGGCTGGCGCTGCGTTTGGGGCACAGTTGCAGGCCGGTGCTGGTTTCCAGCAAGTGATAGTTGAGCGCCATAAAAATTCCCACCGCTCCCACGACAATTCCCACGAACATGAAAAACATGCGGCCCATCGGGTGTCTCCACGGTTTGAATTACCAGTTGACTTGGCAGGCAAAAACGGGGCAGAATCGTACCCACACGTGCCACTTACCGCAAGAGGAATCGATGGTCTGTCTCGGAGACGCATGCAGAATCCTAAACCCTTGCCCACTTCACGCTTAACCCTGCCGCGGCAATTTTTGCGAAACTGCCGCCGAGTTGGCCGCCGGCCGAAAGTCGCCGATTCCACGGGCGCGGCCCTGACGGGCAACAGCTTATTGCTTCGCACGCTCATCTTGCAACGAATGCTGGCGCGCGAAGTGCTAGCCACGGATGAGAAATACGTGGGCGTGTTGTTGCCCCCTTCGGCGGTCAACGTGGCGGTAAATGCCGCACTGCCCTTGATGCGGCGGATCGCGGTCAATCTGAATTACACGATGTCGGCCGAGACGATCAATCAGTGCATTGCCCAATGCGGCATTCAACACGTGCTGACCAGCCAGCGCGTGCTGGAAAAATTCAAACTTCAGTTGGATGCCAAGTTGGTTCTGCTGGAAGACCTGCGCGACCGCGTCACGCTGGCCGATAAATTGAGCGCGTGGGTGTGCTCGAAGCTGCCGCCGACGGTGTTGGAAAAATGGTTGGGCATCGCCGACGTGTCCGGAGATGAATTGCTCACAGTCATGTTTACGTCCGGCTCGACGGGTGATCCCAAGGGGGTGATGCTGTCGCACGACAACGTGGCATCGCAAATCGAAGCGATTCAAGAAGCGGTTCAGTTGCGCGACGACGACGTGGCCATAGGGGTCCTCCCTTTCTTTCACTCCTACGGGTACACCGCCACGCTATGGACCGTGCTGACGCTAGCTCCGCAGGGCGTGTACCATTTCGATCCGCGCGATGCCCAACAGGTGGGCAAGCTATGCGCCGAGCACGGAGTAACGGTGTTTATGGCCACGCCGACCTTTCTGCGAATTTACTTGCGTCGCGTCGAGCCGGAGCAATTCCGCACGCTCGATACCGTGTTCGGCGCCGCCGAAAAATTGCCGAAAGAACTTTCCGACGCGTTTGAAGCCCGTTTCGGCACGCGCCCGTACGAAGCCTACGGCTGCACGGAACTTTCGCCGCTGGTGGCGGTGAATGTACCCCCCAGCCGCAACCGCGACAGCAGCCGTCCTGCTGCCCGTGAAGGGACCGTCGGGCGGCCCATTCCCGGCGTGCGGGCCAAAGTGGTGCATTTAGAAACCGGCGTCGATTTGCCGCCGGGCGAAACCGGCATGCTGCTGGTGACCGGGCCGGGTGTGATGAAAGGCTATTTGAATCAGCCCGAGCTTACGGCGAAAGTGATCCGCGACGGTTGGTATGTGACAGGCGACGTGGCGCGCATCGACGCCGATGGCTTCATCGAAATTACCGGCCGCGAAAGCAGGTTTTCCAAAATCGGCGGCGAAATGGTGCCGCATTTGAAAATCGAAGAGGCGTTACAGCAAATCCTCGGTGGCGACGAAGAACATTTGATGGCGGTGGTGACCGCCGTGCCCGATCCATTCAAAGGCGAGCGGCTTGTCGTGATGCACTTGCCGGTCAATAAAACGCCGGAGCAAATTCGGCGCGAGCTCTCCGCAGCGGGCCTGCCGAACTTGTGGATTCCCGCCTCCGATAGTTTTTGCCAAGTGCCGGAAATCCCGGTGCTGGGAACCGGCAAGCTGGATCTGCGGGCGTTAAAAGAATTGGCGCTGGCGAAGTTTTCGAGCGGGGCGTCTTAAGGCGGCCGGAAATGATATTTGATTACTGACCGGCCAGTTTTCGAATTTCGGCCGGATTGAGCAAGCGGTTGTACATCCGCAGCTCGTCCACTTCACCTCGGTAAAAGAGCCCGCCGGTTTGTGCGTCTCTCTTGCTAGAACTTCTCCCGATTGTTAGCTCGCCGGCTCCTGTGCTGGCTTTTAATTCCTGGACCGATTTCTCTTCGTTCATTTCGCCATCTACGTACATACAAACTTTTTGATTGCCGCACATGCAGACGATGTGATGCCACCGGCCGTCGTTGATGGGCAATTTCGATTTCGCGTTTCTTAAAGTTCCCGGCACCACGTTAATTTGAAAAACAGCATGGCCGCTGTCATCCAGCTTAATGCAATAGCCGCCGTCGGTGATGCTTTTCTCCAGCACTCGGTCAAAATGCGGCAAGGGCCTGAGCGTATTGACCCACACCGAAATTGCCAATTCCTTGTCAAAGCGGAGCCGCGGATCATCGTCGATCTCGACAAATTGCGTAGTGCCATCCAATTTCAAAGCCGTGTGATTTTGCGGCACGGCGGGGGCGTCGGTGGACCAGCATTTTTCCACATTGTCGCCCTTCAAGTGGCCGTCGAGCTTGTGGCCCGTGCGATCTGCCACCGTGTCGCCCGCGCCGTCTTCGAAATTCCAATACCCGATCAAGCCAACGTCGAGCTGAACCGGGGCAGTTTTATCGTCGTCCGCAGCGCTTGAATTTGGCTGAGGAGATGTGGTAGCCGGTGTCGACAGTGTGGTTTGACTGCTGGCCACCGTGCTGACATCCGTGGAAGGCGTAGCGGCAGGGGAGCCGCTGGCCGCAGATGCAACGACCTTTGGGGATTTGACCTTGGCCACTTCCGCTTGCAGTCGGTCGTTGCCGGGCGCCGTCGGATCGGCATCGATCAGCAGCTTGGCAATGGCAGCAATCTCGTCGGGAGTTTTATCAACTGCCTTCAAGGGCTCGGCGGTGATTTTTAACTCGGCGGCGGCTTCGGACCGAAAGGCTAATTCCTCTTTTTTGTCCAGCTCATAGGCTGCGAGCCAGCGATCCGATGCTTGGAACCAGCGCTGCGCTTCGTCGTCGCGGCCCAACTTTGCCATGGCCATCGCGAGAAAATATCCATCGGAGCTGACGAGATGCAAACCATTGAGTTCGCGCGCGCGACGAAGCACGTCAATCGCTTTCGACCAATTGCCGGTGCGATAATAGACCACACCCAGGGTATTTGCGATATTCCCATCCTGTGGCTCGGCATCGAAAGCCTGCTGGGCGAGTTTTATCGCCAACTGGACGGCCTCTGGCGAGAGTGAAGCCTGAGGCGTAACGACGATGTCCCACGCAATTGAGTTGTGGATATCGGCAAGGCCGTCGATTAAAGATTGATCTTTTCGACTTCGGGCATTTAGTCTTTCTTCACTTTCCGCAGCGAGTTTGAACTGAGCCAAGGCTTCTTCCTTTTTCCCGTGCGCCTCCAGCAAAACGCCAAGCATTGCCTCGGCGCGAGGCAGAGCAAGACCCAATTCCACATCGTCCGGAAAGTCGGCTGCGAGCTTGGCACACAGGTCGACCGTCTGCGTCAAATGCTTAAGTGCCTGCGCCCAGTCTACTGACATTTCCTCATGTTGGGCGATGTTGGGGTCTCTCAAAAAAAAGTAGTCGACAGCAAAGTGCGCGCTAACGAGCCCCCTTCGATATTTCACGTTGTCGGGTGCTTGACTGCAAATCCGCTCCCAGATGGAGATCGCTTGATCGTATGTCTGAAGCGCTTTGTTGCGATTGCCCGAGTCCTCCTCGGCATAAGCCAAGTTCACCACCATGCCGGCGAGATTACTTTCGCGAGAGAGGTTTCCCTCGGACTTTTCGGCGAAGTGGACGTAGAATGCAGCCGTGGCGTCCAAGAGTCGATTGCGCAAACTTTCCAGCCCTGGCTGCTTGAAGCGTGCGTCGTTCGCGACGCGATAAAAAAAGTCGTCGACGGTGTTTACCGCGATTTCCAAGTTATCTTCGGCGAGCGATCGCTGTTTTTCCGCCAGTTCACGCTGGCTTTGCTCGCGCTGGACGGCTTGGGCTAATTCTGCATTGCGATGCGTGGCCAACAGCGCAAAAGACGTGGATACCAAGGCTCCGATGACAAGGAGCAACAAAACTGCGGCGCTCAACGATGCGACCAATGCATTCCGTCGGCACCAACGCCAGGCACGCTCGGTCCTTGTGGTAAGCCGGGTCTGGATTGGTTGGCCGTCCAAATGTCGGCGCAACTCGTCGGCCATTGCGTCGGCACTGGCGAAGCGGTGAACCCGTTCTTTTTCCAACGCTTTAAGCACAATGCAGTCCAGATCGCCACGAACTGACTTCAACAGCTTTTCCGGAGCCGATTGGCGGTTGGCGGCAATCTGCGGCAATTGCTCGCTCGTGGATAAGCGCAAACTGGGGCGTTGGGGCTCTTCGCAGCGGACGATCCGGCGGATATCCTCCCACGACTGTTCGCGAAATTGTCGGTCGGAAATTGGCGTGCTGCTGCTCAATAACTCGTACAAAATGGCGCCCAGGGCATAGATGTCGGTTCGAGTGTCAACATCCAACGCATTCACGCCAAATTGTTCCGGCGCCATATAGGGTGGCGTGCCTACCATGCTGCCCAAGACCGTGAACATGGTGCGGTCGGTCAAAACATGGGAGCCCTGCAGCGCTTTGGCCAGACCGAAGTCGATCACCTTGAGCAATGGTTTATCGCCGTGCTCGGCGACAAGAATATTTGAAGGTTTTAGATCGCGATGAATAATCGCCTTTTGGTGGGCATGTTGCACGGCCTGACAGATTTGAATGAACAATTCCAATCTGGCACGAATGGGAAGACGGCGCTCGTCGCAATATTCCGTTAGCGGAATGCCCTTTACGTATTCCATGACGAAGAACGGTTGTCCGTCGTCCGTGGAGCCGCCATCGAGGGCCTGGGCGATATTTGGATGGTCCATCAACGCCAATGCTTGGCGCTCCGCCTCGAAGCGGGCCAACATATCTTTGCTTGCCAGGCCGGGCTTTACTAACTTAATGGCGACGCGCTTTTTCATTGGCGCACGCTGTTCGGCCATCCAGACGCTGCCCATGCCGCCATCGGCAATGTGCTGGAGCAAGTGGTAACGGTTTGCGATTATTGTTCCCGCCGAGGCAACCACGTATGAGCGGTGTTGCGTGGAATGGAAGCCGTCGGTTTGCTCGGCCGACTCCGGCTGCGGCGGTCGTGGTTCGGTCGACGCCGGTTCTGCAGGGTGCAAATGAAATGCTTTCCCGCACTTGGGGCAAACTACATCCGAGAGCAGCAGCCCGGTGTTATCGCTGAACTCGTACCGGCAATGTGGGCAGCGGAGGTGCATGACCGTGCAGCCGATTACAGACGAGGTTGAAACCGTGGGTTTCTTGAGCCCGCCGGCGCAGCAAGGCTACCACCCTACTGTAAAAGAAAATGCTTGCTTTCAGGGTAGCCTGTTAGGGGGAGGTTTGCAACTAGGCGCTGCCAATGGCATGGCGCATGCACGAGAATAGGTGCGCGATTGGGCACGACGCCAAAGCAGTTAATCGATTTTGGCGATGTGTGGCGGAGTGACGCTTTGCCACTCGATGCGCTTGGCGCCGGTCCAGAGTTGCTCCAGAGCGTAATATTCGCGGGCTTTGTCGTCGAACACGTGAATGACTATGTCGCCGTAATCTTGCAAAATCCACGTGCCGGCGGCGTAGCCTTCCATGCCCATCAGCTTATCGCCGAATTGATCGGCCAGCGTGTGTTCGATTTCGTCGGCAATGGCGTGCAATTGACGCGCACTGGAGCCGGTCACGAGCAAGAAGAAATCGAACACCGCCGTCATTTCACGCAGATCGAGCAAGACAATATTCTGCCCACGATTGTCGTGAGCCACCTGGGCGGCGGCTAACGCCACTTGCAGGTTGCGTTGGGGCCGCGGCTGGGCCGCGGGTTGGCTGGATGCGCTGATCGCCAATGATCCCTCGTGCAAATGCGATGGACGCGGTGGGTTCACCTTTCGTCAAAGACGGCGGACAACACACTCCATTGTACGCACCCCTGGCGGTCATTCCAGTAGAAAATGGCAACGGAACGAGTAAAATCGAGGCCGAAAAATCAGCCGGCGTACGCCGTCGCCGATGGACCCGATAAATCCCGAATATCCATACCCTGCTAACGGAGCATTTCGATGAGCGATTGGTTGGAAGAAGGCAAACCGGCTCCCGACTTCACCCTGCCCGCCGCCGACGGCGCTAAGGTGAAACTTTCCGCCCTAAGGGGGACGCCGGTGGTGCTGTATTTTTATCCCAAAGACGATACGCCCGGCTGCACGAAAGAAGCCTGTGCCTTCCGCGACCGAAGCAAGGAACTGCAAAAGTTGGGAGCAAAAGTGCTGGGGGTCAGCGCCGATAGCGTGGAAAGCCATGCTGAATTCCGAGACAAGTTCGAACTGAATTTTCCGCTGCTGGCCGACGTTGATCATCATGTGGCCGAAAAATACGGCGCCTGGCGTGAAAAAAACATGTACGGCAAAAAGTTCATGGGCATTCAGCGCAGCACATTTTTAATCGATGCCAAGGGGCACGTGGCCAAGGTTTGGAAGGCGGTCCAAGTGGACGGCCACGACGAGCAGGTCATTGAGGCATTGAAAGAATTGGGGAAATAGAGGCACGTCAGGCAGCGGCAGAGAGCTAAATCGAATCGCTCCGCTAGCGCGCCGCGGCCAAGCAAATCGGTCGCTCCGGTGGCTTGCCGGGTTCGCCACCCGAGGCTGTACAGACGCCAAAAAAGCCTGTTTATGCTGAAAAGCTGCGATTTGCTTTGCTTCCCGTGGGTTGCCAGATTATCCTAGAAGTTACGCCAGGATGGCATTCGAAATGGGATATCGGATGCGGTAACGAAGTCCTGAAGTAGTCTTTTCTCTGGGAGTTTTTTCATGCGTGGCGCGTTGCGAAGTGTGGCGGTTGGCGCAGTCGCGGGAACAGGCATTCTAGTTTGCGTGTGGTGGGTACATGCTGCGGATCAAAGCCCGACGGGCGCCGGCAATGGGCCGGCCACGCCCATCGAATTATTCGCCGGCATGCAAACCGGCGATTTGCAGGTGAAGCTTATTCCCAAGAATTCGGAAGAAGCAACGCTGCAAATCCAAAATGCCACCAATCAGCCCGTCAGCGTTAAGCTGCCGGAGGCCTTTGTGGGCGTTCCGGTTTTGGCACAAAACAATAACGGAGGCGGTGGTGGTGGTGGGAATCGGCGGAGCAATAACAATAATCAAAATCAGTCCAACGGCGGCGGATTCGGCGGCGGCGGCGGCGGGGGATTCGGCGGCGGCGGATTTAACCTGGCTCCCGAGGCGACCGGAAAAGTTAAAGTGACCACGGTCTGCTTGGAACACGGCAAGGAAGACCCCAATCCGCACATTCCCTACGAAATTCGCCCGGTCGACAGCTTCACGGACGATGCCCGTGTGAAAGCGTTGCTCATGCTGTTGGGGAGCGGGAGCATCGATCAGCGTGTCGCGCAGGCGGCTGCCTGGCATTTTGCCAACGACATGAGTTGGGCCGATTTGGCGGCGAAGAAATCGCATCACCTGGGAGGCCGGCCCGACGAGCCTTATTTCTCGTCCGCCGAACTGCAAACGGCGATGCAAATAGCCACGCAGGCGGAGCAATTGGCCAAGCATTTGCCTCCGGCCGAAAAAGTCGCCGGCAAAGGGTTTGTTTCGCCGGGCTCGGCAGCCGGCGGCGGCGGCGCGTCGGAAGCGGCCGATGCCGTGGTCGGTTCCGCGCCGAAAACGGCGCAATAATTCCGGCCATCCGTTCAGAAGCCGGCCAGCGGGTCGGACTCTTTACGCCGCAATTCCGTTTGCAAGCGGCGGATTTCGGATTGCAGTTCGTGACGTTGCGAATCCCACCGCTGTTGTTCATCCCGTAGCTGTTCCTCGTTACGCTGTAATTCCGTTTCGCGCGCCGCCAATCCTGCAGCCTGTAATTCGATTTGCCGCTGCTCGTCGACGGCCCACTGTTGCCACGCTCGCTTTTGCTCGGCCAGCCGATCAAACTGCTGGGTTATTTTCACGGCCAGTTCTTTGGCTTCTTTTTGCTGCGCCGCCGCTTCGCCCGACTGCATCCGGTAGTTTTCCGCCAGTTGAGTTCGCAGCCGAGCCAGTGATTGCTCCAGGGATGCCTGCGGCGCTAGGTCCGACATTTGGGCCCACAATTCTTGAGTGGCCAATCGCATTTCCAAAGTTTCGCGGTGAATGCGGAGCAATTCGTCGCGTAATTGATCCATGGCGCTGCCGCGACGCGCCAAGTATTCAGACCGCGCATCCAGCGCCTCGCGCTGCTGTTGTAATTCGATTTCCGCCCGGCGATGCTGATCGATCAGCCTGGTTTGCCGCGCCTCCACACGCGCCATCATTTCGGCCCGCTCCTGTTCGATTTGCCGGCGTCGGTCGTCACATTCCACTTGGGCGCGGGCCAAAGCCGCTTCGTTCGTTTCCAACCGTTGCTCGCGCTGGCTGAGCTTCTGCTCACGTGCTTCGCACTGCTGTTGCCGCTGCGTGAGTTGCAGGGCACATTCGTCGAGTTCTCCTTGTCGGCGCTGTAATTCCAAATCGCGCAGCGCCAATTCGTCTTGCTGCGCGGAAAGCGACTCGGTCTGTTCCCGCTGCATGCGAAACGCCGCTTGTGCCGATGCGTTGTTCGCTTCCGAGTGCTCGTCGAATTGCACAATTTGTGAATTTAATCGCTGCTCCCGCTCATCGATTTGCGATTGCCGTTCCAGCAATTCATTGTTTCGCTCTTGGAACCACAACCGGGCGTTGCGCACGGTCGATTCGTGCTGGGCCAGCCGAGCGTGCAGTTCCGCTTCACGGCGGTCTAAATCTCGCTGCCGGATATCCAGGTGCGCGGCCAACTGCTGCGCTTGCAGCCGAAATTGCTGCATCATTTGTGGAGCGATGCCCTCGCTGCCGTTCCAATTGGTTTCGTCCATCCCTGCCGCTTCGGACTTCGCGCTAGGTCCCACATTTGTAGATTCCGCACTGGAGCCGGTCGCGCGGTGTTCCGCAAACACGGCATCGGCCGCCTGCGGGATCGGCTTCTCGCCGCGCGAAATCGCGTGTGCTGGATCGAAACGGGTTTCACGCACGGCGGCCGTCGGCGATTGCACCGTAGGTTCGGAATCTCTGGAACTGACGATTTCGGGCATGCAACACCGCGAATGGAAATTGGAACGACAAAGCCGGGGCGAAGCGGAAATCCGGCGATGAATCACAGCGTGGGCGCTTTGGCGCCCACGCACGAAAAGGTCGGCGTAAACGGCAAGGTTTCGCCATCCTCTTTCATCGGCAAACGGCTAGCACCGAGTTGATGCAGATTTACCACGCTAGCACTATGCCCAGCCGCTGGCAGAGGAATACCCAGTGATTGCTATTTGAGATAGCAGCGGGCGAATCGTAATTGTTTTCATCAGCAGGCCTGCCAGCAGCGGCCGCGCTGGGCCCGCGCGTGGAATTCAATTGAATCGCACCAAGGCGCGAGGCTCAGGCCTTCGCTGCGTCAATGGCTTGTTGCAAGCGGCTTTTAGGCTGTACGCCCACAAACCGATCGACCACTTGGCCACCTTTGAAAATCATCAGCGTGGGGATGCTGTTCACGCTGTAATTCATGGCGACATCGGGATTGTCGTCGATGTTGACTTTGCCAATTTTGAACGTACCTTGGTTTTCCTTGGCCAGTTCTTCCACCACAGGGGCGATCATTCGGCACGGGCCGCACCAGGGGGCCCAGAAATCAACCAGCACGGGGACGGACGATTGAAGCACATCGCCGTTGAATGTGGAGTCGCTGAATTCCGTAACATTTGCCATGGTTATTTTCCCTCGATGGATGTCTGCAGGCGGGAATTACCGGCCCTGCGGAACATTGAAATGGTCGATGATTTCGCTACTCGGCGGAATTATAGAATTGCTACCCAGCGTGTCAATCGTGGGCGGGCTCTGGACGAGGGAAGGGTCGATTCTCGACGCCTTTCATCTGGAAACCGAGCCGCCGGACACCTGAAAAACCGGTGGATCAATACACCTGCGGATGCCGCTTCCGTAGGTTAGCCCAAAGATCCTCTGGCGGAGGGGTTGGCCGGCCGACCTTAACAACTCATGCGAATCGTCGCGGCGGGCACAGTAGAATCGCGCAAAATGGGTTATTATATTTCGGTAGCGTGACGGATTCGGTGGAGGGACCACCAGGCAAACATCGTCACTAGCAACCTCTAGGGTGGGGATAAATCATGTTGAATGTTCTGGCGCTGGTTCTGGGCGGCGGACGAGGCACGCGGCTGTATCCGCTGACAAAGTATCGTTCCAAGCCGGCGGTGCCGTTGGCGGGTAAATATCGGCTGATCGACATTCCGCTTTCGAATTGCATCAACAGCGGCCTGAACCGGATGTACGTGCTCACGCAGTTCAATTCGGTCAGCCTACACAGGCACATCCGCCGCACGTACGTGTTCGACAGCTTCAGCGGCGGGTTTGTGGAAATTCTTGCCGCCCAGCAAACGAATGAAAGCTCCAATTGGTATCAAGGCACGGCCGACGCAGTGCGGCAAAACATTCGCTCCATCGACGAATCGAACGCCGATTACGTGCTGATTTTGTCGGGCGACCAGTTATACCGCATGAACTACGCCGAAATGTTGGCCACGCATCAACGATCCGGCGCCGATGTGACCATCGCCACCATGCCCGTTACGCGCGGAGCCGCCCATGCCTTTGGCATTTTGCGGGCGGACGATACCGGGCGCGTCACCGGCTTTCTGGAAAAGCCCAAAACCCGCGAGGAAGCCGACATGGTGCGCACCGAACCGGCGTGGATTGACTCGCGCGGCGTCCTCAGCCGCGGACGCGATTTGCTGGCCAGCATGGGCATTTACCTATTCAACCGTACGACGCTAATGGACGTGCTCACGAAAACCGATTACCACGATTTCGGCAAGGAAGTTTTTCCAGCCTCCATGCGCACCCGCAAAGTATTCATGCACTTGTTCGACGGGTACTGGGAAGATATTGGGACCATCAAGTCGTTTTATCAGTGCAATCTAGATTTGGCGCAGCCCAACCCACCGTTCGCACTGGCTTCGGCCACGGCCCCCATTTATTCGCGCCCGCGATTTTTACCGCCGTCGCAATTCCACGGCGCCACGCTCAAAAACACGCTGATTGCCGATGGCTGCGTGATCGAACCCGGCGCAACCATCGAAAACAGCGTCATCGGCTTGCGAACCCGTATTGGGCGCGACGTGCAAATTCGCGATAGCGTGCTGTTGGGTTACGATTACTACGAAGGCGAGCCGCATAGCGTTTCATCCACGGCCGAAGCCAGCGTGCCGCTGGGCATTGGCGATGGCGCGATCATCCAGCGCGCCATTGTCGACAAAAACTGCCGTATTGGCCGGGGCGTTCGAATTTCGAACGACCGCAATTTGGAATCGAGCCCAGAGGCCAACGAGTGCATGATTGTCGATGGCATTCTCGTGGTGCAGCGTGCCGCAACGCTGGCAGACGGCTGGCGGAGAGAATGACTGCGAATGCTTGCGGCCCGCGAGCAGGCTGAGGAACGCCGTGGCTCGGTCGAGAGGCGGTATAGCTGTTTATTCGCACCGCGCAAGATTATCGGTACGACATCGTCGTCGATTGTCGCCAGGCTGCCGGATTGTAGCCGGTGGGATTGTTCGCCGGCGTGGGCATGCCCTGCGGAGCATTTTTCGGCATAGCACCATTGGATGGCATGGTTGCCGGGCTGTTCATGCCCGGAGAATTTTCGTAGTACTGCCCGTTCATTGGCATACCGTTCATGGGCGCTGCGTTCATCGGGGCCGCATTCGTGGGAACGCCTTCCATAGGCGACCCGCCGCCGCAACCGCATCCGCAGCCACCGCCGCCGCCATAGCAACCGCCGCGACCGTTGGGCTCCACACAGCCGCTTTCCACCACCGGCCCGCAATAATCGTACGGACTGGCACACATGCGGCAGCCCATGTTGGCGGCGAACACAATGACGGACAATGCTAGCAAGCGGCGCATGGTCAACCTTCCTTCGCGGATTTTCCTGGGCGGTTGAACAGGGAAGAAATTCCGGTCAATCGCGGAAATTGCGGGATAAGCATTCGAATTTGGCGCGGGAAAAGACGGTCCGCGCTAGAGGTTCATCGTCGAGGCAGAATGAGAAAAATTAGCGATTCTGCCGCCTATAGCGGAGCTAGCGGCCGTGACGAAATGCCAGCACGGCATCGTGGGCGGAAATAGGTGAACCGCGACGGCAGCAAGGAAAGCAAGACGAGATGGCGTTAAAAAATCAGGCAGCGCTAACCGTGCGATTTAACGCCGCCATGCGCTCGCGCAGCGCCGGCTGATGATCAAGCAATCCGGCTATGCGTTGATAATCGAGCTGTTCCGGCCCCAGCGCCTCGAAAATGGCTTGCGCGTGCTCCCAATCTTCCTCGCTGCGGATGGTCAGCCGCAGGTCGTCGCGATCTAATTCTTGCGGCACCGGAATCAGACGCAGCTGAAAGCGCTCCGGTCGTGCAAAAAGAAAGCTGGCCACATGCTCACGCTCCTGTGGATCACGGGCCTGGGCATTCGCTTGCCGCAACGATTGCGCGCAAATCCATTCGCCCATCATTCCCAACGGCGAAAACACGGTGGGCCGCCCGTTGCGCGAGCAAAAGCTAATGTAATTCGACTCCGGATGATTGACCGCCGTGGTGACCAACCGATCGATCAGCTCCGGATCGACAAACGGCTGCTCGGCCGCAACCACGACCGCCGCTTCCGCCGGATATGCATCGAGCGCCCCGTTCAATCGGGCCAGCGCATCGGCCCCGTCGCTGACGAGCAGCGGCACATCGCTCGGCGCCGAATCGAGCAGTTCCTGCGTTTGGACGGTGCGTGGGCAAAGCACCAGCACGCGGTCCAATCGCAAGCATTCGGTCATCCGTCGAACGGTCCATTCCAGCAGCGACTTTCCGCCCAAGCGGCGGCACGCGGTCAAACGCGGCATGCCGGGATTGGGGCGAACTTCCACGACCCCCAGTGTGTTGACCATCCTGGCAAAAGCTCCATGTGCGTGGTGGGTGATCGAGAGATCGACGCCGCCCGCCTGATCGACCTGATCGAAAAGAGAATCCAACTCGCGGTGTCATACAACTTTGCGGAAAAAACGTCAAGCCAAATCTGACAGGCCGCTAGCACGGGCGACAATTCGCATTGGTGGCTGACAGACCGGCCGATAGAATTCGCCACCCTTTTTCCCGTGCCGGGCAATTCAAAGGGGCAGAATCTATCCCCGGCCGGGCAAACTTGTCAGCACCCATCGCCAAAAAAACTCAGAAACACCATCGCCGGCAAGGAGGCCGAGTATGGATCAACCGCTGAACCATAAACTGTTGATTGTCGGCATCGAGACGCTGGCCGGCAGCAATCTGGCGCTGCAATTAGCCGATCGATGCGAAGTGGTGGGGCTGACGCGTCATCGGGGCTTTGCGCTGGATGGATGTCGCACGCTGGTCGAACGTCGCTTCAGCGTGCGCATGAATTCTGCCTCCGGCGATGAAGTGTGCCTTGCCATCCTCGATGAGCGACCACGATGGGTTGTGTATTGCGGGCCAACGTCGTGTTCCAGTTGGGATGGGGTGTATGGTTATGGCGCAAATCACAACATCACCGAGGCTGGCGTGAGCGTTCCGGCCAATGCCGTTGCCAACGATGCGGCGGCAAACGACGCCGCAACATTCGATGCAAACGAGGAAGCGAAACGCTTGGCCGCGATTGGGCAGGCCGTCAAAAAATGCGGCGCTAAGCTGGCCCTGGTTTCGACCGATGCGGTTTGCGCCGGGCCGCAAGTTTTCCATCGCGAAGATATGTCCGTGGTTCATGCCGCCGCCGATGTCAGAAATAATCCGGCCCCCCATGCCGCGTGGCTTATCGAGCGGCAGATCGATCAGCGGGAGGCGCTGGTGGTGCGCACTCATTTGTACGGCTGGAGCGCGATGGGAGAAAGTTACGCCGAAAGGTTGTGGACGGCGCTGGAGGATGGAGTTCCCTTCTCCGTCGGACACTCCGCCGGTACGGTCGGCTTGCGCAGTGCTTTCTACACACCGGCCATTTCCGGTCGCCGGTATGCCTCGCCGATTTTGGCCACCGATTTTGCCGAATTACTGTGGGCCGCACTTCAACGTGGATTATCGGGGATATTCCATGCCGCGGGCGCGGAACGGGCCAGCCAGTGGCAATTTGTCGCGGCGCTGGCGGCAGCCAGCGGCATGTGGATGAACGGGTCGAAGTCGTATTCCCGGGATGGTATTCCTCACGCCGCCAAAACCCGGGCCCAAAGAATTTCAGAAATGTCCTCATCCGCTTGCGGCCAGGAAACTTCGCTCGATAGCCGCAAGTTGCAGCGCGCTGTGGGTCTGCCTTTACCCCGCTTGTTCGACGGGCTGGAACGGTTTACGCAGCAGGCCGGCAACGGTTATCGCGACCAGTTGCGGGCGGCTTTTTTTGCGCCGTTGCCAGAACCTGTCGCTGCGTAAAATTGCAGCCTAGTTAACCCGCAGCAGACTACGGCAACTGCAGGGCCGCGTAAATGCGCGGATCGGCCAGCGATTGGGCGACCAAAGCGGCGCCGCTGAAATCGTGGCTGGCGCTGGGTCCGTTGGGCACGGCCACGGCGTATGCCCCGGCAGCCACGGCCGCACGGCAACCGTTCTGGCTGTCTTCAAAGACCATCATTTCGGCGGGCGAAACGCCAAATTGCCGCGCGGCAGTGAGATAAATTTCCGGATGGGGCTTGCCGTGGGTGACATTTTCGCAGGTCAACAGGAAGGCGAAGCGGGGCTCCAATTGGAATCGCCCCAAAATGTTGGACGCGAACTTTCGCCCGCTGCTGGTGGCAATGGCCTTGGGAATGCCGGCGGATTCCAGAGCCGCTAACAAGTCGGCCGCGCCGGGCATGTATGCCAGTCGCTCCTCGAGGATTTCCGCAAACACCAGTTCGGTTTCTGCCGCCAGCACTTCCACCGTCGTATCCAGCGCGTGCCAATCGATCATCAACTGCAGGGCCACGAGCTGTGGCCGGCCCATGATTTGGTGCAGCAATTCCGGCGGAAAATCTTTTCCGCGGCGGCCCAGCAGTTCGGCGCCGACAAAATTGTAAAGCTCTTCGGTGTTGAACAGGAGGCCATCCAAATCAAACGCGACGGCTTTAAAACGGGGAGAAGCTGCCATAAGCGAGATTGGTTGCAGTCGGAAAACAGCGGCCACAACATGCTACGCCTTGCCCGTGACCGCCGGCAAGGGCCGGTCGACGGGGGCGGGGCGCGATTCAATTTCCACAATGCCCAACGGCGGCGCAGCTCGCTTGCCGCGCAGCATTTTGCGGACGGGCTGTACGACGTGACGATACGACGCCAGCAGCGCTTTTCCCACGGGATGGCCCGTTCCAATCAACAAGCGGCTAATGGGATAGGTGTTTGTCGCCCAACGAGCAGTGGCATCGCACAGCGGGCCAAGAAAATCGACCGCCAAGCGATCGGCCCGCGAAAACGCATCTTGCAGTAGCAAATAGCGCAACAACTGGCCGGGGGAAAACTGTGCGTAATTGTGATCGAAACCGACCTTGGGCGTATAGTACACGCCCTGCGACGCCCAACCGTACTCGAAGGCAATGGCCTGGCCCTGGTGGCGCAAAAATGCCAATTCCAAATTTCCTGCGTGGGCCAACTGCGTGGCCTGCCTGAGGTAAAACTTCCGCATGTCGGGGTTGGAAAGGACCGAGCTTCCCGAGCGACCCTTCCAACTACTGTGCTCCACCTGAAAGCCTTCGTTCAACAGCGCTTCCACTTCTTGTGCGGACTGCGGCCGGCGCAAGTCCAATGTAACGCCGCCGGCTTCGTCGGCACGTCGCCAAGCTTTGCGTAAGTGCCGGCGATGATTTCCGCTCCAGGCCGCCTCGTAAGCATCCCAATTGCGATTCAATTGTTCGGCAATTTCGACTGTGCCGATTCGAAAGCGCTCTGCCTGGACGTGGTCTAAGCCCGCCGCATCCAGCGCCGCCAAGAAGTGTTGCCAGCGCCGCGATTCGAGTGGAGCCGCATCGATGCGTAACAGGGGCCAGGGCAAGCGAGCGATTTCGGCAGCCAACACGGCCAGCGCGGTGGACACATCGCTGGTTAAATCCAACAATAAATCGCCGGCCCAGCACCAAGTGTTGCACGGCAACGAACCCACCGCCACCAGCCGCGCCGGGCGACGCTGCACTAACGGCAACGCAGCCACCAATTGGCCATCGTGTTGCACGGCCAGCGCCGTGAAGTTCGCTTGCGGCGAAAATTGTTCCAGCCACTGGGCAATGAGCTCCGCGCTGCCGTTGGGCAAGACGCCTTCGCTGCGCTGCCATAGATGATCCCACTGGTCGGCGCCGGCGCGCAATGAGGCAACCGAAGTAAAACGGACCAAGCGGGGCGCGGCCATGCAAGCTCCTGCGAAAGGGGCAAAATCTATACAAACATGGCATAACAGGCCGAAAAGTCCACAAGGTCTGAGGGTCGAAAAGAAGCAACTTTCAGCCACCCAGGGCCTAAAGCGTCGGATGGTCGGACTAGCCGGCTCATCCTAACTTCGAGGCTCACGGAGATCAGGCGGCGGTTTCCGATAGGACCGCGACCAGTTCGGCCAGGATCATGCTGGTGGCGCCCCAGATGAGGTGTTGGCGCCAGGCAAAGTGCGGAGCCTCAAACTGCAAACTGCCGCGCTGTTGAATGCGCCGGCCTCGGCTGGCCGGGTTCAATAAATCGGCCAACGGCATTTGCAAAACTTCCTGCACCTCGGCCGGGTTGGGCCGCAGTTGCAGGCTGCTGCGCACGGCAGCCACCCACGGCGCAATTAAAAAGTTCGTGCCGAATAAATACAGCGGCGACAATTGCCCCAGCAGCAAAACCCCGTCGCGGGAAATTCCCAGTTCTTCCTCCAATTCACGCAGCGCGGCCTTTTCGCTGGTTTCGTCCGGATCAATCGTTCCGCCGGGCAAACTGATTTGGCCGGCATGGTGCGCCAGCGACACGGGCCGCAGCATAAGCGGCAAATGCCACTCGTCATTCTGCTGATATAACACGGCCGCGACGGCGGCCGGTTGCGCATCGGGCCGAGGCGGGCCCTTGTACCGACCAAAGCTTAACTCCGGCTCCATCGTTCGCTGTGCCAGCCATCCCGGCAACGGTTGATGCAATCGGCTCGACAAGCGCTGGGGAAGATCGGCGGTCAGTGACATGAAAATTGCGCTCCACTACAGCTTGTCATGAACAAAAGTCGTTCAGTGTGAGAATGCGCTTTGGGGATACACGGCATAAGTACCATTTTGATAAACTGGCGTGAAATTCGACGGTAAAGAATTCCGCGAAGTTCCTGGATTTCGCTCGATGATCACGTAGTCTGCGCCATACTTTTTGGCTAGCTGCCACAAGGAATTTCCATCTAGCTCTGCCAGCGAGCTTCGCCAGCGCAACTCAGGGTCGGTGCTGCCCGTGGCGTACAAGTCGTTGATGCGCTGCCACCACTCGACGATGCTAGGAGCGTCTTGCGGCATATCCTTCCAGGTGGCTACTTCGCTGCGGCCGGTATACCACTTGAAGGTATTGGCATACATGGGCGTGATGAATACAGCGTTTTGCGGCGTGTGATCGTCGGCGGAAATCCAACGACAAACGTCGCGCCAATCATCGTACGCCATCAACTTGTCCGATCTGCTCGTGACCGGCCCCCAAGCTTCCGGCAGCCACGGGAGATGCCGCGCTTGGTTCCACAAATCATAGGCCGACAATACGAACAATCCGGCAAACAGCCAACGGGCAGCGGTTTTTCGAACCGTCGGCAGCGCGCAAACAAATTGCAATCCGACGAGCGTGACGCCGATGGGAACTAAAATATCGGCCATGCGAGACCAATAAAATCGCAAGATCGAGGCGGCGAAGGTGGGCGCGAAATCGTCCGACGCCGCGGTTGCCGAACCGATTGACGCGATCCACGCCAGCACGAAGCCGACGGCGGCCAAACCCATCGCGGAAAACACGTAAGCCCGCAGCCGCAGCAGCGGCGGAGCCGCGGCAGTCACGCTGCACAGCAAAAAAAATAAGGCCCACAACACCAAGTGCCGGGGAACGTAACCGATCTGAAACGCCAGTGGATACAAATGGTGCGGCAACCGCTCGAAGACCTGAATTCTGTTTGCCGCGGTCATGGTTTGCCAATCGGTCCCCTGGTTCAATCGGCAGGCAAACCACAGGCCCGGCAGCGCCAACAGCGCACAGCCGACCAGGCCCGGCAACATTTCCAAAATGGAAGGCCTGGCGCGCGGCGACGCCAGCCAAACCATTCCCAAGCACACGGCCGCCCAGCCGCCGACAATCACGTGCAGCGATGCCGCCGCTCCGACGAGCAGCCAGGCCAAATTCCAGCGCTCGATCACCATGGCCTGCAGCGCCCACAGCACCAGCGCCCAAGCGAACCCCTTGGCCTCCACGCCACCTATTATCCATTCGCCGGCCATGTGCCCTTGCTCGGTCAGCAAGACAAACAATTCCGCGGAAAGAACCGCCACCCACGGCTTGGGCAACAGCCGATAACTTAGGCCGCGCCAGGCGACGGCCAGCAATAACCAGGTGACGATGCGCCCCACCCACGCCACCGTATCCAGCGACCAACCCAACGTGGTCAACCAACCGAAGGCCCAATAATAAACCACGTGGGCGTCGCCTGTGTTGCAAAAAAAGTCGTGAGCGAAGGCATTATGGTTCCAAAAATGCGCGGCCTTGGTAAGGTAGCCGTTTTCGTTGACATCAGGTGTCGGCCAGGCTCCGTGCAAAAAGAAAACGCCAAACACCAGCACAATTTCCAACAATGTGCGCCACCCGGCCGACGCTGCGGTTGCCGAATGGTCGTTGGTTGAATCTGGTTGCAGCATTTGAGATCTGGCTTTCCGGCAGCTTCTTCAATTTCCGCCTAACTGACATTCTGCCTTGCAGCGCTTAGTCTTGCCAGCCACCGCCGGTAAATCCTATATTCGCAGCTTGAGTGCTCCAGGAAAATTGCACCGTTTCGGACTACGAGGTGCTTGTTTCGCCGCTGTGCTACAGGGTGGTTCAAAATAATGTCAGACGAATGTCGAACTGAAGCCGAATTCTTAGAGCGCGAAGCGCGGTTGGCCCGTGAAGCGCTCCAACGTTTACGGGGCGAAATGTTCGATTCGCTGAAGCGCACGGCCGACGCTGCAGCCTGGACCAGAGAGTATCCGTGGCAATCGTTGGGGACGGCGGCAATCGCCGGACTGGGAACCGGCTGGGCGCTGGGGAGCACATTTCGGCGCAATCGGTCGGCCGACTCTTCCGAGTCAGCAGGGCAAACCGAGGCAGTTGCCGAATCGGCCGAAGCCCCGTCCGCGGCCTCTCGGCTCGTCGGCGGGTTGGGCACGCTGACCGGCGCGTTGGCCTCCGCTGCATTTACCGCGGCCGCTGAGGCGATTAAAGACATTGTGACCGAAAGTGTCCACAACGCCATCCATCCGGAACCTGATGTGAATGCTCCGCCGGATGATGACACCAATTCGCCCGACGACGCCACGACTTCGGAACCTTGACGGCTTATAATTCAAGAAAATTGCACACATGCCAGTGCCTGAATTTTCCGATGCTTTACCGTTGCGGCATGCTCTGGCCACGCTGGCCTATCGGGCTGCCAAAGTTTTGCGTGATGTATCCCCAGGTTTTGGAAGCTTTCGCGCGGGCCCAACCACACGCACGGCGGTTCAAATTCTGGCTCACATGGGCGATCTTTTAGATTGCGCCTTAACCGCCGTGAACGGGAAAACGCACTGGCATGAATCACAGCCCAAAACGTGGGACGAAGAAGTCGCTCGATTTTTTGCAGCCATGCAGGCTTTCGATGATCGGCTGGCCCAGGGTTCTTTGGCCTGTTCACCCGAGAAGATTTTTCAGGGGCCGATTGCCGATGGACTAACGCACGTCGGCCAATTGGCAACGCTGCGCCGGCTGGCAGGTTCGGGTATTCGTGGCGAGAATTATTTCGTGGCCGAAATCGCCGCGGGAAAAGTGGGGAGCAACCAGCCCGCGCCAATTCGTGAATTCGATTGACAAAGTAACGGAGTGGCGGCCATCAGGCCTGCGGCGTTAGGCCTGAAAGCATCCAGCGGCCGTAACCTTTGGCCCGCGCTTCGGCCAGCAGGCGGCCGCCCACGGCCACATCTTCAATGGCCAGACCGACCGATTTGAACAGCGTCACGCTTTGCCGATTGTTGCGTCCCACGGCCCGGCCGGCAACCACGTTGCACAGATCAACGGCCCGGGTCCAATCGAACGCACCTTTTTCCAGCGCTTCTTGAAAGTCCCCCGCTTCGTGTTTGCACGCTTCGACGTTGTCGCACACGATGTTGTCGGCCCGGCGGATGGTATGGGCGTCGATTTCCGCCTTGTGCAGCCAATTCGATCCCACGGCGCAGACCAGCGCGCCCTCGGACAAATCGTTCCCGTCGAACACCGGCACGGCACTGGTCGTGGCCGTGACGACAATCGGCAAATCTTGCACAGCTTCTTGCGGACGATCAACGGCCAAAACCTCGATGCCCAACTGCGCCGCCATGTCGGCCGCAAACCTTTCCCGAGCCGCCTCGTTCCGGCTGTACACATAGCAGCGTTTGATCGGCCGGGCCAGACATACTGCTTCCAACTGGGTGCGGGCTTGTTTGCCGACGCCGAAGAGGCCCACTTCGGCGGCTTCCATGTCGGCCATCCACTCGACGGCCACGGCAGTGGCGGCGGCGGTGCGCATTTGTCCCAGGCGATCAGCCTCGATCAGCGCTTCTAGCTCGCCGGTTTCGGCATCGCACAACCCGACGAGAAATTGCGCGCCGGTTTTGGTGGTCGTGTAATTTTTCCAACCGACTAGGCCCAAATACTCGGCGGCGGCGCACATCGAGTGCAGCACCACACCCGGCGCTTTGGCCCGCACCCGCGGGACGTTCGACGCTTTGCCATCGGCCCATTGGCGGAACATTTCCTCCACCACTTCGATGGCCGTCCGCATGTCGAGCAGTTGAGCGACGTCTTCTTCAGCCAGATAAAGAATCGACATGGTAGTATGCCATCAAAAAAATGACCAATGACCACGTCCCAATGACCAATGAATTACGAAATCATACTGACGAATGGAACAATGTATTAATTGTCTTTTCGTAGTTGTTGTCCATCTGCGCGAATTTTACGTGTTGCAAACCATATCAATGGAAATTGCAATACGGCAAAGGTTGCGACGATTACCCCGCCGAAAATGGCAAGTGTGATTCCAGCATAGAAAATCATCATCAGCCAAAAAGACGCAAAGAAACACAGCACAAACACAACCATTGTGGTAATGATTTTGCGTTGCATAAGCAACTCTCAGCGTCGACCAATGTCACCTACTACCACTCACTTCCTCACCACTCACCTACTCACTTCCCCAATCCCGCGATCCGCTGGAAATCGTCCTTCAGCGCTGGGTACAAACTCTGATACACCCTAAACGCCCTGTCATAATACGCCGCCGACGTGCGGTTGACAGCGGTACGTTTGACCACGCGGATGGTGGCTTCACAGGCTTCTACGACATCTTTATAAGCCCGCGCGCCCACGGCCGCCAGCAGGGCTACGCCGTAAGCGGCGCCTTCTTCGGCGTTGATGGTGCAAACTTCCTGGGCGAACACGTCGGCTTGCATTTGTCGCCAGAAGGGACTGCGCGAACCTCCGCCGGACGCCCGAATTTGATTCACCGGCACTCCCAGCTTGCGGATAATCGCCAAAGCGTCACGCAGCGAATAGGTAACGCCTTCCATTACCGCCCGCACCATGTGACCCCGACCGTGGGCCAGCGTCAGGCCGATAAAACAGCCCCGGGCGTTAGGATCGGCATGCGGCGTGCGTTCGCCGGAAAGATACGGCAGGAAAAATAATCCTTCGCTTCCGGCGGACACTTGGGCGGCCTCGGCGGTAAGAATTTCGTACGGATCGACCTTGCGTTTTTTCGCCAGCAAAATTTCGGTCTCGCACAGCTTGTTGCGAAACCACTGCAAGCTGCCGCCGGCCGAAAGCGTCACGCCCATCAAATGCCACTTGCCGTGTACCGCATGGCAGAACGTGTGCAACCGACCGAGTGGATCGACCTGCACTTCGTCGCTGTGAACAAACATGACGCCGCTGGTGCCGATGGATGTGGACAGCACGCCGCGGCTCACAATTCCGTTCCCCACCGCGCCGGCCGCACAATCGCCGGCCCCGCCCACAACGACGCACTCCATCGACAAACCCAACTCCGCGGCCGCGGCCTTCGTTAACTTGCCAGTGACTTCTTCCGCTTCGTAACATTTCGCCAGCAGACTAATGTCCAAATCGAGTTTCGCTAGCAGCGGCTTCGACCACGCCCGTTTGGCCACGTCCAACAGCAGCATACCGCTAGCGTCGCTCACGTCAGTGGCGAACTCGCCGGTCAAGCGGCGGCGAATTTCATCCTTCGGCAGCAGCACCTTCGCCAAGCGGTCAAAATTCTTGGGCTCGTGATTCCGCAGCCATAAAATTTTCGGCGCAGTGAAACCGGTGAGCGCCGGGTTAGCGACCATTTTGATCAAATTTTTTCGCCCGCCGGCGCGCCGCTCGATTTCCTCACACTCCGCGCCGGTTCGCTGATCGTTCCACAACAGTGCCCGGCGAATGACGCGGTTCTGCTTGTCCAGGAACACCGAGCCGTGCATCTGCCCCGACAATCCTATCGCTTTCACGTCGGCCGGCTTCAGCTTCGCTCTTGTTCCCACGCTCCGCACGGTTGCGACGACAGCTTTCCACCAATCGTCGGGGTTTTGCTCGCTCCACAGCGGCTGCGGCGTGTACAACGGATAGCCGGCCGTGGCCGAAGCCAGGATTTTTCCCCGCTCGTTCACGGCGATGGTTTTCGTGCCGGAGGTGCCGACATCGATCCCCAGATAAACGCTCATGTATGATCCCGCCTTCGTATATAATGATGCGAATTCGAGCCGGATTGTAACGCCTGGCTTGGTCGGCTGGCAAGGAATCAGGCGTACGACCGCCGCTGGCTTCCGCGAACAATTGATCATTTACTTTATGTGGAATTTACGATGCATAGGCCATTGTGCGAGAGAGATTGTGTTGCTATACCTGCTTGAAAAACGAAGTCGATCGGCATGGCTGACGCCCGCTGCGGCGGCCATGCTAATGGCGGCTATCGGCGGCTGCGGTAACAATGGGGCGCTGCCAGCTAAAACTTCTGCCGAAGGTTTCTCCGCCAAGATCCTGGCGAATTTGAATTTGGCAATTATCGACGATCCAGATCTGGCCGCGTCTATCAGCACGCTGTTGGGCGAGTGGAAAGCGCAAACCGGGTCGGAGCTGACCGTTCAAATGCTGACCGCCAAAAATATCGCTGCCACGGAAAAGCTCGACGCCGACGCCGTCATTTATCCCTCCGCGCTGTTAGGCACGCTGGCCGAACAACATCTCATTCGCCCCTTAAACGGCGCGTGGCTCAAGGACGATCCCTTGGAAACAGCCGATTTGCTCCAGCCGCCCAATTCGCTGGAATTCACTTGGGATGGCCAGCCATTTGCCGTGCCACTGGGTTCGCCCCAGTTCGTGTTGCTTTATCGACCGAATCTTTTCCAGCGGTTTGGAAAACAGCCGCCCCGCACTTGGGAAGAGTACCAGCAATTGGCTGGCTTCTTCAATAATCTGCAATCACTGCGTAAACAGGCAAACCCACAGGAGGAAGATGCTGCCCCGTTGGTTTTCGTCGAACCGTGGTCGGGCGCCGTGGAACCATTGGCGCCAGGCTGGGCCGCGCGAATGCTGCTGGCTCGGGCGGCCGCTTACGCCAAACATCGCGATTACTTTTCGGTGCTGTTCGATCGCGAAACGATGGAACCGCTGATCGCCGGTCCCCCCTTTGTGCGCGCCCTTACCCAATTGGTTGTGGCCGCGAAATCGGAACCGAAAGATGCCACTTCGCTCACCCCGGCCAACGCCGCACGCTTGCTCCTCACCGGACACGCAGCAATGGCCATTACGTGGCCCAGCGCGGCCGTGCAAATTGCCGGCGAAGCTGTTCCGGTGGCATTTGCCAACTTGCCCGGCGCAACCGAGGCTTACAACCCCCGGCACGCCGCGTATGAACCGCGCCGCCCTGATGAGGCGGTAAGTGTTCCCTTACGCGGCATCAGTGGCCGGGTGGGTTCCGTCGTCCGCGGCACGAATTCTCCCGAAGCGGCCTTCCAGTTGCTAACATGGCTGACCAGCAAGCGCTGGAGCAGCCAAGTGTTGCCGCCCAGTTCAGCCACCGCGTTGTTCCGTGATTCGCAACTTGACGATCCTCAGTTGTGGTCGGGCCAGGCGCTATCTACCGCAGAGGCCCGACAATATGGCGATGTGTTGGCGACAGCTCTGCATCAGACGGATGTTGTGTGGATGCCTCGCATTCCCGGCGAAGCGGAATATGTGGCCGCGCTGGACGAAGCTGTGAAAGCCGCCATCGATGGTAAAAAATCACCCCAACAAGCATTGGATGAGTCGGCGGCCCAATGGAAGCAAATTACCGCTAAGCTCGGCGTCGATCAGCAGTTGGAAGCGTATCGCCGAAGCCTCAAAACCGCGCCATAAAGCCGCGACCGTTGGTCGCGCTGGAATCATAAACCGCCCGTAAGCTATCAGTGATGACCGACGAAGAGTTTATACGCAACGATCAATCGCCGAACATTGTCCGCTTGGCGCTGTTCTTCGAAGGCGGCTTGGCTATGGTGGCCTGTGCTGCCGGCTTGCTGATGAAAACCCCTCCGTGGCAGCACTTTTTTTGGCAACCCCTCGACATCGCCCGCGGTTTGGCGGCCACGCTGCCCTTAGTTGTCGGATTACTGCTGCTGCGGCGCGCTCACCGTGGCGCATTGGGAAAACTAAACGCCGTGGTCGACGAAACGCTGGTCGCGATGTTCACGCAGTGCAGCGTGGCGCAGTTGGCGATGGTCTCGCTGGTGGCGGGCATCGGTGAAGAGTTGCTGTTCCGCGGCGTGTTGCAACCGGTTTTCATTGGCTGGTGGGGGACCGCTGTCGGTCTGAGTGCCGCCAGCGCCATATTTGGCTTGCTGCACGCGCTGACCGCCGCCTACGCCGTGCTGGCCACCGTCGTCGGCGCCTATCTCGGCTGGCTGGCTCTGGCCACGGGCAATTTGCTGGTTCCCATCACCACGCACGCAATGTACGACTTTGTGGCGCTGGTGTATCTCATTCGCACGCCACCCGCAACGTGCCGCAGAATCTCATAACCACAGATGAAAGCAGATGAATCAGATAAACACAGATAAAAAGGACGAACCGAGCCTAACGACCAAAGCTATTTTGCGCCCGAACCTTTCCCTGCAATAATCAATCCTTGTTCCTCATGCTTTCCAAGATCTTCCAGCTTGCCTCTGTCTGATCCGCGTCCCTCCGCGTTCATCCGTGGTTCCAAATTTTTAATTCACGAAGTTACGAATGTCCCTGTTGATATCTTGCTCTTCTTCATCCGTGTTCATCCGGCTTTGTTGAAACCCTATTGATTCCAATGGGAAAACAGTTTACATCAATGCGTCATGGAAACCACACGTGCGATGACGCGGTCGCCGGTGGCGTTGGCCAGGAAGGCCGTCGAAATTGCGCAACGT
>Ga0335083_10001673_pt1 | contig 30276 bp, 30 predicted proteins | sample Lox_Sample_42_FD_206716 | JGI IMG/M metagenome (GOLD analysis project Ga0335083, IMG submission 206716) | Soil microbial communities from Loxahatchee National Wildlife Refuge, Florida, United States - Lox_Sample_4.2 | ecosystem: Environmental > Terrestrial > Soil > Wetlands | place: USA...
GAGACTGAGGGAACCCGGCGCGCCAGTGACGGCGGAGCCGCCGCCGGTGAAGGTAAGGCTCGTTGCTGCCCCGGTCGTCGGGTCCGTGGCGACACTGAGCGTCAACGGGGTGACAGCGCCGATCGCCAGATTGAGCGCGGGAAAATCCTGTGCGATGCCACCCCCGCATGATGCGATCTCCGGCGACGGAACCGGGCCGTTGTTGATGAAGTTCGGAACCGCGCAGTAAAGGCCAAGCTGCACCGGCGTTGGTGCGGCACCGGCCGGCGTGAAGGTTCCCGTTCCATGGACTTGAAGCGTGTTTGTGGCCGTGATGTTGGTCGCGGTCTCATTCAAGGACATGCTGCCGATGGCGGCTCCGCCGAGTCCGTAATATGTGGCCGTTTCAGCCACCGTGAACTGGGGACCGTCGCTGGTGGTCGTCTGGGTGCTGACAGGACTGGCGACGATGTAGCGCTGGGTGCAGGCCGTGTCGTAGTACACGGTTACGGTCTTGGCCGTCGTGTCGCCCTGCACGCTGCCGCCTCCGGTGAGGGCGGTGCAGTTGGTGCTCTGGGCGACGCTGGTAAAGATGATTTCCAGCTGACTTTGCAGCACGGTGGACGCCAGCGCGATGGCGAGCCCCGTTTGTGCCAGTGCGTGCTGGGCGACGACGGATGCGGACTGGCTGCCGTCGTTGCCGCCACCGCCGACGCTACCGCCATCATCATCGCCGCCGCAGGTCGTCAGTAGCGCGGTTGCGAGTACAGACAAGACGATGGAGCGGACAACGCGCGTGGAGCGGCCGGGGCGAATGTCCTTGACGGCAGCTGGATCGATTCTCCGATTCATCGGAGAAGGCTTACGGAGTTTCCGTCATGCGCGTCCATGAGCCGTCTTCACCCTGATTTTCCGGCGTGGCATTGGGATTGTCGTAAGTGCGGTAGTTGCCGAAGCCGTCGGTGAAATGATTGTAGCCGCCCGAGTTGTCGAGCTGCTTCGTACCTCCGGTGCTGGGATCGTCGAGTGTATCGACACCGCGGATGAGATCGCTGAAGTGGTCCGCGGAACTGCGGCCGCCTTCATCGCGCAGAAAACCGTCCACCCCGCCTCCTGACGATCCGCCGCCGCTGTCGCGCATCGCCGCTTCCTGACGTCCTATGCCGTCGAGAAATGCCGCATTGTTCCTCATCGCCTGGTCCGAGATGGCGTCGGCCGCGCGGATCGGGTCCCAGCCTTGCTGGAGCTTCTGGTTGAACATCTGGGTCAGCTTGGCCGAGATGGCCTGATAGCGCGCCGTCCACTGCGGCTCATACTGGACGGACTTGGCGATCAGGCAATAGACCGGCATGCGCCTGTCGAGCTTGCCGGCGGGCGCGCGGAAACTCTGCAGGGCCTGAATTCCCCAGTTGGTCTGTACCAGCTGATTGGCGGCCATTGACTGGTGACCTGCCTGTACTGCCGGGCTGCCCGCCTTGTTCAGATAGTAAACGCCAAAGAAGGCTTCCTCGACGGGTTTGCCGTTCAGGTCGTAACCGACTTTTATGGCAACACCATGCTGGTTGGGCGAGGGGGCGAGACGCAGTGCCTTTGCCAGGTTGGGCAGATCCTGTTGTCCAATCCATTTGAGATGGGTGACATCGCCACGAGTCTTCTTGATGAACGTGGCCATTGCCTGCAGGGGAGTAACCGGCGCCATGTTGATCTGGCCCAGGGGAGTGCGCTCGCCAGGCTTGGAAGCCTTTACGTATTGCCGTATTGGGGCGCCACGTCGACGTTAACAAACCGCAATGACTCGTACTGGAAGTAGGCCTCGTCATTGGCGGGATTTTCCGCGTGCCAGGAAGGGTTGACAGGTACTTCGACCCACCCGTAGTGCCACTCGATCTTGCCCTCGAAGTGCCAGCTCTCCGGAACATAAACGGCTACCGCGTTCATGCCGCCCTGCTGGGTGTCGACCAGCATGCGCTTGACGAAGCGTTCGCCGGCGACGGTGACCGGTCCCGATACGGCCTTGGCTGCGGGAGCCGGCTTGGCCTTGGAGTCCGGAGCGGGAACGTGCTTCGCGGCAGCGGAACTGCCAGTTGGCTTGGGAGGCAGACCGGCGGCCTGTCTGCAGCGATCGGATAAGGAATCCTTGTGGTCCTTGAGGCACGCCAGCACCCGGCCCCCACCCTGTTCAACTGTCCCGCACAGCTTCTGCGCGTCTCCTGTGCACGCGGCGCGAATCGCGGCAAGCTGGTCATCCGTCTGTGTGGACTGCGCCGCCGTGGCGGGTTGGTGCAGTGAAAGGGCGACAACAGTAGCGATGAACGCTGTTCGCTTTCGCATGATTGCTTCCCGGTTGGCTCCAACGGTTCGAGTTGTTAACGCCGTCGCCAAGACAGGTATAACACACCGCGGAGGTTCATGGATCGATCCCGGGGGCCATGAGTACCCCCCCAGCTACGCAGTACGTGACAGCAACGTCCCATATCCCGGCGCCGCGCCACTCAGCCCGACCAGCCTTGCCCCGGCCCACAGCCCATGCGGCATGCTGGAAATCACCGGCACGCCGGTGCGCGCTTCCAGCGGCGCGATGATCTCCAGCGTGCGAAACCCGCCGCATGAGACAAGCAACGCATCCGCACCGGGCGCAGAGCGGAACACCTGCGCGCCGAACTGCAGCAGGTCCTGCTGCGTCACCTTGTCCACATCGGACATGGCTTCCAGTCCCATGCCGGTGATCATCACGGGCTCGAGCCCGTGTTCCTCGAGGAAGGCGCGCAGGCGCGCGTTGATCTCCTCGTTGTAGGCAGTGGCCACGGCGATGCGCTGCGCGCCCACGGCATGCAGCCCTTGGATGACGCCGTCGCTCATGGTGGTGGCGGGCAACCCGCAGGCGGCGGTCACGGCAGCGCGCAGCTGCCGGTTGAATGCCTCGCCGCGATAGAAGGTCAGCGAGGTGCCGGTGAGTTCGATGGCCTGGGCGCCGGCGGCCTTCAATTTCCGCGCCGCCTCCGGAATGCGCGACAGCGCCGCATCGAAGCCGGCGGAAGTGATGCGTTCGATGCCCAGCCCGGTGATGACGAAGCGCAGCTGCGCGCCGTACATGGCGATGGCTTCCTCGGGCATCGGCCGGTTCGCGGGAGGCAGGATGAGGCCGAGGACCGGCCGCGAGTCGACAATCATGCGTGTAATGGAAACCGGTGATCACGGTTCCGGTCAACCCTGCGGCTGGATTTTCGCCGGATTCTGCGTGAGAGTGGCAGTGGCGGGGATATCGGAAGCAAGGAGTGCTGAGCAATGAATCATTGTGGCTGCTGTTTCATCGTTCCGACGAAGGTGCTGCTGCGCTTTGCGCGGGATCGCAGGCTCAAGGCATCCCAGCGCCGGGCGTTCGCCGCCGCCGCGCGGCTGGAGAAGGAATGGCGCCACGCGCGCCAGGTGAAATCGCGGCTGGCGCGGCTGGCTGCCGAGGTGCTGCCCGCGGATCTGGGCGCAGCTGCCGCCGCGCCGCCCCACGTGCTGGTGTTCGACTGCCGTCACGGCACGGTGCTGCCGGGTGCTCCGGTACATGATCCCGCCGCATCGCACGATGAGGCACCCGCGCATGCCTTCACCGAGACCACCGAGGTGGTGCGCTTCTTCCGGACGGTGTTCGGCCGCAACTCGCTGGATGGCAACGGCATGGCGCTGCTGTCCTCGGTGCACTACAGCGTGCAGTACAACAATGCCTTCTGGAACGGCAGCCAGATGACCTACGGCGATGGCGACGGCGCCATCTTCAGGGATTTCACCAGCGCCACCGACGTGATCGCGCACGAGCTGACGCACGGTCTCACGCAGTTCACCGCGGGCCTTGGCTACGAGGACGAGGCCGGCGGCCTGAACGAAAGCATCTCGGACGTGTTCGGCTCGATGTTCCGCCAGTGGCGCAAGGGCCAGACGGTGGTGCAGGCGGACTGGCTGATCGGCAGCGACATCATGGGCCCGGTGGCGCGCGCCCGCGGCTACGAGTGCCTGCGCGACATGGCCGATCCCGCCGCGGAGCACTGCCTGTCGCCGCAGCCGGCGCATTTCTCCCGGTATCGTGATGGCATGGATCCGCATGAAAGCAGCGGCATTCCGAACCTCGCCTTCTGCAAGGCGGCGCTGGCGCTCGGCGGCAACAGCTGGAGCGTGGCGGGCCGCATCTGGTTCCAGGCATTGACGGCGCAGAAGCCGGCGCCGCGCATGAGGATGAAGACCTTTGCGAACCGCACCCGCGCCGCGGCCACCAGCCTCTATCCGGCCGAGCCCGCCGTGAGGGCAGCGATCGATGCGGCCTGGAAGGCTGTCGGCCTGTGATGCGCAGGGTGATTCCACCTCCGTGACGCACGCCGGCGCCATCGTGGAAGTGGAACGCCTGGGAGGCCTCGCGGGTTTCGGCATCGGTGCGGCGCGGATCAGCAGCCGCGGGCATTGCGATACTTCGTTGCTGTCCCAGGAAGAGCGGGCAATCGTCGAAAGCCTGTTCCGCCTGCCGGAAAAAGGCGCGGCTGGCGGTGCCGACCGATTCCGCATCCGGCTGACACGCCGCATGGGTGAGGGCACCCAGACGGCGGTGGTACCGGAGACACTGGTTCCGGCCCGGGTGCTGGCCTGCCTGCGCGACGAACTGCCCTGAGTGGCCGGGGCCGCCCGGCGCGGCAGGCAGCGTCGCGTTCGCGGCTCGACCGGCCCTATACTGCTGCTTCAACACGAGGGGGTATGTATGGCGGCTCCAGCTTCCCAGGCCATTGCCGACGCGGTCGCCGATCCGGCGCGCCCCGAGGCCGATCGCATGCGCGATGCCGATCGCAAGCCGGCCGAATGCATCGCGCTGACGGGCCTGCATGCGGGCGAGAAGGTGGCCGAGATGCTGCCCGGCCAGGGCTACTTCACGCGCATCTTCAGCAAGATCATCGGGCCGAGGGGCGTGCTGTATGCCTGGCTGCCGTTGCCGGCTCCGAACGCGCCGCCCGGTGGCCGCGACATGTCCACGCCAATTCGCGCGCTGGCGGCCGATCCGGACTACCCGAACATCAAGCTGGCCAACATGGATGCATCCACGCCGCTGCCCGACGCGGTGGACCTGGTGTGGACCTCGCTGAACTACCACGACCTGCACAACCGGCCCAACGCGGATCTCGCCGCCATCAACAAGATGGTGTGGAACGCCTTGAAGCCTGGCGGCCTGTACATGGTGATCGACCACGCCGCGGAAAAAGGCTCGGGCGCGCGCGATACCTCCACGCTGCACCGGATCGATCCGGACCTGGTGCGCAAGGAAGTCACCTCCGTGGGCTTCAAGCTGGTGCAGCAGAGCGATGTGCTGAAGCACGCGGACGATGACCACACGCGTCCCAGCCGCGACATGCACGACAAGACCGACCAGTTCATCTTCCTGTTCCAGAAGCCGGGCTGATGCCCTCGCGGTCCGCCGCGCCGCCATCCACGTGAGCACACATCAGGGCGGCGCCACGCCGGCCGGCGCATGGAGCCCGTTCCGTTACCCGGATTTCGCGCTGCTGTGGAGCGCGGCGCTGCTGTCCAACACCGGCAGCTGGATGCACGACGTCGCGGCCGGCTGGCTGATGACCACGCTGGCGCCGACGCCGCTGATGGTGGCGCTGGTGCAGGCCGCCACCACCTTGCCGGTGTTCCTGCTGGCGCTGCCGGCCGGCGCGCTGGCCGATCGCTGCGACCGGCGGCGGCTGCTGATGCTGGTGCAGGCCTGCATGCTGCTGCTCGCGGCGCTGCTCGGCGTGCTGGTTCTCGCCGGCGCGGCGAACACGGCCGCGCTGCTGGCGATCACCTTCGGGCTGGGCGTGGGCACGGCGATCAGCTCGCCGACCTGGCAGGCCATCCTGCCGCAGCTGGTGCCGCGCGCGAACCTGCCGCCGGCCGTGGCGCTGCATGCCGTGGGCATGAACCTGGCACGTGCGATCGGCCCGGCCATCGGCGGCCTGCTGATCGTGGTGCTGGGCATTGCGTGGCCGTTCTTCCTCAATGCGGTGTCGTTCGTCGCCATCATCGTCGCGCTGTGGCACTGGCGGCCGGCGGCGGTGGCGCCGCGCGCCGTGACGCAGGAGAGCCTCATCGCCTCGATGCTCGCCGGCGTGCGGCATGCGGCTGCCAACCGGTCGTTGCGCAACACGCTGCTGCGCGCGGTGGCGTTCTACATTTTCGCCAGCGCCTACTGGGCATTGCTGCCGCTGGTGGCGCGACAGCAGCTGGCCGGAGACGCGCGCCTGTACGGCGTCCTCGTCGGCTGCATCGGTACCGGCGCGGTGGCGGGCGCGCTGGCATTGCCGCGACTGCGCCAGCGCTTCGGCCTCGACGGCACCTTGATCGCCGGCACCGTCGGCACGGCGCTGGCGCTGGCCGGCTATGCGCTGCTGCGCGTGCAGTGGCTGGGCATGCTCGCCAGCCTGGTCGCGGGCGCGTCGTGGCTCGCGGCACTGTCCTCGCTGAACGTGGCGGCGCAGCTGGCCGTGCCGGATTTCATCCGCGCGCGCGGCATGGCGCTGTACACCGCCGTGTTCTATGGCTGCCTGGCCGCGGGCAGCGTGCTGTGGGGGCAGGTTGCGACGCGCCTCACGCTGGCGTGCGCACTGCTGCTCGCGGCCGGCGGCGCATTGCTGGCGCTGGCGCCGGCGCGCCGCCTGCCATTGCATCGGCCGACCTGAGACATTTACATTACTGCTGTGTTCAACCCGATCCAGAGGCTGCCATTCGCGCTGCGCGTCACGCTGCTGGCGATGACGATGTTTTCGGTGCTGGGCAGGCCGATGTATTCCACCTGGTGCGAAACCCACCAGCTCGGCCATGAGCTGGCCGCGCTGGCGCATGAGAAGTTCCGGCCGGATTCCCCGCTGGAACGCCAGCTGGACGCGGAACATGCGCGCGGCGCCCATGGCCTGCTGCACAGTGACGATGGCGGCGTCTATGCGGGCACCGCCGCGGTCGTGGCGGCACCGGCCGTCCACGTCGAATCCGTGCTGAATCCCCTTGCCATCGTGCTGCCGGCTCCCGTGCAGCGCATCGGCAGGTTGCTGCGGCCTCCGATCGCCTGAGGCATCCCGGGTTGGCGCGCCGCGCCGGCCGATTCCGACCACGTTTGACCGGCGACCGCGTGTCGCCGCGATGGCGGCTGCTTGCGCAACCGTCCTGCGCGTGGTCGTCAGCGGACCTCCTGCTGCCTGGAGCGCGGGCTCCGGTTGCATGCGATCCGCCGTCGGCGTTGAAGCGGCAGGGCCGGCCTTTTCCTTGACTGCAGCAGCCCTGCGCGGCCGGCGACGGCCTGCGCAGCGATCACGCATACATTTTTCGAGGTGACAGATGTCCAGGATCCATCTCGCCGGCGCCGCATTGGCGCTGGCCGTCGTTTCATTTCATTCCCCGGTTCATGCGCAACAGGCCACGGATGCCTCCCAGCTCGAGGAAGTCGTGGTGACCGCCTCGCCCATCGGCGATCCGGATCACCTGGCGACCATCGCCGGCAGCGTCAATCGCGACCAGCTGCTTCGCTCCGGCGGCAACACCCTGGCCGACGCGCTCGACCAGGTGCCCGGCGTGACCAGCAGCGGCTTTGCGGCCGGCGCCGGCCGGCCGGTGATCCGCGGCATGGACGCCAACCGCGTGCGCGTGCTGGAGGACGGCGTCGGCAGCTTCGACGTATCCGACGTCGGGCCGGACCATGGCGTGCCCATCGATCCCTTCACCGCCGAGCGCGTGGAAGTGGTGCGTGGCGCGGCCACGCTGCGCTATGGCAGCCAGGCCATCGGCGGCGTGGTCAACGCCATCAGCGACCGCGTGCCCACGCACCTTCCGGACGGCACCTCCAGCGGCGAGGTGGTCGCCGAGTTCGGCAGCGTTGCCGACAGCCGCGATTTCGCCGGGCAATACAACCTGCGGCAGGGCGGGTTCGCGTTGCATGCCGACGCCTTCGACCGTCACTCCGGCGACTACGATACGCCGGACGGCACCCAGGACAATTCCTGGCTGCACGCGCATGGCGGTGCGCTCGGCGGGGCGTGGATCGACGGCGACAACAACCTGGGGCTGGACGTGGAACAGCATGATTCGCGCTACGGCATCCCCAGCGACACCACGTTCATCGACATGCAGCAGACCAGGCTGGGGCTGCGTTCCGGCTGGCAGCTGGCTGCCGGTCCGTGGCAGAAACTCACCGTCGACGGCGGCTGGGCGAACTACAAGCACAGCGAGATCGAGAACGACAGCGGCGAGGTCGATTCCACCTTCAAGGATCGCGAATGGGATTCGCGCGCCGAGGCGGTGGGCGGCGACTGGGGCGTGTTCTCCGCGACCTCGCTGGGCATGGAGCTGCAGCAGCGCGATTTCTCGGCGCTGGGCGAGGGCGAGGATTACCTGCTGCCCACCACCACGAAGAACCGCGCGGTGTTCGGCTTCGCCGAGGCGCCGCTGGCCAAGGCGCTGCGGCTGCAGTTCGGCGCGCGCGTGGAGAACGTGCAGGTCGACGGCACCACAGGTGAGGACGTGGCCGTGTCGCGCAGCTTCACGCCGCTCAGCGGTTCGGCCGGTCTGGTGTATGACCTGACCGATACCTGGCGCGCCGGCCTGGCACTGACCTCGGCGGCGCGCGCGCCGGCGCAGACCGAGCTGTTCGCGCACGGCCCGCATGATGGCCCCGCCACCTACGAGACCGGCGATGCCACGCTGGGCCTGGAGCGCGCCAACTCGCTGGAAGCCACGCTGCGCTTTCGCGGTGAACGCGTGCATGCCGACGGCTCGGTGTGGGCCACCAACTTCAGCAACTTCATCTACGGTGCGCTCACCGGCCGGCATTGCGACGATGACGGCAGCTGCTCCTTCGGCGGCGATGAGGAGCTGAAGGAGCTGTTCTACCGCCAGCAGGACGCGAGATTCCGCGGCGCCGAAGGCCACGCGCAGTTCGAACTGCTGCAGCAGGGTTCGGCGCACCTGCACCTGGACCTGCTGGCCGACACCGTGCGCGCAAAGCTCGCCGGCGGCGCCGGCAATGTGCCACGCATTCCGCCCTACCACGTGGGTGGCGGGCTGAGCTGGCAGGGACCGCGCGTGGATGCCTCGGTCACCGTGAAATACGCGGGCCGGCAGGACAAGCTGGCCACCGCCGAGACCGAGACCGGCGGTTACACCGATGTCGGCGCGCAGCTGGCGGTGCGCCCCTGGGCGCGGCACTCCGGCGTGGAATTCGCGCTGATCGGCCGCAACCTGACCAACAGCGCGCAGCGCGATGCCGTGGCGCTGAACAAGGATGAGGTGCTCATGCCCGGCCGCGATATCCGCCTGATGATCCGCGCGGCGCTGGATTGACGCCTCCGGCCCGCGGCGCCGGGGCCGCGGGCCATGCATGCCGCGCCAGCCACCTGCCCGGTGGCTGGCGCCGGCGGCGCGCGGATCGTAAAGTACGGCAGTGATCCGTCCTGCCAGGCACCTGCCGCTGCTGCCGCGAATCGTGCTCGTGGGCGTGCTGCTGCTTTCGGTGCTCGTCAGGCCGGCCTATTCCACCTGGTGCGAAACCCACCAGCTGGGCCACGAGCTGGCCGCGCTGGCGCATGAGAAGTTCCGGCCGGATTCCCCGCTGGAACGCCAGCTGGACGCGGAACACGCCCGCGGCGCCCACGGCCTGCTGCACAGCGACGATGGCGGCGTTTATGCCGATACCGCCGCGGTCGTGGCGGTTCCGGCGGTGCAGTTCGATTCCGTGCTGAATCCCCCGTCGATCCGGTTGCCGGCTCCTGTGCAACGCATCGCGAGGCTCCTCCGCCCGCCGATCGCGTGATGCTTCCGGGCGACCCGCCGTGGTCGCCCGTCTCAATGGCCGCTGATGGACCGCGCCGGAGCCTGCTCCGGCCGGCGCCTACGCGCCCCACGCGATCCGACCGGGAACAATCATGAAACGAGTTTCTCTTGCTGTTTGCCTGCTGGCAGCCGCCAGCGCGCGGACTTTCGCCGCCGAAGATTCAGGGGCGCCCGCCACCGGCGCCAATGCCAATGCCTTCAACCCCGCCATGAGCGTCATCCTCAATGGCTTCTATACACATCATTCGCTCAGCCCGAGCGATTACTCGCGCGATGGTTTCCCGCTGGGCGGCGAGGCCGGGCCGCTGCCGCAGGGCCTGTCGATCGGCGAGAGCGAGCTGGCGCTGGCCGCCAACGTGGACGAGAAGTTCTTCGCGCAGCTCACCATGACGGTGGAGAACGAGGACGGCCACGACAACTTTGGCATCGAGGAAGCCTTCGTCGACACCACCGCACTGCCGGATGGTCTCACGCTGCGTGCCGGACGTTTCTACTCAAACATCGGCTACCTGAACAGCCACCATCCGCACACGGACAAGTTCTCCGACCGGCCGCTGCCCTACCAGGCCTTCCTCGGCAACCAGTACGGCGATGACGGCGTGCAACTGCGCTGGGTGCCTCCTACCGACCTGTTCATCGAACTGGGCGGCGAAGCCTTTCGCGGTGTGAGCTTCCCCAGCGCCGGCGCGCAGCATTCCGGCGTGGGCGTGGACACGCTGTTCGCGCACGTGGGCGGCGACCTGGGCGTGGAGAATTCCTGGCTGGCCGGTGTTTCGATGCTGCACTCGAAGACCGCCGGCGCGGACGACGGCTTCTCCGGCATCAACAAGCTGTACATCGCCGACCTCACCTGGAAGTGGGCGCCGGGCGGCAACACCAAGGACGGCGGCTTCCTGGTGCGCAGCGAATACTTCATCGACGACCGCAACGGCACCTTCGCCGATCCGGATGAAGTGCTGCCGGAGGAGGCCTGGAGCGGCAAGCGCCGCGGCTGGTATGCGGAAACCGTGTATCGCATCAACCGCCAGTGGGAAACCGGCTACCGCTACGACCAGATCTGGGCGCCGCAAGGTGCTCCCTTTGCCAGCGGCTTCGATCCCTACCGCCACAGCCTGGTGCTCACCTGGCTCAACAGCGAGTTCAGCCTGGTGCGCCTGCAGCTCAGCCGCGACCACCCCAGCGCCACGGCCACCGACAACGCGGTGTCGCTGCAGATACAGACCACCATCGGCGCGCATGGCGCGCACAAGTTCTGACGAGGACACGACCATGATGAAGAAGATACTTTCCGCATTGCTGCTGGGCCTGTTCGCATTGCCGGCCTGCGCGAAACTGCAGGTGTTCGCCTGCGAGCCGGAGTGGGGCTCGCTGGTGCAGGAGCTGGCCGGCGACAAGGTCGACGTCAGCGTGGGCACCACGGCCATGCAGGACGTGCACCAGATCGACGCCAAGCCCAGCCTGATCGCGCGCGTGCGCAAGGCCAACCTGCTGGTGTGCACCGGCGCGGAGCTGGAAGTGGGCTGGCTGCCGCAGCTGATCCAGCAATCCGGCAATCATGCGGTGGCCGATGGCCCGGGTTATTTCATGGCCGCGAGCCAGATCACCACGCTGGAAAAGCCCAGCCAGGTGGATCGCGCCGCCGGTGACGTGCATCCGGAAGGCAACCCGCACTTCCAGCTCGACCCTTACCGCGTGCTGAAGATCGCCGATGGATTGGCCGCGCGGCTGGCGGAGCTGGATGCCGCCAACGCGGCGACCTACCAGCAGCGGCTGGCCGACTTCACCACGCGCTGGCAGGCCGCCATCAAGCGCTGGGAGGCCAGGGCCGCACCGCTGAAGGGCAGGAAGGTCATCGTGCATCACGTCAGCTGGATCTACCTGGAGCAGTGGCTGGGCATGCAGGAGGTCGGCGCGCTGGAGCCCAAACCCGGCGTGCCGCCAACCAGCGCGCATCTTTCGAGCCTGATCAGCACCGCGAAGGAGCAGGGCGTGTACGCCATCATCAGCGCGGCGTACCAGGATCCCAAGCCCGCGCAGTGGCTGTCGGAGCGCACCGGCGTGCCGGTGGTGGTGCTGCCGTACACCGTGGGTGGTGATGCGCAGTCGAAGGACCTGTTCGGCCTGTTCGACTCGACCATCGACAAGCTGCTGGGAGTCGCGAAGAAATGACGCTGGAAGGACTGGACATCAGCATCCTCGGCCCCGCCATGGTGGCCGGCGTGATCGTGCTCGCCACGCACGTGCCGCTGGGGCGGCAGGTGCTCTCGCGCGGCATCATCTTCATTGATCTGGCCATCGCGCAGATCGCGGCGATGGGTGTGATTGCCGCGCAGTTCCTCGGCGTTCCCGAACATGGCATAGGCGTGCAGATCGCCGCGGCCGTCGCCGCGCTGGCCGGCGCCGCGCTGCTGGCGTGGACCGACCGTCGCTGGCCGAAAATGCAGGAGCCCTTCATCGGCACGCTGTTCGTGCTGGCGGCCACCGGCGGCCTGCTGCTGCTGGCCAACAATCCGCAGGGCGGCGAGCACCTGAAGGATCTGCTGGTCGGGCAGATCCTGTGGGTCAGTTACCGGCAACTGGTTCCGGCGGCGCTGATCTCGCTGGTGCTGCTGGCCATCATGTGGCTGCGCGGTGGGCGCCTCGCCGGCGTGCTGTTCTATGCGTTGTTCGCGTTGGCCATCACGGTATCGGTGCAACTCGTTGGCGTGTATCTGGTATTTGCCAGCCTCATCGTGCCGGCGCTGGCGACTTCGGGCCTGGCGGGCAAGCGGCAGCTCGTCGCCGCGTATTCGGTTGGCATCGCCGGCTATCTATCCGGCCTGGTGCTGTCGGCCGTGTTCGACCTGCCCAGCGGCGCGATGATCGTGTGGACGCTGGCGGCGTGCGCGCTGTTGGTGCAACTGCTGCCCGCGCTGCGTGCTCCGGCGCCGGCAGCGCGGTAACGGCTTTCGAAACTGTCAAGAAAAGGAAACGCGAATGTCATGCGTGGTTTCTAGTCTCTCGTCCTCGCGCTACAGCCGCACTTCGTGCGGGCGCGTCCCGAACCCGGACCAGAGACGAATACAAGGAAACCATGATCCAAGCAGCCGTCGCGGAAATTCTCCGCAAGTCCTCGCGAGTCACCGCCGAAGCGGCATGCATCGCGGCCATCTCCACGCTGGTCGCCTGCAACAGCAGTGACGACAGCCCGCCGGCGCCCACGACGAAGACCCTTGCGGGCGTGGTTGCGGCTTCCGGCTTCGTGGCGGGCAGTACCACGGGCGATCCGACGCTGAAGGCGGGCTACTACTCCGGCGCCACCGTGTTCATCGACGCCAACGGCAATGGCATTCTGGATTCCACCGAGGTCTCGGGCACCACCGATGCCAACGGCAAGTTCTCGCTGACCGTGGCGAGCGATTTCACGCTGGCCTCTCCGGCGCAGCTGGTCGCCGACATCGGCACTTCGGCCACCAACACCGCCACCGCCGCGACCGTCCCCAGCCACCTGATCCTGCGGGCTTCGGCGGCGCAGTTCGCCGACCAGACAGCGGGTGTGGTCATCAGCCCGACCTCGAGCGAAGTGCAGCGCCGTGTCGAGGCCAACGGCACCGACTACGCCACCGAGAAGGCCAATCTCGCCACGTATCTGTCCGGTCCCGCCTTCAATCTCGGCACCGTCACGGTCAGCGGCGCGGATGCGCTGGCGGACGTCAACACGCTGACGGGCTCGGAACAGTACGCGGTGCTGTATGCGGACAACGCGCTGACCAATCGCTACACCTACGCCACGACCAAGCTCGATCGCCACGATCTCTACCCGGATAATCTCGCCGTCAAGGGTGGCGATCCGCGCCTGGTCGGCAAGTCCGGCGTCACCGCCGCGACCATCGTCACGCCGCTGGAGACACAGGCGCCGATCACTTTCGCGCAGTCGCAGCAGGCGGCGTTCAATGTCGAGGGCGTGCCGGCCTTCGACAGCATCTTCATCATCATGGAAGAGAACAAGTCGACGGACGTGATCGTCGGCAACCTGCGTGCGCCCACCATCAACGGCATCCTCAACACCTACGGCTCGCTGACGACGTACTATTCGACCGGCAATCCGTCCGAACCGAACTACAGTGCGATCGGCGGCGGCGACGATTTCGGCGTCACCGACGACAACTGGTACGGTTGCGGTGTCGTGCCGAGCGGCCCTTATGCACTGCAGGACGTCGCCTTCGCGGGCGGCACGGCCTCGGACGGCCAGCCGCTACCCGCGTTCGCCGCATTGCCGCCGGCCGACAGCGGGCACCGTGCCGGCTACAGCGCGGCCAGCGCCACCTGCGGCGATGCGCCGACGGGCGGCAATGTCCACAATATTCCGGGCGACAACCTGTTCACGCTGGTCTCCAGGGCGGGCATGACGATCCGCACCTACAGCGAGTCGATGAACCCGGGGCAGGATCCGCGCGCCGACAGCATTGCCGACCCGGCGGTTTCCGACAAGTTCAGCGCCACCAGCAGCGAGGGCATCACCTTGTCCGATACCCAGGCGTGGCCGGTGAGAGCGCAGCTCTACCGCGTCAAGCACGGTCCGTCGATCGATTTCCAGACCGCGCGCAACCTGCCGGAGTTCTATGCGGACAACCGCACCATCTTCGGCATGCAGTACACGGAAGCGGACTGGAAGAGGCAGACGGCGTATCCCTCCTTCGATGCGTCGAAGTGGATCTATGACCAGTTCGGCACCGACCTTGCCATGGGAGACGTGGGCAACATCAACTTCGTCGTGCCCGACCAGTGCGACGACATGCACGGCGTCGGCACGGCCGGGACGGATGGTGAATCCTGCGCCCTCGGCGGTTCCAGCAGCAACAACGGCCAGAACGTCGGCGTCACCCGCGCCGACATCTACCTCAGCAAGGTCATCGACAAGATCAAGGCCTCGGCGCTGTGGAAGAACAAGCAGAAGCGCGTTGCCATCGTCGTGATGTTCGACGAGGGTGAAGGCGGCAGCAACGGCTCCTGCTGCGGCTGGAATGCCGGCGGCACGAACTCCGGCACCAAACCGGTGACGGTGGATGCGCATGGCGTGGCCACGGCCGGCACCGCGCCGACCAACTACGCGCAGGGCAACTTCGGTCACGGCAACTCGATCTTCGGCATCATCACCAACCAGCAGGACCTCGGCACGGCGAAGAAGGGCATCAAGGACAGCGATGCCTACAGCCACTTCTCGCTGGTGCGCACGCTGCAGGACATGTTCCAGCTCGCCGACCCGGCCGTCGACGCCTCGTATCTGAACCGCGCGAAGTACACCGAGGCGTTCATCGCAGCCAACATCCTGGCGCTGCCGGAGTTCGCGAGCAGCGCGGATACGCACTTCGACTCGGTGCGTCCGATCAACCACGCCTACGTGATCCCGTCCACCTACCACCAGAAGCTGTATCCGGGTGACATCGTCGGCGTGCAGGACACGCTGACGGGCACGCTGGAGGGTGTCATCACGCCGCAGGTCGGCCCCGATGCCAGCCAGGACAATGTCTGGGCGGTGAAGTAATCGGAAGGCGTCGCGTCAGGCGCGCGGATGGTGGTTCACCACCCGCGCGCCGCGTCTTTCAGGGTTGCGCGATGGCCAGGCAGTTCCCGATGGGCGTGTTCGCCGTGCTGCTGCTGGCACTGGCGGCCTGCGACAGCGGTACGGCCGCTGACAGCGCGGGCGCCGGCACCGCCGGCAGTACCGCGCCGACGCTGAGCCTCAAGGCACAGGTTGGACAGAAGGCATTCTTCGACAGGAACCTGTCGGGTGGCAGGAACATGTCCTGTTCGAGTTGCCACGATCCGCAATACGCCTACGGACCGCCCAACAGCCTGGCAGTGCAACTCGGTTCCGATCCCGCGCAGGCCGGCATGCGTGCCGTGCCCTCGCTGCGCTACCGCGAATCGACTCCGCCCTACGACGACAACGCCGCCAATCCCGACGGCGTGACGCTGGCTTCTCCCGGCGGCGGGTTCATGTGGGATGGTCGCGCGCCGACCATGGCGGCGCAGGTGGCGCTGCCGCTGCTCAATCCGGTCGAGATGAACAATGCCTCGAAGGCGGACGTGGTGCAGGCCGTGCGCAACGGCAAGTACGCCGATCTGTTCCTGCAGGCCTTCGGCACCGGCGCGCTCGACGACACGGACACCGCCTTCGACGACATCGGCCTGGCGATCCAGGCCTTCGAGAACGAGGACCTCAGCTTCCATCCCTACAGCAGCAAGTACGACCTGTACATCTACAACAAGATCGGCGGCACGCTGACGGCGGCGGAACTGCGTGGCCAGCTGGTGTTCCACAGCAGCGCCACCGGCAACTGCTCGGCCTGCCACTACACCGGCGTCAACTTCGCCGGCAACCAGGGCCTGATGACGGACTTCACGTACCAGGCCCTCGGCGCGCCGCGCAACGACCGTTCCATTCCGGGCAACCCCGATCCCATTCCGGCCAACGACGATCCGGCGTACTACGACATGGGCCTGTGCGGTCCGCAGCGCACCGACCACACGCCGGCACAGCTCGGCACGCCGGATCCATACTGCGGCCAGTTCAAGGTGCCGGTGCTGCGCAATGTCGCCACGCGCGGCGCGTTCTTCCACAATGGCGTGTTCCATTCGCTGAGCCAGGTCCTGCACTTCTACAACACGCGCGACACCAATCCGGAGTACTGGTATCCGGCCAGCGGTGGCGCCGGCGCGCCGCTGGAGAATCCGGGCTGGGCGCTGCAGCCGGCCTACGTTCCGGGCGCGACGGTGGCGAAGTTCAACGACCTGCCGGCCGGGGAGCAGGGCAGCGTGGATGAAGAAGTGCCGCTTGGCACCGGCGACGGCGGCGACAACACGCTCGGCGGCGGCACCGCGCCACGCGCCGCCGGCTCGATGCCGGCCATGACCGAGCAGCAGATCGGCGACCTGATCTGCTTCCTCGACACACTGAGCGATGGCTACCAGGTGCCCGATACGCCGCCGGCGGGCGGCACCTGCGTGGATTGACGATGCGACGATCCTCCATCGCCGCCCTGCTGTTGCTCGCGGGCACGTTCACCGGCTGCGAAGGCGGGCAGGTGCGGCTGGCGAACCGCGCGAATTTCACGGCGGCGCTGCAGGATTTTCTCGCGCAGCGCGGCCACGTATGCCTCGCCAGGTATGACTGGCCGGTCACCGTGGCGGGCGACGCGCGCGACCCGGACGCGCGGCAGATGCCCGTGCTCGAGAAGCTCGGCCTTGCCGCCGGGCGCGACACCCAAATCGTCCGCAAGGGCGCCGGCGCCATCGCCGTGACGGTCGCGGCACGCGAATACTCGCTGACCGCGGAAGGACGCAAGTACTACCTGCACGTGCCCGTCGTGATCCGCACGGCGGCGCAGAAGGTCACGCACCCGGGCGATTTCTGCGTGGCGACGCTGCAGCTGGATCGCCTCGTCGGCTGGGATCCGCCGCAACCGCGCGACGGCCGCAACACAACCTCGCTGCTGTTCACTTACCGCATCACGCCGGTGGCGTGGGCGAAAACTCCCGCGGTGCTGCATGCCTTCCCGGCGCTGGCGCGCGCGCTCGAAGGCGAGGGCACGATGCAGCTGCGCGTGGGCGTGCATCTGGCGAAGCATGGCTGGGTGGCTGACGAGCTGGACGAGAGGTAGTTGCACTGACATGAATACAAAGGTGTTGCTGGTTGCGGTGGGGGCCTGCGTTGCTGCGGCGTGTGGTAGCGGGCACGACGTGAAGGCGCCGACACGCGCGAACTTCGAGGCCGCGCTCGATGATTTCCTCGTCCGGCGCGGCGACCTGTGCCTCGGCATGTTCGACTGGCCGATCGATCTCACGGAGGCCGAAGCCGGCGCCGGTTCGCGTCATGCGGTGCAGCTGCCGGTGCTGGAGAAGCTGGGCCTGGTGCGCAGCACCTTCGTGCCGGTGGCGAAGAGCAGCGAGAATCCGGACGGCGCGCTGAAGCGCTACGAGCTGACGGAGGCGGGCCGCAGGTTCTACATTCCGCATGCCCATGCCGCGCGCAACGAGGCCCCGCACCCCAACGATTTCTGCGTGGCACACCTGCGGCGCGAGCGCATCGTCGACTGGCAGATCGACGCGCACGATCCGCAGCACCCGGTCGCGGTGGTCAACTACACCTACCGGATCGATCCGGCGCCGTGGACCCGCGATGCCGATGCGCAGCGGGTGTTCCCGATGGTGGCGCGCGTGGTCAATGGCGCGGGCCAGATGCAGTTGCGGCAGGGCTTCACGGTGAGCAATAAGGGCTGGATCGCCGTGGATGGTCCGGTGTAGCCATGGCGGTGCTGATCCGCTTCTCGCCCGACCTCGGCCGCTGGCTGACCAGCAACCTGGACAGCGGCCAGGCGCCGCAGGCGCTGCTCGCCACGATGCGCGGGCAGGGCATGAATGAGCGCACCGCGCGGGCCATCATGGAATCCTTCGTGGATGCGCGCCGGCGCGGCATGCCGGTACCCGCCGACCACGTCGAATTGCCGGATGAAGCACCGGCGAAACCGGCGGCGCGGCTGCCACCGGGAACGCGCATCCACGCGCTGGACCGGGAAGTGATCGTGCACGCGCGCACGGACGACCCGGTCTTCGCCTCGCTGGGCAATGTGCTGGATGCGGAAGAATGCGAGACGCTGATCGAGCTGGCGCGGCCGCGGTTGCAGCCTTCGACCGTGCTCGATCCGGCCACCGGCAAGGATGTGGTCGCCAGCTATCGATCCAGTTACGGCATGTTCTTCCGGCCTGCCGAGAATGCCTTCATCGCCGGCCTCGACCGCCGCCTGTCGGCGCTGATGAGCCTGCCGGTGGAGAATGGCGAGGGCCTGCAGGTGCTGCACTACCCGACCGGCGGCGGCAGCGAGCCGCACTTCGATTACCTGCAGCCGGTCAACGCGGCCAGCCGCGAGTCGATGGCGCGCAGCGGCCAGCGCGTCAGCACGCTGGTCACCTATCTCAACGACGTGCCGGACGGCGGCCAGACGGTGTTTCCCGCGCTGGGCTGGGCGACCTCGCCGCTGCGCGGCAATGCCGTTTATTTTGAGTACTGTGACGAGGCGGGCCGCGTCGATCCGCGTTCGCTGCATGCCAGCGCGCCGGTGACCGAGGGCGAGAAGTGGGTGGTCACCAAGTGGATGCGGCAGCGGCGTTTCGTGGCGGCGGGTCGCGGCTGAGCGGGATCCGCGGCGCCGCGAGTTCAGTACGGGTTCAGCGGCTGACTCGCAAAGTCCCTGCCATGTAGCGGCAACCGCCGCACGACGCCGGTGTAGCATGGTCTCTCCAACTGATTCCCGGCTCCGTAATAAGGGCTTTGCGTGTCATTGCGACTTCCGTTTCGCCCGCGTGGACTGGTGCTGATGCTTATCGGCATTCTTCCCACACAGGGCTGCATATTGTCGGCTCTCTGGATGATAAGAGCCACCACTGAGCTGGATTGGCAGGGGCAGGATCGCATTGAGCTTCCGCTTGTTTTCGATGACAACGGGCATGCGGGCATTCCGGTGAGGATCCATGGCAAGGATGAATTGGCCTATCTGGACACGGGCTCGCCGGCACCCGCGATGAGCCAGGCTACTGCTACTGCGGCCGGAATCAAATTCGATTCGCCGAAGGACAAGGAGGCCACCGCGCTGGCCGAGAACGTATCGGTTCAAGTGGGCGCCGCGTCCATGACACTATCCATCGTTCTCGTCTCCAGGGGAATGCCAGGCGCGGGTCTCGTGCTTGGTGAAGAATTGTTCTCCAAGGCCGTCGTGGATATGGATTTCGGCGCAGGCCGCCTGACACTCATTCGTCCCGAGACGTTCAAGCCGCCAGCCGATACTCCCATGCCGGTAAAGCTGAGCTACTCCAGACCCACTGTAAAATTCAAGGTGAACGGCCGGGATCCGGAGAGCTGCGCCATCATCGACACTGGCTATGGCTTTGGGCTGGCGCTCAACTCCGACCTGGTTGCTCGGCTCGCCTTGCCGAGCAATCCAAATGTCAGACACTCATATACGCGCGCCGATGGGACAAGACATGATTCGCCAGCCTTGTTTCCACTGGACGAAGTCATCATTGGGGGATGGATCTTCCGCGATGTGCCGGCGGTCAGCCTGGCTTCAGGCGAACGCCTGGGCGACAAGAGCTGCGGAAACCTGGTGGGGATGAACATCCTTGCCAGGCATCACGTGATCTTCGACATGAGGAATGACCGCATCTGGCTGCTGCCGCGCTAGCATTGCCGACCATGATCCGGCAGCCGACGTATTTTCTCTCGCATGGCGGCGGCCCATGGCCGTACATGCACGGCCCGATGCGCGCGCACTTCGCCTTGATGGAGCGCGCGCTGCGCGACATTCCGCGCCAGCTGCCGGCCGTGCCGCGTGCGGTGCTGGTGGTCTCCGGCCATTGGGAAGAAGATGAATTTACGGTCTCCTCCGCACCGCAGCCGGGCATGGTGTACGACTACTACGGCTTTCCGCCCGAGACCTACCACATCCGCTACGCCGCACCGGGTTCACCGCAGGTGGCGGCGCGGGTGCGCGAGCTGCTGGCAGCCGGCGGCTGGCCGGCGCACGAAGACGCGGCGCGAGGTTTTGATCACGGTACCTTCAGCATGATGCAGCCTGTCTATCCGGATGCCGACATGCCGGTGGTGCAGCTCTCCTTGAAGAGCAACCTCTATCCGGCCGAGCACTTCGAAGCCGGCCGCGCGCTCGCGCCGCTGCGCGAAGAAGGCGTGCTCATCATCGGCAGCGGCCAGAGCTACCACAACCTGCGCTTGTGGAGTCCGGCCGGCGCAGCGCCGGCTGCGGCATTCGATGCGTGGCTGCGCGGCGCATTGCTGGGCACCACGCCGGAGCAGCGTCGCGCCGCGCTGCTGGCCTGGCAGCAGGCGCCGGCGGCGCGGCTGGCGCATCCGCGCGAGGATCACCTGATCCCGCTGATGGTGGCGGCCGGCGCGGCCGGGGATGATCCGGCCACGGCCATCTATGGCGAGCAGTTCATGGGGAGCCTGGCGGTGTCGAGCTTCCGCTTCGGCGCCGACCGCGCCGCCACGGGCTTCGATCAGCTGGCGGGCCAGCCCGTGCCGCGCGCCTCGTAATCCCGCCGCCGCGATGTAGTAGGCTTGCCCCATGTCGGGTTCCCGCCTGCAAGCCATTCCCCGTGCGCCGGATCCACCCCAGGGTGATCCGGCGCTGATCGCCGTCGACCGCGCGCTGGCCGAGCTGCGTCGTGGCCGCGGCATCGTCGTGCAGGAAGCCACGGGGCGCATGTGGCGCCTGGTCGCACCGCTGGAAACGGCCGAGGAGCCGCTGCTTGCCTACATGCTCGCGCAGTCCGGCGCGGCGCTGGTGGTTACCGGCGAGCGCGCGGCGCAGCTGCGCGTGCCCTGCGAATCCGACGAGCTGCTGCTGCTGAACCTGCCCGCGGAGCTCACGGCCGCGCAGCTGCTGGATCTCGGCCGCCACTGGGAGGCCGATGCCTGGCGCACGGTGCTGGGTGGCAGCGTGCCGCATGCCAGCTGCGCCGATCCACTGGCCGCCGCCGCGGTGCAGCTGGCCAAGAGCGCGCAGCTGCTGCCGGCGCTGCTGGTCACCGGCGCAGCCACCGATGCCGCGCCGGCCGGCGTGCTGGCGGTGCGCGTGGACCAGGTGCAGCGCTACGCGCATCCCGGCGGCGAGGACCTGGTGCGCGTCAGCGAGGCGCGCGTGCCGCTGCGCGCGGAAGAGGCCAGCCGCGTGGTGCTGTTCCGCGACCGGCGCGATGCCAGCGAGCACGTGGCGGTGATCGTCGGCCATCCAGATCCGGCCACCATCGTGCCGGTGCGCGCGCATTCCTCCTGCTTCACCGGCGACCTGCTCGGCAGCCTGCGCTGCGACTGCGGCGAGCAACTGCAGACCGCGGTGCAACGCCTGCACGCTGAGGGCGGCGGCGTGCTGCTGTATCTCGCGCAGGAGGGCCGCGGCATCGGGCTGGCCAACAAGCTGCGCGCCTACCAACTGCAGGACGAGGGTCTGGACACCGTGGATGCCGATCGGCACCTGGGCTTCAGCGCCGACGAGCGCAGCTACGCCATCGCCGCCGCGATGCTGCAATCACTGGGCTTCACGCGCATCCGGCTGCTGACCAACAATCCCTACAAGGTTCGCGCGTTGCGCGCGCGCGGCATCGACGTGGCCGAGATCGAATCGCTGCTGGCGGCGCCGAACGAACACAATGCGCGCTACATCCGCACCAAGCGCGAGCGCGCCGGGCACCTGATTCCGGACGACGGCGAATAAATGAAATGGGCCAGCGTTTACCAGCTCGCTCAGGCGCTGGATGGCGCCCGGGTCCGGTACGTTGTGGTCGGCGGTGTTGCTGTCCACGCCTGGGGATATGAGCGGGCATGCAGGTGCTGCAGTTCTGGAGCGATGCGCACCCGGATACGCCGGTGGATGTCTTCGTTTATCATCCCTTCGACTTCGAAACGGAATATGAAAGGGCGTTTGCGTCCGAACTTCCGGGTGGAGCGGAGGTGCGCGTGGTGAGTCTTCCTGCACTGCTGGCGATGAAACAGCAGGCGAACCGTGCGCAGGACAATGCCGACATCGAGGAGCTGCGCAGGATCCATGACCGATCCGAAGAATGATGATCAGGGCCAGTCGATCGACTGGTCGCTGACGACCTTCGAAGGCGCGCGCCGCCGGGTGCTGGCACGCCGCGAGCCGAAGCATTTTCAGCAGGTCATCCAGGATCTGCAGGACATGGCCGAGTTTGCCGCCAGGTTTCCCAGGGCGCCGCGTTCAATCCGGAGCAGTCAGGCGACGGTTTCGAACCAGGCGCAGTCGGCCTCGAAGTCATTGCCCGGCGTTACGCGGAAGTAGTCGCGCACTTCGGCTGGCAGCCCGGCGAATAGCGCCTGCAGAGCGGCCACCCGCGCCGGCGGGGTCTTGATGCGCGCGATCCAGCTGCCGAACTCCAGCGGCAGTTTCCAGCCGTGGAAGGATTGTTCGTGCAGGCCTGCCGCCTGCAGCATCGCGCGCCACTCCGACACGCGGTAGTCGCGCACGTGCGAGGCATCGCGCAGCAGCTCCAGCGCCTGCAGCGAGGTGTCGAGCAGCGCGGGCTCGGGCGCCACCATGTCGATGACGATGCAGCGCCCGCCGGCAGTGAGCACGCGCGCGCACTCGGCCAGCGCGCGCGGCACGCTGCGCCAATGGTGCGCGGAGTAGCGCGTGACGACGAGTTCTAAGGAAGCATCCGCGAAGGGCAGTTCCTCGGCCGCGCCGGCGCAGGTGGCGATGCCGGCCAGGCCGCGGCGCGCGGCTTCCGCAGCCACCACGACGAGCATGCCGGCGGCGGGATCATAGGCCGTCACGCGGCCCGCGCCGCTTTCCGCAAGCGCATAGCTCACGTGGCCGGCGCCGCAGCCCAGATCCAGCGCACGCGCGGGTTGCAGCTCACTGGCGAGGGCGCGCAGTCGATCCAGATCCTGCCCGTGCGCGTGCACGGCGCTGCCGAGATAGCTGGCGGCGCTGTCGCCGAACTGGCGGGCGGTGAGCTGCTGTTGGTCCATGGCCTGATTCTGGTGGATTGCGGCGCGGCTGGCTATGCATCCGCCGCGCGCTCCAGCTGCTCGGTGACTTCCAGCCACTCGGCTTCGACCTGTTCGATCTCCAGCGCGATGCGCGCGCGCGCGGCGTTGAGGTCCAGCTGGCGCTCATGCCCGCCGGCGGCATACAGCGCCGGATCGGCCAGCTGTACGTCCAGCTCGCGCGCCTGCGCGGCCAGTTCCTGCAGGCGCTGCTCGCAGCGCGCCAGGCGCGCGCGCAGCGGCGCCAGTTCCTTGCGCGCCGCGGCCTCCTCCTGGCGGCGCTGCTGCGCGTTCGCGCGGCTCGTGCCGCGCGCGGCCTTGTCCTGCGGCGGGGTGGATGTCGCCACTGATGCAACCGCGCTCTGCTCCGGGCCGTTCCGCCGCGCCGCATCGCTGCGCGCCAGCCAGCGCGCGTAATCATCCAGGTCGCCGTCGAAGTCGCGCACGCGGCCGCCGTCCACCAGCAGGAAGCGGTCGCTCACCGTGTTGAGCAGGTGGCGGTCGTGCGAGACCATCACCACCGCGCCGGCGTATTCCTGCAGCGCCATGGCCAGTGCCTGGCGCATCTCCAGATCCAGATGGTTGGTGGGCTCGTCCAGCAGCAGCAGGTTGGGCTTGCCATAGGCCACCAGCGCCAGCGCCAGCCGCGCCTTCTCACCGCCGGAAAACGGGCCGACGGGCGCGAACACGCGATCGCCGGTGAAACCATAGCCCGCCAGATAGTTGCGTTGCTCCTGCTCGGCCGGGCGCTGCCCGAGCTTCTGCGCCAGGCGCTGCAGATGCAGCAGCGGCGAGGCCTGCGGATCCAGCTGCTCGAGCTGGTGCTGCGCGAAGTAGCCGATGCTGAGGTCGCGCGCATCGTCACGCGCGCCGCCGCGCGCCGGCAGCTCGTTGGCCAGCAGCTTCACCAGCGTGGATTTACCCGCGCCATTGCGGCCCAGCAGCGAGATGCGGTCGCCCGGATACACGGTGAGGTTCACCTTTTCCAGCAGCACGCGCCCGCCGTAGCCGGCGGACTGCTGCTCGATGGCCAGCAGCGGCCGCGGCAGCCGCGGCGGCTCGGCGAAGCTGAACTCGAACGGCGAATCCACGTGCGCCGGCGCGATGCGCTGCATGCGCTCCAGCGCCTTGATGCGGCTCTGCGCCTGGCGCGCCTTGCTGGCCTTGGCGCGGAAGCGGCGCACGAAATCCTCCATGTGCGCGATCTCGCGCTGCTGCCGGGCGTACAGCGCGCCCTGCTGCGCGAGCTGCGCGGCGCGCGCGCTCTCGAAGGCCGAGTAGTTACCGGTGTACAGCGCGGCCTGCTGATGCTCGAGGTTCACGATGCGGTTGACCACGCGGTCGAGGAACTCGCGGTCGTGCGCGATCAAGAGCAGCGTGCCCTGGTAGGACTGCAGCCAGCCTTCCAGCCACACGATGGCGTCCAGGTCCAGGTGGTTGGTGGGCTCATCCAGCAGCAGCAGGTCCGAGCGGCACATCAGTGCGCGCGCCACGTTCAGGCGCACGCGCCAGCCGCCGGAGAATTCCGCCACGCGCCGCTCCTCGTCGCCGGGCGCGAAACCCAGGCCGTGCAGCAGCTGCGCGGCGCGCGCGCGGGCATCGTAGCCGCCGATGGCGGCGTAGTGCGTGTACAGCTCGGCGAGCTTCGTGCCGTGGTCCTCGGCCTCGGCGCGCGCGATCTGCGCTTCCAGGCCGCGCAGTTCCGTATCGCCGTCGAGCACGAACTCGATCGCCGGCCGCTCGATGGCGTCCAGTTCCTGCGCCACGTGCGCCATGGCGAGGTTGCCGGGCATGGTGAAATGACCGGCATCGGGCTGCAGCTCGCCGCGCACCAGCGCCAGCAGGCTGGATTTGCCGCTGCCGTTCTCGCCGGTGATGCCGACCTTCTCGCCGCGGAACAGGCTGAAGCTGGCGTTGGAGAAAAGGATGCGCGGTCCGCGGCGCAGTGTTACATCGTCGAATTTCAGCATCGGGCGCGCAGTTTGCCCTAGAATTTCTTCATGGACAGCATCATTGCATTTCGAAATGCGGCGCGCCGCGCGGCCATCGTGCTGCTGGGCATGGCCGGGCTGCTGCACGGCACGACCTCGCTGGCGCAGGTGGTGGCCAGCGAGGGCTGGGCCCGCACCGCCGTGTCGGATGCGTCGGCGGTGGAGGGCTTCCTGGTGCTCACCAACCAGGGCGATGACGAGGCGAAGCTGCTGCGCATCGTCTCGCCACTGTGCGACAAGGTGATGATCCACCGCAGCAGTGTCGATCCATCGGGTGCACCGCACCTGTGGCCGGTCGGTTTCCTGGAAATTCCCGCGGGCGAAAGCGTGCGCTTCGAGCCCGATGGCCTGCAGGTGACATTCATGGACCTGAAAACCCGCTTCGCCGTGGGGGAAAAAATCCCGCTGCAGCTGACCTTCGAGGGCCAGCCCGAGATCACCGTGCTGCTGGAAGTGAAGGCGCCCGCGCCGGCCGCCGGCAGGAAGCGCCGCGGTACGTAGCCCGGTACTTCAGCCGCCGGCGCGTTTCGCGTCGTAGCCCAGCTTCGCCAGTTCCGCGACCAGCCGGTCGCGATGCTCGCCCTGTATCTCGATGCGTGCGTCGTGCACCGCGCCGCCGGCGCCGCAGCTGCGCTTGAGTTTGCCGGCCAGCTCCTCCAGCTCCGGGCCGCTCAGCGGCAGTCCGCTGATCACCGTCACGCCCTTGCCGCCGCGTCCGGCCACCTCGCGCGCCACGCGGATCTTCGGCGGCCCGGCAGCCAGGGGCTTCGCCGCCGGCTGCCGCACGGGTTTGCTCATGACCACGCCGCGCCAGGTATGCGGCGGCTTGGTCACACCAGCCTCTTGATGCGCTGCCGGCGCCACGCCAGCCGGTAGTAACTGCTCTGCAGCAGCAGCATGGCGAGGAACGCGGAAGGGTATGCCATCCATACCCCGTCGATGCCGATGCGCCGGCTCATGATCCACGCCACCGGCACTTCCACCAGCAGGATGGCGCCGATGGACAGCAGCACCGGCACCATCACCGTGCCGCTGGAGCGCATCACGCCCGACACCACCGAGGCGCAGCCGAACAGCAGCGTGCTCCACAGCACGATGTGCAGCATGCGCAGCGCGATGGCCGTGGCATCGGGGCTGTGCGTGAACAGCGCGACCACGTGCTGCGCGAACAGATAGCCCAGCAGCAGCAGCGTGCCGGTGATGGCGCAGTTGATCAGGATGCCGGCGCGCGTGATGGAGCCCAGCCGTTCCGGATGACCGGCGCCGATGGCCTGCGCGCCGAGGATGGAAGCCGCGATGGAGATGGACATCGCCGGGAACTGCACGTAGCCCAGCACCTGGTTGCCCACGCCATAGGCCGCGGTGGCATCCGAGCCGAAGTGATTGACCATCGACAGCAGCGCCACCTCCGCCAGCGACATGATCACCATCTGCAGCGCGGTGGGCAGGCCGATGCGCAGCACATTGGCGAGGATGGCGCCGTCGATGCGCATGTGGCGGAACAGTTCGGCATTGGGCGCCAGCGCATGTCCCTTGTGGCGCAGGTAGAACACCAGCCACCCGAGCGTGACCAGGAAGGCGGTCACGAAGCCCACCGCGGCGCTGGTCACACCCAGCCGCGGCAGGCCGAACCAGCCGGCGATCAGCGCCGGCGTGACGATGAGGCCGACGGCGGTGGAGACGATCAGCGCGCGCAGCGGTGTCACCGTGTCGCCGACGCCGCGCAGGATGGTGGTCATCAGCAGGAAGGAGAAGAAGCCGGGCATGGCGTACAGGCATACCCGCGCATACTGCGTGGCGTCGCCCATGATGTCGGCCGGCGTGGCCAGCTGTCGCAGCAGCAGGTGCGCAAAGCTGCCGCCGAACAGCGCCACGACGAGCCCGCCCAGCAGGCCCACGCTCAGCGTGGTGCCGGCCACCGCGCGCACCCGCTCCGGCTGCTTCGCGCCCCAGGCCTGGCCGATCAGCACCGAGGCGCCCGAGCCCAGGCCCATCACGAAGGAGATCAGGAACAGGAACACCGGGAAGAAGGCCGAGGCCGCGGCCAGGGCCTTCACGCCGATCATGTGCCCCAGGAAGATGTTGTTCAGCGTGCCCGACAGCGATTGCAGCACATTGGCCAGCATCATGGGCAGCAGGAAGGCCAGGAAGACCTTCCCGATGGACTGCGGTGCGTGGCCGGCGTGGTGCGTGGCTGATGGCATGACTATCCCGTTGGCAGGCGCGGTATGATGCCAGCTCGCTCCTTTATTGGTAGGCCCTTTCAACCAGGGCCCAAGTCCAACTGATGCACCAAGCCGCGGTCATCCTCGGCCTGATTATCCTGAACGGGTTGTTCGCCTCGGCCGAGCTGGCGCTGGTCTCGGCGCGCCGTGCGCGGCTGAAGGCGCTGGCTGAAGGCGGGCACGGCGGTGCCCGCGCCGCGCTGGCCCTGCTGGATGACCCCACGCGGCTGCTGTCGGCCATGCAGATCGGCATCACCACGGTCAGCATCCTGACCGGCGTGTACAGCGGCGCGGCCTATTCGAAGCAACTGGCGGCCTGGGTGGCCGGCGTCTATCCGCCTATCGAAACCTACGCGCAGGAGATCGCCTACGCCGCCATCGTGGTGGCGATGACTTATGTCTCGCTGGTGCTCGGCGAGCTGGTGCCCAAGCGCCTGGCGTTCGCCCATGCCGACCGCTGGGCCACGCTGGTGGCGATACCGATGCAGGGGTTCGCCAAGGTCGGCGGTCCCATCGTGTGGCTGCTGCAGCGTTCGACCGACGCGCTGCTGAAGCTGGTGCCTTCCAGCCGCAGCAAGCAGGCCGAGGTGACCGACGACGACGTGCGCGCGCTGGCCACCGAGGGCATGCAGACCGGCGCCCTGCACAGGCACGAGGCCGAGATGATCGATTCGGTGCTGCGGCTGGCCGACCGCAGCATCAGCGCCATCATGGTGCCGCGCGGCGACATCCTGTGGCTGGACATCAACGAACCGGTGGCGACATTGTGGGACGAGGCGCGCCGCAGCGGCCACGCGCGTTTCCTGCTGTGCCGGGGCGAGCTGGAACAGCTGATCGGCGTGATCTCGCTCGCCAATCTCGGCGAGGCGCTGCGGCGCGGCGCCATCGACCAGGAAGTGGACGTGCAGCCGCCGCTGCACGTGCCGGAAAACATCTCCATCCTCAAGCTGCTGGAGACCTTCCGCCGCGCCAGCGTGCATCTGGGCGTGGTTACCAATGAATACGGCGGCATCGAGGGCGTGGTCACGCCGGCGGACATCCTGAAGGCCATTGCCGGCGAGTGGCCGCAGATGGGCAGCCGCGACGCCGCCGGCGCCGTGCAGCGCGCCGATGGCAGCTGGCTGATCGATGGGCACCTGCCGATCCATGAAGCCGAACGGGTGCTGGGCCGCAAGGATCTCTCGCGCGGCGACAACTACAACACCATGGCCGGATTCGTGCTCTGGCACCTGGGACGGATGCCCGTGCCCGGAGAGAAGCTGGCGTTCCGCGACCTCTCGATCGAGGTCATCGACATGGATGGCCTGGTGATCGACAAGCTGCTGGTGCAGCCGCGCAGCGCGCAGGGACTTCGGGCGGGGGAGGTTTGATCCGCGCCTGCGTTGTCGGGAAAGTCGGGGTACCCGAATCCGCATGACGCGGCCTCTTTGGTGGTTGTCACTCGACAATCTCACCGGGAGGCTTCCATGAAACGTTCCTTCGGTTCCGTCCGCCGGCTTTCCGCTGTGTTGCTGGCGGTTTCCGCGCTGGGTTGCACCGCGGCCCAGGCCGGCTCGCTCTATGTCTTCGGCGACAGCCTGTCGGACGCCGGCAACAACGCCATCTTTCTCCGGCCGCAGCATCTGTCGCCGAGCGTGGTCGATGGGGATACTTATGTTCCCGACGGGCCTTACAAGACCGGCGTGTACAGCAATGGCCCGGTGTGGATCAACTACATGGCCGAGCGGCTGCAGGATTACGAGGCGGCGATGCCGTCCCGGCTGTGGGGCGGCCATGATTTCGCCTATGGTGGCGCCCGGCTGGAAAAGGAACTGTCGGGAAACGACTACCGGCCCAGCATCAGGACCCAGGTGCAGACGCTGCTGGATCAGCACGTCCGCATCCGGCCGGACGATCTGTTCATCGTTGCGGGCGGCGGCAACGACGTGCGGGATACCGTGCTCGATGCAGCCGCCATCCTCCTCGATCCACACTCCACCGACCCGCTGGATGTGCGCTATGCCAGGGCCGGGCAGCTCATCCAGCAGCGGGCCTATGCCTTTGGCGCGTCCCTGAGCGGGGTGGTCGCGATGCTGCGCGGGGCCGGCGCCCGGCAGATACTGGTCTGGGACCTGCCGGATGTGGGCCTGACTCCGTATGCGCGCGCCACGGGAAGTTCCGACCTCGCCACACAGGTCTCCCTCGCCTTCAATCAGGCAGTGGCTGGATACGTGGCGCCGATTCCGGGAGTCACGGTGTTCGACGTTTACGGCTTGATCGATGGCATCGTCGCCGACCCGGATGATTACCGGCTCACCAATGTCGAGCACGCCAGCGGCAATCCGGCCATGCATCTGGATCCGGACAAGTCGCTGTTCTGGGACGGCATCCATCCCACCACGGCCGGTCACAGGATCGTGGCGGAGACGGTGCTGGACGCCTGGGACGACGTGCTGGACAAGGTGTATGGGCGTGAACGCGACCATGACGGCTTTGGTCATGGCCACGATGACTGCGGACCTTCACCGTTCCCGGGGCTCCACGGTCCCCATGGCGTGGGGACTCACTGAGACGGCCTTCACCAGCACCCACAGCGGCAGACCGGGCGCGAGTTGCAACTCGCGCGTGGCGGCGGCGGTGACACGCGCGAGCAGCGTGGCGCCGGCGACGTCGACCTCGATGAGGTCGGCGCCGCCACCGTCCGCGG
>Ga0335083_10001675_pt1 | contig 30269 bp, 35 predicted proteins | sample Lox_Sample_42_FD_206716 | JGI IMG/M metagenome (GOLD analysis project Ga0335083, IMG submission 206716) | Soil microbial communities from Loxahatchee National Wildlife Refuge, Florida, United States - Lox_Sample_4.2 | ecosystem: Environmental > Terrestrial > Soil > Wetlands | place: USA...
GTTGGGATTGGTATGGGACGCCGTATGGCCAACCCAGCACAATCAATCCATTGGGAGCAGGGCCAGGGATCTACCGCGTGCAGCGCGGTGGTTATTATAGCGACGTTGCCTATTACGCGCGGTGCGCCACTCGCAGCTACACCACCCCGAACCACGTCGTCAGCTTTTTTGGCTTTCGGTGTGTGAGGGGGCTTTAGTTTTTACTTTTAAACCATTAACGCTTTTGGTAGCCCGCTGGCCCAGAAAATGGTCACGTCACCTGTTCGATCTTCTCTGCTGACCGGTGTTCGTAATCTTCCAGCGAAGGAATTTTCACCTTTGCGCGTTTGGCGTAGGCGCGATGCACGGCTTTGCTATTGTGCCCTAGAGCCTCTTGCGCAAACCGTTCCGGGTAACCTACCGTTTTGGCCCGTTCCGCCCAGGCGTAGCGGTAACTGTGCAGCGTGATGCCAGTAATGCCAAGCTGCCGGCAGCGTGATCGAAACTCCGTGGCGCGGTAGTTGGCTTGCACCCGCGACAGGTACGGAAACAATATGCCTTCGCTTGGCAGGTCTTTGAACAGGTTCAATGTTTCCGTGCCCAAGTGGACGATGACGGGCACGCCGGTCTTTTTGCGCACGAAACTCACCGTGCTGTTTGTCCAGTCCACGTCCTCGCCTTTCAAGTTGGCAATGTCGCCCTGGCTCGCGCCCAAGTGCCAGCACAACTGATAAAGGGCTTTCCGTTCCGGGTTCACCTCGGCAGCTATGATGCGCTGATGTTCCTCCAACGTAACGGCGCGTTTGTCCTTGTAATGAACGGCTGGCCATTGGCGTTTGGGAATCAGCGGCCACGGCAGCCAGTTCATGTCCACACAAAAGTTGTGCAACCGTCGAAGGAAAACATTGGTGGACACAGTGCCGGTTTGCAGCACCTTCAAAAGCAGTTCGCCTGGTGTTTCTATGATGATCCTCGGCATCAAGAGAACGAACGCCTTGTCTTTGGCTGCCGTTTGCCAGCGGTGCTGATTGGGACCCTGCTTGGTGCCGGTGAGGGCTTCAATGGCGTTCTGCCAAGTGCGCGTGGCAATGCCATTGTCGGTACCGGCCAAATAGGCCTTAGCAATTTGCAGATTGAGAACCGGCTGACGTTCGGATTGGTTCTTGGCTTCAACGATCTGCCGGGCGGCTTCCTCGTTGGTCGTGCGCAGGCTGGTGCGTTTGCCGGTGGTGGTGTCCACGCAATAGAACCTGTCTCCCCGAATGCCCCGGCGGGTTAAGCGGTAACGTGTCTTCATGGTTTTCACGCAACCGCGAGTATAAATGAAGCCGGTTCCGAAGAGGTAGCGAGTAGGTGACGAGTAAACGCCGGTTAACGCTAGTTCTTACGGAGTAGTAAATATGGTGTCCGTTTTGGTGTCCGTTGCGGACCCCGCGTCTCCAATGTCCTTGCTGCAAAGTCAGTTAAGACTGGAGGCGAGGGTCGGAATCGAACCGACGGATGAGGCTTTTGCAGAGCCCTGCCTTACCACTTGGCTACCCCGCCACCCGAATGCGACAAACTAAATTCCTTTCACACCCGAAGCAAGTTCAAGTTTCGACGGCCACCGTTTCATCCGGGGAAACCCAACTCCTTCCTCCGTTGCCATAGTTCCCTCGGCTTGAAGATTCCCAGTGGCGTGATGATACCCGTCACCAATCCCGGCGGCGTCACGTCAAATCCCGGGTTCCGTGCGCCGCTGGTTGGATTCGCCACCCGTACATACTTCAATTTCGAATTTCGCATTTCGAACTTCGAACCTCCAATGGCCCCCCACGCGCCCAGGACTTCGCTTTCGTCGCGCTCTTCAATGGGAATGTCAAAGCCGGATTTCAGTTGCCAGTCGATGGTGGAAAACGGAATCGCCACGTAAAACGGAATGCCGTGGCGTTTCGCGAGGACGGCCTTGGTGTAGGTGCCAATCTTGTTTGCGACTTCGCCGGTGCGTCCGAGCGTGCGGTCGCTCCCCACAATAACAAGGTCAATCTCGCCGCGTTGCATCAAGTGGCCGGCCGCATTGTCGGCAATGATTTCGTGAGAGATTTTCTGTTGCGCCAATTCCCACGCCGTCAAAGTCGCCCCCTGGGAACGCGGCCGGGTCTCGTCACAGAAAACGTGAAATTTCTTCCCCTGAGCCTGCGCCGCATACATCGGTGCGGTGGCCGTGCCAACGTCCACAAACGCAAGCCAGCCGGCGTTGCAGTGGGTGAGGATTCTCGTGCCATTGTGAATCAGTTTTGCACCGTGGCGTCCAATGGCATCGCAATCCGCCACGTTTTGGTGCGCAAATTCCTCGGCAGCGGCGAGTGCAAGTTGTTGCCGTTCCTCAACCGTCTTGCCGGCACGCATCGCGAGGCGCACGCAGTTCATCGCGTTGACAGGGTCAACCGCCGTGGGCCGAGCCGCTTTGAGATTTTGATATACGGCGTCAACGTGGCGCCGGAATTTCTGCAACTCCTGTCCTCGAAACGCCCGTGCGCCCTGGGCCAGGCCATAAGCCGCCGTTGCGCCTATCGCCCCGGCGCCACGCACAACCATGTCGTGAATGGCCGCCGCGGTTTCCGGATAAGTTTTTGCAGCGACAATTTTGAATTCATGAGGGAGCCGGCGTTGTTCGATGAGCCGGACTTCATTCCGAGCGAGATCGAAGGTAACGGTGCGATAATGCCGGGTACGTCCGCGGACGTGGACATTCATTGTTGAGTAAATCGGTGACTGGTTAAATGAGTGGCTGGATAATAGTGTACCGAATCAACTCGGCTAACCAATCACCGATTTAACAGACCTTTATTTTAATCCGGCGGATTTTGGCCTGGATATCCCGGTAAACTGGTTGGCTGCGGAGTTTGCGGAGGTCGGGGTCTTTGGCCAGCCAGTTGAAGTCGCGGTAGCCCAGGTTGAGTGCCTGTTCCAACGCGAAGGCAGCCCGGTCGAACTGGTCGGTGAGGGAATAACTGCAGGCGAGGTTGTAAAAAACCAGAGCATTGCGCGGTTCGAGCCGGGCGAGGCGTTCGTCCACTTTCAAACCTTCCTGGTACCGTCCGCGCTGGGTATAATGGTCGCCCAAAAGTTGCAGTGCATCCACATAATCGGGATCGCGGCGGAGCAACCCCGCCAGGAATTCGATCTTGGTGTCGAGATCACGCTGGCTGGCGCGGCTCAACTTCTTGCGGGTACTACTTTTGACCGGCATACAACTAACCCCATCTTTTCCCAGTCCGCGCTTCAAGTCAAGCGGCCGCGTGCAAAAATTTTATGGCTTCTCGGGGTGCGCCGCCCCAAAATCCGCAGCGTTTCTGCCAATCATGAATTGTTTTGTCACCGGGGCTTCCGGCTTCATCGGGTTGAACCTCGTTCGCGAACTCCTCGCGCGCGGTCATCGCGTGAAGGTTTTATTGCGGCCGGACAGCAGGGAGGAGGCGCTCGCGGGCCTGGCATGGGAACGTGTGACCGGCGACATCAGTGACCGGAAACTGTTGGAACGCGAACTCGCCGGCTGCGACTGGTGCTTTCACGCCGCGGCGAGTTATTATTTGTGGCTCCGCGATTACGCGCCCATGTACGCCACCAACGTCGAGGGTACGCGCAACGTCATTGAAGCGGCTGGCGTGGCCGGCTGCCGTCGCATCGTTTATACAAGCACGGTCGGGTGCATCGGGCTGACGCAATTGGTGCAGGGCGACGCTGTTCCGGCGGATGAATTTGAAGAAGTGCCGGAAACGCAATTAACCAATCATTACAAACGGTCGAAGTGGCAGGGGGAAGAAGTGGCACTAAAGCTCGCGTGCCAAGGCCTGCCGGTCGTTATTGTCAATCCCTCCGCGCCGATTGGCCCATATGATGTGAAGCCGACGCCGACCGGGCAGATTGTCCTGGATTTTTTAAATCACAAATTGCCGGCCTACCTCGACACGGGATTGAACTGGGTCCACGTCCGCGACGTAGCCATCGGGCACATTCTGGCGGCCGAAAAGGGACGGATTGGCGAACGTTACATTCTCGGCCACGCGCAGGGCAATTGGACGATGCAGGAAGCACTGGTCGCGCTGGAGGAAATCACCGGCCTCCCGGCCCCGAAAATCCGGATCCCTTACTGGTCTGCCTTGGCGATGGCCTACGTCAGTGAAGGCGTGGCCTTTGCCACCGGCATGCCCCCGCGGGTCCCGCTGGCCGGTGTGCGCATGGGCCGGGACAAAATGTGGTTCAATCCCGCCAAAGCCATCCGCGAGTTGGGCCTCCCCCAGACGCCGCCGAAACAGGCGTTTGCCGACGCCGTCGCCTGGTTTCGGGCGAACGGATATGTAAAGCGATAATCCGTCGCCACATTTGCCAATTTACGCGAAGCAATTGGCAAAGCTGTTCTTGCCTTTGACCGGCGGGTCGTGAAACATTTCACAAAGTATTATGGCGCACGTCAAATTACACATTCCGGGACCGGTCGAAGTCAGCGAAAAAACCTTCAAGGCATTTTCGCAACCGATGATCGGCCATCGCGGCCAGGGTTTTAAAGACCTCTATGCCGCCATCCAACCGCAACTTCAGCAACTGCTGTACACGAAGCAGCTCGTTTATATCTCCACCTCGTCAGCCTGGGGCGTGATGGAAGGCGCCATCCGCAATCTCGTCGCCAAAAAAGTCCTCAACTGCATGTGCGGCGCGTTCTCGGACAAGTGGTTCGATGTATCCAAACGCTGCGGCAAGAACGCCGAGGCGTTGCAGGTGGACTGGGGCTCGCCCATCCGCGCCGAGGCGGTGGATAAAAAACTGGCGACCGGCCAGTTCGATGCGCTGACAGTCATCCACAACGAAACCTCCACCGGTGTGATGAGCCCGCTGGCCGAAATCGCCGCGCTCAAGAAAAAATATCCCGACGTGATGTTCATTGTGGACGCCGTCAGTTCGATGAGCGCGACCAAAATCGAGTTTGACACGCTGGGCATCGATGTGTTGCTGGCCGGCACGCAAAAGGCTTTCGCGCTGCCGCCCGGCACGGCGCTTTTTACCTGCTCTCCGGCGGCGCTCACCCGGGCCGCGACCCTCAAGGACCGGGGTTATTATTTCGATTTTGTCGAATTCCAGAAAAACGCGGAACAAAGCATGACACCCAGTACACCGAGCATCGGTCATGTCTATGCCTTGCAGTCGAAGCTGGAAGATATCTTCGCCGAAGGGCTGGAAAACCGGTTTGCCCGACATAAGAAGCTGGCCGAGATGACCCGCGCCTGGGCGGCCAAACATGGCTTTACGCTCTTCCCCGAAAAAGGTTTTGAGTCCGTCACCCTCACTTGCGTGAACAACGGTGCGAAACCGGGCGGTCGGGTTGTGGATGTACCAAAGCTGCAAAAACTGGTTAAGGACCAAGGGTTTCTGATTGACGGCGGTTACGGGAAAATCAAGGGTAAAACCTTCCGCATTTCCAACATGGGCGACGAAACCGAGGACTCAATGAATCAGGTTTACGCGGCTTTAGACGGGGCCATGAGCCAAATCTGAGTTGCGCGATGGGCGAAACGTGCCGAAGATTGGGCTGATGCCGGCACCGAACCAAGCCATACCCGTTTCGCCTTCGCCACCCTTGCCCGGTTGGGTACGGGTCGTTTTAATCGGACGCAACTGGAAACTCACCCTGGCGCGCCTGATTGTCCTGGTCGTCACCTGCTTCATTTTTTTTCGTTTCATCCTGCTGCCCGTCCGCGTTGAAGGCATCAGCATGCTGCCGACCTTCCAGAACGGGTCGGTCAATTTTGTCAACCGGCTCGCTTACCTGCGGCACGGCCCAACTCGCGGCGACGTGGTAGGCATCCGCCTTTCGGATCCGAGTCTCATGTGGCCGAGTCTCATGTATTTAAAACGGGTCATCGGCCTGCCCGGGGAGAGTGTTGCCTTCACCGGTGGCGTGGTCTACATCAACGGCCAGGCCCTCGACGAACCCTACGAAAAAGGCGATTGCGATTGGGACCTGCCTCCGGTCAAACTCGGCCCAACCGAATATTTTGTGGTCGGCGACAATCGGACCATGCCTTCCCAATTTCACGTGTTTGGAAGGGTGGAACGCGATCACATCGTCGGCAAGGCCGTTCTATGAGAATTGTTTTTCGCGTCCTGGGGATGGTCATTCTGGCGGGGCTGGGAGTCTGGCTATGGACGATTTTATTTCCCAGTCCGCAGAAAATCATTCGCCAGCGACTGGAGGTCATCGCCAAATGTGTCTCATTTAAACCCGGTGAAGGCATGTTGGTGGGCCTGGCCGGTGCCGAAGGCCTGGCCGGCTACTTTGCCACCAACGCCGAAGTCAACCTGGAAGTGCCCGGACGCGACCACTTCGTCATCTCCGGTCGCAACGAAATCACCCAGGCCGCCTTGACCGCCCGCTCCGCCGTCGGCAGCCTGCAGGTGAAGTTTCTGGACATCACGGTGACCGTCGCCCCGAACCGGCAATCCGCCACGGTCGATCTGACCGTGGACGCAAACGTCTCCGGCCAACAGGATGTCGTCGTGCAGGAAACAAAAATCCTTTTGCGGAAAATCAACGGCGAATGGCTCATCACCCGTGTTGAAACCGTCCGCACGCTTTCCATTTTGGACTTTGAACCGGTGCCCGCTCTTTCCATAGTGGGCACATGAACGTTTTTGTCACGGGCGGCGCCGGCTACATCGGGTCCATCTGCACCGAAGAACTGCTGGATGCCGGCCACCGGGTGACGGTTTACGACAATCTCACCGAAGGACATCGTTCGGCAGTCGACGCCCGCGCAGAATTCATCTTCGGCAAGCCGGAGGCGGAGGGGGACATCCTCGACGCCGTCCGAAGCGCCCGACCGGATGCCATCATGCACTTCGCCGCCAACGCACTCGTCGGCGAATCCATGACCAACCCGGAAAAGTATTTTCACAACAACGTCGTCAACGCGCTCAAGCTGGCCAATGCCGCTGTCGAATGTCGCGTGAAAAAATTCGTCTTCAGTTCGACATGCGCGACCTACGGGCCGCCGGATAAAGTCCCGATGACCGAGGATTTGCCGCAGCGCCCGATCAATCCTTACGGCGAGTCCAAGTTGATGTTCGAAAAAATCCTCCAGTGGTACCAAAAAATCCACGGCCTGGAGTTTATTGCCTTCCGTTACTTCAACGCGGCCGGCGCGAGCGAGAAATTTGGCGAGCACCACCGCATCGAGACCCACCTGATTCCGCGGTTACTGCAGGTGGTGCTTGGGCAATTGCCTCGCGCTGAGATCTTTGGCACAGACTATCCGACCCCCGACGGCACGTGCATCCGTGATTACATCCACATCCTGGATCTGGCGCAGGCGCACATCCTCGGACTGCAGCCGGGCAAGACGGGCTTTTACAACCTCGGCAACGGGGATGGTTATTCCGTGCGCGAAGTCATTCAAATGTGCGAAAAAGTGACGGGCAAAAAGATTCCTGCCGTGGAAAAACCGCGCCGGCCTGGTGACCCGCCCAAACTGGTAGCCTCCGCCGAAAAGGCCATGCGCGAACTGGGCTGGAAACCGAAATTCCCGAAGCTCGAAGACATTGTGACCACCGCTTGGGCGTGGCACAAAAAGCATCCGACCGGCTATCCGGATTGACGCAAACTCGCAACTCCCAATGAGTTCCCCTCGCCGCGCTGAAGTCTAACGCATCCGGGTTTGCGTTCACGACCGGATCATCGTAAGCATCATCTTGAACGGCTTGAGGGCCTTAAGTGCGTGCGGTTGACCGGCCGGCAACAGCACCATCTCACCGCCCTGCAGGCGATGGGACTGGCCGGAGACCAGGATTTCGGCCTCACCTTCCAACACCTGCACCAACGCATCGAACGGCGCGGTGTGCTCACTCAATCCCTGAGCCTCGTCAAAGGCAAAAAGGGTCACATTGCCGGTGGACCGCTTGACAATCTCCCGGCTGACGACCGCGCCTTCCTGATATTGGACGAAATCAGCGGTCCTGGCGACTTGCACGCCGGGCAGTCCTTTGGGTTTGGAGGAAATGGTCATGATTACAATTCACTTTCCCGTCCCGCAAAAACTACGTGAAGACGGCTAAAGATGCAATTGCCCGCCGCGGCGACATATCTCGCCAAAATTCGGGGACATCGTCGCCACCACCTTGGCGTGGCACAAAAACATCCGGCCATCTTTGTTTTACTTCCGCCTTCTCCCGGAGTGCGTGATTCGGCGCAGCGAAATGATGTGGCAAGAAAAGTGGCAGAAAATGGCCGGTTTTCGTCAATCGGCGTGTGGCTGCATCCGTTCATTAATCGCATACTAAAACGAGAGAATTGAATCAGCGGAGTTTGTTTTGCACCGAACTCGAAATTCGGGCAACTTCGCCAGAGTAAATTTATGATTGCAGCCATCACCGGATTGATTGCCGGCCTGATTCATGTGTTGACGGGACCGGATCATCTGACGGCGATAGCGCCGCTGGCGGTGCGCCGCCCGAAGGCCGCATGGATTCCCGGCGTGCGCTGGGGACTCGGTCATTCGTCCGGCGTCGCGGTCGTGGGCGTGCTGGCGCTATGGCTGCGCGATCGGTTACCTGTGGATTTGCTGTCGTCCTGGGGTGATCGCATTGTGGGGGTGGTGCTCTTCGGAATCGGTATCTGGGCGTTGCGCCGGGCGCTCAAGCACAATGTTCACGCGCATGAACACGAGCACCACGGCGAGCGCCATATTCACATTCATGTTCATAATCATCCGGCGCAGCACAGTGAACCGGAGGCGCACGACCGGCACACGCACACGGCGTTTGCCATCGGCACGCTGCATGGTTTGGCGGGCAGTTCGCATATCCTGGGCATATTGCCCATGCTGGCCCTGCCGACCAAGGCACAGGCCATCACCTATCTGGTCGCGTTTGGCGGCGGCACCGTGCTGGCCATGGCAGGCTTTTCCTCGGGCATCGGCTGGCTTACCCGCCGTTATGCAACCAATAGCGTGAACATCTATCGTGGATTGATGAGTACCTGTGCGGTAGCGGCCATGGCCATTGGTTGCGTCTGGTTTGCGGGCGGAAGCTGGTAACGGCCCGTAATCGTTGTCTCGCAAGTCCTCGTCTTTGAATTTCCCGGTTAAGGGAACGATCAATTTTTTGCTTGCCAAGGGCTGTGGTCAGGCTTCATTTTCCGACATGGCAGCAGCGCGTCAATCCGACAACTCCGACAACTCCGACAGCCGGTTCTACCAATCGGCGGAAGAATTCTTCCCGGCCAACAACAAATTGGGTCTGACCTTCGACGACATCACACTCGCCACGCTCTATTCGGAAATCCTCCCGCGCGACACCCAGCTCGACACGTCGCTCGCGGAAGGCCTGCACCTGAACATCCCGGTCATTTCGTCGGACATGGATACGGTGACCGAATCGCGCATGGCCATTGCGATGGCGTTGAACGGCGGCCTTGGCCTCATCCATTACAACATGCCGGAGCGCCAGCAGCTCTCTGAAGTCAGCCGCGTCAAGAACCACGTCCACGGCCTGATCCAGGAGCCCATCAAAGTATCGCCTGACCAGTTCATCGGCGACGTGCTCGCGCTGATTGAGCAGAAAAAGTTCGGGTTCAGCACTTTTCCGGTCGTGGATAGAAAAGGCCGGCTCGTCGGCCTGCTCTCCGGACACGTCGTCAAACCGCGTTATGCCAAAAAGAAGGTTTCCGAGGCGCTGACGCCGCGCGCCCAGGTCCATACCATCAAGAACAAGGAATTGGGCAAGGACCCGATTGCCCGGGCTGACAAATTTTTCACCGAACACATTGGCATCCATAAACTGCTGGTGGTGGACGACGACGACGAGTTGCAGGGGCTCATCACCATGAGCGACGTCGAGCGCATCACCCAGGAACGCAACGCGCAGTTCAAGCCGGCACGTGACGCCCATTTCCACCTCATCTGTGGTGCCGCGGTCTCGGCCACGCGCAATGCCTTCGGCGAACTGGACCGCGACCGCATTCTCAACCACGTGGGAGCGCTCGTCGAACGCGGCGTGGATGTGGTGGCGGTCTCAACCGCGCACGGCCACAGCAAGGGTGTGGGCGACACCGTGAAGGTTTTGCGCGACGCCTTCCCGAAATTGCCCATCATCGCCGGCAACGTGACCAGCGCGACGGGCGTTGATTTTCTGGCCGACTGTGGCGCGAACGCGATCAAGATCGGCCAGGGTCCGGGTTCGATTTGCACGACGCGCATCGTGGCCGGAGTGGGCATTCCGCAAATGACCGCCCTTTATGTCTCCGCGCGCGGGGCGGCGAAGAAGAAGGTTTCGATCCTGGCCGACGGCGGCATCACCAAGTCCGGCGACATTGTGAAGGCGTTGACGTTATCGCACGCGGTGATTTGCGGCGGGATTTTTGCCGGGTGCAACGAAGCGCCGGGCGAGGTGGTTGAAATCGGCGGCAAATTTTACAAGCAATACCGCGGCATGGGCAGTTTTGCCGCAATGAAAGCCGGCTCGGCAGCGCGGTACGGTCATCTGCCCAATCCCACGCAGAAGGTGGCCCCCGAGGGCGTCGAGGCGCTCAAGGAAGCCTGCGGTTCAGTGGACCGCGTGCTGGCGCAGCTGATTGGCGGCATTCAGAGCGGCATGGGCTATCTGGGTGCGGCGAATCTGCCGCAACTCCGGGATAGGGCGCGTTACATCCGCGTCAGCCCCGCCGGGATGCGCGAAGCCGCCCCGCATGATGTGGTGGAATTAAAGACGGGGAATTAGTCGGTAGTCAGTAGTTAGTGATCAGCAGCTATTTACCTTGGTAGTCGCGGCCGATTGATTTCCACTAGGAATTGAGCTGAGGCGCGAGGTTGTCCACCAACGGCTTGATATTCGTTACATCGGCGGGTGTGAGAAGCTTTCGCTTGAAAGCGCACCGGAGAAAATGTTGGGGCTCATTTAATAAGCCGCGCGGGATCATTACAAAACGCCGATTGTCCTGGAAATCGTGGCGGCCGGTTCCCTCGGCGGTGTTCGCTCCGATGCTGTCGGCGCACCGGACGATTTGCCTGCCGACCGTGTCCCGGGCAAATCCGCCCCAACGAAGAGCGATGTTCCAGATTTCGTCTGCGAGTTCCCCGGACAACTTGCAAACCCGAAGGTTTTCAAAATTTGTCCTGTTCATGGTTCCTGGCCTTCCGGTTGACGACAGTTTCCGGCTACTGACCAGTGACCACTGACTGCTGACTAACTTCTAAAACTCAATCGGTTCATTCAGTTTCCCACATTGAGCGCAGCGCGAGCGGTCCACGTCCGGGTCGTCGGTGTAAACGTAACCACAATTGGCGCATCGGAAAATACGGTCTTCGGCGTGCGTCGGCCAGAACCGGCGCCGGCGCATTTCGGAATAAATCCCCAGGGCACACAAGGCCCCGAGCGCCAGCGTCACATAAATTACAATGAGCCAGTCGGCGGACATGCTATAAAGCGGCGGGGGCGTTCGTTGCGGGCGGCGCCACCGTACGCCAGTTGAAAATCAGTTTGCCGAAGGTCAAATCCGGACCGGATGCGAACCGGGCGGCGCGGGCCAGTTCCAGCGCAAACTGGTCGGCATCCGTATCGCGGACCTCGCTTGTATTATAGGGCGGCAACAAAACCGCGGAAACCACGTCGCCCGCGGCGTTCACGAGCACCTGAACACAACTGGGCGCGATAACGTCGGCGTGCGCCCAGGACGGCAATTTCAGGGGCGTCAGCAATGGCCGATGGGTAACGCCACCTTCGAGGCGTAGCGTTGAAGCGTCGGCAAACTTCGGTTCCAGCGGCACAAGGGGCACGGTGAACGGGGCTGGCGGTTTCAATTCAAACGTGAAGCGGGCAAACCGGTTGGTCTCCATGAACCGGCTGAAGACGACGCCCAGTTCGCCGTCGGGAAGTGGCAGCCAGCGCGGCGGTTCGGTCCATTCCTGCCGGTGAAAATGCAAAGGCGGCGGCTCCAGCCAGGCGGGCCCGGCAAAACCCCCGCTATTGGGCAGTGCGAACAGGGTCGGGTCGTTCAGCAGCAGCCATTCGCTCGAACGCGCCGCCAGTTCCAGCCTCGGCGCATCTTTCACAACCGTCGGCGTGATAGGGTTGCGAGTGCCGAAAATGAAAATCAATACGATATGCGCAACCAGGACGAGCACGACAAGGAACAACCAGCGGCTCCAAGGCCATGGACTCCTGGTTCGCGGCCTGGTTTCCCCGGACGCAACCGGTTCGCCGGAAATGGTCTTCATGGCGGGCCGGGTTCGCTGGTGACCCGCGGGAGTGTGGCGAGCAGGACATCGCGAATGCCGACATCGCGCGCGAGCAGGGTCAGATGAACCAACTGGCCATAAGTCACTGCTTTGTCGGCCTCCACCACCAGGGTGAGCGCTGCGCCGGAATCTTTCTGCGCCATCGCCAGATGTGATTTCAACTCGTTTTCCGAGACGATTTGATTCGCAAAAAACAGGCGGCCGTCGGCATCGACGGCGACCGTCACCGTGGGCTTGTCCGTTCCGGGCAAATCACTGGCGGCGGGCAGGCGCAAAGACAATCCGGGCGTGGGCAGCAGTTCAGCCAGAGACAGGAAAATGACCAGCAGGAAAAAAACCACCGCAAACGGCGCCACGTCCAACGTGCTGCGCAACAACCGGGCATTGCGCGGGAATTTCATGGGGATTTGGAGCCGCCGTTTTCGGTGACAATATTGACGATATCGGCGGCGGCGCGTTCCATGTCCAGGACGATTTTATTGATGCGGCTGACGAGATAATTGTAGCCGGCGTGGACCGGGATGGCCACGGCGATGCCTGCCGCCGCACAAATGAGCGCCTGCCAGATGCCGGCGGACAGCGAGTTGAGGTGCGCGTAAGGGCCTTCCGCCTGCAATTGCATAAACATACGGATAAAGCCGATGACTGTGCCGAGCAGGCCGAGCAGCGGCGCCAGTTGCGCGATGGTGGCCAACAGATTCAGGCGTTCCTCGAGCTGCGGCACCTCGGTGAGCCCGGCCTCTTCCACCGCCTCCCGCACCCGGTCGCGGCCATGGTCGCGATTGAGAATGGCGGTTTTGACCAGGCGCGCCACCGGCCCGGGCGTGGCGTCGCAGATGGAAATCGCTTCAACCACGTTGTCGCGCTTGAGCACGTTGCGCACGCCGTTGAGAAATTCCGCGGAATTGATTTGCGAACGGTGGCAATACAGTACGCGCTCGATAAACACCACCAACGCCACAGCGGCGGCGAGCAATATCAGCCAGATCACCGGGCCGCCGTCGGTCAAAAATGTTGGCAACATGCGACTTTTATAGGCTGACGCCGCCCAAGTTCAAAGCGCAAAATGGCGCGGTTGGATCCAGTGTCTGTTGTTTTACGATTCCAAGGTGTTGGTGTTCAGCCTTTACGGATGTTCCGGGCGATGAACCTGCTCAAGCATGAACTCCAAAGCGATGTGCTTTCAATGCAAAAGAGCCTGCCATTGATCGTCCGCGTCATCGCCCTCGTTCTCGTATTCGAAAATCCGGGGACGAGAACGAGGACGAGGAGGAATTTTGCCCTCGTCACCCGCCGCTGAATTTGTATTCTTCGTCCATGGAAAAGCCCGACCAACTCCGCGAATTGTTCCGCATGCAAAAGGCCCTCAACGAGCGCATCGGCGTCCGGACCGACGGCATGAGCGAGGCGGACCAGACGAAGTGGATTTTGAATTATTGCCGTGCCCTGACGCAGGAAATCGCCGAACTCACCGACAGCGTGCCCTGGAAATGGTGGGCGAAGTACCAGAAATTTGACGCCCAGAATGCGCGCGTCGAGGTCGTGGACCTGTTCCATTTTCTCATCAGCCTCGCGCAGGTGCTCGGCCTGAGCGCCGACGACGTGTTCGGTGCGTACGTCAAAAAGAACGAGGTGAATTTCAAGCGGCAGGAAAGCGGTTACACCGTGAAGGACGAGAGCGACAACAAACACATCTGATTTGTCCATTGCATGGGTTGGATTTTCAAAGATGAACCGGCCACACCGCCGGACGCCAAAGCCGAGCGCACACGAGTGATGCTGTTGGCGCTGCCTTTTGCATTGCTTGGGCTGGCAGCCCTGGTGATGTTCGTCCACGACCTGTTCGGCGGCATCCCGAAGCAAAGAGCCATTACCATCCTGAGCTTCATCGCGGCCTGCATCGGATTTGTGGCACTCATCTTCGGCATCAACGCCAAGAAACTGGCGCTGAAAACCGCCACCCTCAAATCGTCCGCGCCGGAAACTTCGGAGAAACCCTGGCTCAAACGAGATGACTGGGCCGCGGGCCGCATCGCGTCCGGCGCGCGCAAATCCGTCATTCTCCTGTGGATCTTCGTGATTTTCTGGCTGGTTTTTTCCACCGTCATCACCTTTCTGATCGTCCCGCCGGAATGGCATCGCGGCAATCGCGCTGCGCTGATCGCCCTGATTTTCCCCGTGGTCGGCCTGGCCGTTTTAGCGTTTGCCGTCAACACCACGCTTGCCTGGCGGCGGTTCGGCCAATCCTTTTTTGAAATGGCGGCGATGCCCGGCGCGCCCGGCGGCACGCTCGAAGGCTTGATTCAGGTGCCCGCGCGCCTGCAGGCCGAACACGGGCTGCACCTGCGGTTGAGCTGCCTTCGCCGCACCACGAGCGGTACCGGCAACAACCGCTCCACCACCGAGAAAATCCTGTGGCAGGACGAAAAGTGGCTGCGGCCGGATTTGCCGCAAACCGATTTGAACGCCACCGGCATTCCGGTTTATTTCAAATTGCCGGCCGACCAACCGGAATCAACTACTTCACGAGGCGACGGAATTCATTGGAAATTGGAAGCTTCGGCCAGGGTGCGCGGACCCAATTACCACGCCACCTTCGAGGTGCCTGTGTTCAATGTGCCAGGCACACCGGTCCCCACCGAAGATCCGACGGCGCGATACCAAATGTCACTGGACGAGATCCGGCAGCAAATCCATTCGCATGTCCAGGTCAACGACTTGGCCGGGGGCGGAAAGGAATTCATCTTCCCGGCCGGGCGCAATCCCGGCTTCGCGACCGGCGCGACCGCATTTCTCGTAATCTGGACCGCGGTCATCGTGTTTCTCCTTTGGAAACACGCGCCGTTCCTTTTTCCGCTTGTGTTTGGTGTGATTGATTTGTTGATGGCGGTATTCGCATTTGACCTCTGGTTCCGGCGCAGCCATGTGGTGGCCACGCCCGCGCAAGTGCAGATTGAAACCGCCTGGCTCGGCTACAAAAAACAGCAGACGGTCAAGGTTGCCGAGGTGACGAGCCTCGCGACCGACGTGGGCGGTTCCGCGGGCCACACGGCCTATTACGATCTGAAAATCCGGACGCGCGACGGCCGGGATTTTACCGCGGCAAAAAATCTCGGCAGCAAGCCGGAAGCGGACTGGCTCGTCCAACAACTGGCCGCGGCGGTGAAGAACTCGCCGTAAAAAATACTCGCAATCGGCGCGGGCCTTTTCACAATTCAACCGGATGGCCCAATTCCGTTCCATTAAAGTCCCGCTGCGCTGGCGCAAAGAAGTGGCGCGCGTGCTCATCTCCGAAGCGCAGCTCGCGCAGCGCGTCCGCACCCTGGCACGGGAAATCGAGCGCGACTTTCACGGACGCGAAATGGTCGTCATCTCGCTGCTCAACGGCACAGTGGTATTTCTGGCGGATTTACTGCGGCATCTGAGCCTGCCGTTGCGGCTTGATTTTCTGGGCGTCTCCAGCTACGGCGAAGGCGTGAAGGCCGGCGAACTGGTTTTCACCAAGGAACTGAGGCTGGACGTGCGCGGGCGCGACGTGCTGCTGGTGGACGACATTCTGGACACGGGCCAGACCTTGAACCGGGTGCTGCCCAAACTCCGCGCGCTGAGGCCGCGCCGGACCAAAATCTGCGTGTTGCTTGACAAACCCGCGCGCCGCGTCGAAGCCGTCGAAGCCGATTACGCCGGGTTCACCGTGCCGGACGAGTTTGTGGTCGGCTACGGGCTGGATTTCGCGGAGCGATACCGCAACCTGCCCTTCGTGGGCGTGCTGCACCCGCACATTTACAAGCAGGTCTGCAAACACATTTGCAGAAGGTAATACGTTTCAAGTTCATGGACACCGGCTCAATCGCGGCCTGACTCGCAGGTGAATCGCTCAAGTTCGGCTTCCGCGCGATGATGGGCGGCGTGCCCGCCCGCCATTTAACCGTAATCATTGCAGGATTTTGTCCTGCATTCTTACCATAAATCACACAACTCGCCTGCCATCAACGCACTAAACATTACGAATTGCATTGACAACTGTTTTATATACAACTATTGTACTGCCAATGAATAAACCGAACATTAGCGATCTGGGTGACCATGTCGGTTATTGGTTGCGATGCCTGTCGAACTTCGTCTCTGACAGCTTTACCGAAAGGCTGGCAAAGGAGGACGTGACCGTGCCGCAATGGGTTCTGCTGCGGACGCTCTACAGTCACGACAACATCACGCTGAACCAACTGGCGCAGCGGGTCGGCTTGGACAAAAGTTCCGTTTCGCGCATGGTCGAACGCCTTGTCCAGCGCGAGCTGATCAATCGCGCCGAAGGCAATGACCGTCGTTCGCTCGGTTTGAGTTTGACGCCGACGGCGAACAAGCTTGTACCGCGACTCGCGAAGCACGCCGACCTTAACGACGAATCATTTTTCAAGACACTTACCCAAAAGCAACGCAAGGACTTTATGGGGACAATCAAACAACTCCTCGACGCCAACGGCTGGGAATCAGCCGAACGCGGGCGCTACGGAATTGAATAACCAGCACAAACCAAAAAAAGCAGACAAACCAGGAAGGCAAAATATGAACACAGAAATCATCACGGGGGTCGCTCGTAAAACTCTCGACGGCACCATGTCATTTCCCGAAGTCGTCAGTCAATTACTGACGGCAGGCGTGGAATATTATCAAGTGGATTACGTCGGCATGAGAAAAACCTTTTACAGCGCCGAAGGCGACGCGGTCGTCACGCCGATCAATTATGAAGGATTGCCGCCGGTGGCTGCGGATTTCGATGCGGCGGCGGTTCGCGCGGACATTCTGGACAGCCAACGGAACGGACAAAAATATCGCGAATTCACCCGCCGCGCGATGGAAGCGGGCGTGCAGGGATATTTTGCCTTTTTGCACGGCAAACGCGTGACCTATTTCGGACGTCAAGGCGACGAACACACGGAATGGTTTCCGGGCGCGCAACCGGTGCCGCTTACATAGGAAAACATTACGGCAATTTATTCCCAGCCGCGGACCGGAGCGGACTTTCCGGCTCTCATACGGGAACTCAATGGCGCTGGAGTCACTTCCGATGGCCACATGAATGAGACGGGCGCTAATATCTTTCACGGCTGCAATGGGGAAGCACTGTCCTTGGAAAAGTTGGGGCGCCATGTCCCGTGAGCGCCCGACCAGATGTGGAATCGCCGAATAGAATCATCTCGGAAATCAGCAGGGTCTTTCCAACTATCCGACACTTTGTCGTCTGGCGGGCGAAGTCGGGGTAGAGAAGTGGGTATGTGATTTATCTGCCATGAGCTGCTCCTACTTCGATAAATCCGGCCAGCAGCTGCACGTGGAATTGATTCCGGACGGCGAGTATAAAAAGGATTAAATTCGCTGCCTTTTCTCCAGCATAGTATGAACACGGGTAAAACGCGAGCGCACTCAAAGTTTTACTTCCGTGTTCATTCATGTTTATCTGGGAATTGATATGGCATTCCTCAATGACAATTATCTCAAGCTCAAAGCCGGTTATCTGTTTCCGGAAATTGGCCGGCGCGTGAAGGCATTTGGCGACGCGAATCCCGAGGCCGCGCAGCGCCTCATCCGCTGCGGCATCGGTGACGTGACGGAGCCGCTGCCACCCGCCGCCATCGCCGCCCTGCACAGGGCCGTGGACGAAATGGCCGTGCGCGAAACGTTCCACGGCTACGGCCCGGAACAGGGCTATGAATGGCTGCGGCGTGCCATCGCGCAAAACGATTTCCGCAACCGCGGTTGCGACGTGGCCGACGATGAGATTTTCGTCAGCGACGGCACCAAATGCGACACGGGTAACATCCTTGACATCTTTGGCCACAAAAACAAAATCGCCATCAGCGACCCGGTTTATCCGGTCTATGTGGATACGAACGTGATGGCCGGCCACACCGGCGAGGCCAACGAAGCGGGCGCTTATGCAAAGCTGGTTTTTCTGCCGTGCCGGCCCAGCAACGGTTTCATGCCCGAACCGCCCAACCGGCACGTGGACTTAATTTATCTGTGCTCGCCGAACAATCCGACCGGCGCGGCGGCCAACCGTCCGCAGCTTGAGGCCTGGGTAAAATACGCGCTCGAACACAAGGCGGTCATCCTGTTCGACGCGGCCTACGAAGCATACATCGCCGACCCGGCGTTGCCGCATTCGATTTACGAAATTCCCGGTGCGCGCGACTGCGCCATCGAGTTCCGCAGTTGTTCCAAGAACGGCGGATTCACCGGCGTGCGTTGCGCCTTCACCGTCGTGCCGAAGTCGGCGCGGGCGGCCACCAAAACCGGAGAGATGCAACCGCTCCATGGCCTGTGGCTGCGGCGCACAACGACCAAATTCAACGGCGTAAGCTACATCGTCCAACGCGCTGCCGAGGCGCTCTATTCGCCGGATGGCAAGGCGCAAGTGCGCGCGCTCATCGAACATTACCTCGGCAACGCGAAGGTCCTGCGCGAAGGCGCAAAAAGGGCCGGGCTGAAGGTTTTCGGCGGGTTGAACGCGCCGTATATCTGGGTGAAGGCGCCGAAGGGCGTCACGAGCTGGCAGGCGTTCGATAAAATTCTGAACGAAGCCAACGTGGTCATCACACCCGGCAGCGGTTTCGGTTCGAAAGGCGAAGGTTATTTCCGCATCAGCGCCTTCAACAGCCGCGCCAACGCCGAGGAAGTCGCCCGCCGGTTGCCGGCGTTAAATTGGTGAACCGAATTATTCCCATCGCGGCGCCGTACATTTTCAATTTGGCGGTTCTGCTGTTGATTTGCACGCGCTGGATCACGGAGTTCTGGCTTTCGCGCTTGAATCGCCGCCATGTGCTCGCGAATGCCGATGGAGTCCCGCCGGCTTTCCATGGGATTATGGACGCGCCGACCTACCAAAAGTCGGTTGCCTACACGCTGGCCAAAGGCAAGTTCACCGAAATGGAAGACGGTTACCATGCTGCCGTATTAATCATCTTTTTATTCAGTGGCGTTCTGCCCTGGGCGTTTCAACTTTTCTCACACGGACTGGGCCAGTCGGCCTGGGCAATGGCGGCTTTTCTGTTCGCGGTGGGCTTTGCCCTGTCGCTGCCCGATTTGCCCTTCGACTGGCATGCACAGTTCCGGCTGGAGGAAAAATTCGGGTTTAACACCACGACGCCGAAAATCTGGTGGATGGACCGGGTAAAAGGCCTGTTGCTCGCTTCCGCATTGGGCTATCCGCTGCTGGTGCTCATCCTGAAAATGGTCTCCTGGGCCGGAGCCTGGTGGTGGTTCTTGGCCTGGACCGCGTTGCTGGGGTTTCAATTTCTGATGCTGGTGCTGGCGCCGGTCCTGATTCTGCCCTTGTTCAACAAATTCACGCCGCTGCCGGAAAGCAGTCTGCGCGAGCGGCTGCTGGAGCTGGCGAAACGGACGCGGTTCCGGGCGCAAAACATCCAGTTGATGGACGGCAGCAAACGCTCGCGGCATTCGAATGCGTTCTTCACGGGTTTCGGAAGGTTCCGCAAAATCGTGCTGTTCGACACGCTGGTCCAGCAGTTGACCGAGCCGGAACTGGAAGCGGTGCTCGCGCACGAGATCGGTCATTACCAAAAGAAGCACATCCCGAAGATGCTGGCGTTCTCGGCGGCCGGTTCGCTGGCCGGCTTTTATCTCATCTCCGTTCTGACCCGCCAGGAATGGTTTTATCGCGCTTTCGGGTTTGCGCCGGGGAACGTCGCGCCCGCGCTGCTGCTGTTTGGCCTGTTGGCGGGCACGGTCACATTCTGGTTTTCGCCGCTGATCCATTGGTGGTCGCGGCGCTACGAATACCAGGCCGACGCGTTCGCCGCTCAGGTGATGCGCGAGGCGCAATCTTTGATTGGCGCGTTGCGCAAACTGAACGAAAAAAACCTGGGCAACCTCACGCCGCATCCGCTCTACAGCGGATTTTACTATTCGCATCCCACCCTGCCGGAACGGGAACAGGCGTTGGCGGAAAATCCAATTTAGATGTCGGCATCCGGAGCACGGCTTTCACAGTCGCAACCGGTTGGGAACGCTGGAAGAGACCTCTGCAAAACCGGAACGCCGAGCACTGTCTTGGCGCGATGCGGTGGATTTTCCCAACGAGCCGAGGCAGTGCTTGGCGCTCCGAACGCATGCATAACGGGTTTGGCAGAGGTCTCCAGCAGCGTGCACATTGATTCCATCCTGTTTTTGATATGGGAAATCTGCGCCTGAGACAGGCGCGCTCCGCTTGGTTTTCGCCGTCGGCTCTTGTCCGTATCGGGGGTTTGTGCCATATTCGCCCTGACATTGTCGGCCACCCGCAGAAGGTACCGGCGACTGCCCGGGTGACCCAGGGATTGGTAAACCGGGGCGTTCCGGGGATGCAATCCAAAGCACCGATGTCAACCGTCGTGGACAGGCAACCCGCTTCGCACAAAAAGTGCGTGCTGATCGTGGACGACGACCTTGAGCTGTCGTCGATCTATCAGCATCTTCTCGAGACATTCAATTACGAAGTCAACACCGCGGCCAACGGCAAAGTGGCGCTGGAAAAAATCCTCAGCCGGGACGTGGACGCCGTCATCTGCGATCTCCGGATGCCGGAACTGGAGGGCGATTTGTTTTACAGCACGATCGAGAGGGTGAAACCGTATTTGTGCCGCCGTTTTATCTTTCTCACCGGCGCGGCGGACGATCCCAAGTATCATTCATTCCTGAGCCAAGTGAAGTCGCCCGTGCTGCACAAGCCGGTCCACCCGGAACGATTGCTCCTGGAATTACAGCGGTTGCCGGAGGCGTGAGGCTTCGTCCGTCCCCGCGGAAGGTTCGTTTGGCGGGAATGGTGTGGATGGGACCGGATCGGCTGAAATTTCGTCATTGCCGGGACGGTTTAACCTGTTAGAATCAGCCTTCGTTTTTACCGATAATTTAACCGAAGAAAATTTATGTCACAGCATCGCAGTCTGCGCGCGGCAACCATTTTGGGCGGCAAGCGCAATGTGCTCAAACGTTTCGAGCGCGTCGAGATACTCAAAAAGCGCGGTCAGTGGAAAGACGGCGACCGTATCACTGGCCTGCGCAAAACCAAACCGGGAGTGTAAAACGTGACGCGTGACAAGTGATGCGTGACGCGGAATCCGCTCTTGTCACCTGTCCCTTGTCACATGTCACCTGCCATACGTTTGCAGAAATTTCTGGCGGAGGCAGGCGTGGCTTCCCGGCGGGCGGCGGAACCCCTCATTCTGGCCGGGCGGGTCCAGGTGAACGACCGGTCGGTTCGCGTGCTCGGCACCCGGGTGGATCCCGACCGGGACGCCGTGACGTTGGACGGCAAACCGGTCCGGGCCCGGCGCAAGCTCTACGTGGCTTTGCACAAGCCGGTCGGTTGCATTTGTACGCGCCGGGACGAGTCGGGCCGGCCGACGATTTATGATTTTTTGCCCAAGGAATGGCAAAATCTTCACTCCGTGGGCCGTCTGGATTTTAACACGGAAGGATTGCTTTTTTTGACCAATGATGGACAATTTGCCCTGCGCCTGACACATCCGCGCTATGGCGTTGGAAAAAAATACCTTGCAACGGTCGAAGGTTGCGTGGAAAAGGCGATTTTGGAACGATTCTTGCGGGGCGTATGGCACGCAGGCGAAAAACTCCGGGCGCGGGCGGCAAGTCTCATTTCAGCCGGCCGTCGGCGCAGCGTTGTGGAGCTTGAATTGGCTGAAGGCAAAAACCGCGAAGTACGACGGCTGTTTGCATCGCAGGGGTTGGCGGTCGAACGGCTACAGCGGACACAAATTGGTAGAATTAAACTAGGCGAATTGAAGCCCGGCCGTTGGCGGGCATTGACAGAAACCGAGATTAAAACTTTACTTGCAGAAATATGAAAACGAATTGCTGGTTGATGCTGGGCGTGATGCTGGCCACAAGCGCCGTTGCGCAGGACAACTCAAATTCAGGTGCGGCCACTCCCGCACCCACCGCCGCCCCGCCCGCCGAAGCCGCCCCCGCCACGGTGCCGGCCGCCACCGGAACTGCGGCGCCCACGGAAAAAGCCAAGCCCGTCAAACATAGACACCGCGCCCCCGCCAAAGTGGTGCCGCTGTCCGAACCCACCGTCACGCTGGTTTCCGGTCCGGCCCAGGTTGCCGTCAAGAGCCTCACCGTCCGCGGCCAGGCCGGTCTCAAGGGCGAAGTGGTGGCCCACCTCAAACAAGGTGACACGGTGACGGTTTTATCCCAAATCAATCTCGACAAACACAAGGCCAACGAACCCGCGCAATGGGCGCAAATTGCCTATCCGGCGAGCGCCCACGTCTGGGTTTTTGCCAAGTTTATTGACAAGGACAACAAAACAGTTTTGACAAAGAAAGTGAATCTGCGTGGCGGGCCCGGCGAAAATTACAGTGTGCTGGGGACCATTGAACACGGCACGGCCGTAACTGAAATCCGAACCAAGGGTGAGTGGATGGAAATCGAGCCGCCGGCCAATGCCTACGCGTTTGTCGCCGCCATGTATTTGACGCAAGCTGCACCCGCTTCGCAACCGACGCCCGTCGCGGTGGCCCAGCCACCCCCGCCGGCCCAACCGGTGGCCCAGCCGCCGCCGACAGACCGTGTGGTGTCGCATGAAGGCGTGGTGGGACCGGTTTCAAGTATAGCCGCGCCGACCAAGTACATGTTGTTCGATCCTGATACGTACCAGACGATTGATTACCTATACACGACGGCGCCGGATCTCGACTTGGGCCGCTATGTCAACATGCGGATCATTGTTACCGGTGTGGAAGGCATTGATCAGCGTTGGCCGAGCAGCCCGATCATTGCCATCCAGAGCATCCAGGTGGTTTCCACCAATGCCATCAAACACGTTGACCTCAGCAGTCCCCGACAACGTGGCAACCGTCGTTGATGGCCGCGCCATAGCCGCGCAAATTCAGCGCGAACTGGCCGGGCGCATCGCCGCGTTGCAAGCACGCGGGATCGTACCCGGCCTCGCGTTTGTGCGCGTGGGCGAGGATCCCGCGTCCAAGGTTTACGTCGGACGCAAGGAGAAAGCCTGCGCCGAACTCGGAATCGTTTCCGAAACGCACGTCCTGCCCGAACAAACGAGCGAAGGCCAGTTGCTCGCGCTGCTGGGAAAATTGAATGCCGATTCGCGCTTGCACGGAATCCTGGTTCAAGCGCCCCTCCCTAAACAAATCCGGGAATCCGTGGTCTATTCGAACGTGTCGCCGCAGAAGGACGTGGATGGATTTCATCCGGTCAACGTCGGCAAGTTGATGTTGGGTGACCCCCTCGGCTTCCAGCCGTGCACACCGGCGGGCGTCCGGGAATTGCTGGTCCGGTCGCAGGTAAAAATCAGCGGTGCGGAGGTGGTGATTCTGGGCCGGGGCAATATTGTCGGCAAACCGATGGCCGCAATGCTTTGTCAGAAGGACAAAAACGCGAACGCCACCGTGACGCTCTGTCATTCCGCCACGCGCGATATCGCGGCGCATTGCCGCCGGGCCGACATTCTGATTGCCGCGATGGGGGTTGCTGAATTCGTAAAGGCGGACATGGTCAAGCCCGGCGCCACGGTGATGGACGTGGGAGTGAACCGCATAAGCGACCCGGGCGCAAAAAACGGGTCCCGCCTGGTGGGCGACGTGGATTTCGCGGGCGTGCAATCCGTCGCCGGGAAAATCACGCCCAATCCCGGCGGGGTCGGACCGATGACCATAGCCATGTTGATGTCAAACACGGTGCGTGCGGCGGAGATGACTTTGTAGCTGTAGCGGCGGTCGGTGACCGCCGGATTTAAAATAAGAAGCTGCGGAGCGCGCTCAGCACCGCTACCATAAAAAGAATATGCAACCCACTCGAATTCTGCCTGATCTGCAATGCTCATTGGTGTGCGAGGATGTCCGCCAGGAAGCTTCCGGCAATCTGATTCTCATCGGCGTCATTAATTTTCTGCGCGTGCCGCAACTCCCCGTCGTGGCCGCGCGGCTCTGCATCTTCAACCGCTGGACCGCGGGCATCGGCCAGTTCATCGAAAGCATCAAATTCATCGCTCCCGACCAGACGACCGTTCTGCGGAAAGGCGAGATGAAATTGGAGTTGAAGGACGCGGCTCTGCACGCGACGAACGTGATGGTATTTGGCCAGATTGAATTCAAAACCGCCGGGACTTATTTTGTCGAGGTGCTCGTGGACGACGTGATGAAATTGCGTTATCCCATCCCGGTTCTGTTTACGCCGGCCCCGGTGCAAAATCCGCCGCCCAAACCGCCGGAGCCGCCGGAAGCCAACCCGGCCTGATGAGGCGGGCGCGTTAAAGCGCATTGCCGGGAGCGCAAAGCATCGACTCGGCACGATGCGATGGATTTTCCGACGTGCCGAGGCGGCGCTCGGCGCTCCGAACGCCAGCGAAACGGGTTTTCTTTAACAGTCCAATCCTTTCAAGTAATCTGCCTCCGATGAGTGCACCTGCCGAATCAACTCGCGCCTGGGAACCCTTCACCCCGCGCGGCATCGCGGCTTTTGCGCGTGCGGGGTTCGGGCGTCTGCTGCTCGTGCAATTCATCGCAGCGGTGCTGGCCGCGGGGGCGGTCGTTTGGTTTATCGGCAGCAATTATTTCCCGGTAATAACCACCGCCATCCAAAAATTGCCGGCTGCCGGCCAAATCCGCGCGGGCAAACTGGACTGGCAGGGGGGTCCGGCGGAGCTGCTGTCCCAGGGCCATTTCCTGGCGCTGGACGTGGATCCGGACCACTCCGGCCAAATCGGCCCGGCGTCGGATGTGCAAATCGAGTTTGGCAGAAAGACCGTCCGGGTTTATTCCCTGCTCGGCTACCTGGAATGGAATTACCCAGCTGGCTATTTCTTTGCATTCAACCGCAACGCGCTGGAGCCTCTTTGGGGCGCCTGGGCCACGGAACTTCTCTTTCTGGCCGCAGCCGCCCTGACGGTTGCTCTCCTGCTGTGCTGGTCGTTGCTGGCGACACTTTATTTCCTGCCGCTCTGGTTGCTGGGATTTTTTGCGAATCGAGAGCTGAACTTCCGTCAATGCTGGCGGCTGGCGGGTGCGGCCTTGATACCAGGAGCCCTGCTGATGGCGGCGGCCGTTTTTCTCTACGGTATCGGTTTCTTGAATCTGGTGTCCTTCGGTTTTATTTTCGGCGCTCATTTTGTCATTGGCTGGATTTATCTGTTCGTCAGCCTGCTTTTCGTTCCGCGCACAGTAGCAGCTACAAGTGGGACTAATCCATTCCGGCGGTCGCGCACGAAACGCGAATGAACCTCACGCACTTCGTTGACACTTGTCGGGTGCGTGTCTAGCCTTCCTCCATGTCTCGACTGCCGTTTGAACTGCTCCTCGCGCTGCGTTATTTGCGGCCCAAACGGACTTTCGTCTCCATCATCACGCTCATCTCCATCCTCGGCGTCGCGCTCGGCGTCGCCGTGCTCATCATTGTCATCAGTGTCATGAGCGGGTTCGACCGCGATTTGCGCGCAAAAATCCTCGGCTTCAATGGCCACCTGCGAATCGTCGCCACCGGCCAGACGATGGCCAATGACGATGCGGTGATGAATCTTGTCGCCGCCAACAAAAACGTGGCGGGCGTGGCGCCGTATGTCCTGGGCCCGGTGCTGATGGAAACGGAACCCGTCGGGAACGAACAGCCTTTCTTTGCCGCGCCCTATGTGCGGGGCGCAGATCCCGCCCGCGAAAATTCGGTGAGCGTGCTGCCCCAGAGCATTATCGCCGGGAAATTCGACCTGAGCCGGCAAGGCATGGTCATCGGTACGGCGCTGGCCCAAAGCATGAACCTGGCCGTGGGCGACCGGGTGTCGATTTATTCGCCGAACGAGTTGAAGAAATTGAAGGAACACCAGGGTAAATCAAACGAGGAAGCCGTGCTGCCGGATGATTACACCGTCACCGGCATCTTCGATGTCGGTTATTACGATTACAATTATTCCGTTGTGGTGACTTCGCTGGAAAACGCCCAGGAGCTTTACGACCTCGGCGACAATGTTCACGGGCTGATGGTCATGTTGCACGATCCCTACCAGGCGGTGACCGTGAGCAACGAACTGGCGAATGCGTTGGGACCGAGCTATACCATCACCACCTGGATGCAGGAAAACTCCGCCCTCCTCGGCGCGGTGATTGTCGAAAAGAATGTGATGTTTTATCTGCTGTTTTTCATCGTAATCGTGGCCGCGCTCTGCATCCTGAGCGCCCAAATCACTTTCGTGGTCCAGAAAACGCGTGAAATCGGAATGTTGAAGGCGCTCGGGGCCACCAACCTGCAAATCTCCGGCGTGTTTCTCGCCCAGAGCGCCATCATCGGGGTGCTCGGCGTCCTGGCCGGTTACGGTCTCGGTATCCTCGCCCTGACGTATCGCAACGAATTCCTGCATTTCATGAATCGTTGGACCGGATTTGAGTTGTTCCCCGCCTCCATCTACGGCTTCAACGCTTTGCCCGCGGTGATCGACTTCCGGGACATCGCGGTGATTTGCGGGAGTTCGTTTATTATCTGCATTCTGGGAGGTGTGCTTCCCGCGTGGCGCGCCGGCCGCCTGAAACCCGTGGAGGCGCTGCGTTATGAGTGACATCCTCGATTTGCTGCTTGGGATTGATGATTTTGGCAACGCCACCGCCTGCTTTAAATCGTCAATCGTAAATCATAGATCATAAATGCCATGAGCGAATCGTTGCTTTCCGCCAAAGCGCTGACGAAATCGTACACGATGGGCCGGCGCACGCTCGAAGTACTGCGCGGGGTCAATCTCGAGGTCGCGCGTGGCGAATTCCTCGCCCTGCGCGGCGCGTCCGGCGCCGGCAAAAGCACGCTGTTGCATTTGATCGGCGGGTTGGATTCGCCCAACGGGGGCGAAATCCATTTTGCCGGGCAGAACATCGCCGCGTTTTCCGAACAGAAACTGACGGACCTCCGTAATCGCCGGGTGGGTTTCGTTTTTCAGGCATACCACCTCTTACCGGAACTGGACGCGCTGGAAAACGTTTGTCTGCCGGCGCGCATCGCCCGTGTCCCCGTCGCCCGGGCCGTGGCGCGCGGACGTGAATTGCTCGCCCGGGTGGGCCTCAGTGACCGCGTGGAACACAAGCCGTTTGAGCTCTCCGGCGGCGAGCAACAACGCGTTGCCATCGCCCGCGCCCTGGTCAATGAACCGGAACTGGTCTTGGCCGACGAACCAACTGGCAACCTGGATTCACACACGGGCGGGGAAATCATCGAATTGCTCAAGAAACTGCATGTCGAACGGCAAACCACGCTCGTCATCGCCACGCACGACGCCAAGGTGGCCGCGCACGCCCGGCGCGTGTTTGAACTCGTGGACGGCTGCATTGTCGAAGAGTTGCCGCAAAATGGCCGTTGAAAACGGGCTTTCCGGCGATTAGTTTGCGTCCGCCATGCTTGAAGATCGTGATTATATGCGCCAGCCGGTTCATTACCGGCCTTATCTGTCCCTGACTGTGGCGTTACTGGTGGCCAACGCCATCGTTTTTCTGGTCGAGTGCATCCTTTCCTCCAACCCGATGCGGTTGGTCCCGGACAATCCATTTATTTACAATTATTTTGCATTGAGCCTTGAGGGTTTGGAGCATGGTTTTGTCTGGCAACTGCTAACTTACCAGTTCATGCACAGCGGTTTGTTGCACATTCTGCTGAACTGTTGGGCCATTTACGTTTTCGGGCGGGCCATGGAGGAAACCCTGGGTCCCGGGAAATTCCTGATTCTGTATTTTTCCAGCGGAATACTGGGAGGATTGGTGGAAATGTTGGGAGCATTGGTCTGGCCCAGTCATTTCGGCACGGCCGTGGTGGGCGCCTCGGCCGCTGCACTCGGGCTGGTTGCGGCATTCGCCACTCTTTATCCGGAGCAACAACTGACCCTGCTCCTTTTTTTTGTGCTGCCCGTTACCTTGCGGGCGAAATACCTGCTATGGGGCACGGCGTTGGTGAGCGCATTCTGCATCCTTTTCCCCGATTCATGGCTGGCAGCGTTGATGGGAGGTAACATCGCTCATGCCGCACATCTCGGCGGCATGTTGATGGGTTTTGTTTTTGCGCGGCTATTCATCCAGGGCCGCTGGTCCCGGTCGCCATGGGGAGCGCCGTCATCGCGACCGGCCGCGCGGCGCGAATTTGCCGTCACCCGCTCGGGCAAGGGCAGGTTCTGGCATTCGACCGCGGGCGAATCCGACGAGGAATTGCCCACCGACGAGTTTGTAAAAAGCGAGGTGGACCCCATTCTCGACAAGATTTCCGCGCACGGCATTCAAAGCCTGACCGCGCGCGAGCGCGAAACTCTCGAAAAGGCCCGCAGTAAAATGGCGAAACATTGATCCGGTCGAGGCTCGAGGGTCGATAGACGAGAGCTTTTTCTATGGCACTCGCCTCTCGACTCCCGACTCTCGACGTTTTAGGCTCGTGCCATGATAACGCGCTATTCCCGACCGGAGATGCGGGCCATTTGGACCGATGAAAACAAGCTCCGTCTCTGGCTCCAAATCGAGCTCCTCGCGAGCGAAGCCCTGGTCAAGGAAGGCGTCGTGCCGCGGGCAGACTTCTCGAAGATAAAGCGAGGCGCGGAAAAATGGTTCGCCGATTTGCCCGGCCTCGTCGCGCGGCAGAAGGAATTGGAGAAAACCCTCAACCACGACGTCATCGGCTTTACCACCGCGGTTGCCGAAAAAATAAACGGTCCGGCCAGCCGCTGGTTCCACTTCGGCCTGACCAGCAGCGACATAATTGACACCGCGTTCGCCGTGCAGATGGTGCAAAGCGCCGACCTTCTCATTGCCGATGTAAAGCAGCTGCTGCCGGTTCTCAAGCGGCGCGCCAACGAATTCAAATTCACGCCGTGCATCGGCCGCAGCCACGGCATCCATGCGGAACCGACGACCTTTGGTTTGAAGCTCGCGCTGATGCACGATGAATTTGTGCGGTCGCTGCGACGGTTGGTGGTGATGCGTGAGGCCGTAGCGGTCGGCAAGCTTAGCGGCGCAGTGGGCACGAGCGCCCATCTTTCCCCGCGCGTCGAGTCGGTGGTTTGTAAAACACTGGGCCTGTATCCGGCACCGATTGCCACGCAGGTTATCCAGCGCGACATCCACGCCGAATTCATGACCACGCTGGCCCTGGTCGGCGCGAGCATGGAGCGCTGGGCGGTCGAGTTCCGTCACCTTCAGCGCACCGAGGTGCTCGAAGCCGAGGAACCGTTCACCAAAGGCCAGAAAGGCAGCAGTGCCATGCCGCACAAGCGCAATCCCATCACGTGGGAGCGTCTCAGTGGTCTCGCCCGCGTGCTGCGCGGCAACGCCATCGCCGCCCTGGAAAACGTCGCCTTGTGGCATGAACGCGACATCAGCCACAGCAGCGTCGAGCGCATCATCTTTCCCGATTCCTGCACATTGCTCGATTACATGTTTGGCCTGCTCATCCGGGTCATGGACGGCCTCGCCGTCTATCCGGAAAACATGAAACGCAACCTCGGCCTGAGCCTGGGCATGTGGAATTCGCAGACCGTGCTCCTGGCGCTCATCAAAAAGGGCCTGACCCGCGAAGCCGCCTACCAACTGGTCCAGGATGCGGCCATGAAAACGTGGGACGTGAAACACGCGGGCCGCGACGATGCCGATTTCGTTGAACAATTGAGGTCCGACCCGGCGGTAGCTGGACATTTCAAGCCGGGTGAACTGGAGAAACTCTGTTCGCTGGACTTCCACTTCAAGGAAGTGAACACCCGTTTCAAGAAACTGGGACTGTAATCTCCCTCTTCCCCGTGCTTGAAATAGCAGGAAGAATGTCGGTGTTTGTCAGCCTTTACGAGGTGGCTTTCAACAGCATGGTCACCCTGCCCCGCCCGAGGCGGAGAGGGTGAATCAATCGAGTAGTATTTATTTTGGGAGGTTCTCGCGGCTTATTCGTTCCGCCGGGACGCGAAAATTAACAGAAAGATTTCGTTTCATCCTGGGCTTGCTTCAAAAAAGCGGACACTGAAAGAGAGCTGGCTCATGACTT